>Ga0116168_1000627_pt1 | contig 33103 bp, 21 predicted proteins | sample AD_UKC129_MetaG_FD_89795 | JGI IMG/M metagenome (GOLD analysis project Ga0116168, IMG submission 89795) | Active sludge microbial communities of municipal wastewater-treating anaerobic digesters from Canada - AD_UKC129_MetaG | ecosystem: Engineered > Bioreactor > Anaerobic > Digestate | place...
AACTTATTTTTGGAGATTTTTCTCCTAATCTGGACCTCTCTATGGAATGTTTCTCACCATTTATTCCGTTAGACGAAAAGAATTCATCATTACCTGTTATATTTTTCACTTTTACATTAAAAAATAATGGAACAAAAAATATTAAAGGTTCTTTAGCAGGGACTATTCCCAATATTATAGGCTGGGATGGTTATGGAGAATTATTAAGTGCTACATATACAAAAGGTGGAAAACAAATTTATGCGATACATCATCCCGAATTAGGATACAACTTCAATACGACTCAAAAGGAAATAGATACAACATCTATTGATATGGGTATAACTTCTACTGGCAAAGAGGAGTTTAAAGAGGATATTCAGTTATATACCAATTTATATGACTGTGCACAACCATTACGATTTTTGCGAGGAGTTCACATAAATTATCAAGAAAATATCAATCCAAGTGATGACCAGAACACAAGCAATCCCTGTGTTTATTGGTTAGGTCCTTCTGATAAAGTTTTATCATCAGATACCATAAAGAAACTTAATGAAAGAATACAAGATGGGGCTCATTTGATTGTTAGTGGAGACACAAACTCTGTTTTTGATTGGTTAGTTGCAATAAATAGAGCCAAAAAGAACCTTAAAAAAACTCATATATTTGACAATTTTGAATCTGGAACATATAACTTATGGACAATCACAGGTGACGCTTTTGGTGACAAACCCGCTGATGGAACATTTCCTTCCCAAACAGATATTGTCGGTTATGAGGGGAAATACTTTATAAATTCTTACAATGGCGACGATAAAAAAACAGGAACGGCTATATCTAAGGAATTTACTATTCAACACTCATTTATCCATTTCCGTATTGGAGGAGGAAATAACCCTGAAAATTCCTATATCGCCCTTATTGTTGATGGAAGAAAAATATTATCATCTACAGGCTCAAACTCTGAAACTTTAAAGAAAGTTATATGGAATGTTTCAGAATATATAGGTAAAAAAGCACATATTGAAATTGTGGATAACGCTTCCGATGGTTGGGGACATATTTTAATAGATGAGATAATATTTACCAATGATTATCCTATAGACAAGAATTCATATAAGACATTGCAAACATGGCTACCTGTTGCTTCCAAAAAAGGAAATTGGGTAAATAACAAATATCAAGTAAAGTTAGGAGAATCATTCCCTAATTTAAAAGATTTTCTATTAGATATTAATAACATCTATAAAACAACACCCAATATCTCTATAAAGCAAAGTGAAGTATTGCTAAAAACAGATACTGGTATACCTTTAATTATCAAGAAGAAAATAGGTAAAGGCTCTGTTGTATGGTGTAACGGGAAAATAACCGATTGGATTTCATCTGAATATAAGAGGGCCTGGATTGCATCTTTAATTGGATTAATAACAAATGTTCCTTATACTTATAACAAGGGACTTGACTCTTTACATCCACTATGGGGAAATATGGTTTTTTCTCTAAAAACATCGGGGAAAAATGAGCCTCAAACATGTTCGCAATGGAGCGATTTCAATTATTTCTGGCAATGTTTTTCAAAAAATGGAAATTTACCACAATCAGAGAGCACAGAACCCAGTGACCCTGGTTATACATGGAACGGAACAATTGCATATCCATTTGAATTATCCCCCGGCGAAAAAGAAGTAATTACTTTCGTTTTATCCTGGTATTTCCCTAATCGAACTCGTGGAAATCAGTATTATTGGACACTTCCCCTCTTGCGATATGACTATCGTTTAGGGAATTACTATAACAATTACTTTAAGAATGCTATGGAGATAACCAATTATTGCATAGACAATTTTTCTTACTTATTAAGTCGGACATCCCAGTTTCACAAAGATTTTTTCTCCTCTACACTTTCCCCTGTATTATTAGAAGCCATTTCGGCAAATATTGCCACACTTCATACTCCTATTTATATATATTTAGAAGATGGAACAGTTGGCGGTTTTGAAGGCACGGATAACTGTTGCCCTATGAATTGCACTCATGTATACAATTATGCTCAAGTACTTCCGTTTTTATTCCCCAAATTAGAACAAAGAATACGCTATCAAGAATTATTCTATATGGTGGATAAACAAGAATTTTACATTCCCCATCGTTTTATAGTTCCGCCATCAGAACCTCAATTGAAAAACGAAATCGGCGGTCCTCAACACCATGCTTTAGATGGGGAATTAGGAACCCTTTTAAAGTTATATCGTGAATATAAAATTTCCTTAGATAAAAAATGGCTGGAACCTATCTGGAATAATGCTATAAAAGTTTTCCAACACATCTTAGAAAAACATGACCCGACGGGAGAAGGAATTATTCGCGGTGAGCAACCTAATACCTATGATACGCACATTTATGGCTCAAATACATTTATTGGTACTTTATATCTTGCTACATTAAAGGCAATGGAAATCATGTTAAAAGAATTAGGCTCTCCTGACCCAAACCTGATTTCCGAATGTCAGAAGCGATACGAATCAGGTATGAAGAAATATATGGAAACTTGTTGGAATGGAGAATATTTTATTAATGTATTTGATGCTCCTGATGTTGGACCGGAAGTTTATAATCAAACGAATTGTTATGGGCCTGGGTGTCACTCAGACCAATTATTAGGTCAATGGTGGGCTCATATTTTAGGACTTGGATATTTATTCCCCGAACCCTATATCAAAACAACACTCGATTCTATTTACAAAAATAACTGGCGGAAAAATTTTTATGACCATGTTCAGGTACCGCGCCGTTTTGCAGAAGATGATGAACCGGGTATGCTAATCTGTTCCTGGCCTAAAGGGGGAAGACCCGAATCACCAATCCTCTATTGTGATGAAATATGGACAGGCATGGAATATGAGGTAGCAGGACTTTGTATTTTTGAAAAGGATTGGGATAAGGCAATAGAAATAGTTACCGGTGCTCGTTCTCGTTATCAAGGAAATCGTAAAAATCCATGGAGTGAAATTGAATGTGGTGGACATTATGCCCGTGCAATGTCTGCATATTCAATGCTTATTGCAGGTTCTGGATTTAATTTTGACAACGGAAAAGTCAAAATAACTCCTCGAGTAAGAGAGAACCCCTCTTCTTTCTTCTTCTCTACAGGGACATCATGGGGAATGTTTGAGTTTAATAGCAGTCCCCGTAAAACGACTATCACAATAGCACCTCATTATGGAAAATTGGAACTATCAAAAATCAGTCTTCCTGCGGAAAAGTTAAGATTTAATCAAATGAGTATGACTCTGGTTAAAGGAGATAGGTATATACCAATTACCGAAAAAATAGGTATAATTCAACAAGATGAACAATACAAAACGAACTTAATAACAATTTTATTAAGACAACCTATTATTATTCTTGAAAATGAGAAAGTTATTATAGATATTCGCTGGTAAAAAATTGAAATTGGTTTAAACTTTTATATCCAACTTTTGCCCTTGTGTTGGAGGAAGCGTTGCGGATTGTATTAGTTTAATAGCCATATCCCCTTGTTGCTGCATAACACTTTTCCGCATATTCAGGATTTTTGCGTAATATTCCATACTTATTTGGGCTGTTTTCAACCCTACTTGTGGATTAATATTTATTGTATCCATAATTACACTTCCTTATTTCTTGATATATTATAACATTTAAATCTAATTTTTTCACAAAAAATTTATTTGTTCAGGAAAATAGCATAACCTGCGGAGGTAAGAATAAGACTGGCTATAGGAGCAACAAGCCAACTTAACAGAATATCTTTTATAACCTTAAATTGTAAGGTATGAACTCCATGATAAATCCCAACTCCGACAATGGCTCCAACAACAGCCTGTGTTGTACTTACAGGTACCCCTACTAATGAAAAAATATATACTGTAATCCCCGAAGATAAAACTACAATCAGTGCTGAAAATCCATCCAAAAGTACTATGCCTTTACCTATATTCATCATTACGGATTTACTAAAAAGTAAAACCCCTGTACCTATAAAAAAACCGCCTAATAATGCCAACTCTGTATTTGAAACATCTTTCATAGTCCCTGCAAACATTCCTACCGTATTTGCCACATTATTTGCTCCTAATGCATAAGCACCAATAATGCCCGATATAATCAATCCTCTTCTAATATATGTTTCTCTTGTAAGTATCCCCACTTTAATATGAGAAAGAGAAACAAGCATTATTTTATAGCAAATAATCGCAATGATACCCGCCCCCAAAGGTGTAAGCAACCAACAAATCAATACCTTCCATAACATTTTCCATTGGACTTCATTTTGCGTCAAACCCAAACCAATAAGCCCTCCAACAACAGCCTGAGAAAGACTTATAGGCTGTCCTAACATAGTTAGAATAAACCCCACAAAACTTACCACCAATCCTACTAATATAGATGTATTTATATTCTGTGTTGTAATTCCACTTAATGTATCTATTCCCTTACTACCCTGTAATACGGCACCTACAATAACAAAGAAAAAAGTTAATAAACCGGCTGTTCGAAAACGAACAAATCGCGTTGCTACGGCTGTTCCAAATACATTCCCGGCATCATTTCCTCCCAAAGTCAAACCTAACAGGGCTGATGTGATAATAATCAACAATATTCCCATTACATCATCCTTTTTACTATCATAATTCTCATAAAGTCCCCCACTTTCTCTGCATGATTTGTTACTTCACTTATGGAGTTTATCAAATCACGCAATAAAATTTTCCTAAACGGTTCTATATCGGATTGAAATACCTTTGTAATAGCATCCGATTGTATTTTATCTACTTCACTTTCCATCGCATCAATCTGACCTAAAATTTCAAGCACTTCACGAAAATTTGAAAATAGCATTTCAACTCCCTGTATTGTGATATCTACACATTTTTGTGTAATAGTAGATATAGAATTGATTTCGCTTTTCAATATTTCCGGTATATGAATTTGTTGTTCGACAATCATCTTAACAGTTTGCTGGACTTGGTTGGGTATTCGGTCAAGGATTTCAAGTAGTGATAGGATATCCCCTCTTGATTCAGGAAATAGAGAGCGTTCATATATAAAATATTCTATTTCCCTTCGCAAATCATCTGCCTTGCTTTCTGCTTTATGAACCTCCAATGTGGTTTCTTTCCAATTTTCACAATCTGTCGCACCAATACAGCCCGTAAGTACTTTCATCCCAAAATTCACACATTCTTGAGATTTTTGACAATATTCATTTATTTTCTTTTCAACCCAATTTTGAGATTTATTAAACATAAAGAATACCCTCTTTTTAATATTTTTATTCAAAAATCATACTCCATTTTACTCTATTTACATCCTTTGGGGTAACAAACTGAATTGTTATAATACCTTCCTTTTGTTCCAATGAGACATCAGGCACATTGACTTCTTCTATCCTAACTTTTCTTCTTTCCGGGTCAAAAAATGTTAATTTATATTCCGTGTCTTCAATTACCTCCATCATACCTGTCATTTCTTTTTGCGCTGGCAAGTATTTTAATTCTTCCATGTCAAAAATACCCTGTGTAATATGGTGATTTGAGGCAACAAACATAGGGTTCTTTTCTAAAAGGCGAATACCATACAAAGATGCAGAAGCAGGGGGCAAATCTACAATAAAGGCGTTTTGTATAACACCGACAAAAGTTTCATTCCAAAAATCATATAATGTATATAGTTGATTTCCATCCAATCCCAGTTGCTCCAAGAAAACAGATACTTTTGTGTTTTTTTCTTTATCCCAATTAAAAACAGCAACAATGTTTGCACCCAATATAGGTCCTGAGACAGGTAAAGACCATATTTGAGGATATGGATTATCAAACAAATCTATGGGGCGAGCAGATTGTGTTGATTTTGGAATTACTTTTTTTAATATATTGACTTGATTGGGGGATAGTTTTGTAAACTCCTCCCCTATTTTAAAAACTCCACCTGTCAATGCGGTACCGGTAATCCATGCTATTACTTGAGATTGTGTTAATTTTTTATCATCGGAGATATTCCACCTCTTATTGCTTTCTGTATTACCTAAAAAAACACAATCCTGGTCAGGAGCTCCTAAATGAGGAAACAAATAATATCGGCGAGCAAAATTATTGAGAGACTCTACACAACCCCAATTTCCAGAAAGAGTTGGTGACGACCATAAAGGCTTATTATCTAAACCAATTCGGATTCCATCTGCATACATTCCCGAAACATTAATAGGGAGCATTGTCATAAGAAATTTTTCATTCCCCATTCCTTCACGAATAGATTCCAACCCTTTTCTTAATACCTGCAGTTTGGTTAAATTTTCATCTTTATATTTTTCTCCTAACAACAAATGATAAACAAAATCGGCTTCTACAAGTCCATCAAAACCCCATTCATTGGTAATTCTTTTACATATATCCCGTGTGTAATTATACGCTTCAGGAATAGTAACATCTAAAATCTTTTTATCACTTCCTAATAATAATTTACCTCGTGCGTCTGGGGAAATCAACCAATCGGGACGTTCTTTAGCCAACTTTGAATTTTCAGGTACTGTAAATAGGTCTATCCATAACCCTGCTTTCATACCTCGATTATGCAACTCATCTACTATCGGTTTTAATCCGTGAGGAAATTTTTCGGGGTGTGGCTCCCAATCTGCAGGACCTCGCTCCCAACCTGCATCAATAGCAATCTGATTCCAACCATATCTTTTAAGATGAGTGTCCACAAATTGGATATTATCCATGATTACTTTCTCGTTAATATCCTTATTAAGACCCGTGCTCCAACTATCCCAGCCATGAGGCAAAAAAGCATTATTTTTGTTTAATTTATTCATCACTGCAATAGCCCTCCCATATCGTTCCAAACAGAGATGTGGATTTTGCTCACCTAAGGAGAAATACATTACTTCTGCATTCAATGTTTTGCCTGTCGAAAGTTGAACAGGAGCATCAAAAACACTTTCCGATTTTATCAAGACTGTCTTTTTTTTCTCGTCCTTAGTAAGGGTAATTTGTCCGTAGGCTTTATCACAAGTTAAAAAACCTGCCAGTAATGACTGCCCTCTTTTACGGTCATACAAAACCAGATTCCATTGTGATTTCAAGTCAAAGCCGTTTACCCATTGAGGATAATCCATCATGGATTCAAATATATTTCCATTTCCAAGGCAAACTACAGAATTATTATCAATTTCTTCTTTTCTATATTGACTTAATATTCCTTGTGCTGATATTAACGACCTTATTTTCTGCTCTTTTTTTGAATTGTTGATGTATTGGTACCTAATTGTAAAAAAAGGTTTTCCCGGATATACTTCTACCACCCATGTAAGATTTTTCCCTTGCACATACAGACCTATTCCATCACCCATCGGGTTAGAAACAGGTTCCTTATACCAATTTAAACCGGAAAGTTTTAACGGCACAATTTCATCAGAATCTGCATACATAACAGAAGGGCTATCTAAAGATAGAACTTCTAAATCATTTGCAAAAAAAACTTTGATTGTTCCATTCTTAAATAGATGGACTTCATATAAATCGGTGGAAAGAGAGGCTATAGAACGACGACTTGTTTCTGCATGTATATCTGGTAACACAAGTATTAACCCAAATAATAAGCAAAAAAACAATAAATAAAATTGATTCTTCTTTACTTTCATTATTCTTCCTTTTTTATCATGTTTTTGACTGACAATAAGTATTCTCATTATACTATCTCATGTTTTTATTAAATAAAAAGTTTTAAATTTTTTGTAGTATAAGGATTTGCAGTATGAGTTCTTTTTGGCACGATGCAGGGAGTAAATTTAATCCTATCAGTTCTGTAGATTACTTACCCCGAAATTTTCTTGAAGAAATTCAATTACACCGATTACAAAAGATGGTTCAGCGGGTTTATGAAAATGTTCCATTTTACCGACAACGAATGGACGAAAATAAGGTAAAACCAGAACATATCCGTTCCATAAAGGATATAGAATTATTACCTTTTACAGTCAAAACAGATTTAAGGGATACTTATCCCTTTGGTCTTTTTGCAAGTCCTATGCCTGAAATTGTACGACTTCATGCATCCAGCGGGACTACAGGCAAACCTATCGTAGTAGCATATACAAAAGAAGATATTGATGTATGGTGCAATGTTATGGTTCGAAGTTTAGCCGCTTGTGGTGTAGACCGTGGAGATATTGTTCAGAATGCCTATGGATACGGATTATTTACAGGTGGATTAGGCTTCCATTATGGTGCAGAATCTTTGGGAGCCACGGTTATCCCTATTTCAGGGGGGAATACCGACCGTCAAATCATGATTATGAAAGATTTCAATGTAACCGTTATATGTTGCACCCCAAGTTATTTTGTTCATATCATCGAAAGGGCTGGAGAATTAGGCATTGATCTAAAATCATTGCCTCTCCGAATCGGAATATTCGGTGCAGAACCCTGGAGTGAAGCCATGAGACAATATATAGAAAGGGAAGCAAATATAAAGACATTTGATATTTATGGACTTTCGGAAATTATTGGACCCGGCGTCGGTAATGAGTGTATTTGCCAAAACGGATTACATATTTTTGAAGACCATTTTTATCCTGAAATTATAGATCCTGAAACATTAAAGCCCTTACCTGATGGTGAAGAAGGTGAATTGGTATTTACAACCCTCAGTAAAAAAGCCATGCCCATGATTCGTTACAGGACAAGAGACATAACTGCCTTTTACAATGAACCTTGCCCCTGTGGTAGAACTATACGAAAAATAAAGAAAATTTCCCGTAGAAGTGACGATATGTTCATCATTCGAGGGGTTAATGTATTCCCAAGTCAGATAGAAACGGCCTTACTTGCAGTAGAAGGCTCTACACCTCACTACCAGATAAAATTGACTCGTGAACACGGATTAGACCAGATGGAAATTCTAATTGAAGTTACAAGTGAAATGTTTAGTGACCGTATCGCTGAAATGGAGAAACTTCAAGAAAAATTTGTGCAATCTATTGAAAGAATCATTAATATTCGGGCTAATGTTCGTCTTGTAGAACCTCATTCAATACCGCGAAGTGAAGGCAAAGCCAAACGCGTAGTGGATTTAAGAAAAATATGATTTTTATAATGAATAAATAAACTTAACTTAATATGATGGAGTTCATATATGAAAATACAACAAATTTCCATGTTTTTAGAAAACAAACCCGGTAGAATTAGTGAACCCTGTAAAGTATTAGCAAAAAATAATATAAATATACTTACTTTATCCCTTGCCGATACTCAACAATTTGGAATTCTGCGACTTATTATTCAAGATTGGAAAAAAGCAAAAGAGGTTCTTGAAAAAGAAGGATTTATTGTTAATATCACCGAAGTAGTTGCTACTGAAGTTGAAGATAAACCCGGTGGTCTTGCCAAAATACTCGAAGTAATTGAAAATGAAGGATTGAATATCGAATATATGTATGCATTTACCTTCCGTAGTGATGATAAAGCCGTTATTGTTTTTCGATTTGACCAGCCTGACCTTGCTATAAAGGCATTACAAAAGAAGGGGATTAATGTTTTGGACAGTGTCCAGTTATATGAAAAAGCCAATCAGTAATATAAGGTACCTATAAATGAGTTCGTTACCGTTTGATAATTGTATCTGGGATTCTGCAGAAACTATAACAGCGGAAGAACGGCAAAAGTTGCAGTTAGAATTATTAAAAAAAGTAGTGGAAAGAGTTTACAATACAGTTCCTTTTTACAAGAATTCTTTTGATAAACACAAAGTAAAACCAGAAGATATAAAGTCTCTTGATGATTTAAGAAAATTACCTTTTACTGTAAAAGAAGATTTAAGACAAAATTATCCATTAGGAATGGTTGCTGTTCCTAAAGATGAATTAGCGAGAATTCATGGTTCTTCCGGTACAACAGGCAAACCCACATTGGTAGCATATACACATAAAGACCTTGAAACATGGGCAAATCTATGCGCCCGATTTCTTGTAGCAGGGGGGTTACGAAGAGAACACTTTGTGCAAATATCGTTTGGTTATGGACTTTTTACAGGTGGTTTTGGATTACATTACGGAGTAGAAAAAGTTGGAGCAACAATTATTCCCGCTGCTTCTGGAAATACCGCAAGACAAATTTTACTAATTCAGGATTTAAAACCCGATGTTTTAATATGCACCCCCAGTTATGCCTTAAATATTGCGGAACATGCCAAACAAACAGGGATAGACCCAAAAAACTTATCTCTAAAATATGGACATTTTGGGGGTGAAATGTGGACTGAAGATATGCGGAAAGAAATTGAAGAGCAATTAGGAATTATGGCTTTCAATAATTATGGACTTAGTGAAGTTATTGGACCGGGGGTAAGTGGTGAGTGTTATTTGCAGAAGGGTATGCATATTCAAGAAGACCATTTTATTGTAGAATGCCTAAACCCTTCTACACTTGAACCTGTAAAAGAGGGCGAATATGGTGAATTGGTTTTTACAAGTTTAACAAAGGAAGCGTTTCCAATAATCCGTTACAGGACAAGAGACCTTGCCTATTTAGACACCAGCCCATGTCCCTGTGGTAGGACGACAAAACGGATGTCCCGTGTAAAAGGACGCTCAGATGATATGCTAATCATTCGGGGTGTAAATGTATTCCCATCTCAAATTGAAGAAGCCATTCTTCAAGTTCCAGGAATTTCTCCCCATTATTTAATTGAAGTATCAAGACCGGGTATCTTAGATGAAATATCTGTAAAAGTAGAACTGCAACCCGGATATATCTCCGATAAAATGAGTGAGATGCAATCTCTACGAGACCGTGTCCTTCGCAAAATTAATGAAATTACAGGAATTCATGTTAATATAGAGTTGCTTCCGCCGAATACATTGGAACGCTCTACAGGAAAAGCATGCAGGGTCGTAGACCATCGAAAAATTTCTTAAAACCCATGATGAATAATTTATTTACAAGCATCATTTTTATTAAAATATCATGGGAACTTTAAAATAAGGTCAACACATGCGAACAATACACATTCAAGTTAAAGAAGACTATCTCGAAACTATAGGAAAAACCCGTCCTTTAAATGCCATTGTTGAATTAATCTGGAATGCCCTCGATGCAGAGGCAAAACAGGTACAGGTTCGTTTTATTGAAAACGAATTAAGCGGTTTGGATTATATTGATATTATTGATGATGGTAATGGATTGCAATTTGAAGAGGCTTTAATTTCTTTTAGCAATTTAGGTGGTTCCTGGAAAAGAGGCGAATATGTTACTCCAAATGAAAAAAGAATTTTGCATGGGAAATACGGTAAAGGGCGATTTCGTGCCTTTTCTTTGGGGAACAAAGTATCGTGGAAAAGCATTTATCGAGATGGAAATAATCTGTATTGTTTCTATATCAAGGGAGATATAGAAAATTTATCTGTATTTGAAGTATCCGAACCAGAACCTGTTACAGAATACGAAAATTCCACAGGTATGTATGTTCGAATTGCTCTACCCAATGATAATACCTCCCTTATACGAGGGGTGCTTGCGTTAGAGGAAATTACTGATATTTTTGCTCCTTATTTAATGCAATACCCAAATGTAAAAATTATATATGATGGAATATCTATTGACCCGCAAAATGTCCAGAAAACTCAGTATGAATATCCGTATCACGATATAGTTGTGCCCAGTGGAAAAACTATCAATGCGACTTTAACTATTGTAGAATGGAACACATCGGGAAGACGAGGACTTTTATTCTGTGATGAGAATGGTTTCGCAAGATTTATCCCCTTCCCTCGATTACACTTCCGCGGGTTCAGTTACACAGCATACTTTAAATCGGAATATATTAAGTTATTAGACCAGCAAGGATTACTCCAGGCAGATGAACTGTGTGAAGATGTCCGTTTTCTCACTCAATACTGTAAAAAAAGACTTCGGGAACATTTTATTCTGCGGGAAGCAGAAAAAACGCAACTCATGATTGAAGAGTGGAAAGACGATGGAATTTATCCCATTACCCCGGAAGATATGTCTAACCCGGAAAAAAGTATTTCTATAAAAATATTTGATATATATGCTACCCATCTTTTTCAAATGGTTCGAGAACTTAATGATGCACCCCAATTAATTCAAAAATTAACTTTGAAACTGCTTTACACCTTAATACAGACGGATTCGAATAAAGTTGCTCATATATTAAACGAGATTATCTCTCTACCTGAAGACAAAGAAACTGAAATTCAAAGATTATTAATTTAGTTTATATGAGATATGTTTTGTAATTTTTCTCTCAAAAAAACGAATAAATTTTTTTCCTGCAATAAAATTTTCTATATACAGTTATTTTTTGTATTTATACTTTCCCCTAAAATAATAATTGCCCAGGGTTTTATAGAAGATTTATTTAGAGGCAAGATGCTTTCATCCGAACCCGGTGTCTGGGCTATTTATGAAATAACAGATAAAACAACAAAAACACATATTTTATTAAGACAGGCAATAACGGGTACAGAAAAAACAGATGAAAATACCACTGCATTATGGTTAGAATCGGAAATTATACCTACGGAAGGCTTTCCTTCTGTGTATCGCTTTCTTATTTCTTACGATAAAAATGGAAAAGAAAAAATTCATAAAATAATTGTTCGTGAAGGTGCCAATCCTCCCCAAAATATTGATAGTGAAACCATGCCAGATAATACGGAAACGACTTCAAAGAAAAAACTTATTGGTGAAGAAGATGTTGAGTTTAAAAATGGAAAAATCAAAGCAAAACATTACAGAATTGATGAGGACAATACAACAAAAGAAATCTGGCTAAATGATGAGGTAAAACCTCTTGGTATTGTTAAATTATCTACTAATGATGGAGAAATGGTTCTTGTAAAATATGGTAAGGGTGGAGAAGAAAGCAAAAGTGCGATTGATTTACCTGTAAAAAAAGATACTCAACAAACTTTAACAAAACCTCATGTAGATGTTTCAACTACGGAACCTCAAAAAAAAGAATAATGTGTGTTTATTTTTAATTTTTTAGTAAATCTGTTAATATAAGTAAAAATAAAGTTTCATAAAGATATGGTAAATAAAAAAATTACATATTTAAAAATGAACACTTGTTTTTGTTCTAATATTAAATTTTTTGTTAATACTTTGCTTATATTAATTTCATGCATTTATTGCGTTGTTTCCGAAATAAGTTGTAAAACAAGTACAGATAAGAAAGATAAGGAAGAAATGGTATCCGCAGGAGAATTAATACCTTTCGTTCCGGATAATCCTATCTCAAATATTCAATGTATGCGGGGTCCTTATCCAAAAATATTTAATCCTGAAAGCCAGGCTGTATGGACATCTCCGAGTTCTCCATCACAAGGAGTAACAATTGATATTGTATTGGATTCCTCCTTTCAAGATATGAGTATTGCTTATGATAGCGTCTGTTTAAGAGAATTTAACATTTACATGCTCTTGAATGAAAATACAGAAATACATCCCACTCAGATTATTCTGGATAAATCACTGGAAGAAATCCCATCGGGAACCCTTCGTAGATTTAAGCGAAAGGTTACCCTTATTTTTCCCTATAACGCTAATGAAATCCTTGTTCCCAAAGAAGGGCTTCAAAATGTAAAGATATACCTTATACTTAATGGTTATGACACCACCTTCTGTTTTTCTTGGAGTCCCAAACAGGTGCCTGTAGAGGTGCCTCTTTCTATGAAATTAAAAGACAGTAAAGAAAGTTTAAAGAAAAAACAGAAATCCCTTCACAAAAAGGTATTAAACTGGACTCATACCTTTGACTGACACACCCGAAAAAAAATCTAAAAAGAAAAGACCTACAAAAAAGAAGAAAGCAAAAACTACCTTCAAACAAAAGATATTTTATGTTATAAGTCTTTCAGGTTCTTTGCTATTTCTTCTTTGTTGCATTTTTGTCTTTTATCCATACAGTCGAACCCTTTTTATAACAAATATTGTTGAAAAGAGATTTTCAAAACCATCGAATATATCTCTCCACTTTGACCAGGCTTATTTAAATCCTTGGGATTTTTCTATTAATTTTAAAAACTTATATATAAAAAACTTACCTCCTTTTCCTGATGAACCTGTTTTCCAATCAGGACATATACAAACAAAGATACATATTTCTTCCCATTTTAAAATTTATTATGATATATACATTAATAACTTACAATTAAATCTATATTACATTCCCGGAAGAGGAACTAATATCGGTTCTTTATTAAACATATTAAAAAAAGAACAAAATACTAATATAACAGCACAAGATATTCGTTCCCTCTCTATTGAAAAAGTCAGAATTGTAATTACCCAAAACCTTGAACCTCAAAAAATAGATATAAATACACCCAAATATTTTTACGCTGATAAACAATCGGAAAATGTTTCGGGTTATACATATATTATGGAATGTATTATCAACTCACTAATTATTAACAACCCAGATATACCTGCAGATTTTAGGACAAGTTTAATTAGCGACATAAAACAAAATACAATATAAATATACTATATACAAAAAAGAATAGGAAAAATAAAGATGGCAAAAGTTGAACTAATACATTTAACGAAAACTTATCCCAATGGCCTTACTGCTGTTAAAGATGTAACAATTACAATAGAGGATAAAGAATTTGTAGTATTGGTAGGACCTTCGGGATGTGGAAAAACGACAACATTACGTATGGTAGCAGGTTTAGAAGAAATCACTTCCGGGGATATTTTGATTGATGGCAAATTAGTAAACAATGTTCATCCGAAAGACCGCGATATCGCTATGGTCTTTCAAAATTATGCGTTATATCCCCACATGACTGTCTATAAAAACATGGCCTTTGGCTTAATGTTAAGAGGTGTTTCCAAACAGGAGATTGATAAACGAGTTCGAGAAGCGGCTGAAATATTAGGTTTAACTAATTATTTAAATGTCAAACCGAGAGTTCTCTCTGGGGGACAACGACAAAGAGTGGCGGTAGGTAGAGCCATTGTTCGCAACCCTAAAGTTTTTCTTTTCGATGAACCCCTTTCCAATCTGGATGCTAAAATGCGTGTCCAGATGCGTGCCGAAATATCGAAATTACATCATCAACTAAAAGCCACCATTATTTATGTAACTCATGACCAAATCGAAGCCATGACAATGGGAGACCGTATTGTTGTTATGAATGAAGGGACTGTTCAGCAAATAGGAACACCTCTGGAACTTTATAACAAACCAGCCAACAAATTCGTGGCAAGTTTTATAGGCAGTCCACCTATGAATATGATTGAAGGGACTATTATATCTAAAGATGGGCATATATACTTTACCGATACTAAAAATATTGAAATTTTTGTTCCAGAAACTTTGCAAGAACATTTGAAAAACTTTATTAATCAAAAAATAATTTTAGGTATTCGTCCAGAGGATTTTATGATTAATCCAAATCAAATACCCCAAAAAGGTATTTCCATATCAGCCATTGTAGATGTAGTTGAACCTATGGGTTCTGAAATAAACTTATATTTAAATACAGGTGTGAATACCATTACAGTGAAACTGAAATTAAACAGTGAACCACCTGTGGGCAAACCTTTTATCGTCAATGCCGATATTAATAAAATTCATTTTTTTGACCCCATAACAGAACAAGCCATAGTATAAATATTCTTAAAACCTCAATTTATTATCAGGAGTATAATATCCATGGGAGAAATTTTGGAATATTTAGAAGGTCAGTTTCAACATCTCTTTAATACTACTCCAGATGTTATTGTAAAGGCTCCGGGTAGGGTAAATATCATCGGAGAACATACCGATTACAATCACGGTTATGTGCTCCCTATGGCACTTGAACAGGCTACATATATCGTAGGCAAAAAAAGACATGATTCGTTATTAAATTTTTATGCATTAAATATCAACCGTCAAAGTATTGCAGATATCAACTACCCATCTCGCAATCCCATTGACCCATGGATGGATTATATTATGGGCGTTTCTCATGAATTAAAAAAATTAGATTTTCATCTTCCCGGAGTAGATGGCGTTATATTCGGTGATGTTCCTATGGGATGTGGGCTTAGTAGTTCCGCATCTCTTGAAATGGCTGTATTAAAATTATTTGAAGCCGTAGGAAATTTCAATTTAGATGATGCAGAGGCAGCAAAATTAGGACAACGCGTTGAAAACGAATTTCTTGGGTTAAAATCAGGGATAATGGACCAATTCATTTCGAGGTGTGGGAAAAAAGGACATGCTTTGTTTTTAGATTGTAGAACTTTAAATTATGAATTAATCCCTATTGAGTTGCCCGAACATACTTTTGTTATAGCAAATACAAACTGTCCAAGAGGTCTCACAGGTTCAAAATATAATGAACGCGTAGCAGAATGCAATGAGGCATTAAATACTTTGAATAAATTCTACAAAAAATCTGCTACACATTTGAGAGACTTCACTATAGAAGAACTAATTCCAACAAAAAATATAATGAATCCTATATCTTATAAACGGGCTTTTCATGTTTTATCTGAAAATAATCGAGTTCTTTCTTGTATTGATGCATTAAAAAGTGGAAATATTTCCAGAGTGGGAGATTTACTTAACGAATCGGATTTTAGTCTTCAAAAAGACTACGAAGTTACTAATCGGGAATTAGAAGTAATGACAGAGATAGCAAGAAATATTGAAGGATGTAAAGGTGCAAGAATGACGGGGGCTGGTTTTGGTGGTTGTACTATCAATTTAGTTGAGACGAAGCATAGTGAAAATTTTGTTAAAATACTGATTGAAAAATATAACGCTACTACAGGACGAAACGGTTCTTATATTATCTCCCCACCTTCAGATGGAGCAAAGATTTTAAAATAACACATATAAATTACATTCATATAAGTAGTTATAGGGAACTTATCTAAAAATAAATTTTTCTTCTGTTTGAGTGAAATATTCCATAATTATTGTGGAATTTTCCATTTTCTTGAAATATTTTCTATATTTTTATGTTATAATCTATTAAGAAAGTAAATATGTTATATTTAGACAAATAAAATAAGCAGGATTAAAATATATGATGGATAGAAAAAGAAATGAGGGCTTAACATTAATAGAGATTATGATTGCAGTTGCTATATTTGCTTTTGTAGTTGGAGTTACTGCAGTTACATTGGTTTCATCACATAATAATCTTCAAGTTCAGAGAGAGCGGATACAGGCATTACATGCTTGCCGTGCAGTAATTGAAGCTATTCGAGAAAAACGAAAAGACTTTGCGGTAAGTGATGATAATTTTAACTGGGAAGGTTTTTATGCATGGATAAATGGGAAAACATCCAATGATTGGTTATCAATGGTATCTGTAGCGGAACATCCTATACCTATACCTGATTTGCAAATAAGCGTGGACTGCAGAAATATGAATGGAGAACCTGCAGGAGGAACAAACAATCCTGTTCAGGTTTTTGTAACAGCCACATGGACATCTATCCGTGGGCACACTATAAGAGATACTGTTGCTACAATATTAACTTCCAGATAAAATGAGGGCGCATATATGAAAAAAAGAATTTTTGGTTTTACTTTAATAGAAGTTACTATATCCATAGCACTAATGGGTATTATTTCACTTTTAAGTTTTCTCGCCCTACAATCTTCTGTAAAATCATCTTCACTCTCCTATGCTCAAAATGAAATTGACTCGGATTTGCGAAATACTTTTAATGAACTTTCTGAATTAGTGAAACAAGCCTATTCAGAAGTTAGCACTAATGTTACTCCTCCGACAGCACCTGCAGGAGCAGAAGCAATTCAAGTTCAAAATAATGGAAAGGGTTTGCGTTTCTTTATACCTGTGCCCGTTAATACACCTGCATTTCTCCAATCATCTCAACCTATTGTTGTTCAATATGAAAATGAAGACCGTTCCTCTGAAGGAGTTCCACCGAATGCTATTTTAGATGACGGTGAAGATACCAATGGGGATAGAGCATTAACAAGAAGATTGGTAATGGTTCAGGAAAATAACAGACGCGTAATAGGAAGTGCAAATTGTATAAGTAATGTAGAGTTTCAATTACTACCCGATAGAAGTGATAAAGAAAATACACCTACTTTGTTATATATTTATTTAGAAGGAACGAAACGAATGGGTCCGGGTGAAGGACCTTTAATTCGCGCCGAGCTCAGCGGAATAGTTAAATTAGAAAATTAGGAGATAGAGTTATGCGTATTATAAGAAAACGAAAAGAAGGTATCGCTTTAATTTTTACCACCGTTGCTATAATCGTAATTTTAGGTGCTATAGGGGTTATCACGGCAACAGTAGTAAACAACAAAAGAGAAACCGATTTTTCTGCCGATGATATCATTTTAAGAGAAGCATCGCAAGCAGGTATAGACCTGGCGTTAAAAAGGCTTTGGGATGACTATTTAGAAACAAGCGGGAACACTACAAGAAACTGGGCTTCCTATCGGTATTATCTCGATAATAATTTGGGTATTCTAATAAATGAAGACTTGAATTTTAACGGAACTAAAGATGTTGATGAGACGGGAAATCGAAATGGTATTTTCGAAACCTATCCGTCTGGATATGACCAAAGAGGTTGGGCTTTGTTTAGTCAACCTATTGTATTAAGAGACCCTAACAACAATCAAGAGATTGCACAAATCGAAAGTGTCCACATCGCAAGATATGATGAATGGTCTCGTTCATTTCTAACAATTACATCGACAGCAAGGCGAAATGGTATTGCAAAAACAGCTGTTCAGGTTGTTAATATCGGAGGAAGAACAAGTCCTCATACAGAATTTTCTGTTCTTGCAAATAATATTAGCTGCATTTTATGCCATGCAGAGTTTCAATCATTAGATTTGTTTAGAAATTCTGACCCTGCTAATTACAATACATTTGACCGAATCAAGGTTGCCTCCCTGGAATCCATGTTAGTAAGACCAACAGAGGCAGACAGCCGTACAGCAGGTACATTATATACAAGAGGTAGAGTTTATAAACCTGATGGGACACAATTTTCCGCCTCGGATCTGCAAAATTCTACATTAAAATCATACCGTATTAATAGTAACAATGGGAAAATCGTTCAAGATGCTTCAGGGAATATGATAATTGCAAATTTACAGAATGCTGGAACAACCCCTAACGGTGACCTTGTACAATTTGCAAATTTATATATGAATTATCCTACAGATGAACGAGCACAAACAGATGGTCTTGTACCGAACAATTTTCCGGCTCCATACCCAGATGATAATAATAATCGCATAGTTGATGATGAGGAATTTCAAGTGGTTTTGAATACTGCAAACGGAAGGGTTCATTTTGATAATACAATAGTAGAAGGGGAAGCTCCACCACCAGGACAAATAACTTCAGGCGTTGCTTATGGTGTTCCGCGCGGTTCTGTATATATACCAACGGACATAAATAACCCATTACCTACCGCATCCAATTCTGCTATTAATAGTCTTTCAACAACAGGAACTTATGATGGTAACCTCATACTTATTGGAACAGAACAAGACCCAATACAGATTGAAAGGACTGTTGCAGTAAATGGAGATTTAGTCATTGCAGGAAAAGTTAAAGGAGAAGGGCAATTATTGGTAAGAGGGAATGTATATGTAGTGGGAGATGTCACCTATGCAGATGCTCCGGGTGAATTTGGGAAAGCAGAAGATGGAACCACAAATGCCTTTGCACTTGTTGCAGGGGGAAGTATCATGATGGGCGATTATCTGACTGTTCGTGGTGTTAATCATAGTGCAAGAAATAATGAAAAATTTCCTCAATGGAGTCAGTATAGTATTGATACAAGAAATGCACACAGAACAAATAATGTAACAATTAATAAAGTAACAGAAACTTTGCGGTGGGGATATTTTGACCCTGATTCTGTGGATGCAGGACAAATTGTTTCAGGCAGAAAAGGACAACAGTTTAGTTTCACGACATCTGAATTAAAACTATTTAATCGAATGGAATTGCAGAAAGCATTAGCAGACCCGAATTACACTCCTCGTTTTTATGGTTTGCGAGCAAGTCAACCGGATAAAATTTATATCTACGATGCAACTGATGAACATGCGGTAAAATATAATGAAGCGGGTGTAAAATTACTACGGGATTATCTTATCCAAAAAGGTTTGCCTCTTGATATTCTAACCCGTGCTACTTATCATTACTGTAATCCAGATATGAATTGGATTAGCGAAGATACTTTACGGCACATCTGGTTTAATGATGAATTAACCCGTCCCGATTCTGGAAGACCGTTTCAATTCGACGGTCTTCTATACAGCAATAATTCCATCTGGTGTATCGTGAGGAGTAAGACAAGACATAATTCGAATACATACGGAAAAATGATTATTCGTGGCGGTATAGTATCAGCGGATTTAGGAGTCTTTGTCCCAGCTAATAATGGCGTCGGTATTGGTTTAACTATGTATTATGACCCTCGTGTTAGAAGATTTCTCGAAATTACAGACCCCAATATGGTTAGTTATAGAAAAATTGCATTCTATTTTCAATAATTTACTACCTAAATAATTTTATAGGAGGATTAAAATGGGCAAAATTTGTTTATTAAGGTTTCTTTTTTTATCTTTTATTTTTGTAAGTATCTTTTCTTTTTCTGACACATTTACCTTGAAAAATGGAATTACTTTTGATGGAAAAATTGTTGATGAATCTTCTGATGGAATTTATACAATACAAGTAGGTAATAGAACCTTTAAATACACAAAGGACGAAATTGTCAATGTTGAAAAAAATGACAAAACAGGTGAAATAAATTTAGATGAAGCAAAAAAAGAATGGGAGCAAAAAGATAAATTACTCACTGAAAAAACAGGATTAAACAAAGACCAACGAGCAGCAGTTGAAGCACTTATTAGTAGAATACAATGGGGTGAAGAGGTTGACCGAGTTACGGCTAAAAATAGCCTGTTAGAACTTCAAAAAACAATGGATATTTTCCCTTATTTAGAATATTATCTTCCTTCCTATTCTCCAACAACGACACCCCATATTTTAGAAATTTTGTTTAAGATAAATAAAGATAAAGCCGTAAAAATTTTAAGAGAGAAAATTCTTGATTCTGCTCCGACAGTCCGTGGAAAAGCCATTGAACTTTTGGCTATTGCAAAAGATGTAGAAAGTTACAATTTAATTATTCGCGGGCTTGTTGACCCGGATACGGATGTATGCATAATAACGAATTATGCAATAGCCCATATTGGATTAAAGTCTGTTACTCCTGTGCTTATAGAAAACCTTAACCATCCTGAACCAAGAATTGTTAATTCGAGTAAAGAGGCATTGAATAATCTGTGGAAAGTAGAGTTAAACAATAAAAAAATTGATAATATAGAGGAATGGAAGTCTTTTTGGGAACAGCACAAAAACGAAGTAACTGACCCCATCATCTATAAAAAAGATTTAGAACCTTTGATTGATAAAGATTTTCAATATTTTATCGGTTAACCATTGACGAACAGTTAATTCGTCTCTTTAACCAAATTTTTACCAGTTAGATTTTCTATCTCGACAGAATAATCATCCGGGGTATTTATTGCATATCTTATTGTATTATCATCTTGCTGCCATTTGACTTTTATAGTCTGATTACTACCCACAGGAATCTCACCTTCACAATATTTTAACGACAAAGGACGAAATACAATTTTCACTTTTTTATTAACAGGGTCATACTCGCTGACACCCAATGCTATTCTGTCATAAATATATACGACATGCGAAGCAAAGCCATGGTTCAAACTGGCTCCATCATCAACATTTTCCATAAAGTTCCCGTCCTTTGAGCCATGTAATCCAGATAGCCAACGGATTCATCCAGAACCTTATCTCCTTCTCCACTTAATGTTAATAATTCAGCACGGAGAACATTCCCTATAAATGAATTTGCCAGATAGACTTCTGGATATTTGTTATTCTCTTTACGATGGGGTCCGAAATCATTTCTTAATATATTCCATAAATCGGGATATGTTTCTCTTGTGGCAACTTTAAAGAAAAATGCGAAATATTGACATACCTCAGTGCGATTACGGGTAACTTCTAATTTACCTTCCTTACGAACGGCATTATCTACGAAAAAAGTTCCATCAAAAGACTGTTTGCGTATGGTATCTCTAATTTTTTCTGCTTCTTGTTTGTATTCTGGTAATTTGTATAATTCAGCCACAGTATCAAGAACACCAGCAAATAACATATTCGATGGATAATTTACATCTTGAACAAAATCATTTGCTCTTGACCACTCAACAAATACCCAACTGGGCAATTTTTCTAAAAGTCCATCTGAATTTTTGTATTGGTCGAAAAATTTAACCAGTGCCAATACTTTGGGCTGGAGAGCATTTACCAAATCCCAATCATTGCTTCGTTTTACATATTCACCCAGTTGAACAACAAACCACATAGCCCAATTAGGGATAAATTGTCCGTTATTATGGTCGGAAGGATAACACATAGGTAACATTCCATCGGGCAAAAATTCAAATTTAGGCGGAAGCATAAAGTTTTCAAAGAAATTCTTCTCTACAGATGTATTACCTGTTAAAACAAGTCCTGCCCGTGATGTAAAGAATGAATCGCATAACCAACCTGCTCTTTCTCTATGAGGGCAGTCCATAAAAATATCTACTGCATTTTGAGCAAATGTGGCTCTACCTGCTTCAAAAATTCGGTTTAATCTTTCATCGGAACATACAAATTTCGCTTTTTGAGCCTCTGGATTTTCATAAAGTCTTATACCTGTTGATATAATGGTACTTGATGTATTTGTATTGGTAATTTGCATATATCTAAATGTATAAGGTTCAATAGATTCAAAATTATATTCACCTTTTTCCAATAAGTGTAATGCTATAACATTATGACAACCCAATCGTTTCCAGTCTACTGTTTCATTTCTCAACATTTCATCAAAAGTAATAAACACTTTTGTAGGTTCATCTACTTTTATTTTTAAGCAGACAAAACCTGTCATACTTCTCCCAAAATCAAATACTCTATAAGTTGATGCATTGATAAGAAGAGGAAAACTGACTGATTGTTCTTTTCGTTCTCCCTTTTCAATGGTCATTTTTTGGAAATCTTTCGGGGGCGAATATTCAAGTTGGTTAAAAGGATACCCAAGAAAATCGGACCTTGGTTCAACATTCTTATTAATCCAGGGCTTTTCTATAGGTTTTTGTAAATTAACTTTACCTTCGATGATTATTTTTTCAGGTAATATTTTTTCAAATGTGGGCATAGGAACCCCACGAGAAATAAGTGCTTTATTTTCCAGAATTTCTATTTCATAAGGAGTGGGTGCATTTTCCTTTTTTACTATCCAATCTAATGATTGAGGGGTTAGACGATATGCCTCTGAAAAACCTCTCTGAAAACTATACCGCTCTACTTTTTTAAATTTATAATTTAAATCGAAACCGATAAAGGAATATTTTTCAGAACCTGTGGCACATAAAACCTTATTCCCCTGCATAATCTCCGCTTGAATAAAACCGGGTTGATTTGTAATACCATACCCATTTACATTATAAACAATCGCCTCTATAGCAAGAATATTTTCTCCTTTTTGTAAATAATTAGATATATTTACTTCATCTACACGATGAAAGCCATGTGGACCTCTCGCAGGACCGTAAAACACAAATTTACCATTTACATAAACTCTATAAAAATCATGTCCTGCACAACGCAATAAGACATTTTCAGTATTATCTACATTGAAAATTGCCCGAAAACCCGCAAAGTCATTCATCACTTTTGTTCGTTCTTTTAACCAAATAGGTTTTCCTTCTACAAAAGTTTTTGTTTCAGCCCAGGTTTTCATTGACATTCCAAGTAACAAAATCAATGAAATAATAAGAATACTTATCATTTTTTTCATATCCCTTTCCTTCTTTTAAGTTAAGTTCAGTTCATATAATATATCATTTACAAATTCATTGCTAATGGTTTTTACATCAATAACACTATAAAACAATTCTGTATCATCTTTAAACTTTTTCAACCCTAATAAGGTCTGTGATACTTCATTTCTGGATAGACCATCAACTCGAAACTTAACGCCACATCTTTTTAATAAATTTGTTATCCATTCTACTTTATTCTCCTGCAACCTGCTCATACAAAATATTCCCAGCCCTACTAAATCCCCATGCAAAAATTGTTTTTTGGTTAAATATTCAACATGATAGGCTACGATATGTTCGGAGCCTTCTTCAGGTCGTGCATTCCCAAATATATTACACAATTCCACCTCTTTACAATATAAATCTACAATCGTATCTATCCCCTGAGGAGTAACATTATATATTTCTTCGGCCCTTTTATCTATTGCTATTAGGCACTCTTCTGCTTCTTGGGCAATTTGCCTATCGTATCTTTCATTATTATTCTCTGCGGCACATTTCCAATCCCATAAGGCGGTATGAATACTTAACAGGTCTGCAACTCCTGCCCTATTTAAATGTTTCGGAGCCTCTTGAATTATCCGATAATCAACAAAAATATGATTTGGGATAATGTTCCCTATATAACGGACTACATTATCTTCTCTTACCGCAATAGAAGGAGTAAAGGGGGCATCTACAGAAACTATTGTGGGGACTAATACCAGTGGAATACCTTTTTTCCATGCTATATATTTTGCAAGGTCACAACTCACGCCTCCACCTATTCCGATAACCCAATCGAAATTAGGTAGTTTCTTTTCCATATTTTCAATAACATCTAACTCCATCTCCTGTGCCCAAATAATCTCTGTAGGTTCCCATGAAATATATTTTTTAACTCCTTTCCATGGAATATCCATTGAAACAACTAAAGTTCTACCTTTCAATTCCTTCAGTTTTTTGAGAATATTATCTCCACGAGAAATACAATCATGCACTTTTGTCATTAACAATACCCCACTTCTTATGCCCTTTAATTTTGATAAACCCTATAAAAACTTTTTTACTTACGGCAAAATGGATTGGAAATCATAGATTTCAAATGTCTGAGTAGATGCGTCTTGTATACCATTGGCAATAGCAACATGTCCTTTGAAAGCAGTAGCATCAATTACCAGATTCATCAGGTTGTAATTACTAATGGCTCCTCTTCGCGATAAGGAATACAAACCTGACTCTACTAAGAGCCCGTAGTTATCTCTTATTAAGGTATAAATGCTGTTTGCCCGCGTTGCTGCATCTGCATCGTAAACTACATTTGCTAAAATATTAGGACGATAATCATCGTTTGTATCATTATCTCTTACTAATAACCTCGTTGATGACTTCACCACATATTTTGCTCCTCTCAGTTCATATCTTCCATCTCCTAATAGATAAGAGTGCAATCTACCCAATGAAGAACTACCTGTCCATTCTACAAAAGAATTCAGTCTATTTAAATCATACATAGCACTACGAAATGCGGTTAACATATTCTCATTTAATATGATAGATTCTCCAGAAACAGGTATATCTCCGTATGTTAAGCCCGAGGCATTAACACCTGCTCTACTAACAACCATCCCTGCAAAAGTGAATAATACATGGGGAAATCCGTTTTCCGGTATGTAGAAAACGACAACTGGATAGGTTTGCTGTCCGCCATTATATAGCTGTCTATTTAATGAATATGTTTGAATTAACGGAGAATAATCAAAGAAGGGAGGCATATTGGTTGCTGTTGACCATAGTAAGGAACCTGAAGATTTTGTAGTTGAATACGGACTTAGCCATTCAACTAATTGCAGTTTCCCTAATGCATCATAAGTAATGCCTGTACTATCTGAAATACCTTGTAGCTCTTGTTGTATCCTTTCATCAATACTTCCTTGCTGATTATTCCATGCATTATCAAGATTTGTCTGAGTAACACCGAACCTTCCTAAATTATTTAACACATAATTCGCATGGTTGATGATTTCATTTTTCATCAAATTTCCATAGTCACTACCCATTTGATATGGAGAACCACGAAGGACTAAATATGGGTATTTATAATTTGTATATCTTTCGGAAGTATATTGAGGATAATCTTCCGGTGTAATATAAATAGAAGTTGTGTAAACTAATGGAGGAACTGTTAAACCCGGAACAGCCATTTGAAATCGTGCAGGATTATTAAATGTTAATTGAATAAAATACGCTGTATAACCTTGTGAAGGAGCATTTACCGTTGCCTGGTAAACTCCTGGAGATAAAGGTTGTAGTGTCTCACTTTGATACTGAACTCCAATGTTATCAATCTTATACTTTCTGAAATCTCTTGCGTTGGGATTCGTGCATTTCCATAGTTTAACCTCTTTTATTAAAGAGGTAAACTGACTATCTACAAGTACCTGTAATGTATTTGTACTTCCGTTTGTAACTTTTTGCCATGTAAAAATCGGTAATTGGATATTCTGGGTTTTTGCTAAAAACCATGCCAAAAGATTTTGAACAGCAGGTGTATCAAAATCAAATTCATCTCCAAGTCCATGAGAAACATTGGGAACATAATTTAGATACTTCTCACCTAATAAATCTCTGTAATACCATAGCGAGGAATCTGGGACAAAGAACTCATCACACGAAGAATTCATAAGAAACTTAGGTATATTCTGTGTTCTTTCTAAATACTCATAGGGGTCTACAAGTTTCAAAAGTGCTTCTGCTTCTGGTAGCAAATTTCCGCCGTTAGGGACAAGCCTATCAAAAACCTTCATCTGTGCATAGGCATAAATAGAAGGTGCCCAATATCCGTATACCTTTTTATGATGTTCCATCTGCTTATCCATATTCAGGACATCTATAACAAGCGGTGCAATTGCTTTAATACGGCAATCGGTCAAACCTGCCAGCCATGTTGTCCATCCGCGTTTTGAACCTCCCGATATAATAAATTCAGATGGAGCATTATCTCCCAGAATCGCCTGTGTAGTATCCATAGCACGAACAGCAGCTTTTGCCATTGCAAACAAAACAGGCCAACGATAATCATTGTTACCGTTCTTATACTCATTCATATATCTATCATAACTATAAGCAATAATATCGTCTTCTGTGCGAGATTTAAGAACGACATTTCTTTCTGCATCATAGTCATCAATAAACACAATAGGTTGATTAGGAACATTATCTATATGAACAATTACAGAGCCTGATAAAGCAGCAAGTTCACCCATAAACAATCTTTCATCATCATTAAGTGGTGCACTGTTAATACTTCCTCCGTCAATAAATAATAAAGAGGTATTATTGCGTTTGCGTTCAGGAACAATAATTGCTAAATTATGTTTCCATATCCTGCCACTATACAATTCATCTGCCGAACGCCAGGCTTGGGAAGTCATCCGAGTTATATATGCTGTTGCTAATCGTATTGATACCGAACCTGATGTGTAACTTACAGGATATTCCTCAGGTGTTGTCCATGTGTATTCAGGGTCGCGTTCTCTTACGAATATATCCAAAGGACTTGAATATTCACTTACTTCGACATAGTCTTGTTTGACAGATTCTGATTCAAGACCACCTTCCGTTTGAACTTTTAATTTTACGGTATAAGTTCCCGGATTAGAATACACATGTATAGGAGACGGTTCATTGGAAGTTTCACCGTCACCAAAATCCCATTCCCAATTGACAATGGGGGCTGTTCCTGACTTAGATTGGTCGTAAAACTTGACTTCACTCCCTACAATAGCACAAGGACTTTCTACTCTAAATCCGGCTGTTGGAGGAACTGCAGAACCTATAGTTAATGTTTTTGAAACTGCCGATGTTGTGAGTTGCTCACCACTTTTGGAATGTGTAAATAGCAAATACATCTCTACTTTGTATTTTCCAGGATTTTCAAAACGATGGTTCGGGTTTTGCATAGTTGATACTTCAGAACCATCACCAAATGACCATACCCAACCAATTATAGGACGTGCTCCTTCAGAGTTGGATAAATCCGTAAATTGAACTAAATCTTCTACTGTTATCCGTTTAGGATTATAATCAAAATCGGGTATAGGAGGAGCATCTACATATACTTTAACAGGTTCGCTATTAAATGTTTTTAACGGTGTCTTCACTTTTAATATAACATCATACACTCCTGCTTCTGTATAAATATGGGAAACAGAATCGGTCGTACTCATAGTTTTGACCGGAGACCCATCACCAAAATCCCATTCATAAGTTAATTCTGTCTCTGTTCCTAACGCAGTCCGATTTAGGAAAACCACTTCTTTTTGTATAACAGGACTTCTTGTAGAAACACTTAATTTAGGTATAGGTGGTTTATGAACCGTAATATAAGAACTTTTTGTAATACTACTTTCATTATTGGAAGTCGTGCCTGTGTTTACCGTTAAAGATACTGAATATACACCGGATTGTGTATAAGTATGGCTTGTATTTCCATTTTCATGTGAATAAGGTTGATATTCTATTGTTTCTGTAGAACCATCTCCAAAATTCCATAACCAGCGAACAATTCGCTCTGTCCCCTTTGTAGATAAATCTGCAAAGAATACCGAACTCCCTTCATACAAAACAAGAGGTTCCGCCGAAAATTCTGCAATCGGGGGCAAGTAAATAACTTCTACAGGAAGTGAAAAAGAACTGGTGCCAAATTTATTCGTAACTGTTAATTTTATCTGTTGATTTCCAATTCTTGTAAAAGCATATTGAGGATTCTTTTCATTTGAAGTATTACCATCCCCAAAATCCCATAACCAATCTGTAATAGGTGCACTTCCTTCTTCTGATAAATCCGAAAACTGAACTGGAACATAAATAAATGGCTTTATTTGACTAACAGAGAATTTTGCTTTGGGTGGAATGCCTTCTTGGACAGTTATATATCCATCTTTGGTTACTGATTTATTCTGATTCTCCGTGTATACAGTTAAAGTTACGGAATAAATCCCGGGATTTTCATACTTATGTCTTGGATTTACTTCATTACTTGTTTTCCCATCCCCAAAATCCCAAAAACGATTAATAATATTTTCTTTTTCAGAACGACTTCTATCAATTAACTGAACTTCTTCTCCCAACAGAACTATTTGCGCATTTACAGAAAAATCAACGGTAAGATTACCACTGACAACATTTACAAAATTTTCTTTTACTCTTTTTTCGATACCTTTATCTGTTTCTACTGTCAGGGTAACGGTATAATTCCCAGGCTTTTGATAAAAATATGTTGGATTATAGTCATTAGAGGTTTTTCCATCCCCAAAATCCCATGTTACTTTCTTTATTGCCCCTGATTGAACCGCACTTTGATTAAAGAATCTAACGGCTTCGTTTATGGTGGTAAATTTATTCGATGCATCAAAATCTACTTTTATCAAATCAACTAAAGTTATTAAAACAGTTGTTGAAGGAGCATTGGTAGCCCGAACAATTATATTTCCTGAATTAGGTCCAAGGTCTGTTTTCTCTCTATCTATCTTTATTTTTACGCGTTTTTTATCTAAAGGTCCTGAACTATAACATCCATCATCAACAGAGGCACATCCTTCTACGGAAATCCATGGAACCTGAGACTCAACAATAATTGGGCCTACAGAACTTGTAGTCGTATTTTTCCATACTAAAATATCCGCACTAACATCTTTAGAACCAAAATCTATAGATGTAGGCTCTACAATCAGATTTCCTCCCACTTCTTCTGGTGGACAACCCGAAATTGTCAACAATATTGTAACAAATAGGATACTTTGGACACATAAAAAACATACAGATTTTCTCATACAAAATTTCTCCAGTTGTGTTCTTGTTGTTCACAACAATACTATACAATTATAACATGAATTATATCACTTAATAATAATGCCACTTTTATTATAAATTGTCAAGAAATTATTTACAAATTTTTATTTTCTAAAAAATTAAATTTTTAAAAATAATTACAAAAAAGTGTTACAAAATGTAATAAAAAATGGTCAAATTAGTATATTATATAGATAGAGTACTATTTGACTTTTTTTGTTAAATAAATAAGGTTAATTTATAATAATAAAAAATTGAAGGGCAATATGAAAACGACATTATATCATTTCACATCATTGTGTATTATAGTTATAACTATATTAACTCTCCACAGTTGTTCACTGAACAAAAAAGTTGATGCTAATGATGATGCTCAGATAAATACAACCAAGCCAATAGCCTTTCCTGTTGAAGCAGTATTTCCTACTAAGAAAGATGTAAGTAAATATTTTGAAACTACAACGAGAATCTCGGCTGAAAGAAAAGTAGAAGTAATATCTAAAGGAATGGGGATTTGTGAAGAGTTACTTGTTGAAGAAGGGGATTATGTAAAAGAGGGACAAATTTTAGCGAAATTAGATACTTCAGAAGTTGAAACTCAAATTCTACAAACAAGGGTAAACATAGAAAAATGTAAATCCGCATTAGTAATTGCAGAAAATAGTTTGAAAGAAGGTATCGGTTCAAAGGTAGAAAGGGACAATGCCCGTTTTGCATTAGATGCGGCAGAAGCCACTCTTAAAATCCAACAATTACAATTAAAAAATCAAACCATCACAGCACCTATAAATGGAATAATTACAAAAAGGAATATACAGAAAGGCGTATTAGTAAGTACAGGTATGCCTGTATTTTCTATTGTAGACCCGGATTCTTATGTATTACCTATAAACATTCCCGAACGCGAAGTTTCAAAAGTATATATAGACCAAAAAGCAGAGGTTGTGGTTGATTCCTGTCCGTCGGAGAACTTTATCGCAACTGTTTTCCGAATCAGTCCTACTATAGACCCTTCCTCCGGGACAATTAAAACGACTCTACACTTTCTTGAAAACGATAAAAACAACTGTATTAAAGATTCAGCATTTGCAAGAGTAAAATTGGTTATGGAAGTGCATCCTCAGGCAATAGTCATACCTAAAGATGCTGTTTTAGAAGAAAGTGGAAGAAAATATATCTTTACCGCACAGACAAAAGATGCAGAAGATTTGAAGAAACTTGATTATGACGAAATAAAAAATAAATCAATACAATTTACTGCACAGAAAGTAGAAATTCAAGTCGGTCTCGAAGACAGTTCTTATTATGAAGTATTAAAAGGTATTGATGAACATACACTTGTAATTACATTAGGGCAAATGAATTTAAAACCGGGTTCTGTTATTGAAGTAACATCGCTTGAAAAAATATTGAACTCGGACAATAATACCTCAAATACTTGAATTATTTATACTTAGATTTCTAACATTCAGAGAAATCCAAATACATAAAAAAATGCAGTGGGGAGAAACCGTGAGCGAACAAACAATAAAACAAAAGACATCATCTTTAATATCCTTCCCAATACATCGGCCAGTAACCACAATAATGATATTCACTACCATTATTGTGTTCGGTTGGCGTTCCTATCAAAAACTTCCCATCAACCTAATGCCTGAAATATCCTATCCATCTCTAACTATACGCACAGAATTTGAAGGGGCAGCACCTGAAGATGTAGAGAAATTGGTTACGCGTCCTCTTGAAGAGATGTTAAGTATTGTCAGTGGACTTGTAGAAATTAGCAGTGTTTCCTCTGTAGGACTTTCTGAAATAACCCTCGAATTCCTCTGGAATACAGATATGAATGTTGCACAGCAAGATGTGCGTGACCGATTGGATTTGTTTGAACCACCTAAGGAGGTTACTAAAAAACCTGTTATTCTAAGATTTAACCCGAATCTGGACCCTGTAATACGCATAGGAATTACTCCACCTGAAAATTTAAATCCTGAGGAAAAAACTGAATATTTGACCACACTTCGTGAATCTGTTCAAAGAAAACTTAAAAGTGATTTAGAAGCAGAAACAGGAATTGCACAGGTTGTTGTAAAAGGTGGACAGGAAGAAGAGATACAAATTCTTGTGGATAGCAAAATGCTTAAGTCTTTAGGGCTGTCTTTAGACGACATCATTCGAAGTTTAGCAAGTCAAAATATTAATGTTGCGGGGGGAAAATTAGTCGAAGGGAAAACAGAATATATTGTCCGAACTCTTAAAGAGTTCAAGGATATTGAAGATATAAGAAATGTAATCGTTTCCTCGCCTGTGGGAACATCTTCTGCGGATTCCAATTTAATATCCAATTTATCCTTAAAATCTTTAACCACTTCTCCTCAAAATTTATCTGCTTTACCTCAAAAATCAGTTCCTATTAAATTAAAAGATGTCGCTACAGTCCGTTGGGGAAATAAAGAAAGAGATACGATTATTCGAATTAATGGTGAAGACGCCATAGAAATAGAAATTTATAAAGAAGGTGACTCCAATACAGTTACCGTATGTAATCTTGTAAAAGATTTGTTAGGAATTGAAAGAAAAAAAAGTTTTTCTGAATTATTAGATGAACAAATATCTTTCGGCCTCCAACCCGTTGCTAAAGATGCTGATGGTCAACATACTCTTGAAGACCCCAAATCACGAAAGGAGCAATTCAAAAAAAAGAATTTGCTTAGCACACTTCCGTCTGATGCCAAAATTCATATAATTAGCGACCAATCACAGTTTATTATCAGTTCTATACAAGAAGTGCAAAATTCCGCTATTAATGGAGGTATATTAGCACTACTTATTCTTTATCTTTTTCTTCGTGAGTTGCGAAGTACTCTAACAATAGGCTTCGCTATTCCCATATCCATTATTACTGTTTTTATCCCTATGTTTATGAGAGATATTTCTCTTAACATCATGTCATTGGGAGGGCTGGCATTAGGTATTGGTATGTTAGTAGATAATTCTATTGTAGTATTAGAAAGCATTTCTCGGTGCCGAGAAGAAGGAGATTCTATAGTTGATTCTGCCATTCGAGGGACATCTGAAGTAGGTTCCGCTGTGATTGCTTCTACATTAACTACTGTAGCGGTATTTTTCCCGGTAGCCTTTGTAGAAGGAATAGCCGGACAGATTTTTGGAGACCTCGCCTTAACTGTTACTTTTTCACTTCTTGCTTCTCTATTTGTTGCTTTATTCTTTAATCCCTTAGTCGTATCAAAAACACACTTCATATCTGAAAATACCCAATATATTTTCCATCCTG
>Ga0116168_1000629_pt1 | contig 33035 bp, 39 predicted proteins | sample AD_UKC129_MetaG_FD_89795 | JGI IMG/M metagenome (GOLD analysis project Ga0116168, IMG submission 89795) | Active sludge microbial communities of municipal wastewater-treating anaerobic digesters from Canada - AD_UKC129_MetaG | ecosystem: Engineered > Bioreactor > Anaerobic > Digestate | place...
CCCCGCCCCCCCCCCGGTGTCTTTCCCCCCCCCCCGCCCCCCCCCCTTGTGGGTGTGTTTTTTGTTTTGGCCCGGGATATTGTTTTTTTTTTTTTTTTTTTACTTTTTTTTTTTTTTTTTTTTTTTTTTTTGGGTGGAACTATCCCACCCTAGGGATGGGGAGACCCTTCCCTATGATCACCCCCTCCAGTTGGGGGATCATATGGGGTGGAGGTTTCTCTCTGCGGGCGCTCGGGAGCGTCCCACATCCTATTTCATAGTTCTTATCATCTCTTATATATAAGTTTCTATCCTCCGTGAACCACCCCCACGCCTACCTGGGGAGTTCCCGCTTATAAAATTTTCTAACCATCCCCCCTACTTTATCCCCCAGCCTTCGAAAAAAAGACCTAGCAACAATGGAAAATTCCTTCTTCTTTCAAGGGAGATTAAACGTATGATTTCAGTAAATTTTATTAGACAGTACTTTTATAGATGGGACAAACATTAGGTCCAACCTTTTTTTGGTGGTTGTTGTAATGGAATACGAAATTCTAATCCCCTCACTGTTGGTTATAGGATTGTATATAATCACCTAGGGTCTTTATAAGATGGGTCTAGTCAATAGAAGGTGGCATGTGAATCTTTGGAATCTTATAATATTCATGGCATTTATAGTCTCTGGTATTGGGGGTTTCATCCTCCTATCCATGCTAGAATATGGTGTGAAAGCCCCTTTTAATCATCAATTGCTCTATTGGCATGTTGAGGCGGGCGTAGGCCTTATGATCATAACCATATTCCATTTCCATTACTATAAAGGTAGTATATATAGGGTATTCGGGGTGCGTTAACTTTGTGTTTAATGGAAAAAATCGCCAAAAAACTAATATTACTATTACCAGCCATCACCGGGCTATTATCAGCTGATGGATCCTGTGCTGCTTCTTGTCCATATGGGCTTGTAAATGATCCTTATCCTGGGCAGTGCCCCCGGTATACTGACTTGAATGGTGATGGTTTCTGTGACTTTTCACAGACATCAACTTCCATGGCAACGGATACCGCAGCTGATGAACCCCATCAAGGGGACGCTACAAACCATACTATAGGAGATGCAGACGCTGATGGAGTGGATTATCATATCATACCAGTTACGATGATTATCATAGGATTATACCTTCTCACCTATCATCTTTTTAAGAAAGGGTATATTAAAAGGTCGAAGTATAGGAGATTATGGAATCTGCTTTTAACGTTCGGTTATGCCGGGACGGGATTTACAGGATTCTTATTGATTTTCTTCATAAAATTAAGTATCAGGACAGCTTTAAACCCATCGATAACATATTGGCACGCTGAAATGTCAATCCTTATGGTAGTGGCGACACTTTTACATATACACATTTACTGGAAACCCTTCAAGTTCATCTTCTCATTTTAGTCTTATAACACGGTGGGGTGTTACTATCATGTTTATTTTTTCATCATGTGGCTCCACTGGGACCTTTTTGATGATCTGCATTTCATCCACAGTCGTCACAATGGGCGTCTTATCCGTTATAGCATTTTGGCCTTTAAGCTCCCTTATTTCACGATCCCCGTAACCTCCACCCTTACCTAGCCTGTTACCCTCCATGTCAACGGCCACAGACCCTTCAACTACGAGATCGACTTTGGGGAAAACTTTTATAGGTGATCCGAACTTGTAAGCCCCTCTTATAGTGGAGGCTGATCTTTCACAGCCCCTTGCATCAGCAGCTCTAATATAGAGGTATCCTCTTTTGAGTCGTGGTGTGGGCATTATAAGATCTTTACCATGGCGTAGGGCTAACCCCCTTACTGGACGCTGTGCAGAATCCGGACTCGAAAATATCACCCTGGATTTTTTCCATTCCATTGTCCTTGAAAGGCGTAGTGCAGCGGCCATGGAACCCTTGAAGTCTGGTATTCTACCATAGTCTCCTTTAGGTCTTCGGGAGATGCCAAGTTTGTGCAGGCGATCCCATATTAGTTTTCTGACTTCCCCTTTTTTCATTGATCCCCCATTATAACCCTTGTACCGGCTATTTTATCAAATAATCTTAATTCTTTATTGTATCCTAGGATCACATCGAATATCAGTGGGAACCAGCAAATTTTGGGCAGATTTCTTATTATAACCTGTCTGTATTTTAAATCCCCTTCTATGGAGACTACCTCCAGTTTCTGGTTTAATTTGCCAATAGTCCCACCATGATACTCAAAGTAACTGAAATATGAGATTGTAACGATGGCTAATAAAACTAGCCAATAATTATAGAGGAAAAATGAGCCCGTGAAGACGATTACAGGATAGGCTAGTAAAGTTAGGGCCCATATTATCAAATTGACCACTAGAAAGTCTATAATAAAAGCGAAAAGTCTCCTTTTTGTGATTTCCTCCATTTTAATCAACCTTAACATACCCTTGGCACCGGATCTGCTATGGGCGCTTCAATTATCCTCCTACCCCCAAGGGATGTTTCGAGTATTACGTGTTTGTCATCTGTCACCTCACCTACTATCTGTGCTTCGGCTCCATATTTTGTCTTCCTGATTGCCTTAAGGATTTCATCTGCAAGTTCTGCTTCCACGCCCATAACAATTTTACCCTCATTCGCAACCTCATAGGGGTCTATGCCAAGCATCTCAGAGACCGCCCTCACTTCATCCTTTATGGGTATCTTATCCTCTTCTATTAGTATGCCCACACCAGATTTTTCTGCTAATTCATTAAGGGCATTTGCAAGACCTCCACGGGTAGGGTCCTTCATGGCCTTCACACCCCCCACCTCCAGGGCGGCCTCCACGATCTCCCAGATTGGGGCTACATCAGATTTGAGGCTTGTTTCGAAGCCGAACCCTTCCCTGTATGCCATTAATGCTATTCCATGGTCTCCTATGCTCCCTGTTAGGATGATCTTGTCCCCAACTTCGAGTCCGTTATCCCTTATTATCTTGCCCTTCTCCGCTATCCCGATGCCCGTTGTTGTTATCACCATCTTGTCAAGTTTTCCTTGTTCCATCACCTTAGTGTCACCTGTTATTATCGAAGTTCCTGTTTCCTGGGATACTTGGTCCATAGATTTTATGATACGCTCTAATTCCTCTGAATTGAATCCTTCACTTATTATCATGGCATTTGCGATGGCAAGGGGTTTCGCGCCCATAACTGATATGTCATTTATGGTACCTGAAATTGCAAGTCTCCCAATATCCCCACCTGGAAAGAACAATGGGTCGATGGTATGACCATCTGTACTTATAACTATCTCATAGCCGTCTAATGGTATGCTAGCTGCATCATCCAAATCATCTAATCCGACACCACCATTGACGCTCTTTTTCTGGATGTTGGAGAGAATTATCTCTGATATGAGATCTTGCATCATCTCTCCGCCCGCACCATGTGACATGCTGATCTTCATAGCTTCACCTTTTATATTACCCTATCATTATAATATTATAGGAGAGTATAAAATTGTTTCCCAGGGGGAACATTCCCAAATTTGAAGTTTATCCCCCTGGTAGATCCAAAAAATTTATATAATGAGGTGCTAATTAGTAGATGATATAATTTTTTCTCTGGGGGGATCCTCCAGAGGGGTGATGAGAGTATCATCTGCCCCTTGATTTAAAGATTATATCCTCTAATTCTAATATATAATATTTTGAGGTGATGTTAAAATGGCGATATGGCAAGGTAGATCAAAGAGAAAACCAACCGGTGGAAGGTTGAAAAAGAGCAGAGGCAAAAGAAAATATGAACTTGGAAGGGAAGCCGCGGAGACAAGAATCGGCGAAAGAAAGATTAGGACAATAAGGACAAGGGGGGGTAACAGGAAGCTTAGACTAGTAACAGACACCCATATAAACGTGGTAGACCCTGACACCAACAAAGTGGAAATTGCAGAGATACTAAATGTAGTGGAGAATAGGGCCAACCCCCACTTCGTAAGGAGGAACATCATAACAAAGGGTGCTATTGTAGAGACAAGTAAAGGCCTTGCTAGGGTAACTTCAAGACCTGGCCAACATGGCATACTCAACGGCATACTAATCAAGAAATGATGGGTGTATAAATTTGGTTGATAACCTGAAAAAGGAGATACTATCCCAGGTTGAGAAATTCTTGGATTATATTAATAATAGGCTCCCAGAGGGGATGGAACTCGAATATGAAGGCTTCTACCAGAGGGGCTTCTTCGTAACCAAGAAGAGATATGCTCTAATCGAAGACGATACCATCATCGTCAAGGGCCTTGAACTAGTAAGGAGGGATTGGGCGCCAATAGCCAAGAAAACACAGCAGATGGTCCTCCGGGCAATACTAGAGGAAGGATCCCCCAAGAAGGCTAAAGATATCATAAAGAAGGTTATAAAGGATATTAAAGATGGTAATGTGCCAGTCGAGGATCTTATCATCCACACGCAGATCACCAAAAACCTTGATGAATACAAGCAAGTAGGCCCCCATATAATAGCGGCTAAAAAATCCCTCCAAAAGGGTAGGTGGATTGAAAGGGGGTCCATAATCCGCTACATTATAGTGAAGGGAAAAGAACCCATCAGTCAAAGGGCGGTTCCAGTCGAGGACTTCAAGGGAGAATACGACCCTGACTATTATATAGAGAATCAGGTTCTAGCCGCCGTATCCCGTATAATAACATCCCTTGGATATTCAACAGATGATATCCTTATACTGGCCAAGGGCGAAAGGCAGAGTAGCCTAGACGCATTCCTCCAATAGTGGGTGAAGTTCATGTTAAAGGCCGTGTACTTTGACATTGATGACACACTCTATGACACGTCAAGTTTCGCCAAGTTAGCTAGAAAAGCTGCTTTAAGTGTGATGATCGAAGCCGGGTTACCCCTCACACAAGAAGAGGCTTACCCCCTCCTCAGGGAGATTATAGATGAAAAGGGATCAAATTATGGTAAACATTTTAACGTGCTTACAGAGAGAGTTTTCGGCGAGGAAAAACCCCTACTGATAGCATTGGGGGTTATAACATACCACAATGTTAAATTCGCCCTTTTGAGGCCATTCCCCGAGACCATACCAACTTTGATACACCTTAAAGGTAAAGGTTATCACCTTGGGGTGATATCCAATGGTCTCACCATAAAACAATGGGAGAAACTGATAAGACTTGGCATACACCATTTCTTTGATGAGGTTATCACCTCAGAGGAAGTGGGAGTCGAAAAACCAGACCCAAGAATATTTAAGGAAGCCCTCAATAGGATGGGTTGTAAGCCCGAGGATTCCGTCATGGTCGGGGATAAATTTAAAGAGGATATAATCGGCGCCGTGAACGCGGGCATGTCAGCAATACTTGTCAATTCCAAGTTAAAAGATGATGAAAAGGATTACATAAAAAGAGAGAAACTTGACATTGAAATAATATCCAACATAGGAGAGCTTAAAAATATCCTATAGACGGTGTCTAAAGTGGATTATTACCATGATGAAAAAATGCAAAAATTCTTCGAAGCTTTAAAACAGCCAAAGAGTCTCGATGAAATAGACCTATCCAGTGAGTTCATAAAAAACCTCATCCTCAAAATCATAGCAACCTATGGGACGATAAAAGTTGAAAGAATCCACGAAATCACCGGATTACACGTTAACATACTCGAAGAATGTATGAGGGAAATGGAAGAAGAGGAATTATGTGCTTCCATTGGTGGGGGCTTCCTATTCCCCACAGTAACATATACCATAAAAAGAGAGGGAAGAATCCTCGCAGAAAAACTCCTCAAAGAAAACCCATATGCTGGCATGGCACCAGTAACATATGAAATCTATTACAAGATAATGGAAAAACAACTCGAGGGAAGATTCCCCATCAAAATACCCGAGGAGATAATCGAAGAAGCATTCAAGGATATTGTTGGCAGCGAAGAAGCTAAAAAGACCATGATTGAGGCTGCTACAATTGGGAAAGGCTTTTTCATATATGGGCCCCCAGGGACGGGTAAAACCTTCATCACAAGTAAAATGTCAAATCTCCTTCCCCCAATTCTAATCCCACGTTATATCGAATTTAATGAACAAGTAATCCAATTATACGACCCAGATTTTCACAAGCTCTGCAGTGAACAACCAGAAGATCCAAGATGGGTTAAAATATATGCACCATTCGTCTTCACAGGATCCGAACTTACAGTTGAAAAAATGGAGACAAATTTCAACCAAAGTAAGGGTGTATACGAAACATCCCCTATCATAAAAGCAAATGGTGGCGTCCTACTCCTTGATGATCTCGGAAGACAAAAAGAAGACCATAACATGATACTAAACCGCCTAATAATACCCCTAGAAAATAGGAAGGAAATGGTATATATTAAAGGGGTGCCAGTCACTGTACATTCACATTTCATACCAGTATTCTCCACAAACCTTGATATAAGTATAATGGATGAAGCCCATCTTAGGAGGGCCCCATTACATATATTCCTCCAAGAACCGCCAGTAGATGAGATAATTGAAGTATTCAAAAGAAACTTGGATTTACTAGGCGAAGAATACGATGAAGAAATCTTTGAGAGGCTAAGACTAGTCTACACACCCGTGGAGGATGGTGGTGAAGGATTAGCCCCAACCTTCGCCCATGCAAGGGACCTTGCCCAGATAGCCCAGGCAGTGAGAATAAATCGTGGAATGGAAAAGATAACCCTTGACATACTAGAAGAAGCCCTAGAAAGGCATGTTCTCATAGACCTTCAAAGGATGGATATTGATATTGCAGAGGCGCAGCAACGCCTACGCACTTTCAGGGTGGAAACTTCACAAGTTGAAGAAGCTAAAAAGTTATTATTAGCGTATGGGGCGGTCGAAGTAGGCGTCGAAGATATTTCAATACTTTTAGACCTTAAAGGGACAATAAACCCTACCCTGTTACTTGAATATCTTAATGAAAATAAGATAGACCCCAAGAATGTTGAAATTATAACAGAAAATAAAATCAGATTGCAAACATTACAGATTGAAGAAGTTAAAAGATTATTAGCAGAGTGCGGATCAGTTGAACTAAACATTGAAAGCGGTTCAATACTTGTAGATTTTGAAGAGACAGTGACCCCCACCCAACTACTTGAATATTTTAATGAAAATAGCATAAATGTCAAGGATATCAAGATTATAACAGAAACTAAAAGGGAATTTCGGAAAATTATCCTCAGTAGAGGGGCGTCTTCATGAATATCCAGGGGATAATCCTACCATCTTTGATTTCCCTTTCTGTGTCGATTATTTTCTGGCTTTTAGTTATGATAGTTCCAAGCTTTTTTCCGAGGGAAACAGCTAGGCTAGTATCATACTTTAAGAAGGAGCCGGAGGATCCGTTAGAGATAGCCACTATCCTCGCCCATCTAGGGGATAGTGGCTGGCGGAAGTTTTTTGCCATGGAACTTTTAAAAGGGAGATTCCATGAAAAGTTAAAAGAGCTTGAATTAAGAAAGTGTGAAGAGTGGGCGAGGGAAGTCGAATCCCAAAAAGAACTTTTAGAGAAGAGAAAACTTACAGACGATGAAATACTCCACATAGAAGCGGGTAAAGATCTGAAAAGAATGTATGGTGACCTATTAAAGGCTGTGGGGGCTGATAAGTCAACATTCCAACTTAATAGGTATGAGGAGGAATTTATAAGGATACGGGAGGAAAAAAAGGGTCAGATCAATGAACTAAGAAATAAATATGATGATTTCAAATTCTGGGCCCTGAAAAATAGGAACCTGCTAAAATATATCAAGGAGAGGATCTTTTCAAATAAAGAATTCCAACTTTCGAAGATCAAGGATTCATCAAAGGAATGGGCTCTTATACACTTATGGGGTTTGGAAGCACCTGAAAAATATCAAACTAGTAAATTGTATGAGAACCTCTTACTTTATATGGCGATTGTAGGGGATGAAAAGACCCTCATGGAATTAGCAATATCTCTTAGTTCACACGAAAAATCATTAGATTTCCTCGATAAGATCATAAAAAAGGTTGAAAATTGGTTAGCTAGATCCTAAACCAGGATTTTCCCCAGTTATTATAAAAATGTTATCTGCAATGTCTTTTCTTAGCACAATCTTCGACCCATTCACTTCTATTTCAATGGATTTTATCGGATAGCCTTTTTTCAAGACTTTTATAAAACTTCCGATGGTTATCCCCATTTTTTCTACGAACTTGTAATCACCCCTTATAAAGGATACTGTTCCTTTTTCCATTTCCTCTAATTGGGGTAATGATAATAGATTTTCATCCCTTGAACCTATTTCTTTAAGGTCCTCATCTTTTCTCTCCACACATTCATTACATGTTTCGAATTTGAAGTCACATGGGGGTATAGGATTTTTATCTGGACAATAACTTGGCTGCTTGAGCAGCTGACAGAGGGCCCTTTCAGCATCATCAGAAAGTGCATGTTCCATTTCACAAGCCTGTTGATGTATTTTATCCTGTTTCAAATTTAAAATGTCATATAGGAACCTTTCAAGCAGCCTATGCTTCCTTATGACCTTTTCAGCCATCCTATAACCTTTCATTGTGAGTTTAACGCCCTTATATGGTGAATAATCTACAAGGCCCATTTTAGCCAATCTCTGGAGCATTTGAGTGACGCTTGCAGGTGCTATCTTTAATTCCCTGGATATACTGGATGTGCTTACAGGTTCTTTTTCCTGTGAAAGTTTATAGAGAGTTTCTAGGTATTCTTCTATGTTTTCACTTAAAACTTCCATTAGGTTCACCTAAATATTATTTTTAAGATCCCCATATAATAATTTTCGAATCTAAACTCTCTCCCAACAACTTTTCCTTTATCTGGAAACCCATTCACAACTTTGACCTGAAGTATTAATATCATGGACGGTACTTTTCATAACCAAAAAATTTATGTAATGAATAGGATAATATAAAATATAAAATTTTCCAGTCTAGGGGGGCCCGTAGCTCAGTCTGGCAGGGCATCTGGCTCTTAACCAGAAGATCGCGGGTTCAAATCCCGTCGGGCCCATCCAAGTTTTTTAGCACTATCATGGAAGAATAGAATCTGATACAAGGTGGTGTATTTTTGGTATTTGATTTCTCTAACAATAAATTTAGGATCGTTCTCTTAGCATTCTTTACAGGGTTTTCAGCAGCTTTGATTTACTATTTCCATTTTATATTACATGTTCATATCATATTCACCCATTTCTTTTATATTCCAATTATTTTAGCGGCTATCTGGTTTAAAAGAAAGTCTTTGATTTTAACTGGGATATTATCATTTTTACTCTTAGCCTCTTCATACCTTGTATCATCTTATTTTATTGAGGATTTGTTCCGTGTTTTAATGTTTTTCTTTGAAATATTGTGGTTATATTCTTAGTTGAGGAAATAGACAAAAGGAGGATGCAGATAGCAGAAAGCGAGGAAAGGTATCGTTTACTCTTTGAATTGTCACCACAGTATATACTGATCTCCAACCCGGAGGGGGAGATCTATGATGTAAATGAGCATGTCAGCGAGTTTCTCGGGTTAGAAAAGGATAAATTGAAGGGTAAATCCATCTTTGATTTGAACCTCCTCCTACCTGAGAAAATAGATGAAGCTAAGAACCTGCTGAAGATTATAGGAGAGGATGGGGAAGTTCCACCATATGAAACGAGGATTCTCGACCCCATGGGAAATGAACGTCATGTTAAGATCTTCAGTAAACCTATTAATGTCAATGGAAAGGACCTGATTATATTCGTAATCCAGGACTTGACTGAAATAAAAAAGGCCCAAAGTGAATTGGAGAAGGCGGTCAAGGAGAAGGATCTGCTCCTTAAAGAGATCCATCATAGAGTTAAGAATAATCTTATGATAATTTCGAGTCTTTTAAGCCTCCAGGCAAGATACTTGAAGGATAAAGAGGCCTTTGAAATCTTCAAAGAAAGTGAGAATAGAGCGAGATCCATGGCATTAATCCATGAGAGACTCTATCGTTCCTCTAACCTCAAAGAGATTGACATGATGGAATATCTTCAAGCGCTTGCCAGGGGTATATTCAACAGTTACGCCCGCCCAGGGGTCGAATTCAAATTTGACATTGACAAGATAAAAATGGACATAGAACTGGCCATACCAGTTGGTCTAATAGTGAATGAGCTTATAACAAATTCATTTAAGCATGCGTTCCCAGATGGAAGTGGCGGAGAAGTTAACCTAAAGTTGAAATCATTGGATGATAAGATCTTCCTTGAGGTGAGTGATAATGGGATAGGCTTCCCTGAGGATCTTGATTGGCAGAACACAGAATCTTTGGGTCTTCAATTAGTTAAAAGTTTGGCTGATCAGATTAACGCTAAGGTGCAGATGATATCTGATAATGGGACAACCTTCAAATTAACAATACCGGTTTCTTCAAGAAAAATAATAAATAGAGAGCTTAGATAAATTTTATTCTATTTTTTTGAATTCTTCTTTTGGCGCTCCACAAATTGGACATTTTTCTGGTGGTTCATCCTCGACTGTGTTACCACACCAATTACACACATAGTAGTCTATTTCCTCGTTTTCTCCAAGGTTTTCAAGGGCTTTCTTATAAAGTTGTTCGTGTATCATCTCAACTTTATTAGCAACATCGAAACTCCACGCTGCCTGTTCTTCGCCTTCCTTCTCGGCTTCTTCAATGAATAGAGGGTACATTTCTTCGAATTCATGGGTTTCGCCATCTATAGCCTCTCTGAGATTCTCTTCAGTGGTTTTAACAGCCCCCATGGCCTCCAGGTGATTAGAAGCGTGAACCGCCTCTGCAGCCGCTGCTGCACGGAATAGCTTGGCTATTTGGGGATATCCTTCCTCTTCGGCTTTCTTTGCAAATTCGAGGTATTTTCTGTTTGCCTGGGATTCTCCTGCAAATGCTTCTTTCAAATTTTCTAATGTTGACATTATCATCTCCCCAATGAAGGAACAAAAAAGATAGGAGGAATGTGTGGGGTGCTTAACATCTCGTAGATGCATCCCAGCACCCCATGGCGGATTATTTCATTGTTTTAACGGCCAATTCCACATCCTCTGCTTTAACGGTTTTTCTACCGGCGTGTTTTGCGAGTTTAACGGCTGCTACTGCTATTTCTTCGCCCATTTTTTCCAGGGCCTTTGCTAGTTCTTCTCTTGCATCATTACTTATTCTCTCAGCACCGGCATTTTTTATGATTCTCCCGACAGGTGCTATTGGTAATTCAACCATATTTTCACCTCCAAAATAACCTAATAGTTACTCATATTTAAATCTATTGATTATACTCGGATATATGGGACTAATTCAACCATAAGATTACAATGGTAATCACTGGAATACATCAAAAAATTGTAACTTTCCCTAAGCCACATCCCATGAAAAAATTGAACCCAAAAAATATATTGAACACCCTAAGCTAGAATAAACTACCAAAGAAATCCTAGGGGGATAAAAAAATTTATAAGATTAACTCATCATTAGAATAAGGGAAACTTCAATAATCATAAAAGAAGATGATAACATGCTTGACACCCTAAAAATCAGCCCACACACGAAAAAAATACTAGAAAAGGCCATGGATGAGCCAATATCCTCCGAGGATGCGCTTTATCTAATGAAACTTCAAGGAAGCGAATTACATGGACTTTTCATAACAGCGGATGCTGTGCGGCGAGAAACAGTCGGGGAAGAAGTAACATTCATAAAAAATTGGAATATAAACTTCACAAACATTTGCACAGGCAACTGCGGCTTCTGCGCATTCAGAAAAAACCCAGACGAGGACGGGTCATATTTCATGAAAATACCCGAAATACTCAAAAGGGCTAAAATGGCCGCAGCAAATGGCGCCATAGAACTATGCATCCAAGGAGGCCTACACCCCAACGTAGACACATATTTCTATGAAGACATCTTAAGGACCATAAAATCTGAACTCCCGAAAATACACATACATGCATTCTCCCCAATGGAAATATACTATGGATCAAAAAGGGCAGAACTTCCAATAGAGGAAACCCTAAGGATACTTAAAAGGGCAGGGTTAGATTCGATGCCTGGCACGGCTGCTGAGATCCTAGATGATAATATTCGACGTGTAATCTGTCCAAAAAAGCTCAATACAAGAGAATGGATTGAAGTGATAGAAACCGCCCATAAGACAGGCATCCCCACAACCTCAACAATCATGTATGGTCATATAGATGAAGCCGAAGAAAGGATAAAACACCTTGAAATTTTAAGATCTATCCAAGAGCATACAGGTGGCTTCACAGAATTCGTCCCACTACCCTTTATGCACAAAAATACAAGAATATACCAGGAGGGGGCTGCGAAGCCTGGGACTACTGGGACTGAAGATTTAAAACTTTATGCCATTGCAAGGTTAATGTTCAGGGATCTTATAAGGAATATACAAGCATCATGGGTTAAACTAGGATTCAAATTCGCACAAATGTGCCTACTGGCAGGTGCAAATGACCTCGGCGGGACACTCGGTGAAGAGAACATTTCAAGATCTGCCGGGGCATCCTATGGTGTCAGAGCAGAAGTCGAAGAAATGAAGAGGGTTATAACAGATATTGGTAGAATACCCGCCATGAGGGACACGCTCTATAGGAGAATAGAACCAGTCACTCAACCCTATCTATGATTATCCTATCACCTTCCTCCACTTCCCGGAAGATTTCAAGGTTTTCCATGACCTTACCTATATGGTTAACTTCAGAATAGGGTTGACTTGACCCAAAAAAGATACAGAAAGCATAACCTGGAGGCCAATAGGATATATCACCCATAGTAGCCGTCTTGGATGGGTTCTCATATTCTATGGTTAATGGTATGTCAAAGTAGACCTCCTCGAGCCATATAAGAGCTCTGCCTTCTAATGGCAGATTATCATAGATAATCTGAGCCGTTTTAGGGTTTCTATCATCCAATTCTCCAATAGCATAACCCTTCCCCTCAACTTCTATCCTAATCCTCATCTTTTCCACCATCCTGAAACCCCCCTATGGTTGGGGGATCTTCACATCCCCCTTATATATTATTGCCCTTTTGTAAGCTTTAGAGGATGGGGGCTGCCATCAAACAACCCAAGGTAATGACCAATGAATATTAAAACTCTCCCCCCATTAAAGAGGGGTGGTTGACATTAGATTCTCCCATTCTCTGATTATCTGAACACCACTTGAGGTTCCTATTCTATCAGCTCCCGCTTCTATCATGGCAAGCGCGGTTTTAAGATCCATTATACCACCAGAAGCCTTAACACCCATATTTTTTCCCACCACCGATCTCAACAGCTTCACATCCTCTAATGTAGCCCCTTTAAGGTTACAGTAGGCGGTTGACGTCTTAACATAATCTGCACCAGCCTTTTTACTTATCTTGCAAGCTAGTATCTTTTCTTTTTCTGTTAAGTATGCTATTTCTATAATGACTTTAACAATATTACCTTCAGCTACTTCAACCACCCCCTTTATATCATCAGCGACAAGGTCTAGTTCTCTAGATTTTAGCGCCCCTATATTTATGACCATGTCCAATTCACTGGCACCATCTTTTATGGCTTCCTTGGCTTCAAAGGCCTTTACCCTCGGAGTGGGGGTGCCTGTTGGGAATCCTATAACAGAACCTACTCTTACCGGCGTCCCTTTGAGCATCTGAGATGCTAGTTTAACATTAATTGGGGTTACCATTACACAGCCAAATCCGTAATGGACGGCCTCTTTACATAATCTTATTATGTCATCTGCCGTTGCATCAGCTTTTACGTTTGTATGATCTATGAGATGCGCAAAACTCTCTTTTTCCATCCTATCCCCTCATATTAGCATTTTTGCCATGTATGGGCCTTCTTTTTCATATCCAAGTCTCCTGTAATAGTCCCTCACACCTATTCCACTTGTGATTAATATTTTTTCCTTGTTATTTTTGATGGCCAGTTCCTCTGCCCAGGATAATAATTTCTCCCCATACCCAGAATGTTGCCCAATGCCTTCTCCCGGCCGGCCAAGGGGGAGCATGGGCCCATAAACGTGTAATTCTCTTACTAGCGCCGTTTTTTCGTTAACTTCTCTTCGGTGGGCTTTCTTGGATGGTAGTCTTAGTCTGAGGAATCCGATGAGGATATTATTCTCAGGATCTTCATATGAGAGGAAAAATTCTTTTCCACCGGTTGCCTTGTAAACCTCCCTCTGGGCTGTTATATTGTCTGGGTTTATACTGGCGCCCTCTGATAGTCTGTGTCCTATTTCTCTGCATCTTATGCATTGGCATTGTATGCCTTCTTCTTTGAGTTTCTTGTAGACTATTTCTCCAAGGTTTGATTTTTTAACCCCATCAACGATTAGGTGTGATGGTATGTCACGTTGTATTCTCATTGTGCGAACCCACTTTGGTAGTATTTTCTTTATTTGGACGATTAGTTCAGCTGCTTCTTCTGTATTATATGGTTTGTATTCCCCTTTTTTCCATAGGTGGTAGAGTTGGCTGTTTTTTGTAACAAGACATGGGTATATTTTTATCATGTCAGGTTTGAAGGATGGGTCTGAGAACAGTCTTTTGAAGATTCTAAGATCCTTTTCGAAGTCTGCGAATAGGCCGGGCATGAGGTGCATTGCAACTTTGATCCCTGAATCCCTCAGGATCCTGTTGGATTCTATAACATCTTGGATGTTATGGCCTCTTTTTATCCTCTGGTATATGTGGTTGTATATTGTTTGGACTCCGAGTTCTACTCTTGTGGCGCCGAGTGATAGCATCCTGTCCACGTCTTCTTCTTTACAGTAATCTGGTCTTGTCTCGAATGTGAGGCCAACGCATCTTATGGGTGCTTTTTCATTGGCTGATTGGGCATCCTCTAGGGGTATGTGGTTTTTGTATGCTGGTAGTTTTATTTTGAGGTTTTTGATCTTGGCTCCGAAGTCTGTCATTGCCTTTAGGCATTGTGTTATGAACCATTCTTGGTAGCATAGTGTCTGGGATGGGAATGTTCCCCCCATTATGATCAGTTCTACCTTATCTGTGGGGTGTCCTATGTTGTGGAGTTGTTCTAGTCTATTGTATACTTGGTGGTATGGGTGGAATTTGTACATTCTTGCTCTGAGTGCTGCTGGTTCCTCTCCCGTGTAACTTGGGGGTGCTTTTTTGCTTTCTGGACAGTATAGACATCTTCCATGTGGGCATGGGTGGGGTTGGCACATTACGGCTACTATTGCAACTCCTGAAATGGTCCGTGTGGGTTTTTTTCTTAGAAGTTCTTCTATGACCTTTCTTTCTTTTTTTGTGGCATATTTTAAGATTGTGGAGTTGCTTATGAATTTTTTAAGTTTGAAGTCCTTGCAGACTTGGCGTTTCACGTTTTCGAGTTCATCTCTTGTCTTTACTTTTCCTTTGATGATCTCTTCTATTATTAGGCGACATGCGCTTTCCATCCTCTGAATTTCCTCCATTAAGTTCTTGTTCTCCTCATGATGTCAAGGGTTCTTATAAGGTCCGTTTTAGATATTATCCCGACGAGTTTGCCCTCTTTCATAACCGGTAATCTTCCAAGGTCGTGGCTGGTTAATTTCTCCAAGGCTACCATAGCATCATCGTCGATATCTACTGTGATAACATCCTCCGTCATCACATCCCTGATTGGAGTACTCTTATCGGCACTTGATAAATCTTGGAAGGTTACTATACCCTTAAGTTCGCCATTCTCCGTTACTGGATATCCCATATGCTTGTACTTGAATACTATTTCAAGGGCCTCTTCAACTGTTGAGGAAGGTTTGAGGGTGATAGGATCTGGTGTCATCACATCACCTACTTTAACCCCTTCAAGCAAGGATGATATAAATACTAGCCTATATTCTTGTTCAGCGCCAATGTAAATGAAGAGAGCTATTAATATAAGGAATAGGTTGAAGAAAATCCCCGCCATTGCCATGAGTATGGCGAGGAATTTCCCAAGGTTTGCGGCGACCTCTGTTGAACGTAGATAGCTCATCTTCGCTGCTAGTAGCGCCCTTAATATCCTACCACCATCCATTGGAAACGCCGGTATCAGGTTAAAGAATGCTAAAAGCACATTTACTAGTATGAAATTGGCTATAAATTCTGTTATCGCCTGTGGGAATATTCCCGTCGATCCCATCCCATAGAAGGCAGCTGCTATTATCAAGTTCGTAAGAGGTCCTGCGACGGATATTAACAATTCCTGGCGGGGCACCCGCGGTATCTCCTCCATCTTAGCAATACCACCTATGGGGAGGAGGAGTATTTTCTCTATTTTCACTCCAAAATGGCGTGCTACATACGAATGTGCCAATTCATGGATAACAACTGTCACAAAGACTAATGTTATAAGTACAGCGAGTTCCAATGAAATTAAATCTAAAAATGCCAAAAAATATATGGCTACTATCAATATTAGGAATGAAAAGTCTAATTCTATAGGTATGCCGAAAATCTTGAATATCTTTATGGATGTTTTCATAAATAAAATTTTTATCCTATAAGAGAGATATATATTCCCATCCAGATAAATACCATATAGAGAGTTGGTGTCTTGATGTTAGTCTCCGAAGTTTTAGGTAAAAAAGTTCTTGACAAAAACGCCCTCGAAGTGGGGAAAGTATCCGATATGGACATAGACCTTGAAAAGGGGATGATAAATTCTGTGATCATATCAAAAGGGGAGTTATCCCTTAAGCCCCAGACATTCATCGTAAATATCAACGAAATACAGAAAGTAGGCGATTACATCCTGATTAGTATAGCAGCTGAAGAGGTCGAGGAAACCTCAAAGACTCCTAAGAAGGAACCGACCAAACTCTCACTTGGAAAAGAAGAATAAAATTTGGGGGGTATTATATTGGAGATAGTTGATGGGAGAGGAAAAACAATAACCGTAGGTTCTATTGTAAGATATACCAATACCGGTACTACTGGGGAAGTTTCAGGGCTTAAAGTAGAGGACAACCAGGGATGGGCTAGGCTCGCCGACTCAGACCTATGGTATAACACTGAGTATCTCGAAGTGATAGACAGAGCAGAGTTTGAAAGAAAAGAATCAGAAAAGAGGGAAAGGATAGAAAAGCACCTTAAGAAACTTAAGAAGATGAGAGAGGACCTAGAAGAGGTTGACATGGGCTCAGAGGTTTGTGATGGTGGAGGTTAACCTCTTCTAGGTCCTTTCCCAATCCTTTTTTTATTATGGTCTAATCCATCTTCCTTGAAAGTCTCGACTATAAACAAAATTTTAGTTTCCAAAAAATATAGTGGGGGGTGAGAATATTATGGAGCAAAACCACTCGGACTTGTAACATTGATCCTAGGACTACTGATATTGATTTTTCCACTAGCGTCCATATTTACACTCAGCGTCCTTAGCGGAGTCGCCATCCTATTTATAGGCTTATGGTTACTCATTCTAGGAGCCAGAACATGGTCAATCAGCAAGGGGCCTAGTATACTCTACCTGATATTAGGCATATTTGGCATTATCCTAGCAGCCGCTATTATAGGTAACATAGCACTTTTCAGTGCTTTAACAGCATTCTGGATTTACCTTACAGGTATAATCCTGATAATAGCAGGTATAGCAAGTTTATTCGCTAGAGAGGAGAAGTCAAGTAGAATAGCCAGTTTGGCAGTGTGTATAATAGGAGTTTTATATTTGGTAGTGGGGATCTTCGCAAGGGATCCCGTCTTCCTTGCTTGGTTAATCGGCTTAGCGCTCATCATTGATGGGATAGGGCTCCTCATATAACCTCTGGGTCTTGTACGCTGACGCAGAACCTGCAAAGAGCGCCTGGAGTGTCCATCTGCTTCTCTTTGACAGGACAGTAATAAACATTTTTTCTTTTTTTCACCATTAAACCGCCTGGAAAACGAGTCCCAACAGGGTGTATTGGTTCCTCTCTTATAAATGTCGCATATACACTTATTATCCGTGCAATTTTCTGGAAACACTTCTCAGGCTTATCCTTAGCATTCTTGAGTTGTTCATCAAGAAATTCTACAAATTCACCTAATCTTTTAGTATCTACTAGCTTGTTATATTCCTTCCTATCCTTTTCATTTTTCACATCCCTCATCCTATTGAAAAAAGCTTTTGTAAACCTTTTAATAAACTCTTCCCGCTCCCGCGCCGGCATATACTTGGTTTCCTCCCTTAAGTAGATTGTTGCATCCATTATATCCCCTATTGAAACCCTTGAAGCTTCCCTCTTAAGGATCTTTAAAAGATCCCTTTTAGTCAACTTTTCAGGTATACTGTTCTTTTCAATCAATTCCAGACCACCCTATGGTTATTCACATGTAGCTTGTCTTCTTGTTTCCCTAGAACTTATCCTCTACATTCTCCTTCAAGTGGTAGAATAGTATTAGATTAACCATCCCTCTTTTTTATTCTTCCTTTGCTGTCTTGGGTTATCCCATAGCGATTATATTGTGGTTGTGTTTTGCCCGCCTTATTAATGTCTTTCACTCTTGTGCAGTTCATCCTCGATTCTCTTTTCCTTGTGTCCTAACCTTTTATCTTCCCCAGCCTTTAATCTTGGAAGTTTTCCCATTCTCGATTAGTAACTCCAACTTCCCCATATGATACACTTGATGGGCTTTATCTCCATAATTTTTTTAATAAATTTTTTTGAAGTATGAAAAGAGTTAAACTATCCCCCCAACTTCTTCTGATTCATCTTCGCCCTTCCGGACAGAGCCTACCTAGCGACTGAAACATAAAATCAGAATACAAATCTTATAGGAATCCTTGATGCTCGCATATCAAAATAAACCATGAAAAATTTCCTATGGGGGTCGATTTTCTCGTCACTGTGGAAGTTCCAGTTTTTAAGGCTGATATTCTTTGCAGTTTTATCTTTTTGCATATTTTTTAATTGCAGCCGCCATCTTGGGGCCGATCCCATCAACTTTCTGCAGTTCATCTTCGTTCACGTTCTCTAGGTTGTATCCGAATGTTTTCACGAGCCTCCGAGCCCTTACACGGCCTAGTCTTTTCACTCCCACGACAAATGGTATTATATCCTCTTTGACACCATAATATAAGCGGGCTGTTAACATGTCAAGCGCTTGTGAATGACCATATACTCCCGCCACCTCGCATATTTTCTTGAAGAATCTTATAAGTTGTGATGCTTCATAGGCTGCTCTACGAGTTGAAGCGGCATACACGTTAAAGAGGTTTTCAATCTCGTATTCGCTTCTTTCGTTTATCCATTCTATTAGGGATGATGCTGTAGCCTCTGGGTTGCCCACGTCCATGACGAATATGCCATTTTCTTGGAGTTTTTCACGGACACGGTCCTTGCCTTTACGGGTTTTGAATGATATGAATGGCATGTCAGGGGTTTTGCATATCTCATAGATTAGCTTGTAAGTGTCGAGTTCATCCATTTCAGTTGCGAGGTGGCGGAGTTTTATACTCGTCTCGACACTATAATTGGAATTGGCTATGAGGAGTCCGAATGGTGTGGCCCTTAAACCTGTGGGGGTTGGTCTTATTATCTCGTTTTTGATGAGGAATTCTAGTGAAGAGTTTATCTCATATTCAAGGTTATCAGCGAAGATGTTCATATTAGGATTGTTGGTAAGCTGGTGGCCATAGAATGTCTTTTTAAAGAATTCGATAAGTTCATCTGGGTTATCTGATAATCCTGCTGCTATTTGTCCTATTATCTGGTGGTAGACTGCGTCCTTGTTTTCTATGAGTTTTGAACTAGTAGGTTCTACTTCACCTTGTATGTAGTATTCTCTTAACTGGTATGCTTCTTCTGGGCTTTTTGCTAGGAGGTATGAGTATCCTACTTGGTCGTATTGGGGTCTTCCAGCCCTCCCAGACATTTGTTCATAGTCGAATACTGGGATCCATTTGGGTCCCTGTCGGGTCCACCTTGTATAGTCTCTTATGATGACGGTCTGGGATGGTAGGTTGACACCGTACATTAGACTGGGTGTTGCTGTGATCATGTATAGGTTGCCGTTTCTGAATTCGTCTTCTATGATCTCTCTTTGCCTGGTGAATAAGCCTGCGTGGTGGAATGCGACACCTCCCCTTATGCATTCTGCGAGTTTGAGGCAAGTGAATGTTGGTGCTGATCCGCTCTTCTGGGGGATTTCAAGTATCTTATCAGCGACTTCGTTAAATTTTTTTCTAGTCTCTTTGGGGATCTTTTTGCCTATTTTTTGCGAGACGAATGTTGCCAGGGCTTCTGTGAATCTTCTTGTTGATACGAATACTAGGATTTGGTTTTCATCTTTGATAGCATCTTGTAGTATTTTGACTATGGCTTCGTTTTTTTCCCGGGCATTTAACATGTCGAGGCTTATGACTTCCTTGTATAGTGGGACTGGACGATAGTCGTGTTGTATCACCTTCGCATTTAGCCACGCTCCTATCTCCTCAAGGTTGCTGAGGGTTGCTGAGAGTGCTATTATCCTCATTCCAGGATTTAGTATCATGGATCGTGTGATTGCACATTCTATTATGGGTCCGCGGGTGTATTCTCCTATCATATGGAATTCGTCTACTATTAGGAGGTCTATTTCCTTTAGCGTGTTCCATGAGAAGCGTGTTAGTATGTCGAATGATTCGAATACCATGATGGCGAGGTCTGAGGATCTTGGATCCTTACCCACGCTGATACCATGCTTTTCAAGTTCTTTGAATTCTTTAATTTTCTCGTTTTGGATGGATATGAGGGGGACTGTGTAGATGACTTTTCCACCTTCTAGTATTGTTTTTATAGCGGCCATGAGTCCTAATAGTGTTTTTCCGCTTGCTGTTGGTATGGCTAGTATGTAATTGTGTTGGTCTTCAAGGTAGCCTTGTTTGATTGCTGCCTTTTGTGCGGGGTTTAGTTTTTCTATGAAGGGGTAGCAGTCTTTTATTATCTTCATCATGGCCCTCTTGGTGTTCATTTTTGTTCACTTTTCTTTTTTTCCACTACTTTTATGTTTGATATCCTCGTGTGCGGGTATTGGCCTTTTTCGTCTTTTTCAATGCTTTTTACCATGTCCCATATTGTTAGGAGGGCTACGCTCACCCCTGTGAGGGCTTCCATTTCTACTCCGGTTTTGCCATTGCATTTTACTGTTACTTTTACGATTATCTTGTCGTCTAGGATTTTGAATTTCAATTTTGTGCTTGTTATCGGGAGTGGATGGCACAATGGTATTATGTTCCATGTATTTTTAATGGCGTTTATAGCGGCTATTTGGGCTGTTGCAAGCACGTTACCCTTCTCTATCCTCTTTTCTTTGATTAATCTTATTGTATCTTCTTTGAGGTGTATTTCACCTTCTGCTGTGGCTGTTCTCTCTGTTATGGGTTTTGAGGTTATGTCAACCATGTGGATGGATTCTTCACGTGTATGGGTTAATTTCATCATGATCACGCTAATATGGGGTTTTTATTGTTGAAAATTTAGCAGCTTTTTTCAATCCATTTTCTCCGAGGCGTTTTTTTTCTTTTTCATCTGATAGTAATTTGTCTATTGCATCTGCTAGTTCTTTGGGGTTTTTGGGTTCTACGAGGATGCCCACGTTTTCGTCCACGATTTCAGGTATTCCATCAACTTTTGTTGCTATTACTGGTTTGGCCATTGCCATGGCCTCTAATAATACGATAGAGAATCCTTCGGATATTGATGGTAGGACTACTATGTCTGCAGCTGCCATTATATTATTTATATCTTTACGGGGTCCTGTGAATAGGACATCTTTAATGTTCTCTTTTTTAACGATCTTTTTTAGTTTTCCTAGGAGGGGTCCTCCACCTACTATGACCAATTTTGAATCTTCCTTTAGGCGTTTTTTTGCTTTTAGTAGATATTCAACACCCTTTTGTGGGACTAGATTACCTACGAATAGTATGATTGGTTTTTTTGTTCCTATTTCTTCCCTGAATGAGGTTTTGATGTGGGGATTGAATATTTTTGTATCTACCATGTTATAGGTTATCATTATCTTCTCTTGTGGTATTCCGAGTTCTGTGAGTCTTTCAGCTAACTTTTTACTTATAACAAGGATCTTTGAGGCTCTTTTGAGTATTAATTTGATGATCGGTTTTAGGATAGTTTTAGTGGATAATATGAGGGCGTCTGATCCGTGTACGGTTACATAGTATGGTCTGCCGGTTATAATAGATCCTATGAGTGCTATGAGGCCTGGTGGGATTATATAATGGGCGTGTATGATATCGATGTCTTCTTTTTTGATTGTCCTGATTAGTTTCTGTGTTGCTGTGAGTGTGAATATTAGCCCCCTTAAGCCTTTTATGTTTATTGTTGGGGCTGATGAGACTTTTATACCATTTTTGTCCTCTATTTTCTCATGTGGGTATGTTAGGATGTTTATATGGTATCCTTTCTCTTTTAGTTGTTTTGCTAGGTTATAGGTGTGGGATGCGACTCCTCCAAGGTGTGGTGGGAATTTACCTATCATGATGACTCTTTTCAATGGGCTTCACCCTAATTGAAGGTGTGATCTGGTCCTGTTTTAAAATTAGTGTTGAGTATTCTACCTTTTAGGTTGAAGATGAGCACGTCAAAATCTATAGAATACCTTTCCTGGCATTTTTCCCGTATTGAGGATGCTATGCTATCAAATACTGGTTGTGTCAGTCCTGCATGGTCTAATTCTGTGATCATTTCCTCTACCGTCCTTTTATTGAAAATTTCAACCAGAAGCGGTTTTGGGGCGTTGTTCAGGGCCGCGTGGGCTGTTATTATCTCACGTCTTCCATCTGCCACGCTATTTTTGGTGTTGAATATCCCTGCGCTTATTTTTATGAGTTTACCTGCGTGGCCTAGGAGTATGATCCTCTTTAAGCGCCTTTTAGCGGCTATTTTTAGCATGTATCCTGGGTAGTTGCCCATTTGTATTATCCTGTCCTCTTCTATGCTTTTAAAATATTTTTTAGCTATTTTTTCTCCTATGTTACCTGGTACGAATACTAGTTCTTTCCATCCTCTAGAGGCTGCTATGTCTATCTGACATGCTAATGATACTTTGTACGCCTTTGAGGACATTGGCCGTGCGATGCCCGTTGTTCCGAGTATTGATATCCCCCCATGTATTCCCAATCTAGGGTTCATTGTCTTTTTAGCCACCCTCCTCCCCTCTGGTACTGATATTTCTACAGTAGCCCCTTCTCCAGGTGATAAGTATTTTTTTATATTTTCTTTTATCATCTTTTTTGGGGTGGGGTTAATCGCAGATTCTCCAGGGGGGACTGGGAGTCCCGGTTTTGTCACTTTACCTACACCTTCACCTCCTCTGATGATAATCTTTGAAGATTTATTTAATTGGACTGTTGCGATTATATCAATGTTGACTGTTACGTCGGGGTCATTGTATGGTCTTTTTATGACTGAGGCTCTTGCTTTATTCTCTGAGAGTTTTTCCACGCCTTTAATGTCTACTTCTAATTTGCCGTAGGGCGCGTCTATAGCAACCCTTCTAATATCGTTCTCGCCTTTTAAATGTAAAATAGAAGCAACTGCCGCTGCTGTGGCGGCAGTGCCTGTTGTTATACCCAACTCTTGACTTTTTTTATTCATTAAAATCTTAAAAAGAAGATTCTTCCAATTCTTCCTTTATAGCCTCTATAAGCTCCTCTTTACTAGGAGCCCCTATAAATTTCAGAATACCATTCATTGCAATCGCCGGCACGGCTATTAGACCATATTCAATTGCCCGTTCCCTGTCAACCATCACATCTATATGTTCAACTTCTATTGCATCGCCAAATTCTTTTTTCGCCTCTTCAACCACTTCTAGTGCCATTGGACAATATGGACATGTGGGTGATGTGAACACTTCAATCTTGACTACCATAAATATTAACCTCCATTTATCCTTTTAAATTCTTATTTCAATAAATACTTATCCATCCAATAAAAGAATGCGACTATTCATCGCCATCAAAAAAAGTAAAGGATCCACATCCAAAATTCCCCACAAGAAGATCCCATACACTAAAAAAGCCGACATATTATCATCTCCATGATTTAATCTTCCAACAGGGGAATTTTAACTAAAAAATAGACCCTTAAAAGCCTAATAGCCTATAATAATGATATTATGGGTTTATCCTCCCAGGAGGATGAAAGACTTATAAGAATTTTTGGATGGCTATTTTCCACCTTAAATAATGGGCTTTGAGCATATTTCAAAGTGCAGAAAAGCCCCCAGTTATGGAAGTTAAAGAAGATTTCACTCTCCTTAAAAAATATTATATAATATGAACAATAATGATAAAATCTAGTAGGGGTGGGATGATAGTGAAAATAAAAGTTCGTTCACCCGGCTCGGCCACCATCATCAATGCTATCGCAACTGGTAAAGGTTCAGCCTTCGCCATCCAACGCCATGTAACAGCAGAAGTTAAACTCATACCAGAAGGAATAAAATGTGTCTGTGAAGAGGACATTGATACAACCCTAATGAGGACATGCGCAGAATCAGTCCTTAAAAAATATAATATAAGCACAGGATTAAAGGTTAAAACCACATCTAACCTACCAGTAGCATCAGGCCTCTCAAGTAGCAGCGCAACCTCAAACGCCATAGTAATGGCCGCATCCAAACTCATCGCAGAAGAATTTGGCCTAGAACCACTCAAAAAATGGGAGATTCTCAATTTAGCTATTGACGCCTCCCTAAAAGCTGGGGTTACAATCACGGGCGCATTTGATGATGCCAGCGCCTCCTTCTATGGTGGATTCACAATAACAGATAACCTTGAAAGGAAGATAATCAAAAAAGGGCCCATGGAAAATCAAAAGATATTAATATATATGCCAAAGAGAAAATCCTTAACCGCAGAATCCAATGTTAAAAGGATGAAGATACTCGCACCCCTCGTAGAAATAGCCTTCAAAAAGGCCCTGGAAGGCGACCTATACAATGCATTAACCCTAAATGGTATAATATACTGTGCAACACTAGGATTCAACCCAGAAGTTGCAGTGGATGCCCTAGAGGCGGGTGCGATGGCAGCAGGCCTATCAGGGACAGGACCATCATTCGTCAGCATAACAAGAGAAGAAAAACAAGATGATATCATAGACACATGGAGCTCCTACCCAGGGAATATAATCATAACAGATGTCGACAACCAAGGCACACAATTTAGGTGACACTCAATGAAAAAATCAGAGGCCATGAAACTCCTAAAAGAATCCAGGGAGAAAATAGACCTTATAGATGAGAAAATATTAAATCTCATTTCTGAGAGAACCTCCTTGGCAAGGAAGATAATAAAAGCAAAAATAGCCTTAAACATGGACATCTGGGACCCTGCAAGGGAAAAACAAATCGAAGAAAAGACAAGGAAAATCGCCAGGGAAAACAAAATCGATGAAGGCAAACTTATAAAGATTATGAGGATACTCACAGAACTAAACAAGATGGAACAAGAACAAATACTCAGGAGGAAATAAACATGGGGAATATTAGAACAGCATTCGTTAAAAGGGTAGCGAAGGAATTAGTAGAAAACAATCCTGGGAAATTCACACTGGACTTTGAAAAGAACAAGAAGCTAGTCGAAGAACTCTCAACAGTAAGCACAAAACACCTCAGAAACAAGATAGCAGGTTACATAACACGGCTAATGAGGCAACAATCACGGTGAGGTTATAGGCCAATGTCACTTATAATTGCAAAATTTGGGGGCACATCCATAGGTAACGGTAAAAGGATAAGAAAAGCAGCCCAATCAGTAGTGAAAGAATACATGAAAGGAAACAAGGTAGTAGTAGTGGTATCAGCCATTAACAGGACAACAGACGAACTCCTAGAAATCGTGGAAGAAGCGACCAACAACACCATAACAGAGAAACAAATAGCTGAAGTAGTTTCAATGGGTGAAATGACCAGTGCAAGGATATTCTCCTCGGCCTTGGAATCCCTTGGCGTGAAATCCGAATACATAGACCCATACAAGGACGAATGGCCAATAATAACCGATAGCAACCTCCTAGATGCTAAAGTAGACCTTAAAACAACAATAAAAAAATCCAAGATACTCTTAAAGCTCCTAGACCAGGGCATCATACCAGTTGTCTGCGGATTCCTAGGAAGGGACAAACACGGTTATATCACAACACTAGGCAGAGGCGGGAGCGACATCACAGCATTTTTACTTGGACGCTGCCTAAACGCAGATGAAGTTATAATAGTCACAGACGTTGGAGGAGTCATGTCAACAGACCCCAACAAGCTCCAAGAAGCTAAAAAATTAGATAAAATCTCAGTAGAAGAGATGAGGGACCTGGCCACCCACGGAGCCCAGGTACTCCACCCACACGCCCTAAAATATAAAGTGCCGGAGATAAAGGCTAAAATAATAGGATTCGAGCATGGAGACCTTTCAGCGCCTGGAACAGAGATCATAGGCCCCTCTAAAAAAGAGCAATTGAAGACTGTAACCTTTAATTCGGAACCATTAGCCGTGCTCGCAGTAGTGGGAGAGGAAATCCTCAACAAGCCAGGCATACTCGCAAAATTAACATCCACCCTATCCAAAAAAAATATCAATATCATAGGCGTGTCCACCGGAAAAAACTCCATCACATTATTCATCAAGAAAGAAGATGCACAAGAAGCCCACAAACTCCTACACGACGTTGTAGTTGAAGATGAAAACCTAAGTTCACTATCCCTTGGGAGAGATATTGCAATGATCACAATTTCAAGCCCAGAATTTATAGACACGCCAGGGATAATCTCAGAGATCACAGAACCATTAAGGGAACATAACCTGAATATTGTTGAAATCTCATCATCACAAACTTCTGTGGTGATATTCGTCGACTGGGATGATGGGAAAAAAGCTTATGAACTCGTAAGGGGTGTTTTAGAATGAAAATAGAAGGCACAATCGTGGCCATGATAACCCCGTTCACTCCAGATGATGAAGTGGACGAGGATGGGCTGCGAGAAAACATAAACTATTTGATAGAGAATGGGGTTGATGGTCTCCTAATCGCAGGGACCACAGGCGAATCAGCCACCATAACCCACGAAGAACAAAGGAGGATGATAGACCTCCTAGTTGAAGAAGTCGATGGTAGAGTAACCACCATCGCAGGAGCCGGCAGTAACTCCACAAAGGAGGCCCTAGGACTTGTAAAGCACGCCGACGCCGCGGGTGCTGATGCCGCGCTCGTCATAACACCCTACTATAATAGGCCACAACCACACGGCCTACTAGAACATTACAAGATACTCAGTGACGCGGCAGAGATACCCATGATAATCTATAATGTACCCTCAAGGACAGGGACAGATATCGACGTTGACACCGTCCTAAAATTAGCAGAGGAAGATAACATAATAGGCCTCAAAGAGGCCAGCCCAGACCTTGACAAAGTATCCCAGTTAATGAAAAAACTCATAGAGAGGGGTCTTGACAAGGAATTCGTCATACTATCCGGTAACGATAATCTCACACTCCCAATGATACCCCTAGGGGCCAGGGGTGTTATATCAGTTGTTGCAAACGTTGACCCGGCCAGGATGTCAAGGATGGTTAACGAGGCTCTTTCAGGGGACTTTGAATCTGCAATGAAAACCCACTATGAATTATATGATCTTATGAAAGGCTTGTTCATTGAAACCAACCCCGTACCTGCCAAAGAAGCATTAAATATGATGGGCAAACCCGCTGGTCATGTGCGACCCCCACTAGGACAACTCAAAGAAGAAAACAGGGCAAAACTCAGGAGGATACTAGAGGATCTCTCATTACTCTAAAGGGTGAAATAATATGATCAGGGTAGCCGTAAGCGGTGCCTGTGGCCGGATGGGTTCAAAAATCATAAAGAGGATAACAAGAGAAGACGACATGGAAGTGGTGGCGGCTATAGAAGCACCCAACACACCATTTAAAGGAAAGGACGTTGGCGAGGTTATAGGTATAGGCACGATTGGAGTTAAGGTAACAGGTGCAGAGGAGCTAGAGGAGGCCCTTAGAGATTCAAAACCTGATGTAGTTGTTGATTTCACAATCGCAGATGCTGCGGTGAATACCGTAGAAAAGGCTTCGAAACTTGGCATCAACCTCGTGGTGGGGACAACAGGTTTCTCAATCGAACAATTAGAGAAGATCGAAAAGGACATCAAAGAAGGCGATGTTAAGGCTATAATCGCACCTAACATGGCTGTGGGTGTTAATGTCTTCTTCAAGGTGCTTGAGGAGCTTGCAAAACTCTTACCAGATTACAATGTTGAGATAATGGAAGCGCACCACAAACATAAAAAGGATGCACCATCAGGAACCGCATTAAGGGCGCTGGAGATAATAGCAGTCGCTACTGGGAGAGACCCTGATAAGGTGAGCGTATATGGTAGGAGGGGTCTTATAGGTGAACGATCAGATGATGAAATAGGAGTACATGCCATAAGGGCCGGTGATATAGTAGGAGACCATATAGTGCTCTTCGCTGGTGAAGGTGAAAGACTCGAAGTGATCCACAGGGCACATAGTAGAGAAGCATTTGTCAGCGGTGTTATCAGGGCCCTTAGATTCATAGAGAAAGCAGAACCAGGTAAGATATCAAATATGAATGATGTATTAGGGATCAGGTGATTATAATGGTTGATGTGGGAGTCTTAGGCGCGACTGGGATGGTCGGGCAACGCTTCATAGAACTTTTAGATAAACACCCCGAATTTGAGATTAAGGTGCTTACGGCTTCCCCACGCTCAGAGGGGAAACCCTACGAGGAAGCGGCTAAATGGTACCTTCAAAGTAAAATGCCGGAATCGGTAAAGGATATAAAGGTCGTGGGGACAGACCCCTCCAAGGTGGGGGATGTTGACATATTATTCTCAGCCCTACCCGCTGATATAGCCGCTAAGGTTGAGCCGAAGTTCGCGGAAGAATACGTGGTGGCTTCAAATGCTAGTGCGATGAGGATGGAGCCTGACGTGCCATTGGTCATACCAGAGGTTAACCCCGACTTCCTAGACCTTATAGAAATTCAACAAAAAAGGCGTGGATGGGATGGTTTCATAGTCACTAACCCCAATTGTAGTACGATAGCCCTTACATTAACTTTGAAGCCCATCCATGACCAGTATACCATAAAGAGAGTGTACGTGGCTACCATGCAGGCTGTTTCAGGCGCGGGATACAATGGAGTCCCATCAATGGCCATCATAGATAATATAGTCCCCTATATTGGGGGTGAGGAGGAGAAGATAGAGACAGAAACCCTCCACCTCCTCGGGGAATTGGAGGATGGTAAGGTCACTCCCGCCCATTTTGGTATAAGCGCATCCTGTCATAGGGTTCCCGTACTTGATGGGCACACAGAGGCAGTTTTCATAGAACTTGAGGAAGAGTTCGAAATCGATGATATAAAAAAGATCATGGAAGAATTCCAGGGGATACCACAGAAGTTGGAGTTGCCCTCCGCCCCTGAAAAACCAATAATCGTAAGGGAAGAGGAGGACAGGCCACAGCCACGCATGGACAGGGATGAATCCAATGGGATGGCTGTTACGGTTGGTAGGCTGCGGAGGGATGTGGCATTTGAGAATAGTCTGAGATATGTGCTTGTTGGCCATAACACGATACGTGGAGCTGCAGGTGCATCAATATTAAATGCAGAGTTAATAAATGAGATAATATTCTAGAAAATGTTCGAAGGTCTGCTGGAAGGTCTGCATCATCTGGACCTTCTATTACTTTATTTTTTTAATATTCAAATCCAAAATCCCTTCTTTGATTTTTTAATGCCAATTATAACATATGCGGGGACCCAGATATTCTGGATAATCATATCCACAATACTTGTCTTTTTAGGTGAGAATGGCCGGAGAACGGCTTTCACATGCCTTTTAGCCCTCCTTTTAGGCTATTTCCTAAGCGAGTTTTTAAAGATCATCTTTCAAGTTCCCCGTCCATTTGAAGTTATAGAATGGGTGAGGCATACTAACATCGTCTGGGGCTATTCCCTACCTTCAGGTCATACCACAGCCGCTTTTAGCGGATTCCTGATCCTTGGGGTAAAGTATGGTAGGATTCCCATTTTCCTATCACTAGCAGCTCTAGTGGGGATTTCCAGAATTTATATGGGTTTACATTATCCATCAGATGTTATTATGGGGGCCCTACTTGGGGTATCATGCGCCTTAGTTTCTCTAAGGATTGAAGAAAAATTTTTTAAGTCCTTGAAGGATAAATATCAGAAGGGATAACCAGTGATTCTTTTCAAGTGATTAACATGTTTCTTAAAGACTCGGAGAAGGAAGAATTAAGGCGTCTTGTCAAGGCATGCATGCTCGAGATAAGCAAATTAGAACTTGAACTTGAAAAATGCGAGAAGAGAAGGACTGGAAGGGAAAAGCTAGAAAGATTAGAGGAAGAATTAGCAAAAAAAGATGAACATATAAGGGAGTTTGAAAAGCTTTTAAAGGAAAAGGACAAAGTCATAGAGAATCTGAATAAGATTTTAAGCGAAAAGGAAGCCCAGATCGAAAAATTAGAAAAGATAAAAGAATACTTTGATAAGTTAACAGCAAAGCCTAAAAAGGATCTTACATCATTCCAATCACAAATTTACAGACTATTACCAGAGGGGAAGGCCACAACTGAAAAATTGCATTCTTTCATACAAGATATAGGATTCAAAGATTTAAAGTATGAGAACATGTTACAGATCCTTCGAAACCTTGAAAGAAAAGGCTATCTAAGATCATATAATATGGATGATGATATACTCTGGGAAAAAATTGAAAAATAGATTAGGTGATTTTCGCGACAAGCTCGGCAACTTTCTTTCCAAGGTTCTTGGATGTTTCTATACCGAATTCATCTTCTTCACAGTCTTTTTCTCCCCGTCCAACCCCTGTTCCACCATAATGCGCTGTAGGTGAAGCGTCTCCCACCACTATCATTTCATGTATTAATAGGAAATTATGGATTGCATTACATGTTGTTTCTTGTCCACCATTTCTTGAACCCCCTACCGCTACCGCCCCGCCTACTTTATCCTTTAACTTGAAATCTATCCTTAAAGGTCTTGTCCGGTCCATGAAAATCTTCGTTTGCCCTGTCACATTACCAAAGTAGACTGGGCTGCCTATTATGATGCCATCAGCTGCTTCTAGTTTCTCTAATATTAATGGGACGTCATCTTCTATTGGACATTCACCTGTCAGGCAAGTGTCGCATGCTCTACATGGGTTTATCTCATGTTCTGCAAGTTTTATAAGTTCTGTTTCAACCCCCATCTCTTCTGCAGCACTTAATGCCTCCTTGACTAAAAAAGTTGTGTTACCATTAATCCTCGGACTTCCAACTATCCCTATTATCCTTGGCATAAAACACCTCTAGTTTCATTCACGCAAAACTTGTAAACTACCCCATCCTATCAAATGGGTGCCTATGAGGACCTGCTAGTATACCATGTAGAGGTTTTCATCTCCACAAGCTCAAAGGATCGTCCCAGTCCCCCACTTGAGTATCCTGTTAGCGACGATATAGTCTCTGTATGGATCATTGGAGGATAATCTCCCGTTTGTGCCTTTTGGATTCACCTTCACAACTTGTCTGCCACCTCTCCCCAGTCTTGCAGACAAAGGAAGTGGAGATTGTCATATTCTCACCTATTTAAAGATATATATAAACCTTTCGGCTCTCATCCCCTCCCTTTTGGAAGGAGGACCTCCTGTCAAAAGAATTATCTTTATAATCACAAAAAGACCGTAAAATATTTATAGAACCTCTAACCCATGGATAATTGCAAATATTATATTGAGGTGATCACATGGCACAGTTAACTGGAGGACAACAACAACCAGTTCTTATCTTACCTGAAGGTACAAGTAGATACCTTGGAAGAGACGCCCAGAGAATGAACATACTAGCAGGTAAAGTATTAGCAGAAACCGTTAGAACAACCCTAGGCCCTAAGGGAATGGATAAAATGCTCGTAGACTCCCTAGGGGATATAGTAGTGACAAATGATGGTGTCACAATCCTAAAGGAGATGGACATAGAACACCCAGCCGCTAAAATGCTGGTAGAAGTTGCCAAAACCCAAGAAGACGAAGTAGGAGACGGGACAACAACAGCAGTCATAATAGCAGGCGACCTCCTCAAAAAGGCAGAAGAATTACTCGACATGGACATACACCCCACCATAATAGCAATGGGCTACAGGCAAGCAGCTAAAAAAGCCCAAGAAATCCTAGACTCCATAGCAATAAGCGCAAGCGACAGAGACACACTAATAAAAGTCGCCATGACAGCAATGACAGGAAAAGGAACAGAAAAAGCCAGAAAACCACTAGCTGAGCTTGTTGTGGACGCTGTTAAACAAGTAGAAGAAAATGGTGAAGTAGACAAAGACCACATAAAAATAGAAAAGAAAGAAGGTGGCAGCGTAGACGACTCAATGCTAGTCCAAGGAGTAATAATCGACAAGGAAAGAGTACACCCAGGCATGCCAAAAAAGGTTGAAAACGCCAAGATAGCACTACTCAACTGTCCAATCGAAGTTAAAGAAACAGAAGTCGACGCCGAAATAAGAATCACAGACCCTTCACAGATGCAAGCCTTCATCGAACAAGAAGAACAAATGATAAAGGACATGGTCGACAAGATAGTGAGCACAGGAGCCAACGTACTATTCTGCCAAAAGGGCATCGACGACCTAGCCCAACACTACCTAGCGAAAAATGACGTGCTCGCCGTCAGAAGAGTTAAAAAATCAGACATCGAAAAACTATCAAAGGCAACCGGTGCAAAAATAGTCACAAACATAGAAGACCTCAGTGAAGAAGACCTTGGAAATGCAGGAAAAGTTGTGGAGAAGAAAATCTCAGGAGAAGAGATGATATTCGTAGAAGAATGCAAAGAACCCAAAGCAGTCACCATACTCGTAAGAGGATCCACAGAACACGTCGTAAGTGAAGTGGAAAGAGCCATCGAAGATGCTATTGGTGTTGTTTCAGCGACTGTTGAGGATGAGAAGGTTGTTGCTGGTGGTGGGGCTCCTGAGGTTGAGATTGCTA
>Ga0116168_1000634_pt1 | contig 32661 bp, 28 predicted proteins | sample AD_UKC129_MetaG_FD_89795 | JGI IMG/M metagenome (GOLD analysis project Ga0116168, IMG submission 89795) | Active sludge microbial communities of municipal wastewater-treating anaerobic digesters from Canada - AD_UKC129_MetaG | ecosystem: Engineered > Bioreactor > Anaerobic > Digestate | place...
AATAGTTTTACTCTTCTTCCCGTTACGAGAATTTGAATTTTCTGATCGTTCATACGGTTCATACCCTAAATGTTCATCCATTTCTGCTTCTAATATAGCTTGTATAGTACTGCCTAGTAGGTCTTTTAAAGCATCCTGGATATCTTCTGCTGTTTTAATATCGTACTCCTGAATTAAACCTGCAATAATGTTCTTTTTGGCCTCACTCATGGGCTCTCGTCTTCTTTTTGCCATAAAAAAGTCTCCTATGATTTTATATTTTATCATAGAAAGCTTATTTTACAGAGTTTTTTTCACAGTCTCAAAAAAATTAGTTTACACGAAAATATTTACATTGTCGATTTAATTTGAAAATCTACACTCTATCATTTTATTCAGCTCTTATAGCATCTAAAGCACTTATATTAATAGCTTTCCTTGAAGGAAAATATCCCGCTCCCACTGCCACAATTAATGAAAACAGAATTGAAACTACAGTCAACCAAAAAGGTATAACCTAAATAGCTGCTCCTGCCAATGATATATATTTATCTGCAATCATATTAATAATTGTTGAAATTATATAACTTAATACCATTCCAGTAAGTCCGCCTATCAATCCAATTAACCCAGCTTCTGCTAGAAACATTTTTCTTATATCAGCGAGATGACACCCTAAAACTTTTATAATACCTATTTCTTTATTTCTTTCATAAATAGACATATACATTGTATTAGTTATTCCCAGCGATGAAATCAAAATTGCTATGGCTCCAATTGCCCCCAAAAATGCTTGCACTACAACTAGAGTTTTTTTTCAGTTGTTTTCTTGCTTCTATGAGGCTATAAACTTCAAATCCCATCAGATTTATTTCTTTCTGCACTCTATCAACATTATTTAACTCTCGAACTTTAACTAATACTCTGTCATATTGGTGTCCTACATCTAATTTTTTGCTTTCATATGCACCAATATTATATGAATTTTCTTTTATAATTTTTCTTAGATAATTTATATTTATAAAAGCAGAATAATCATTTTGTCCACTTTCCTGTAAAACTCCGACAACCTTTATATGATATCTTTTTTGCCTTTTTGATTTTATCTGTTCATTATTGTTGACAAATAAATCATCAAATGAAATAAAAAACACTTTCCCTAAAATATTTGTTTCAAGTTGAGCTTTTAATTTCCTCAATTTATCTTTATGATTAGTATCTTGAAAAATACTTGAAACATTACTTCCAAAAATAACGCTATTGCTATCCTCTGGCTTCAATAGTCTGCCATCTTTAATATTATATCCAAATAACTCCATACCAGAAGGAGTAACACCGATTAAATTCACATAAGCCGTATTTTTACCGCTAGTAAACTTAACATCTACACTTAACTCCGGTGAAACAGCTTCAACTCCATCAATATTACTTATTTCACGAACTGCATTATCATCCAGTTTTTTGCTATTAATATCTGTATAGATTCCTTTCCCACTTTGCCCTGCAAAACTATGCGGACTTACAGTAATTACTCTCATATTTCCCATTTTACTCAATTCATTGTTTAATATAATATCCATAGCTACACCTATTGACATCATTATTGTTATAGATGTAGTGCCAATCATTACTCCTATAATCGTTAATATTGTCCTGGTCTTCCTTCTCAATAAATTTTTTATTGATATTTCTAATACATCACAAATCCTCATACAGATTAGCGCTCTCTTTCCTTTTCTTTTTTATAAACCTAAAGAGTATTATTAAAATGATACTTAATATAAAAGGAGATATTAAAAGGACTAGAAAAGAATTTTCAGAAAATGAACTCTCATTATTTATGTTCTCTATAATTTCATTTTTTTCTTTTTGAGAGCTATTTTCATCTAAATTTTTTTTAACATCTATATTAAAATATTTCTCTAATTCTTTTTTCTCTCCATTGCTATCTTCATACGTAAATATTATTGTTCCAGTAACCGTTCCTTCTTTTTTGGTATTATTAATGCTTCAAAATAATCACTTGCACCTGGTTCTAAATTGCCTATAAAATAATTTGAATTTTCTGTTTCAAAATCACCTTTACAACTGACAAACAGATTATTAATTGCAGTTCTTCCTGTATTATAAAAATCTATAGATACTAATATCGAATCGTCTGTAGAAGTATCTTCTAATACATTTACTTCACCTACTACCAAACCGCTTTTTTGTTCAACAGGTATATATAAAATTTCCTTTGAAGAATATGGATTCCCATTCTCATCTTCATACTCAAAATCGACATTCAAAGAATATGCTTTGGGTTGAGTAGAAAAACCGGTAACAAAAGAAACAGATTTATGTACCACTGAACGTGCTTTAATTTCCTCAATATAAATCGAACCGTTATTATTTCTTCCTAGTAAAATTTCATTATCTTGATTTGTTATGTTTATCTTAATATTATATACATTTTTATTTTTATGAGTATTTTTAATATCTAAATCAACATTGCACTCCTCACCTGCTAAAACTGTTTGAGGCGATACTGAATAACTCTCAATAATTATTTTAGGAACCGACTTATCTTTGCCGGTATCAGTTTCTTCACTTACATTATCAACTAATATACCTACATACTGTGTAATCACTTGCTTACTCGAATCTTTATCTTCCTCATATTCAATATTAATAGCAATAGGGTAGTTTTTCGAAATTGCTTCTTCTCTTGCTTCCATAACAAATTCAACATGTTTGCTTTCTCTAATATCAATCGAATCAATCATCATTGTATTTAAGGATTTGCTTACAATTTCAGAATCATTTACCAACCACACTTTAACATTGGATGCTTTTTTATTGCCATCGTTTTTAATGTCAAAATAAATTTTAAATTCTTCATTAGGATGTACTTTCCGAGTAGACATATCCAGATTTTCAATTTTTAAAAAAGCGAAACTAGATTTTTTTACTATATTTATTGGTATGTAATATATAAATTGGTCACTATAAGTGTTGCTTTGATCATCCTTATAATTCACTATAAATTTGATTTGGTGATTTTTGGTATTGATTTCTTCAGATACTTTAAACTCAAGAAATCCATTTTTGCTTTTTCCTCCTCCAATTGACTCTAAATACTTAACTCCCGTAAATTTGGGTATAATACCATCCTCTTTATAGCCGTCAACAGTCAATTTTACATCTTTTGCATCAAAAGTTCCCAGATTTTCAAGTTTAAAAAATATATTCATTTCATCGCCTGGTAACGGACAGGAAGGATTTGATTCTATTTTTTTTAGAACTAAAAATGGTCTTCTATTATTATTTTTTACCCTCAATATAATATTGTCACTGGAAGTAAAAGATTCCCCATTTACATTAAAATAATTGAACTCCAACATAACGGTATAATCCCCGGATTCTGCAAAAGGACTTATATTAATACTAAATTTTAACTTTTTTGTTTTATTTGGAGATATTTCATCAATTACATCATATAAATTTATTTTATTCACTTTGGATGAAATCAAATTTGAATCAGATATAATTGAGGTAGTAATATTTTTAGCTTTAAATGAGCTTATATTTTTTATCGGTATCTCTATATCAACACTTTTCCCAGCTTCTCCAACCGGAATAGAAACATCTCCGACAATTTTTATATTAGGAATTTGTTTCATTGTCTCTACTGCATTTTTATTATCATTATTTTCTATAGTATCAAGATATAATGTTGACGATGATTGGCACAAAGATCCTTCCTTGTTATACTTAAATATAAGTTTAAGTTCTTTTCCAACTCCTTTATAAACCAAATCTATATCAACTAATTTTTCATCATCACCGCTTAAATTCTCAAGCTTTACAATTTGAGGTTGATGTTTCGAAATGTAAAAAGCAGAATTATCATCAACAGTCAGATAAATATCATTTATTTCTACATCTGTAAATTTCTTATATGTCATTGTAAAGGTAAATTCTTCCCCACTCACAATTTTTTTTGATTGATCGTATCTCATTATTACAATATCTGAATTGTTTTCACACAAAACTTTTATTCCTGTTACATGAAATAAAACAATAATTAATAATAAAATAGATATAACCTTTTTCATAATTTCCTCCAAAATTACTGTTTTTCTATTCGTTCAATTTTCCCATCTTTTAAATAAATTATTTTATCTGCTCTTTTAGCAATACTCGAATCATGAGTAACCATGACAAGTGTTTGTCCGTTTTTTCTTATTACTGCAGTTATTAATTCCAAAATATCTTTAGTTGTATTAGAATCTAAATTACCAGTAGGCTCATCGGCAAGAATAATTTCCGGATTAGTCACTAAAGCCCTTGCTATCCCGACCCTTTGCTGCTGCCCTCCGCTCATTTGAGAAGGTGTATGTTTAAGATGGCTAGAAAGACCCACATTTTTTAAAATCTCTATTGCTTTCTTTATTCTATCCTTTTTCGGCATACCCCTAAATGCAAGAGGAAGTGCAACATTTTCTACTGCATCTAAATGGTTAATAAGATTATATGACTGAAATATAAAACCGATATATTTTTGTCTAAAGTAAGCAAGTTTCGCTTCGTCAAGCTTTTCAACACAAGTGTTTTTTATCTTAATACTTCCTCTGCTCGGCTTTTCCAAACCCGCAATAATATTTAATAAAGTAGATTTGCCAGATCCGGAAGCTCCCAAAACACAACAAAACTCTCCTTTTGAAATAGATAAATTTATATTATTGAGGGCAGTTACTCTTTCAGAACCAAGAATATAAATTTTACTTACATTGCTAATATTAATAATAGTTTCCATAATTAAATGTTTTGCACAGGTTTAAAATCCAAAATTCCTTCCTAAATGTTATAGTGTCTCTAGGTATCTAAATATAAACAAAAAGCATTTATTTGTCAATTGATAATGGAAAAATTATAAAATTATACTATGGTGGATTTTGATATGTTTTACACATAATGCTATATACTTCATTCCAATTTTGCCGCTCATGTTCAATTATTCACCTAATCCACCTATTCTGTTAGTATCTTCTTATTTTCAGCTGCTACCGCCATAGATAAAGAATTAACTTCAATGCTCGGAAGGACTTATATACTCAAACTTTGCAGTCGTAAAATTTGCTATTCTTCATGCTGTTCAATTAGTATTGAACCAACCGATAATATTACTGATTGACGATTATGGAATATACTCATTGCGTCAGTTTTTTGCTGTATTTCTCTGTTTAGTCGTTCTAATGGATTCATCGAATGAAATTGTACTCAGTGTTCCTCATATTCTCATATATACCTAGACCAAAGATAACTTAGGAAATATATCTTCTCGCGAAGTTTGGAGATTTTTAAATCCAATTTTTGCAGTTACTTCAGTTCCTATCAATTTATTTAGGATTAATTCCATCAGTTCTTTCATGAAATCTCTAACTTTTACATGTCCATAATGCATGAAATTCCCTCGATTATTGGCATTATATTTTTATAGCTTTATTTTCGGTGGATAGTATCTTCCAGTAATTTTAGGCCATCAATTTTACATAGCTACTTAAAACTATAACAATAAAGATATATAAACACTGCATTTAAAATATTGACATACCAAATAAAAAAATGGTATTATTATGCAAGATATGTACATAATGTGAAATATTTGCTGGCAAATATGGAACATTTAAGGCCAATAGTGAAATAATGTAATGAAAAGAGAGGCAGAAGTATGAAGGTCTTAAAAAAGTATTTACATTGACTTTAGCTTTGAGGATTTTGATTTCAAGTACTGCTGTATTCGCAAATGATAATAATTTAAGTAATTATAATAATTCGTCTTATAGCGGTTATTGTTATAGCTATAAGTCTGGAAATGAAGCTGAAGTATTTGGAGATACTATAGGTGTTGATGGATACAATTTTTTTGGTGGAAGACTTTTTAGTATTACTGATATTATAGAGTGGACTGTAAATAAAAAAACTAAAAAGTTTGGTCCGTTTAATTACTCTACTGGGGTTCTTTTATTTACAAAACCTTGGTGGTCTCTATGGACAAAGGTAGGATCTGCTGATACATCGGTTTGGTATGATGAAGAAACTCAAAAAGAAGCAACTTCAGCATTAGGGGCTGGATTTGGAATAGGACTGAAAGGTTCAGCTGAAGCATCAAAGACTTCTGGTAAAGCAAGTGGAACACTGGATGTAACAATAGGTCAAGTAGTTGCATATTGGGGAAGTACGTCAATAAATACAGTTTCAGGCTATTCAAATGTAGTTCGTTTATCTCGTCGGTGCACGGTTGTTAAGTAATTTTACTCAATTTAAATGTTTACATATTTCTTTGAAATATTTGCTTATTAAGAACGATAAAGATATGAGTTTTATTAAAAACTCATATCTTTATCAATAATTTTGTAAGTATTAAAAAGGATGATGTTTTTGAAAATTATACGTGCTGTTTTATCTGAATATAAAATAATTGTAAAATCAAAAATTTTTATGATTTTTGTGATATTAACTGCATTATTTATACTAATTGATAGTTTTTATTTATATGCCTATGTTATACCTGAAACAATAGATAATAGGATTAAGCTATATTCAGAATCGTTACTGTCAATTTCTGACTGGGTAGTTATAGATAAGGAATTTATTATGGATTTGGTTAGACCAATTCATCCTTATACTTCGTTTTTAAATCCTATATATATGTTTTCAACCATATCTATAGTAGTATTTATTATTATTTCATCGATTCTTATGGGGAATGAATTTAAAAATAAGACTATAAAAGTTAAAATGTTAAATTATTCAAAATTGCATATTTTTTTAACAAAAATATTAACAGTAGTATTTATATATATCTCTTATATAATATATACAATAATCATTAATATTGTTGTAAGTTCTGTATTTTGGAATAAAATAAAAAGTGAATATTCATTTTTTTTGAATAAATTTAATTTGGATTTCAGTTTTTATTTATACGAAGGCATTAAAGATATGTTTATTTTTGTAATTGCATCTTCATTAATTATCATGTTTTATTCTGTGCTTTCAATTTGCCTGGTGTATTGGTCAAGTCTAACGACCTTTGGAATAGGTGTTTGTGTTTTACCATTTATCAAGTTCAATTCAATGTTTTCAAAATTAATAGTAATGCCGATGGATATATATTATCATGTTTTAAGGAATAATATATCAATCCATAAACAGGGATCTTATGCAATTCCGGAAGGTAATCTTTTAAGCAGTATGACAAGTTTACAATTATTATTAGCATGTACAATATTATTTTTGCTGGAAGCTATACTTTTGCTTTTTGCAAATTCAGTTAAAAAACACGTATAAGGAGTTATTTATAGCTATAATGTTTTAATTATGAAAGAATATGTTAGTTGTAAAGGGGAATAGGAAAGGTATGCAAAATAAACTATTAAAAGTTTTGGGAGTAATAATTGTAATTGGTGTGTTTTTATTTATGGCATATTTATTTTTCACACCTGCAAATAATATGAACGATATTTATAAAGAGCTTCAAAGAGCTGTAATAAATAATGATATAGACAAAGTTGATTCTATCCTTTCAAAAAATAGTATTAATCTGAATGATGAGGATTTATTTATAGATTTGCCTTTATTTGTTGCAGTTGATAGAGAATATGAGCAAATGATTGATTTACTTATTGAAAAAGGTGCTGATATTAACAAACAGATAGTGAATTCGTATTCAAATGTACTGGAACTGGCTATTTTAAACTCTCCTGAAATGATAGGGAAATTAATTGACAAAGGCTATAATATAAATACTGTAAATTCGAGAGGAGATAACGCTTTAGTATTTGCTCTTAAGTTTAATAACGATTTAAATATTATTAAAACTTTGATTGAGCGTGGAATAGATAAACACTTTACAGATACTTATGGTAAAAATTATTTGCATTATGCTGCAGAATCGGGAGACATTGATGTATATGAGTATTTATTGAAAATTATACCTGAAGAAGAACATAAAAAGACAATAGATGATGAATCGGTTATCCATTTTGCTTCAAGTTCGGGTAATATTGAATTTTTTAAATATATCTTAAACAGAGGATTTAATGTAAATGAGAAAGATAAATATGGTCGAACTGTCCTTCATTTTTGCAAGTCAGAAGCAATATGTAACTTCTTATTAGAGAAGTTTTCTTTTGATGTGAATGAGAAGGATGTTCAGGGAAGGACTCCTGTGTTTTCAGTATTTCAGATTTATGATAAAGAGGAAAGATTAAAATGTTTAAGTTTGCTTATAAAAAAAGGAGCAGATATAAAAGTTCAGGCAACTGATGGTACATCACTTTTGCATGAAGCAGCATTCTCTGGAGATTATGATTGTGCAAAACTGTTAATAGATAATGGAATAGATGTGAACGTACGTGATTCACAAAATTCAACTGCATTACATGTGGTAGCAAGTTCAAATAATATAGAGGAACATCCTAAGGTGGCAAAGCTGCTTTTAGATTCAGGTGCTGATAAGACAATCAAGAATAATAACGGTCAAATACCTTTAGATATTGCTGCAAGTGTTAACAATAAGAAAATTATTGATTTGTTAAAATAAGGTGATAAGATGGGAATTGTCAGTTTTGGAGTAAAAAAGAGTTTTAAAAAGAATGAGGTCATAAAAGATTTTTCTTTTGCAGCTAACGATGGAAAATTAACTTTGTTACTTGGACCGAATGGTTGTGGAAAAACTACTTGGATAAGAATGGCGTTGGGGCATGAATTTCCGGATAGCGGAGAAGTACTTTTTGACGGTAACCCCATAAAGAAAGTAAGAGAGCAGGTCGCTGTAGTATTTGATGAACCGCCGGTATATCCAAATCTAACCGGATATGATAATTTACAGTTGCTATCCGGTAAACATAATATAAAAACTGAATACACTAGGAGAATTTTGGATAGCCTTAAACTGAACCATGATTTAATGAAAAAGAATGCCAAAGCTTTTTCCCTTGGGCAAAGGCATCGCTTGGCTGTGGCCTGTGCTCTCATAAGACAGGCAAAGTACATTATTATGGATGAACCGACAGTAGGTCTTGATTATGAATCATGGGAGATGGTAAAAAAACTGTTAAAAGTCGAACTGGAAAAAGGTTGCGCAATATTGATAACAGGACACAATTATGATTTAATGGAGGAAATAGTTGACGACCTTGTTATTGTGTCAAACGGTATTGTTTCTTTTGAAGGGCCATTTGAGGAATTGAAAAAAGAAGCCAAAATAGTGGTAAAAATTAAAACAAGTGCAACGGTGGAAGAAATGAGTAAGTATGGTTTTGAGCAATTGGAATCAAATGTATATAGAAAAAATTATTTGAGCAGAGAAGAATTTGACAAACAGCTATTAGAAATGCAGAAAAATAGAATATTAATAGAACATGTTGATTTTCAAATGCCGGGTTTAAAAGAAATTTATAAGTCTGTTATTGGAGATGAAAAATGAAGGAGACATACCGCTTAGATATTTTAAAAGTAAAAAGTTCAATCCCGTTTGTGGCGATAGTAGTTATTTATTTTTTTCGATTATATTTGCTTATATAATATGCTTTACTCATGCTGGGAAAGTATTGGGTGAAATGACGTTTATTACTATAGACAATCTGCCGGTTGGTAGTGTTGAAAAACATAAAATGATAACAGCTACTTTTAGTCCGAACACTAATTTAATGGCGATGATGCAATCATATATAGCTTATATTATTCCGGTTGTAGTTTCTGTGGCATTTTCTTTTATTCTGGCTGATGAGTGGGAGTATAAAACCATAAAAATTGAAATGGTATATAAAGATAAGAATGATGTATTTTTTAACAGATTGTGTTTGGTGATTGTTTCAACTTATATTTTAATTGTTTTAACGGCATGTTTTTGTAAAATTTTAGGTATATTTATGTGGAAAAATCTTATAGGCAAATACGAAGTTTTATCTGCTGTAAATGTAAACGGTTCTGATATGAAAGCGTATATAATGTTATTTTTTTTAATAATACTGACAACGATTATGTACTATTTATTAGCATATTTATTAACGTTTGGATTAGGTACAAACATTCCATATATTATTTTAATTGCAGTAAATACCGTCAAATTTGATTTGTGTTCGTATTTACCTGCATCATTATATAAAATAATTCTGGATAATATTTTTATTAATAATGTGGAAGTTGATATTTTGACATATTTGTTTAACCCTTCGGTAATAGAAAATGGAAGAAAGCCGATAAATACTGCTATTCATCCGGTTGTTTGTGTTTATTTTTACTTAGGAATGAGTATTTTAGCGTTAGGAATTGTGTTTAGAAAAAAAGGATATATTGAATTTGAAAATTTTTTTGATTTTTTAAATTTGATTTTATGGTAGCATCTAGAGTTTGTAGTAATTTTACAGAATTATCTAAAGTAATGCTTATTGTTTCATTGTCTGCTACATAATAGAAATAGAATATTGTCATGGGCAAAGAAAACTCCAAAATAGGTGCAATAAATAACAAAACTACTATACCGTTGATTTTTATACTTGAATCAAAAGCAACATGTATTCCCATAATTATAAACAATATAAGAGGGATTGATGTAAAGTGTAAAAAATAACGCCAAAAAGTATTCATATTGACTGGCTTTCTTATAATTTTAATTATGTGTAAATTAAAAGTAATTTGGAATGTCTATATCGAAATTTATTATAATTTGCAATACCAACCCAAATATGTATTTGCTTTTTTATTTTACCATAGCAGACTTTGCCTTTCAATTATAAAAAATTGATATTATTAATAATTATTATACTTTGATTTTTGGTTTTTGCTTATTTTGTTAATTCTGAAAAAAACCAGAAACACACCTAAAATATGATATTAAAAAAATATTTAGTTTGACTTGTATAATTAATTATTAATATTATATTAATATGCAGTTAAAGTGGAATTTTTATATTTAGTATATTTATTATTGCCTTTTTTTATAGCTACAATGATTTTGAGATTAAGTAAGTCAGTAATATTTTTTTGGAAAGAAGCAATTACGCTTGTAAGTATTATCTATTTTCCGATTTTAATCATTTCATTAATGTTTATATCTACTTCTTATTGTACTGTTGATGATAAAGGTATAAATATTTACTATGCCGGTTTTTTGAAATAACTATAAATTTTTGTGACATTGAAAATATTGAAGAAACAGAAGTAGGATTTAGCTTTCTTGCATTAGCAAATTCTAAACTGAAAATAAATATAAAGGGAAAAAGTTACATTTTCGCCATAAGGGAAAAGGATTTATTTCTTGAAACTTACTACAAGAATAATATCATAGAATAAATTAAAAGAATTAAGGGAGGGTCCAAATGTTTATTATTATTTTACTTGTAGCAATTGATCTAATAATTAAGTATGTAATATATAATAACTTTATGGATACTAAAATACTACTATTTAATAGATTTGTAGGTTTTCTGCCATTGATCAACAAAACTCAAATGTCATTTTTAAATAAAGAGTTAGGCATGGGAGTAAGTAATTCTGTTTTAATAGTAATAAATTTTTTATTACTACTAATTTTAATATTTTTGTATTATCGTTTTTACAAACTTGGATATTTGAATTTCCATACAAAATTGATATTAGCATTGTTTGTTTCAGCATCTATTTGTTCCATTATAGATAAAATAGTATTGGGCGGAAGCTTAGACTATATTTTGCTAAATAAAACAGTTTGTGATTTAAAAGATATTTATCTCATAATTGCAAATGTGTATGTCTTTGTATACATGATTAAAAATATTTCTTTTTCCTCATCAATAAAAGATGACTTACTACTTTTAAAAAAATATTAGGACTGAAGGTAGAAGATAAATAGAAGGAAAAACGGGTTTTGTGGCAGAAAAAGGATGTTTGACTCATATTCAACAAATCTTTGGTAAACTATAAAGTGCAATGGTTATAAGAATGTAATAAATAGATATTAAATTATACAAAAAATTATACAAAAAGTTTTTGACGCAGTGTAGTAATTATTATAAGATAAGATGGATAGCAATTATATAACTATGCGGCTTAATACTGTATGTCTTAATATAAAAATTATATGCTAAAATAAAATTTAGAAGTAAAAAACATAGACATTGGAGTTAAAACATATGAGTTTAAGATTTATATACGGTAGGGCGGGCAGCGGCAAAACCCGTTTTTGTCTTGAGGAAATCAAAACAAAGCTTGCGGCTGGAGTTACGCATCCGTTGATTTTGCTGGTTCCTGAACAGTTTACCTTTCAGGCGGAAAGGGATCTTATTACAGTGCTTGGGACGGGCGGTATTCTTAAAACTGAGGTACTGAGTTTTCGCCGCATGGCTTACAGAATCTTCAATGAAACAGGTGGTATTACCTATCCCCATATGCATCAGGCAGGCAAATGCATGATTCTTTACAGGATTCTGGATGAAATGCGGGACAGATTTCGGATTTTTTCTAAAACTACCGACCGGCAAGGATTTGTCAATATATTGTCTTCCATGATTACTGAATTCAAGAGGTATAATGTGACACCGAAAGCTTTGGAAGATGCAGCTAAAGAGCTTGAAGATAAGGATCCGTTGAAAGACAAGCTAATGGACCTTACTGCAATATATGCTTTGTTCGAGAAGAACCTTGCGGAAAAGTACAGGGATCCTGACGATGACCTGATCATAGCTGCAAGAAAGCTTGGATCCACTTCCCTTTATGACGGGGCCGAAATTTGGATTGACGGTTTTAACGGGTTTACTCCCCAGGAATACGAAATGATTGTACAACTGACGAAAAAGGCACAGAGGGTAAATATAAGTTTCTGTACCGATTGCCTTGATGAGAAAGAAGTTTCTTGCGATACCGATATTTTTTCACCGATTAAAAAGGCATATAGAAAGCTTGTAAAAATGGCAAAAGAAAATAATATTGCTTTGGAGTCTGCCGTTGTATTGGATAAAGAGCCGTTGTTTCGCTTTAGCGATAGTCCTGAACTTTCTCATCTTGAACGGTATTTTTACACTTATCCTTATAAAAAATATAACGAGAAGACCAGGGATATATCGCTCTTTTCTTCCATAAATATTTTTTCTGAAGTTGAAGCCTGTGCCAGGGATATTATTAGGCTGTGCCGGGACAGGGGAATGCGCTACAGGGATATTGCCGTGATTACTGGTGACCTTGAAGGTTATGAAAAGTTGATTGAAACTATTTTCTACGAATATGGCATACCCTGTTTTATTGACCGAAAAGTGGATATATCCAATCATCCGTTAGTACGGTTGATTATGTCCATGCTGGATATATTCATTGAAAACTGGTCCTATGAAGCGGTGTTCCGTTATCTCAAAACCGGGTTGACGAACATTGACCGAGACAGCATTGACCGCTTGGAGAATTATGTCCTGGCCTGTGGCATCCGGGGCGGCCGGTGGACCGAAGAAGGAGAATGGAAGATGGTTCCCGGCTTTCTCCCCGATGAAAAAAGCCTTGAAGATGGGGAGGAAATGCTTGAAGATATCAATCACATCCGGACACAGGTTCTTGCACCGCTGATGGAATTTAGAAAGAAGACCCGGGGACGAATGAAAGCCTCCGAGTTGTGCGAAAGTATTTATGATTTTCTTTGCACCCTTGGGGTTCCGGAGAAAATAGAAGACAGTATTGAAAAGTTCAGAGAGGCTGGAAACCTGAACCTTGCCAATGAATATTCCCAGGTCTGGAATATAGTCATGGAGGTTTTTGACCAGATTGTAGAGGTTATGGGGGATGAATCAATTGGAATTGAGCGGTTTGCCAATCTGCTAAAGATTGCCTTTGAACAGTATAAAATTGGATTGATTCCCGCATCTTTAGATCAGGTGCTTGTAGGAAACCTGGAACGCTCAAGAAGCCATGAGGTAAAAGCGCTGTATGTATTAGGGACCAATGATGGAATATTTCCGCCCACAGAAGTGGAAGAAGGCATTCTTTCGGATCGGGACAGAATTACACTTAACAATGCCGGGATCCAACTGGCCAATGATACAAGAACACAGGCTTTTGACGGGCAGTACCTGGTATATAGGGCATTGACCACGGCCGGAAGTTATTTGAGGATCAGTTGGTCTATTGCAGACCATGAGGGTAGGACTTTACGGCCTTCCTTAGTTATATCCCGGCTTCGAAAACTGTTTCCTGACATTACTGAAACCAGCAATATCCTTTCTTCCGGTTCGGCATCGGAGGAAATGGAACTTTTGTCCTGCAGTACATCTGCATTTAAGCACATGATAACAGCTTTACGGCAAAAAGCGGATGGAAAAGAAATCAATTCTCTTTGGCAGGAAACATACCGCTGGTTTGCAGCTCAGGAAGAATGGAAGCAGAAATGTAATACACTCCGGAGCGCTTTCCGATATAAAAACCTGGCGCAGCCGGTAAGTCGCGATAAAATTGTTGCGCTTTACGGTAATCCTGCGGTTTCCAGCGTATCCAGGCTGGAAAAATATACAACCTGTCCCTTTGCGTTTTATGTACAGTATGGACTTAGAGTACAAGAACGGCAAGTATTCTCTTTGCGTCCGCCGGATGTGGGCACTTTCATGCATGCTGTCATTGAAAGATTTTCAAAGCTTGTTTCCGAAGGGGATATTTCCTGGAGAAGCTTTGATAAAGAATGGTGCAGTGCAAAGGTTTCGGAAATCGTGGATGAAATGCTTGAGAAAATGCAGGGGTGGGGAGTGGCTGCTTCCAAAAGGTATACCGCTCTTATTATAAGGCTCAAACGTGTAATGACAAGAGCCATCTGGCTTATTGCCGAACACATTCGAAGAAGCAGTTTTAACCCTGTGGCATATGAAGTTTCTTTCGGAGAAAAAGGGCAGTATCCTCCCATTGTAATTGAACTGGATTCCGGTGAAAAAATTTACCTTACAGGGAGAATTGACCGGGTGGATGAACTGAAAACTGAGGACGGCACCTATTTAAGAATTGTTGATTACAAATCGGGCAGCAAGGATTTCAAATTGTCGGATGTATTCTATGGACTGCAGATTCAATTGATTACCTATATGGATGCCCTTTGGGAAAACAGTGATAAAACATCAGACAAGCCGATGCTTCCCGGAGGTGTGCTGTATTTTAAGATTGATGATCCGATAATCAGGACAAGCGGCAGAATGACGGAGGAAGAGATTGAAAAAGCAATTATGAGGCAGCTGAGAATGAGAGGCCTTTTGCTGGCAGATGTGAAGCTGATCCGGGCAATGGATAACAGCATTGAAGGTACTTCCATGATAATACCTGCTACCCTCAACAAGGGGGACGTTCTGGGGAAAAACACCTCAGCAGCCACACTGGAACAGTTCAAGCTGCTTCGCAAATATATAAGAAAGCTTTTGAAAGATTTGTGCGATGAGATTATGAAAGGAAATGTGTCCATAAAGCCATATAAAAAGAAGGGGACCACATCCTGCAAATACTGCAGTTTTTTATCGGTATGCCAGTTTGATACTGCAATGAAAGAAAACTCTTACAAGCTCCTTTACGATAAAGACAACGAAGAAATATGGAAGCTGATGGCAAAAGAGGAAGAAAAGGCAGAGTTTTTTTCAGATTCCGAAAGCTGATGGTTTTCAGTAAAAGTTTGGTGTAAAGGTGGATTAAGAAATGAGTGAAAAGAACAAATGGACCGAAGAACAATGGGAAGCCATTACCGGAAATGACGGAAATCTACTGGTAGCTGCTGCGGCAGGTGCAGGAAAAACTGCGGTGCTGGTGGAGAGAATTATACGCAAAATCACCGATGAAAAAAATCCAGTAGATATTGACAGGCTTCTGGTGGTTACCTTTACTAACGCTGCTGCCACTGAAATGAGGGAAAGAATTGCAGAAGCCATCTCCGAAAGAGTGGAAAAGGATCCCGGTTCGGTCAATATTCAAAGGCAGCTTACGCTGTTGGGGAAAGCCAGTATTACCACCATCCATTCCTTTTGCCTGGACGTGATACGCAGCAATTTTCAGCAGATTAACATAGATCCGGGGTTTCGAATTGCTGATGAAACCGAAAGCCAGCTTATGAAGCTGGAGGCTTTAAGTGAAGTGTTTGATGAACAATACGAAATTGGAAATACTGAATTTTTTGAGCTTTTGGAGTGCTATGGAAGTAACAGGGATGATAGAGCACTTCAGGATATGGTATTAAGTTTGTATGATTTTATTCAAAGCAGTCCATGGCCGGAAGAATGGCTGGAAAAAATGACCGAGAATTTAAACGTTCCGGATGGGACGGATTTTGGAGAAACACCCTGGGGAAAGGTGCTATTGGATTCTGTAAAGATTGAATTTGAAGGCCTGAAAAAAATGGTGACCCATGCACTGGATATATTGAAATACGCTCAAGGGCTGGAAAAATACCAGGCAGTGTACATGGACGACCTTGCCAACATTGAGGCTGTTTTGAAACTATTTAATGAAAGCGGAAAAACACAATGGGACAGTATTTTTAATGCAATAAATAACATTGAGTTTGCGACACTTCCCCGTTGCGGGAAGGAAGTCGACAAGGGCAAACAGGAAATTGTAAAGAAAATTAGGGACGATGTAAAGCAGGAAATAAAAAAGATACGGGAAAAGATAGTTATATCCGATTCGGAAGAAATCATAATTGATATGAAAAACCTGTATCCCAAAATGAAATGTTTTGCAGGCTTGGTAAAACAGCTTGCCCAAAAATATGAAAAAAAGAAAAACTATAAATCTGTGGTGGATTTTAATGACCTGGAACATTTCTGCCTGGAAATCCTGACTGAAAAAGCGGAAGATGGGAGCGTAAAACCGTCTAAAGTGGCTCTCAGCTACAAGGAACGTTTTGAAGAGATTTTGGTGGATGAATATCAGGACAGTAATCTGGTGCAGGAGAATATCATTGGAATGATATCCAGGAAGGACACAGTAAGGCCTAATGTATTTATGGTGGGAGATGTCAAGCAGAGCATTTATCGCTTCCGTCAGGCAAAATCCGAGCTGTTCCTGGAAAAGTACAATACTTATTCACCGGATAGAGGGAACCCCTATCGTAAAATTTTACTCTTTAAAAATTTCAGAAGCCGCAAGGAAGTGGTTGATGCGGTTAATTTCCTGTTTAAGCAGATTATGTCGGTAAGCGTTGGGGAACTGGATTATACCGATACTGAAGCATTGAATCCGGGAGCGGTTTTTCCTGAAAAGGACAGAGAAGATATGATTGTTGGTGGAGAAGCAGAACTTCACCTGATTCAGACAGGAGATAAAGAAGATATGACTGCCTTTGAAAATGAAAGTGAGGAAGGGCAACAAAACGGGGACGAGGATGAGACAGATGAGGAAATGCTTGACAATGTCCAGTGTGAAGCAAGACTGGTGGCCCGGAGAATACTTGAAATGATGAAACCTGATGAAGAGGGACGGCATTTTTATGTTTTTGACAAGAACAAAAATGAATACCGCAAGCTGGAATTCCGCGATATTGTAATACTATTGAGGACTACAAGGAATTGGGCGGAGGTCTTTGTGGATGAGCTGTCCATGATGGGAATACCGGTCTTTGCCGATACCGGAACCGGTTTTTTCAAAACGGTGGAAGTGCAGGTAATGCTGTCCCTTTTGCAGATTATAGACAATCCATTACAGGACATTCCTTTGCTATCGGTGCTGCGTTCACCAATTGTAGGTTTTACCACCGATGAATTGGCGGAGTTGAGGCTTGCTGACAAAAAGGCGTTGCTGTATGAGGCAATGAAAAAGCTGGCTGAAAGCGGTCAGGGAGAAACGGCGGCTAAAGCTTTGGCATTTCTAGAAAAACTTCAGAAGTGGAGAGAAATGTCGCTGTATATGTCTACTGATCGATTGCTGTGGCACCTTTATAACGACACCGGGTACTATAGCATGGTGGGAGCCATGCCGGCAGGGGAGCAGCGTCAGGCAAACCTGAGAAAGTTATTCGAGAAGGCGCGGCAATTTGAAGAAACCAGTTATAAAGGGCTGTTCAATTTTATAAACTTTATAGACAAATTAAAAAGCAGCAGAGGTGATATGGGGAGCGCCAAAATTCTAGGAGAGAATGACAATGTGGTACGTATAATGAGTATCCACAAAAGCAAAGGACTGGAGTTTCCTGTTGTGATTCTTGCCGGCTGCGGAAAGAAATTCAATATGCAGGATATGAATAAAAGCATACTTTTGCACCAGGACCTGGGCTTTGGCCCTGATGTAGTGGATCACAGGCTGCGTCTGTCATGGCCGTCGGCAGCCAAGCAAGCTATCCGGGAAAAGATTAAAGCCGAAACCCTTTCGGAAGAAATGAGAATATTATATGTTGCCCTGACCAGAGCCCGTGAAAAGCTTATTATTACAGGAGCAGTAAAAGATGCAGGCAAGACGGTAGGGAAGTGGTTAGCCAGTGCAGAAGTTCAGGAGGAAAAGCTTCCGTCCTATGAGATGATAAAAGCTGCCAATTACCTGGACTGGATCGGTCCGGCGCTGATAAGGCACAAAAACTGCAGTGAGCTTCGGGACAGCGTAAATATAGAAAAAAATTTCAACGGGCAGCTTTGGGATGATCCTTCGGTATGGAGTATAAAAATATGGGATAAAAGTGATATGCAAAATGGCAGGGTTTCAGATGACCAGGTGGAAAGTGAATTCATCAAGTGGCTGGACAGTTTGGAAGAATCAGAAGAACCTTCAGAATATACAGAAGAAATAGTCAGAAGGTTAAGCTGGAATTATGCCTATGCAAAAGCTTCCAGGATACCTGCAAAGGTTTCGGTGACCGAACTTAAAAGACGTTATAATATAATGGTTTCTGAGGAGGCCATGGATTTTCCTGACTACCTTCCGACTTTAATAAAGAAGCCCATGTTTTTGGAAGGGAAGAAGGGCCTGAGCTATGCAGAGAAAGGTACGATACTCCACTTTGTCATGCAGCATTTGGATTACAACAGGGAAGATATTGAAGCCCAGATTGAAGAAATGGTGGAAAGGGATTTACTGACCGAGCAGCAGGCAAAAACTGTGGATATCGACAGAATCCGGCGGTTCCTGAAATCTCCTCTTGGAAAGAGAATGCTGACTTCAAAGAGTATAAACCGGGAGGTACCGTTCAATATAGAAATTCCTTGCTATGAGCTGTACAGAGAAATGGGGGACGCGGTCTGCCACGGCGAGACAATTCTTCTCCAAGGTGTTATTGACTGCTACTTTGAAGAACCGGATGGTATTGTGCTGGTAGACTACAAGACCGATTATGTATCTCCAGGCAATTTTGAAATGATTAAAGAGAGGTACAGGGTACAGATTTACTATTACGCAAGGGCTTTGGAGATGCTTTCCGGAAAGAAAGTCAAGGAGAAGTATATATACCTTTTCTGGAACGGGGAAGCTCTTAAGTTTTGATAGGAGAATATGATAAATAGAACAGTGTAAGCTGTTCTTTTTTTAAAGCAAATAGGAATAAATTTCTGCATCTTTAAGGTTTTTTATACAATATATCGTAAATTTTTATCAATTATTAAATTTAAATAAGTAATCTCCTATCTCTATACGGAAATAGTGAACTAATAAATATCAATAAATAATACAAATATATAGTTTTTATAAACTGACAAGTTAGAATATTTTAATTATTTTGCAAAAGTTGAATTATTGTATCAAAATATGATACAATATATAAGGAGGGATTAACATGACTGATTATACGCAAAATTTATTTATACAAAATTTTAATGAGTATATTGACCACTATGGAATTAAGCAGGCATTTATAGTTAAACGCACCGGGATAGAAAAGAATAAACTATCGCGAATTCTTAACAGTGTTCAGCCTGTTACGTATGAAGATATGCAATCTTTATCGGGTGCTTTGGATAAAGATATCAAATATTTCCTCCAGGAAAAACTGGATTTATCAACCCCAGATTATAAAGACTCTGCTTCGATAGCATTCTATATGGGGGCTGTGGACGAGAACAAGGAAAAATTAGCTAACCAAGTTTTTGATTTATTGGAGCATATAGATGCAATTCTCGGAGTTCGGAGGAAATTACAAAAAGATGCTTTAGAGGTTTTGGATTATGGATTTTAAAAGATTTAAAGAAATTATTATCAAAAACAGAACCTATACCGCCAATGTAAAAGAGAGCATTAAAATCTTTAATGATAAGGTTCGATGGGACGGAAACATTCCAAAAATTATGAAAGAAATTGGAGAAAAACTGGGTGTTTTAATTTTTCAAGTTCCATTGGCCGACAAAGACTTTGGGGCTGTTTTTTTGGATACAGGCTATAGCAAGTATTTGCTTCTGAATTCAAGTCAACCGAGAAACAAAATGTATTTTTCTTTTTGCCACGATATATACCATATTCTTAATGGAGTACCGGAATATCTCAATGAAAAAAGAGAAGTACATTTTAATCAGGATTACGCTTCTAATGATAATGAATGTAAGGCAAACCTTTTTGCAGCAAATTTGCTGATGCCGGAAGTAGAGTTTAGAAAAATGTATGATCTGTATAAAGATGATAATAAGGAAATTGAAAAAATAGTCGCAAAACTGATGAATTATTTCAGTTCTCCCTTTGTTGCGGTACTAATACGTCTTTATGAATTAGAGATATTGGAAAAGGTTGAAGAGGTTAAAGGATTGCTGAAATATGAGGACAAACAAATTAAAGAGCTGTTTGATTCTTTATGGTTGGACAAGGATATACTTGAACCTACTTTCAAAGATGAAATGCCTTTTTTGTTGGAAATGCTGAAAATTGAAGGAACTGATTTGGTAGAAAAACGACTGATGTCTGAGTATAATTTTAACCGGATTATTGGCGAAATAGAAAAAATATATTCTGTTATAAGGAAAAAAGACTAATATGGCCAAAAAGTATCAAGTGATTCCTTTAAATTTCAGTTCCTTCGAAAGATATATGATATATAGAAAAGATGAAGTGGTTGATGCCTTTGTCAGAACACATAATTACTTGTTTTATGATACATGCTCTGTTTTGCATCATTCCAATTCGGTCAACAGTCAGATTATAATTAATTATTTGAAAAGCAAAGCTGATGTAATATTTATAACCAGGACAGTATTGATGGAATTGACGGCCAATTCCTTTGAGTTACATCAGTCTCAGATCCAATATTTTAAGGAACTTAGCGATAATGGATTTAAAATTGTTCTTTTCGATGAAGAATTAGTATATGATTGTTTGAAAGAGGTATTAAATATAAGTACCGAGGAAGCCAACAGATTGTTGGGGTATGCCATTAAAGAAGTATGCAAATATAAGGGGAAGACAAGTGAAATTATTGAGAATATGGACAAGCGTATGTCCGGTAAGCTTAGAAGTGTAAATCCGGGGAATAGAGAGCTATTCAGTGTTTTCTTCAAGTATGCCAGAGCACATAAAAATGAGGGGGACAGTATTGCAGAGGAATTAATACTTATTTGTATAATAGTTCTAACAAGAATTCCTATGGGACGGTATTTTTTTATAAGTGACGATATGAGGATAAGGTCTCAGGTAATAAGTGTAAACGATTATATTTTAAAGCATCATGGAAGAAAAGAGCCCTATCAATTGACAACATCGTCATTGGTATACAAAATGTACAGGGATGGTTTACTAACCAATAGAGATGATATGATTGAAATAATGAAATCGGCTTTTACGGGAAATGTTAACGTCTTTTTTGTAGGTGAATATGACATACAACAGAGATATGAAACTTTTAAGTGTGAAGAGTTGATTGACAGACTTCTGAATGAAAAGGATTTTAAAATAATATACTGAACTATATTGTGTATTAATAAATTTAAGGCAATAAAACGGATTATGTATGGTCGTTGCAGTTTTGAAACATAAAAAACAAAATTTAAGACTCGAAAAAATAAGGTTATTCAACTAACTGTGGAAAGAACCAAATTTTTATTTACATTTACATATTTCTATAAAATAAAATCTCAGGGGCATCAAGCCCCTTTGATTTTGCGGTTTTTACTTCTTTCGAAAACACTTAAAAACAGTTGCAAAGCAACTTGTTCCATTTGGTTTTGCAACAGCCCCTTGTCCATTTTCTTTATAAATTCTGTTTAGATTTTATAACAGTATCATTTTAACCGAAACTGCTTCGAGTCGTTTCGGGCATAATACCACCGAAACCTCCGGCACTGTTTCTGATCAAACCAAAGATAGCGCCAAAACGGTAGGATAGGCTTTTGAACTTTGAAGGTTTCTTTAAGTTGACTTTTTTAAGGGTTTCATTATTACATATGTTAATTTCAATACCTTCCTTCTGGTAGCGAAGCAAAATATGTGACAAATCGTTACGTATTTTATCGGAATGTACAATTACCCTGCGAATTCCTGCATTTATCAAAAAGGTAGCTGACGGCATATCCTGAGGGAAAACACACCAACGGTTGTCATAAATTCCCCGTTTTTTTACTTCTCTGTTCATTCTTTTGGAATCAAGCATGAATACAGGAGGAGCATCCGGCTTTATACTATATCCGGCAAGCAGCTCAGCACCGTCAAACAGGGCTGTTACAATTTCACCAACTTTAACTGCTATGGCAGAGGTGCGTCCATCCACTCCGTTATAAAGTGGAACCGGCCGATATCCCAGACGTGCCAATGCCAAACTTTCGATTACTCCACTTTGGCCTGGGAGATCAACTATAATCATAGTTTGTTTTTCTAAATTTTGTATCCAGTTTAGTTCAGGTATTTCCAGTTTATGGATGCTAGATTCAGGCTTGTTCATAAATAAAACGGGTTTAGCCCACTGAGACCACAAGGCATTATCCGGTGCCCAAATCTTAAATATTTCCAAATTACTTTTCACTCATTGTTTCCTCCCTTCGAAACCAATAACGGTATGTCCTTTGCCCTATCGTCTATCCTTGGATATGGACTTATCCTTCCGTAAAAACCTGCACTCTTTCCGTTTACTGTAAAAACTCCTACGCAAAGGTGGAAGGTTTCGCCTTTTTCATCTGTCAGCGGCTTGCTGGTAAACTTCCGTTGTGCTACCCAGTCCCCGGAATTCCTTCGAGCTGCCTTTTCAATTTTCAGAAGTTCTTTTTCAGGTATTGCTCCTTTGATGGAAATGTCTTCACCCACTCTTCCTAAAGCAGGTTTGTATATCCAATCATTATCTTGAGGCTTTACTGATTTGGGATCTCTGGTTTCGGGTAATAATTTTTTCCATGTGGAAACATCCACTCCTAGTTTATCCCAAACCAGCGGTAATCGCTTTGATTGGGTAAATATTGCCACAGGATGGTTGCAGGATGTAGTCAGGCAATCAAAATAGCCCTTCCAATTGGAACGACGGGGCAGGTTTATAAACCATTCCAAAGGGAAAAAGCGTATAATACCGTCTATAGGGCCTTCTTTACCTTCTATTATGCATATTCCTTTATTGTCTTTCCATACAATATGGTCCGGAGCGGCAAAAACAGTATTATATCCGTGGGCTTTAATACAGTCACTTAGGAATTCCATTACCTGCCGGTCATCGGAATAGGATGTTGCATGAACTAATGCTATGATACCGTCTTGCCTTATTCTCTGTGAAAATGCCTGTAAAATGCTTTCTCCAACATGTTTGCGAGGTTCATAACCGTTAAAAAAACTACATGCAATTTTAGGCAAAACAGATGCCTCTGCAAGCCCTCCGGGAACATCGCTGTTAACTTCGGATACTGCCCACCCTTCTGTTGTGGGATGAAAATCAAAGCGCATCAATCTTACGTTTTGACTTCTGTCATAGCTTGAAAGACGCTTCAATTCTTTTAGTATCTTTCTAGGTAATCCCAATTGATTTGCTAATTCCGGTTTTTGGAGGAAAGCTTCTTCCATCAGCATGGTTTCTGCTGATAATTGCTCAGCCCAAGTTTCCAATTGCCTTACCGTTTCCTGATCCATCAGAACTACATGCTTTGCTATTGTATTATGGTCTCCAACCTGCGGATCCCACTTATAGGCTTTGAATATTACATTATAACGGTATTCGGAATATTCCTCATTTGGAATTGAAGCCAGTTTAATGGGGTGGTTCATAGAATCACCCCTAAAAGGCCTAATTGATTGTCGTAGATCGGATTTTCCACCAACGGAAACATCATTATACTTGCGATAGCTATTACAATGTATATAAAACATAAGCTAAGAGTACTTAAGGAACAAGTATTGCTAATTCCTTCCGATTTGGCTTTTTTGTAAAGTATCTTTCTACAGCTATTACCAGTATTGTCAACGGTAAAACCGGCCAACCGACAAGAAACTCAATTATTGTACTGTAAAAAGAGGTCCAGTCTCCTGCTGATGCCCTTGCCAGAATAAGTCCACTGGATAAAAAATAGGTCCCCATACGAATTCCGCAATTAATATCCCGATCTATGGTAATGCGTTCGAAGACCTCTGTAAAGTGATGGACAAGCCTACCAAGAAGAAACCACGATACAATGCCTAATCCTCCAGCAAAAATAACGCACCACGAACCGGGGCCGTCTCCTACATTAGCTCCCGAATATATCAATACCAATCCGAGAATTGCTCCGCAAAATGCAAATAGTGCCGATTTGTTGTTCAAATTTAAGATGTCATCTGTCCAAGACAGATCAAAAAAGTAAAAAACCAATATTATTCCTGCAAAAGTCCAAGCACATCCCAGTATAACATAAAACATGATATAAAATAAATTATTTACAACATCGAAGGATGCCAGAAATTTAACGGTATAGAGAATTATCAAAAGTGAAACAACAGGTAACAATCCCAGCATCCAAATTGCAATTTTATCCCGCCTGAAAAGTCTATTGTTAAACAACCTGCCATACCACGCTCTTGAGTATGGAATTATAACCATAAAGCAATATAATAACAAAGCAAATTCATAAAGATACATTTTTATTATTTCTCCCAGATATACTCTCAAATATAATATAAAACTCTAACAATTTAAATTATGACACGGTTTATATATAAATTGCAATTGTTTTATAATATAGGATTTGGAACATAAGTTTTTTCTATGCTTTATTATCCACTGCTGCAAAATATTTCTTAAATAAAAAAATAAGGTTTTTAACTGCAGATAAAAACCTTTAAAAATGCTAATATTGAAATATTAATTTGGAATTTAAACATTGATAGCTTTCATTTTTTCATCATACTGATTCTGTAATAATTTAAAAGTTTCTTCATGCCCGCCGACATCAGGATGGTAAACCTTACACAGTGCTTTATATCTGTTTTTCAGTTCTTCTTCAGTTGAACAGCCTTCAAAAAAGTCAAATACCTTTCCAGTCTTATTTGCCGAGGAAACGTTCTTGTTGATGATTCGAAGTGTATCTTTAGTGATATCCTTTGATAATCGGTTTGCTATTTCAATTTGAGGTATAAACTTTAACTCAAAGGTTTTAGGATTGATATTGGTTTTGGATGATAATTGATTTGACAGCTCGTTTAAAAGGTTTGCATATTCGCTGAATTTATAAGCAATGGCCGAATTCTGCTTAATGGACATCGCTGTATCCACTTGAAGTTTCAAATCTTCAAAGTCATTGATCAGTTCTTCAAGCGTATTCATATACTGCTGGCACCTCTGTACGTTTTTCCCTTCCTCAAAGAAATTATTCGCTAAATTTGGATTAATTTCCGATAACTGCATTTGAATATAGTTATTGTAATTCTGGGTGGAAAGACTTAGCATCTGTCCCCATTCACTCCACTCAACACCGAGCGAATAAATAATTATAGCAGTTCCGATTACTGAAACTAAGAAATAGAGTACTGCGAATACAATTTGAATAAACGGAAACAGATTTAAGTATGAAAATAAACCTATTCCAAACGTTTTTTGGACTTTGCTGAAAGCAATATATATGGAATAACCGATTAAACCAACACTAGCTACTATAGATAAAGGAAGAGCAAGAGTTAAAAGTTTTATAATTGAAAAATTGAATGCCCGCAGCAAATGCCAGAACACGCAAGCAAAGGTTGGATATTTTGATTGATATTTATAGGAAAGTTCATTATAGTCACTTTTGCAAATATCATATAATTTTGAATAGCCTGCATAGCTTGTTTCAAACAGAATAACAAAGATAACATATAAAATCATGGTGATGTAAGAAATTACTACTATAGCAATGCTTCCTAACAAAAATGGGATTAAGAGGAATAAAGCTACGAGTCCGCCGGTAACAATGGAAAAAGCTATTATTAAAGCAAAGTTTTCAAAAAATGCGACCCAATGGTTAATTAAAAGATTCAGCAGATACAATATAAAAACAACACCAGCGACTCCCAAGAAAACCAGTGATTTTTCGAAAGCTTTAAGTATCATTTTTATTGCTATTGAAATTAATAATAACGGGAAAGCCAGCAATGCCAATATATTTATTTTAATTATTTTCAGAATGGATGATATATTTGATGACATTTTGTATGCTCCTTTTACTCATATTTGGCAAATTCGTATAATATTGAACTTACATGCGAATCTCCCGGTTTAATATAAAAACTTATGCGGTCACCGGAATTCTTATCTATGTAAACCAAAGTTGTACCGTCAAGTTTCATGCCTATCAACACTGATCCCAGGCAATAGTCCGGTGTTCCCAGTTTTCCCTCTGTGGCATGAGCAATATCGCGTACATTTGAACCTAATGTGATACCTTTAGGAAAAACGACGTTATTACTGGTAAAGTAAACACCGGTAAATGTTGCTTTGCTGGAATCGCTAATTTCATTCGATTGATTTTGCACAACTATTGACACTCCTGAATTGTTAGAAGATGGAATTCGGTCGGTTTCTTTAGGAGCGAGAGTACTAGAATTATTGGTAATGTCAAACGGTATTACTTCTCTGATGTTGCTTAAATCTATTATTTTGCCTTTATACTGCACTTTTCTGGAAAAGATATCTGCATTAAGAATTTCATCTGTTGGTTGGTTGTTTTTTATTGTGCTTATAAAATCCGAAGGATTGGAAACATTTATCGGGATTTCAGTTCGGCTGTTTTTTGCGACGGAAATGGATTTGACTGCAGTTTCCACTTGAAACATTGCAAGGTTTTCTTTAGATATAAGCGTGTTATGGACCTCATAAGTTCCCGGTAATAAATATACAGACTTACGATAATTTTCAGCGTCCGTGAGTTCGATAGTATGTATTTTATTTGAAGATATGTTCGTTAAAGTTACAGAAATTTTAAGATTGTTTCTTATTGTTTCGGGTAATTGCTCATACTCTTTTGGCAGACCGTCCAGATAAAATTCACAAACTGCGTTGTAAGAACGAACATTTATATTTTTTGAACATCCGGCCGCTAAAAATACAAACATAATTACGGTCAGAGCAAAAGCAAACACTAATCTTTTTATGGCAAATCCCCCCTCGTAAAACATATATATACAAGTATAAACGGAGCTATAAAATGTGTAAATATTTTCTTATATTTATCAACAATTATATTAACATATAGCTTAAAGGACTACAACATTAAAAGTATGTTTTGGAAAGTTTTGAATGTAAAAAATTTTACATGTCAGAACAAAGAAATTAAAAAGTCCCATTCCTTTGTTCGATTGACTTCAATTATGCCTAAATATATATGGGTATTTCTTTTTATGTTAATAATGGACTTTTTGTGGAAGTATTGAAGCCCTTTTTTGAGGGAGTATGATATTCAATATGAAATTATTGAATGTGGAGATAAAAAAATGATAAAAACCACTTATTCTGCCGGGAGCGGAACAGGGTTTTCCAGAACAGACTCTGCAATTTATTCAATTATTAATGATAAATTGGAGAAAGTGTTGTTATATCCAAACCATGAACATTTGTTAGCGGAGACCCTGTGGGCGAAGTGGAAGGCGAGTATGTTTATAACGGACAGGGATTTACTTTAAGCAACCTAATATTTAAATCTTATGAAGAATAGTTAATAGGAAGAAAGTTAATGCTGAATGGATTGGTGAGGTAAATTGAAGAAGTTTGGCCTAAGTAAGCAGGCAATATATACAAGAGTAAATATCTTAAAGCCTTATTAAAAGAGCTTCGGGGCATCGAACACGAAGCCCTTTTAATCTTCACTTTATTCTGCTTTACTTTAAATAAAGACCGGCAAGTTTCATCTGCTTTGTGAAGGTGATTGTAAAGGTAAAGGTTTTGACCTCATATTTTGCTTTAGCTACAACAACAGCAAATTCCTCTTCGGTTGATTTGTCAGTTGCTCCGCCGATACTCATTTCCCCCATTTCTTTAAAATTACCGCCTTCGTCAACGGTTTCAAATATTTTATCGAACACTTCATCGGTGAGAGCATCTTTCATTTGCACTGTACATAACGATTTAATGCCTTCCGAATCTCTGACATTGATAAGGCTAATTACATTTTCTGCAGCTTTTTTAACTTCTTCTTCATTAAAATCGCCAGATAGTTTTTGGCTGCTGCAACCGCTGATAAATGAAAGACATAATAGAATTACAAGGGTTAAAACTCCAGTTGACTTAAGCATAGACTTTTTCATTGCAAGTCCTCCTTAATATATAGTTTTCTTGAGTTATATGAATAAATAATCATAAAAACATCTATTACAGCCAATGCCCCTTCAATCAATAGTATCGAATTTGGAAAAGATGATAAAAGAGGAATTAAAGAGTTAACAAATCCGTGAAGTACTATTGCAATGAACAGATATAAAATTCTTCTATTCTTTTGAAACCCATTCCAGACAATGGTTGTCAAACCAACATGCAGAATAATTGCCAAAATTCTTTCGAAAACTGCCAATCCCAACTGCGAAATTGGAACATAGGATAAGGCCGGTAATAAAATTATAAGTGCTTCTGCAATGCCATGTCCCAACCCGAAAATAATCGGCTGACGAAAAGCACACTTGACAGGTTTAATCAAAAACTGTTTAAATAAAAAACGAAAGCTTTCCTCAAAAATGCCTGCCGACAAGGCAATTAAAATTCCAATTGTCAAAGGGTTCAATTGATAAGCAAGCAAAAATTCAGTTGAGTTTTGCAATTGTTGGAGAATAGGCATTCTTAACAAAGGCTGCGATATGATAAAACAAGCAGAACCGGCCAAAAACCAAAGGAGATTTTTCAAAATTATTTTCACCACCATTTTATAATATTACTTAAATAGTCTGAGCAAAATAATATTATTAAACTTTGATGCATATTTAATAATTCTGAAGTGATTTATTACATGTGTCCATAAAATTTCTAAAGGGTATTCTGCTTATATTATATTTGGCAGTATGTATTTAATTTATTATTCTTGCATAAAATGATTTAAGCTCTAATATTTAATCCTGAACAATGTATGGGAAATTATGTATAACGGGTTTAAACGTATACAATTATAGGCTTATGGTGAAGACTAAATATTTGTTAAGTTTATGTTAGATTTTTTCATCGGTTATTGTATAACCAAAAAAATTGTGTTATTCTAGTTTTGTGCTGTTTGAGGTGAAAAAAAGATACATTTTTTCTACTGAAAATTTTATAGACAAAAGGAATGTTGATGGAAAATGACAGTTACATTAAGTTCTTTCTTAAGTGAACTGATGAGAAATCCTCCTTTAGTCATAACCACACTGTTGACATTAGGGGTTATATTGGTTAACGGTTGGACCGATGCACCTAATGCCATTGCTACAGCCATATCAACAAGGTCGATTAAACCCAGGAACGCAATCATTATAGCAGCTATTTTTAACTTTCTCGGTGTTTTTGTAATGACCTTGGTAAACAGCAGTGTGGCTGAAACCATTTATAATATGGTTGACTTTGGAGGAGATCCGGATTCATCGCTTATAGCACTTTGTGCAGCTCTTTTTGCTATTGTACTTTGGGCAACAGCTGCTTGGTGGTTTGGAATTCCTACAAGTGAAAGCCATGCATTGATAGCGGGAATTAGCGGTGCAGCTATTGCGCTGCAGGGCGGTATCAAAGGAATCAATTTCAATGAGTGGGTTAAGGTTCTTTACGGGTTGGTGCTATCCATAGCTTTAGGTTTTATTATGGGATGGCTGGTTGTCAGAATAGTTGAAATCATATTTGGAAGGGTAAACAGAACTAAAACCTATGCATTTTTTAAGAACGCTCAGATACTTGGAAGTGCCGGAATGGCTTTCATGCATGGTGCACAGGACGGACAGAAGTTCATGGGAGTATTCATGTTGGGAATATTCCTTGCAAAGGGACAAAGTAATGTTACGACTTTTCATATTCCGCCTTGGCTTATTGTCCTTTGTTCACTTGTAATATCGTTTGGTACTTCTATAGGAGGCTATCGTATAATAAAGTCTGTAGGAATGGATATGGTAAAACTGGAAAAATACCAAGGATTTTCGGCAGACCTAGCAGGAGTTATTTGTCTGTTCATAGCGTCTACGACTGGTTTGCCTGTTAGTACAACCCATACAAAAACTACAGCGGTTATGGGAGTTGGAGCTGCGAAACGTATTTCATCCGTAAACTGGGGAATTGTAAAGGAAATGATAATGGCGTGGATTTTAACTTTCCCGGGATGCGGGCTTATAGGTTTCTTGATGGCAATATTGTTTATGAGCATTTTTTAAAAATTGAATGCTAAATTTAAATGAAATCATGAACCTTAAGTTAAAAAAACAATTTTAACGAAAGAGGATTGGGAAATATGGCCAGGAAAAAAGATGAATACTATTACGATACTTTTGTGGAATTGGTTGAGTATTCTTGTAAAGCAGCAGATTTATTGAATCAAATTGTAAATAACTTTAAAGCAGACCAGTTGATGAATAAAGTGAAAGAAATGCATGAAATAGAACATGCTGCTGACGAAGCAAGACATGTTATGACAAAAAGGCTGATGAAAGAGTTTATCACACCTATTGAAAGAGAAGATATTTTGGGATTGGCAAATTCCATTGATAATCTTACCGATGCAATTGAAGATGTTGTGTTACGTATGTATATGTTCAATATTACGAATATCCGCCCCTATGCTGTAAAAATGACTTCCGTTATTGTAAAATGCTGTAATTCGTTAAAGTTGGCATTGACTGAATTCCATAATTTCAGAAAATCCAAAACATTGCATGAATTGATTGTTGATGTAAATAAGCTTGAAGAGGACGGAGACAAACTTTATTCTGAAGCTATAAGAGATTTGTATGTTAATTGTAATGATTTTAAAGAAGTATCAGCATGGCAATCTACATTCCATTTCTTAGAAAAATGCTGTGACGCCTGTGAAGATGTTTCAAATGCGATAGAGGAAATCGTTATGAAAAATTCATGATGTGTGTCCTGTGTTGTGCATAAGTAATATGTTTAATAAGTGTCTGGTTTCTTATATTGGTGTTATAAATTAGGGTGTTACAATTGGCTTGCTTATTGCAACAGAAAAAAGCTTAATAAGAATTTTAATGTTTTATGTGTATGGAAGCTTTCGGGCTTCCATTATTAAATTTTATCAACTGTTGCAAAAAGTCTTGCACTTTTTTATAATGTTCATATTGGTAGATTTTATATAATTTTTAACAGGTATAATTTGCTAAAAGCAAAAGTAAAATTATGATGTGAACGAGGATTTGATAGCAGGGGAGAGGATTTAAACAAAATGGAAATATTAAAAGCTATAATTATCGGAATTATTGAAGGTATAACCGAATGGCTGCCCATTAGCAGCACAGGACATATGATTTTGGCTGATGAATTTATAAAGCTTAATATGTCCGATGAATTTAAGGAGATGTTTTTGGTTGTAATTCAGCTGGGTGCTATTTTGGCAGTAGTTTTGCTGTATTGGAAAAAGTTATTTCCAGTATCTTTCGATAAAAAGCTTGAAATAAAGCAGGATACCGTTTCTTTGTGGATGAAGGTACTGGTTGCAGTTTTACCTGCAGCGATTATAGGAGTGCCCTTTGAGGATAAAATAGACGAAATTTTTTATAATTATAAAGTAGTTATTGCAACACTAATTATTTATGGTATTTTGTTTATAATTATTGAAAACCGAAATAAAAATAAAAAATCTCTGATTAACAACTTTGGTCAGCTTAGTTACAAGACAGCGTTAATAATAGGAATTTTTCAGGTGTTATCCCTGATTCCGGGTACATCTCGTTCCGGAGCAACTATTTTGGGGGCAATTTTGATTGGTTGTTCAAGGGAAATAGCCGCAGAGTTTTCTTTCTTTTTGGCATTACCGGTTATGTTCGGTGCCAGCCTTGTTAAAATTCTGAAGTTCGGATTCGTTTTTTCAGGTCAGGAGATTGCTGTCCTTGCTACCGGTATGATTGTTGCTTTTGTGGTATCCATTTTAGCAATAAAATTCCTGATGGGATACATTAAGAAAAAAGATTTCAAGGCGTTCGGATATTATAGAATAATACTTGGTTTGATTTTGGTCATTTACTTTGCTTTTAGATAGTGTTAAAGATTGTTTATGAAGGGATTGAACTTACATAATGAAAAATGGCATAAGTTGTTTAAATCAACTTTCGCAGGAAACAACTGATAGCTTTGCCTTGATATGAACAGGCAAACAAGTGACAAAGTAGTTGAGAAACTCGTTGACTGTTTCCTTTGTCAAAAGCAGTTTTTCCTGTAAA
>Ga0116168_1000639_pt1 | contig 32504 bp, 25 predicted proteins | sample AD_UKC129_MetaG_FD_89795 | JGI IMG/M metagenome (GOLD analysis project Ga0116168, IMG submission 89795) | Active sludge microbial communities of municipal wastewater-treating anaerobic digesters from Canada - AD_UKC129_MetaG | ecosystem: Engineered > Bioreactor > Anaerobic > Digestate | place...
ATATCCAGTTGTTGTTTTATAAATTAATTCCACCCACAGCGGAACATTATGCAAGTATGCGAGAAGATTTGAAACAAGGGAAAAAAACAGAGATAGATGCTCTCAACGGAGCCATTGTAAAAATAGGTGAAGAATTAAATATAGACTGTCCTGTTAACAGGTTATTAACAAATTTAATTAAAGCCCGGGAAAAAATGTCTGTAAAGGCCGTTCAGGAATAAATGGATTTTGTTAATTACTGCTTTGTGCGGGGATTTGTAATAGATATCCTTATCTTTTCGAGAAGTTCTTTACCACTGAAGGGTTTTGTAAGAAAATCATTTATTTTTAATTGCGGGTCAAAGGTATCAATGCTATCTTCAGAATATCCTGTGGAAATAATTACCGGGACATCCGATAAAATTTTACGAATTTGTCGAAGTGTCTCTATCCCATTCAAACCTGGCATTTTTATATCCAGAATAATAAGTTGTATTTGTTCTCTGTATACTTTGACTTTTTCAATTCCTTCGATGCCATTCATAGCGCTGATGACTTCATAGCCTTCTTTCTTGAGAACGGTAGTAAAAAATTTCTGAACATCTTCTTCATCATCAATAACAAGAATAAGAGCCTTTTCAAGAACAGGCCTTTCTTTTTGAGAACCAAAACAAGGGAAGAAAAGAGTAAAAGTGGAACCCTGTTCTGGTTTACTTTCTATTTGAATAGCCCCTCTATGAGTTCGGATTACACCGGATACAGAAGCTAAACCTAAACCTCTACCTAAGAATTTACTTGAGAAAAAAGGCTCAAAAATTCGTTCTTTATCTTCTTCTTTAATACCACAACCTGTGTCGGATACAGAAATAAAGACATAATCTCCGGGTTTGGCTTTGTCCGCAAATTGCAAATTTTGTAAATTATCAGGGGTTAATGTCTTTTTACCTGTTCGAACTGTAATTGTCCCTCCTTCTGGGGGCAATGCCTCCAGTGCATTAACCAGCAAATGAGAAATGCTCTGAAGTATTTGAGAGGAGTCTCCTTCAACAAGAGGCAGATTAGGTTGTATTTGTTGAAGCAAACGGACACCTTTATGAAGGGAAGGATAAAAAGTATCTATAGTATGATTGACCATATCGTTAAAATCGAAAATTTGTACCGATTCTCGTTCCTTGCCGGAATAGGTAAGTAGCTGCCTTGTTAGTTTGGCCGCTCTTTCTGTAGATTTACGAATTTGTTCGAGGTTGTCTTGAATGCGTTTGGGCAGGTTTTCACTGTTCATTAATGCCAGTTCTGTGTGTCCCATAATACCCATTAAAATGTTGTTAAATTCATGAGCAACCCCCGCAGCTAAAACGCCAATACTTTCCAATCTGCGGACATGTTCCATCTGGGCTAAAACTTTATCCCGTTCTTTCCGTTGTTGGAATTCTTCCGTAGTATCAATCTGAACACATAATACTTCGTCTACTTTCCCTTCACGAATCACAGGCATTAAAGTAAAATGTATCCATTTTTCTTCCCTTTTTTTATTTCGTATATTCCACAAGAAAAGCCCATTGATTCTCTTACCATTAAATAATTGATTAAGATGATTTTTTAGGGTTCCAATTTGTTGGTCGCTGTAGAAATTTTTTAAATCATCAAGGTTTTTAATATCTTTTGCTTCAATTCCGTATAAACTTTCAGAATATTTATTCCAGATAATTATGTTGTAGTTTTTATCAAAACTTTGAATAGCGATTTTATTTGCTGTGTTGAGGATAGCTTCAAAACGATTTAATGCCCACTCCAAATTTAATTTTGTTTCTTTAAGTTCCGTTATATCCTGTAAAATTACCTGTATGCAATCTTCCTGAAGTCGTTCATCACGAGTTATATATGAATAATGGAGAAACCACTTTTTGTGTCCGTTAATTGTTTCTAAAGGATATTCAAATGCCTTTAAATGCCCTTCTTCTTGAAGTTTCTTCCGAATAAAGCCCGGCGGAAGGATGTATTTTTGTAAGTCGGATATATGTTTCCCTACAACTTCTTCGGGAGATGTATAAATATTATCTATTTCAAATAATTTCAATGCATTTCGGTCTATAAAAACTATCTCACCGTTCATACGGTACCTTACAAGACCGATAGATGCAAAATCCATTGCTTCATTAAAAATTTTTAAGAATTCTTCCGAATTCATTTTTTGCCTGTGTCCTTAATATATTATATGTATACAAATCCAAACAATAAAAGGAATAAATTTATTTTTAGGAATTAGATAACTCTCCACGCCAATAAAAAGAGTATTAATTCTTGAATTTTACAGCCCACTGTTAGGAATGATAACACTTTTAAATAGTTGAAATCAAGAAAAATGAAAGATACAAGATAAATCTATGTAGGTTTCTAAATAAAAAATGTTTTTAAAAATCTGTTAGTGGTATTTCTTTATTAGCATTGATTATACAAGTATTGTGCAAAATACCTATATAGGTTTTAATTATGTTTTCTTTGCATTTTAAAAAAAGATATTGATATACTGATATTAATTTTGGGCATATTTGGGCAATGAAAAAATTGTTAAAGAGGAAATGATAATGCAGTTTGACCTTGTAACGGTTGGTGTTGTTTGTGCTGATGTAATGGTAAAACCTGTAGATACTTTTCCACCAAAGGGAACTTTATCGTTAGTGCCTCAATTGGAGATGCATTTAGGCGGCCTTGCAGGAGTTACTGCCGTTATATTTAGTAAATTAGGTGGAAAGTCTGCATTTATTGGACAATTAGGAGAAGACCGTTTCGGTGATTTTATCTTAAATGCGTTAACATCCGCCGGGGTTAATGTTCAGGGAGTGAAACGCACAAAGGAATATAATTCCTCTGCAACGGTAGTCTTGATAAACTCTAATGGCGAAAGAACTTTTTTACATCATGTTGGAACAAATGCCAGTGTAAGCGAACAAGATTTGGATTTTAATGTTATTGCTTCTGCAAAGATTTTACATTGGGGTGGAAGTTCTATAACTCCGAAATTGGATGGTGAACCCATAGGAAGGGTTTTTGAAAAGGCTCGTGCCATGGGTGTAAAGACCTCAATTGATACATGCTATGATGGAAAAGGGATATGGTTGCCCCACATTGAACCTGCTTTAAAACATACCCATATTGTATTTTCAAGTTTGGAAGAGGCTCGAAATTATACTGGGAAGCATGAACCTTCCGATATTGCAGATTTCTATTTAAGTTATGGAGTAGAAATTGCTGTAATTAAGATGGGGGAACAAGGGGTTCTGGTAAAAAGTAATAGTGAGACTATCCGTTTGCCTGCCTATTCTGTCCCTGTGGTAGATACGACAGGGGCGGGAGATGCTTCGTGTGGAGGTTTTTTGTATGGATATGTTGCCGGATATCCCCTGAAAAAATGTGCACAAATGGCAAATGCTGTAGGTGCCTTAACCGTGCAGGTGATGGGGGGAAGTAATGGTGTTCATTCCTTGGAACAAGTAACAAAATTTATAGAGGAACATGAAAAGGTATATTAGCATGAATAAAAATTTCTATAAATATTTTTTAACAATTTTTTGTGTGTTTGTATTGTTCCTTTCGTTGGTTAATGTTTACGGCGATGAACAGAAAAAATCAAATGAAGTAAGCAAACAACCAGCCCATGTAGAACCTGTCGAAAAAGAAAAGCCCACGGATACCAATAATACGGTAAAAGAAGAACAAAAGAACAAAAAAAGGGAGTCGGCAAAGAAAAAAGTCCCAGCGTTTTGGTTTTTATTACCTGAAAAGTAAAAAGAATATTTGGAGAACTATAAAGTGAATATATATGCAAAGAAAATTGGCAAAAAAATAATTGCTTTAGTAGTTTTTTCTTTATGTGTATGGGCTCATGGAGAGGACATATCAAAAAGTAAATATAAGAATTTACAGGAAGATACTACAAAACAGGGAACGATCGAAGTTAGTGATAATTCACCCACGGAAGCAAATAAACAAGGTTCAACAAGAAAGAATTTTAATAATTCAAAACAAAATCAAGAACAAAAGAAACAGAAAGAGCAAGTTAAACCTGAAGTTGTTGGAACACAAATTCGCCGATACCCACCTATGGAACAAGTTCGTGCCCCTATGACGGGTAAGCCCTCTATGAATCCTATGGTAGATTTAAAACCGCGTTCCATTCGAGATGCTTTTACTCAACCACTAACATTAGGCTCGGAGGCAGAAGGTTTTATCGCTCCCGATTGGAAACAGCCATTCAAAGATGTAAAAGCAGACCGAATGCAAAGAGAATTAGAAACAGGCAAAACCTTGATGCAAGGACATGTCCACCTGAGGTTGGGGGAATTGCTATTCGAATCAGACCGTTTTTTATATGAGGGAGATACAGAAAAGGTAGAAGCGGAAGGAAATGTAAAAATAACTCAGAAAGATTCCGTCCTTCAGGCAAATAAAGTCATTTACACAACACCGCCAAGAGAGGAAATTATAAATACCTCTTCGATACTAAAGCCTGTTTTGAGTGAAGAAGAATTAGCACAAAAACGATTAAGAGCAGGAAGGCTTTATGCCGAATATCTTTCTATAAAAGACCCCTATCGTGATTTTTCTGCAGAGCAGATAGAATATGATTTTTTGAAGCAGACGGGAGAAATGGTAAATGCCAGAGGAGTTGTGGGCCCATTTTATTTTCATGCAGGTTCTTTGCATCTCCATGGTGAAAATTCATTTACTGCGGAGGATGTCTGGTTAACAACCTGTGACCATGACCCACCTCACTATCGTGTGAAAGTTAAAAAACTTGTTGTAGAGGAAAGCAAATTTAAAGAGGCAGAATTTCTGCGATTGCAGATAGGTAAAGTTACGACACCATTATTTTTCCCCTTCTGGGGGGGTGAAGGGTTTATGGGTGGATTTGATATTGACATGGGGAGAGAATCGGGTATTGGCTCTTATTTAAATGTTGGTTATTTGCGAGATGTTTCTGATAATATTCAAATAGGCCCCCGGGTAATGATTACGGAAAAGGAGGGTGTAGGATTTGGGGGTGATGCTTATTATGATTTTATGGAAAGTCCTACTTCATTTTTTTATAGAACCAAAGGGGAAATTCATGGTTTATATACCACGGAAGAACGAGGTTACATCCATTTAAAAAATCGGTTTGAACCAAGCGATGACCTAATTCTCCTTGCTCAGGTAGAACATTGGAGCGATGAAGATTTTTATAAAGATTTTTTCTATAAGACATATCGAGACCGTACAGAACCTCGTTCATTTGTCAATGTTACCTATCGCCAGCCTGAATACATAGCAACTGCAACCACAAAAGTAGGAACGCATGGCTGGGTTCATGAGACAGAAAGATTGCCCGAGGCAACTTTCCATTGGTTAGAGCAACCTTTATTTTCAGATGTTTACATGTCGTTTGATACGATAAATGGATATAACCGTCGCGAACCGTATGATTATGAGGCGTTTCGAACAGTCAATATTCTGAGACTTACTTATGATATAAGACCCTTGGGACCTATTAAGATAACACCTTTTGCAGAAAGTCAGATAACATGGTATTCAGAACAATCGAATGGCGATGAGAGTGTTGGTGGTTTGTCAGAAAAGGTGGGTTTAACGCTTCAATCTCGATTAATTCGTGTGTATGGCAGCTTTTTAGGTTTCTCTGCTATAAAACATGTTGTGCTTCCATCGTTGACTTTGTCATATCGAACACCATCAGCCTATAACATTAGAGACCGTTATTATTTTGATCCCCTAGATACAGTAACTGGACAGACACGCATAGAAACTAAATTGGATAATGTGTTTTATGGAAAAGATGCAGAAACACAGGAAGTCTGGCAACTTGCAAGGTTAACTTTATATCAGGGAAATGATTTTTGGAATGAATATCACAAATCGGATGATTATGAAATAGAAATGGATATTAGACCTCGTAAATGGTATGGATTACAACTCGCTGCAGAAAAACATGTCTCGGAAGAAATAAAATGGTATGAGCAAATACGGGAAGCAGATAGACTATCGGTTTATGATTGGATGGATAGATGGCTTGACGAGAAAGAGGGCAGAAATTCCTATTTAGAAATATCCGATTTAGTCTCGGGCGATTATACCCGTGTTTTGGGAACAATGTATTTTGATAATACCCTCATAGGTGGAAGAGCCAATGGAAGAGTTGGGTTTATGTTGGCGGAAACAGAAAACGAAGTGGCCAATCGCGATATTTTATATGGATTGGGTTACCGATTAAACGACAAATGGTCAGTTGCTTTTGAACATATATATGATTTAGAAAATGACAACTTAAGGCGGCAAACCTATGAAATTCGGAGAAATCTACATTGCTGGGATATAGGGCTTCGCTGGACTGAACGCGAACGGGGGACAGATATAAATCTCGAATTTAGTCTTACAGCATTTCCCGGCACGAGAATTCGTTTTTAATTGGGGTAATTATAGTAGAGAACCAAAGATTAGCCGAATTGTCCATTCCCTATCAACAGACCAGGGATAAGTTCGACATTCATAGGTGGAATAAATAGAGATTAGAAAAAAAACTGTCCATAGTATCCAAAAATAAAATTTTCTTTTTCTAATTTCTATATAAGGAATGCTCATTCCAATTAATAAAGGCATACAACCAATGTGCCAACGAAACCCATAAGAAACACCACCATAATTATTCGTCGAAAAGATATAATATGTATTTAGAACAATGAAGCTGAAAAGAAAGAAAATAGAAATTAATTTTGTGTCGTTATGTAGTGATTTCCACAAATGGGGGAAGTATATACATAACCCAAAAATCAAAACAGGATAGAGAATAAACAAGCCTTTTGCTCCCAATAAAATATTAAAAGCATAAAGCCATTTGGGATGATGTAAAGCGTCTGGACCCGCAGGATGTCTCCAATAAGAAGATTCAAATAAAAAAGGTTCTTTGCTAATCTGCACCGGAAGTATATTCCCTGTAATATGGTTCATAATTACAAAATGAATGAGAAGAATAGGTAATGCTCCAAGGATAACCCATGGAAGTGCTTTCAGTTTTTTTGTTATGAGCAAAAACAATATTGCACAAGCAATAAAGATTGTCAGAGGTAAATCGATAGTATAGACAAGGGATGCACATAATCCAATAAGTAAATAATAAATTAATGAAACTTTATCTGATATAGAATAAGATTTCCATATAAAATACAATCCTATAATCATAAAGGAAGTTGCGGGAACATGGTTTGTAAAATGTGAAGCGAGGGCTGACCACTGTGTCGCATATAATAGGCTAAGTAAAACTATGATACGCACAGATTGAGTTGTTTTTATTTCGTACAGGAATTTCCACACCAATAGAATTGCTACAAAGTAAGGGATAATCACATTCAAAATAATCATAATGCGTGCAATAGGTTTGTAATCCTGATTATTATCAAGTGAGTATCCCATCCACCTGAGAAATGGATACTCAAAGGTCATTAATAAAGAAAGAATGGGAGGTTTGCTGGAAATAATGCCTTTTTTACCCTTAACTTTATCTACCGTTTTATTTTCAAAGGGATTTGGAGACGATTCAGGAGGCTGATTGATATACCATGTATGATGATAGGTTAGGGCATAAACTGTTGCAAATCTACTTGTAAGTGTGTCCCCTAAAAAAACAGTTTTTAAACCCATACAAGCCCATAAAAAGGCTACCAAAATAATAATTGCTTCTATGATGATAATATTTTTTTTCATTCTATGAGGAGAAGATACGACTATCTTTTAGACAATTAACTAAAAAATCCATGAACGAATACGATTAAACCATCCTTGTTTGTGTTCTTCGGGTTGTTCTTTTTGTATTTCTTCCTCTTTCAAAGGAACCCATGTATCACCCACCTTTTTTTCTGTTTGTTCGGGAACAAACAAAGAGCCGACTTTTATCCAGCGACCATTTCTCAATTCATAAGTTAGTGTTTCTTTCCCACTGCTACGAATAATATTTGTATCTTCTTCGGCGTCTCTTTTTGATTTGTGTAATTTTGTGTAATAAATCGTTTTTTCTAATTCAATTTTTGCTATATAAGGCTTTGATTTAGAATCGGTTTCTTGAATATTAATTTCATAAGGACCCTCAGTATTGTTATAAGAAGAATAATTTTTCCAGAAGTAGGGTCTTTTGCGATAAACATAATTTTTATCTACTGCCATTGCGGCTTTTATCTCGTTTTTCACAATTTGTTGAAGTTCTTGAATATAATCTTCTTTCGTTGGAACATGGGTTACTTCGGGAGAAGCCTGTTCCTGTAAGTTAGATTTCTTAGAATCATGTGAAACCCAGCCTTTAACCGTAGCACAGGAAAGACACATGGATAGGAGTGTAAGAATGCAAAGGAAAGAGATAGTTTTTTTCATAGTTTGTCCTTTCATTTTTTTATAAATCTGCTTTAACCTCACCCATTAACGCAACAGTTAACTTACGAGGCTTTCCTTCATTGATTACTTTTGTATCTTCAAGTCTTACGCGTGATGATAGAATTTGCCTTACTAAAAATCTATCTTGAACAAGTTCTCCTTCGGATACCGTCTGTTCTTTTAATGATAAGGAAGGATTATTCAAATGGAAAGTTGCTTTTTTATTAGCAATGTCAATCTGGGTAACCGTCATTTTATAGGTAGAGATTTCCTCTATTACTTTTCGGTATAGCTCTTGTATTTTGGGGTCATAGTCAATTTTGATTACCTCAGAGCAAATACGAGAGGCTTCTGCTGTATCCAAAGGATTATAAGGTTCTTTGGTTAATAAGGAATTGACTTGTTCAATCAATTTAGTTCTAACCTGTAATAAGATTTTTTGGTCTTCTTCTGAATGGGTAGTTTCAAATGCGTTTAGTGCCTCCTGCAATACCCTTTCAATAGGTTCTCCGTTCTCTAACATTATAAGAGCACGATTATTATATTCTAAAACATTTCCAGGTTTTTCTTGTAATAATAATTTTAATTGAGACCAAACAGAAGGTCCGAAAAAGTAAGAGAATATAACAAGTAAGGAAGCAGTTCCAAATATTATTAGCCAGCGAATAGGAGAGACCCTTTGAATTTTTTTCCCTTGTGTGTCGTATGTTGTAGTTTTATATCTCCCCCATAAATTCCAAATTGAGGAAGGCTCTTCTTTGGGCGGTGTCTCAGATAACTCTTTGCGAAATTCCTCAATGGCTTCTAATACTTCTTCGGATAATGTATTTTTTGCTGTAGGCGTTTCCCCCCCTAAATCCTCAACAGTAAAAGTTTCAATTTCTCTTTTAGGTCGTCCTACAGTTTCCCCGCAAAAGCGACAACGAATAGCCCAAACACTAATAGGCATTCGACAAACGGGACATAATCTCATTTTGTCTTTTGGAAACTGTGTTTCCTCACTCATTACTGAAACTCCATTGTTTATTTAAGTATAATAAATATATATACCGCTCCACATATTATAACGATTTCTAACTAATATTTAATTATATGTTATTTAAGTATTATAAATATTTTACGGATTTTAATGATGTTATTATCAAATGTTCGAAAGATAATTTCCGAGTATGACCTTGTATCTCCAGAAGAAAAAATACTGGTAGCTGTATCCGGGGGAGCTGATTCTGTTGCTTTATTATACTCCCTTTTTGAACTGGGCTATTCAATAGAAATTGCTCATGTAGACCATCAAACCCGACAAGGGCAGAGCAAGAAAGATGCGGAATTTGTATCGCAATTGGCAAAAAAATTAGGAGTACCGTTTCATCTAAAAACCTGTCCGGTAGAAGAAGAATCGTTAAACTTTGGTCGCTCCTTTGAAGAATATGCAAGGGAAGTTCGATATCGTTTCTTTAAGGCAACAGCTCGATTAAGAGGTTGCCCTGTTATTGCAACAGGTCATCATGCCGATGACCAGGTAGAAACAGTATTAATGCGAATTATTCGAGGAACAACACCTCTGGGTATAACAGGTATTCCTGTTGTTCGTGTTGACGAAGGTCTTCGAATTATTCGCCCATTATACTATTGCGATAAAGGTATGATTGAATCATGGCTAAAAGACCGAGGAGTTGATTGGTGTATTGATGCTTCTAATTTTCAAAATGATTATTTTCGAAACAAAGTGCGGAATGTTTTAATACCGGAACTGAAAAGTTATAATCAAAAAATCAGAGATGCCATATTGCACCTTGTAGAATTGCAACAATGTGAGAGCGATTATCTGTATAAACAAGCAGAAATGGCATTGAATAATATTGTAAGAGAGGACAAAATTTCAAGAAAACAATTTTCGGAATATCACGAAGCCATCCGTAGAAGATGTCTGGTATTACTGTTGCAGAGAAAAAAAATCGAATGCACCTATGAACGGGTAATTGCTGCGACACGATTTATTTTAACGGGGGAGACAGGACAAAAATTCGATTTAGGGCAGGGAATACTGTTATATAACGGTAAAGATTGGACAGAGTTTGTTTCTCAATTATCAGAAGGTATAAAAGAGGAAAAACCAATTCGATTGAAAATACCAGGAGAAACCTGTGCCTATGGATTTCATTTCAATGCACGAATAGTAATGCTTCCTAAAAATTATGACTGGAAATCTTACTGCAAGCCTTTTTTACAGGTTTTTGATGCAGATACCCTTTCGGATGGGGTATGGGTACGGAAAAGAGAGAATGGAGATAGGTTTATTCCTTTCGGAATGACAAATTCACGAAAACTAAGCGATTATTTTATTGATTTAGGAGTACCTGCTCCGGAACGCGACCGTGTTCCCATTTTATTTACCATACACGGTATTATCTGGGTAGTCGGGTATGTCCCCAGTGCTACTGCTATGATAGGTCCTTTAACACGAAGAATTCTTGAAATAGAGGTTACTCCATGCAACTCATCCTCCCACCATTAATCCGAAGGGAACAAATTCAAAAGAAAGTTTCAGAACTTGCAGAAAAAATTTGTAAAGATATTGATGTTGAAAATCTTTATGTTGTTGTTATTTTGAAAGGTGCTGTTTTTTTTGCAACAGATTTATTAAGAGAACTACCCCCTGTTGCCTCAATTGATTTTATACGCGTGGAAAGTTATCAGAGATGTAATAGTAGTGGAAAGGTCAAAATATTCGGTAATTATATTCCGGATGTAAAGGATAAAAAGGTATTGTTGATTGAGGATATTTTTGATACAGGTTTGACCACGCAAGAGGTAGTTAATTATTTAAGAGAACAAAGTCCGAAGGATATATATTTATGTGTACTATTGGAAAAAAGGAAATATCGCGAAGGAATAACGATTTCTTCGGATTATGTTGGATTTTACATCGAAGATAATTTCGTTGTAGGTTATGGAATGGATTATGATGGAAAATTCAGAAATTTACCTGATATACATGTTCTTGCTTTGAATGAAAGTTAAGATTAGAAGGAGTTTATATGCCCATTGTTTTAGGTATTAATACCGGATTTGCAATAAATCGGTTTGTAGAACCTGATGATTGGACTCGGATTGTTTCAGAAGAGTTAGGTTTGCAGGTAGTTCAGTTTACCGCTGATTTATTGAATCCCTGGTATGACGAAAAAATCGTATATAAACAAGCTGAAAAAATAAAAAATTGCTGTGAAAAGTATAATATTAAAATCACAACAACATTCACATCACAGTTTACAAGAGTAAACCATTTATTACATCCAGATGAGGAAATTCGAAGAGCATGGATTGAATGGTTTAAGAAGTTTTTCAAACTCTCCGTATTTTTAGGTGCGGAAGGAGGAGGAAGCCATTTTGGAATTATGACTGTTCGTGATTGTAATAATCCGGAAATTCGGAGAAAAAGAATAGAACAAGGAGTAGAAGGGTGGCGGGAATTATCAGAATATGGAGCCGAAATAGGTATGAAATATTTAATATGGGAACCCATGTCAATTCCGAGAGAAGTTGGAGAGACCATTCAAGAAACACAAAAGATACAAAAACTATGTAGTAAAGATTTTCCTATACCCATGCTTTTATGTTTTGATGTTGACCATGGAGATGTTTCCTCTTCAAATCCCAACGATACAAATCCCCATGCGTGGATAAAATATTTCGGAAAGGATATAAAAGTAATTCATTTAAAACAAAGTTTGCAGGATAAAGGGGGACATTATCCATTTACACAAGAATATAACTGTCGAGGGAAGATTATCCCAAAAGAGTTAATAAAAACGATTTGTGAATCTGGGATTATAGATTGCTACCTTATACTTGAAATTAGCCATAGGGAAAGGTATCCCTTTGAGAATAGAGTATTGTCTGATTTAAAGGAATCTGTAGAGTATTGGAGGGATAATGTAACAAGTAGTAACTTATTACAAACGAGTGTTTAATTTATCATAAATAGTGTTTTATTATATAATACAGATAATAATTTAATTTCTGTTCTTAATAAATTATTTGAATTTATAAATTTTAATAGGAGATATGACCGTTCAACTTCAAGGTTTAGAAATAATTGCAGATGTTATTCGCAAGAATTATGACTTGGGAGAAGTAGGCTTGCCTCGTCCTTTGGAGGGAGCTCACCAAAGACGACATCGAAAGATGGTAGTTGAAACCAGTAGAGGGGTTTTTCTTGCGAAAACATATACACGAGATATTGCTGTTATTGATGCTTTAAACTTTCAACATCGGCTATCCGACCATTTGTTTGCAAATGGATTGCCTGTTGCCCGAATACAAAAGGCAAAAAGTGGCAAGGGATATGTCGAAGTTGATAATTGGGTTTTGGAATTACAGGAATTTGTAAAAGGGGAACCCATGACACTTACAATGAAGACTTTGCAGATTTCTGCAAAGGCTTTAGGAAAGTTTCATAAAGTATGTTATGGACTTCCTGCTCCCCCAAGAGATGTAAATATGTGGCGGTTTAGTGAGGTTCCTAAAGATATTTTCCTTCACTTCTTTAAATTAGCCCGTGAAGAAAAAGATGAGTCCAGTTTAATGCCCTATTTTAATTATCTGGTAGAGTTTATTCAGCGTTCAGCCCAGGAATTATCCATTGAAAAGCGTTCCGAGTTTGAAGTAGGGCTTATTCATGGAGATTGGCATGGTGCCAATCTCCTATTTTCGGGCGAAAAATTGCTTGCAATAATTGACCTTGAATTTGCAGGTCAGGGCTGTTATCTGGAAGATATATCGTATGCCATTTCCAATTTGTGTATTCGCACCAGTATGAATACAGACAAATTGAGAATGAGAACATTAATGCTTTTAGAACAATATGAAAGGAAAAGAACACTTTCTTACGCAGAGTTAGTGGCACTATTTTATGCCGTTGGGATAAAACACATAACAACGGTTTCGTACCAATCAAAGAATAATCCCAATGTAGCGGGCTTATTTCCTTCACAATGGATGGAGCGATTATCTTTTCAATGTCGTTGGTTAGAGGAGCAGTCTCGTAAAGCTCGATGGGGCGAAAAATTGTAAATTGTAATAGGTTAATTAAGGAAAAATATGCAATTAGGAACTAATTATTGAATGCGTGCGTTTTTTTCATTTTCCCACATGTCGGCGTTTTTCCCCATATACCTTTTAAGTGGGTAAGTAATTTCATTAAGAAGAGAAAGCACCTCAGGGTCCAGCGGTTTTGAGAGTGCTTCTATATTGCTTTCCATTTGTGCTTTGGACCTACAACCTACGATGATGGAAGATACGCCTTTTTGCCATTTGAGCCAGGATAGACTTAGTGTAGCCATAGGAATTTCTAAATGTTGTGAAAGGGCGTGAATGGCTTGAACAGTTTCAATGGTTAATCTTTCACAACCTTCTTCACCATGTCGAGTTCCAGGACGATTTTTTGAGAAATGTCTTGTTCGCCGTCTTAAAAGGGGTATTTCTTCTACACTTGACCAACAACCTGCTAATAAGCCCTGCATTAAAGGCATGTAGACAAGAACGCCAATATTCTTTTCTCTACAAAAAGGAACTATTTCATATTCAGGGGAACGAAATAAAAGATTGTATCCAATTTGATTGGAAACGGCTATTCCTCCTTGATGAAACCATTCTTGCATATTTTGAATTCCGAAATTAGAAATTCCAATATACCGAATTTTCCCCTGTTCCTGTAGTTTTTTCATTGTAAGAGCTACCTCTCCAAAAGGAATATCTTTAGGAGGCCAATGAATTTGATATAAATCAATGTAATCTGTATTCAGTCGTTTTAAGCTTTCCTCGCATGAACGAATTAATTGTTCAGAGTGGCAATTTTGGGGACTTACCTTTGTTGCAATAATGATTTTTGAGCGTTTTCCCTTATCTATCATTCGTCCTAACTGTGCTTCTGATTCTCCAGAACCATACATTTCCGCAGTATCAAATAAATTTATACCAATATCTATAGCATAATCAATGACTTCTTTCACTTCTTTCTCATCGCTTTTCCCCCAAAAAGTAGCATCCCCTATTTGCCATGCCCCAAATGCAATAACGGAAACTCTCAGGTTTGATGAACCTAATAACACATATTCCATAAGTAGAACTTTTCTAATTTTTGTTAAGTATTTTTATAATTATACATCTTTATTTGTATTTGTCAAATTAATTTTGAATGCAGTTTCTATAATTTCATGGGCGTGATTGGCTATTTCATTAAGTCTATCTACTTTGCCCTGAAGTCGTTGTATGAGTTCCTGTTGGGCTTTTTGGAGACGGTCTTCCTCTTCGGCTAATTTTAGAATCTGGTTATTTAACTGCATATTTAAATCATCAAAATAGGTTTGAATCTCAGATGTAAACCGATTTTTTCGCATTTCAAGTTCAGTTTTTGTTTTTTCTTTCAATCCCTGTATGAGCGTTTTTTCTATATAAGTACTTATTTTTTCGATTAGTTTTTCCCTACGGATTTCATCACCTCCCATAGAACGAGCGATTAATCCTAAAATTCCTCCCAAAATTCCTCCAATACCTCCTAAAATATATGCAGATAAATGAGGGATAATAGGTAATGAAATACCTAAATAATCAGGCCAGGAAAATTGACTTAAAAAACCTTCTCCTATAATAGCTCCTGTTACTCCACCTAACAAAATGCCCCCTGTAAAAAATAGGATATATGAAAAGGCAAGACTGGCGTCTATGGCAACAATAGCACCTCTTTCAAGGTTAATTTGAGGTAAGGAAGAGTGTTGAAAATTATATCCATTTGTTATAATTTGATTTTTAATAAAGTTTTCATACTGTTCTAGGGACTGGTTTAATTCCTCAGACACAGATTTTAAGTAATTATCCAGTATCTCACCTAATTTTTCCTGCAAGGGCATATATTTGTTTTTGCGAGCCTTTGTAAGATTGTCGCCTGTGCATAACCATTGACGGATAGGTTTAAAAATTTCATTTTCGATAGATTGTCGTGAGAATAGGCGATTTATCAGGTTTATTTGCCCTTCAAATTTTTCATTATTAATAGTTCCACCATCAGAGAAGATGTTTAATTGTTCAATAAGTCCTTCCATGAATTTAGAATTGTTTTGTATTTCCTGATGAAGTCTTTGTCGTTCTTTACGAATTCTTTCTAATCGTGGGTTTTGTTGCGCAAGTTGTATTTTTACTTCAAGAGGCTTGGCATAACGATATGCAAAGTCACGGATAAATCGGCAAACCGATGTCAATACGGCTCCTTCACGATTTTCTGTATAAAGATAATCCAATAGTCTATTTTTAAACTGTTGGAAAGAGCTTCGGTTCATGAGATATTTAGCAATTTCTTCTCCCGGATTGGGTGCTTGTTCCAACTGATTTCGTATGTTATATGGAATATGAATTTTTTCGTTTTTATCAATGTCGCTTAGTGTAATACTACCCCGTAATAATTGGGAGGCGTATAAAGCATATAGAGCAGAAACAAAAAATATTTCAGGGTTCTGAACAGTTCCTTCAAGGCAACGAAGCAAATCTTTAGCGGGTCCTCTTCTTCCTTGAGGGTCTATTTCTTCTGGATTTAACTGGTCAGATTTATTAATAACAAAAAAGACTTTCCGTTGCCGCTCTTTTACTAATTTTGCGATAAAATCACGATTATGTTCATTCCCAGCACTTTGACTGTCGAGTAAACAAACGACAAGATGACAGTTGGGAATAATATCTTCGGTTACTTTTCTATGGGTTTCTGTAATACTATGGACTCCGGGAGAGTCTACGAGGGCAATATCTTCTTCAACACTTGCCTCCGGAATGATGGCGATAACCTCTTCGATTTTTTCGCGTAGAATTTTGAGTTTAGGAAATTCTTCATCAGCCGTTAATGTAACAATAGCACTAAGCGTCCTATACATATCTTCGGGATAATTCGATTTGTAATCTACAACCCAGTTATTAAAAGTTTCATCGGGATGAATTTCTGCTTCTATTCCGGAATAAGAAAGAAAGTCTCTCAATACCTGAACGACCTCCACAGGAATGGGTTGTTGTGCCCTTAATACAACCTGCATGTTTTCACCCACCATTACATAAGTAACTTTAGCAGTGCATTCTTCCAGTACCATAGGAAGATAAGTATCTCCCAAAAAAGTATTAATTAAAGTGGTTTTTCCGACATTAAATTCTCCTAAAAAAACGACACGGTATTTACCATCTTTAAGTTCTCTTTTTTTACCTTCGATACGCGCCTTTTCTAATTCTTTTTCTCCCTCAAATTCAGGGTCAGAGATAAATTGTTCCAATGCTTTGAGAGCATCAAATGCCCAGAGCCTATTTTCCTGATGAACCTTTATAGACATTTTTACTACTCCTTATGTTAATTTTCTATGGAAATTACAAAATTATATAAATTTAATGGAATCATTTTCATAAAACTTGTTTTGTAGGAATCAACCTTTTTTGTAGAGTTTTCAATTCTTCATTATCTGGAATTTTTTCCAGTGCCTGATTTAAGATAGAAATAGCCTTTTCAATTTCTCCTTGATTTTCATAAGAGGTGATGAGATTTATGTAGGTTTCTGCCAATGTATCGTTGTGTTGTAAAGCCTTTTGCCACATTTCACGGGCTTGTTCTTCCTGTCCTGAAAGAGATAACGCTAACCCAAGATTGTTCCATGCTTTTGCATTATCCGGACATAGTTCCAGAGATTTTTGGAAGGCTACAACTGCATTAACTAATTCATATTGGTTAATATAAATATTTCCAAGAAGCAAATAAACTTGACAATTTGTGGGGTCATATTTTATAGCGGTGTCAATCTGTTCTTTAGCATTAGAGAAATTATTTGATTGGATAAGTAGATTAGCATAATTAATTCTCGCAAGAACATAATCAGGTTTTATGTGGATACATTTCTTATATGCTTGTTCTGCTTTGTCTTTATTCCCTATTTGTTCATAAATCCAGCCGAGATTATTCCATGCAATATAAAGTTGTGGATTTAATTCTAAACATTTTTCATAAAAAGAAGCTGCCTCTATATATTTTCTATCAAATTCGGCAATTCGTGCCAACTGGAAATAAGGAATGGGATTGTTGGGCTGAAGCGATTTAACTATTTCGTAATGACATTTTGCTTCTACAAAATTATGTTGATTGAAAAAAAGATTGGCAATATTTGCATGGGCAAGAGTAAAAGAAGGATGGTTTACAATGGCTCGAGAATAGAAGTATTGTGCCTTTTCATAATCTCCTATCATTTCAAAAAGATATCCTAATGCATTAAGTTCTGGGGGTGAAGACATAGGCAAAGAAAAATTTTTTGTTAGAATGTAAATCCCTTCGGAAGGTCTACCTGTTCTGCCTAAGACTTGAGAATAGTTTATCCTCGCAAAAAGATTATTGGGGTCGAGTTCTAACGCTTTTTTGTAGTAAAACTTTGCTTTTATTTCATCTCCTGCTAATGATGCAGAAACACCGTTTCGAAAAAACCATACAGATTGAGATGGCTCATAACCTGTTAAATTTTTACTGCCCATAAATAGAGCAATAAAAAATAAAGTTGTAATAAAAAAGATTTTTATTTTTTGATTTTGTTGTATTGCGGTTATAAATTCATTGATAGAGAAAACTCCTAAAATCATAATAAAGGGCATTATCGGAATACGGTATCTGCTGGCAACGAAATAGGGAAGAACGGAAAAGAAGTAAATAATTACAATCAATAGGGACACTAAAATAAATATCTTTTTATAGTAATCATCTCTATTGGATTTATGAAAGAATGAAAATAATCCAATAACTATTCCGCTAATAAATAAGGCAAAATATAAAGGGAAACCCGGTAGGAATTTTAAGGTTTTGGAATAATATTTATCCCATGAAGGGACCGTATCGTTTGTAATTTCCATAGGACCCCAAAATAGAAGGAATTTTTTTAGGGTTAGTGATAACCATTCGTAAGGGTAATTCCAAATATTATTCAATGCAGATTTATAAAAATACTTGTTGGCTTCTGAAAAAGAAAGCGAGGGTTTGCCCAAACTTTTCCCTAATCCTCTAACAATTGCGGGATAATCAAAACAAGACCATTCATCACATCCAATCCATTTTTTTAATTCCGGTATTCGTGGTTCCGCTCCATTTGATTTTGGATGATTTCCAACATAGAAATTTAATCCACCGTAAGAAGATATAAATACAAAATCATGAGCGACAATATAATTCCGTATAAAGCAAGGAACTATAGGAATAGTTATCCCTAATAAGAATAAAAAGGATAGAACAAAAAAACGGGGAAAAGAAGGCTTTTCTGGGGTGAACATAAGAAATAATAATGGAAATAGAACGAGTAGAAGCAGTCCATTAGGTCGAAAAAGGGCAAATATTCCCAAAGTTAATCCTAATAGGAAGGGATAGATTTTTTTATTTGTTTTTTCTTTCCATCGGAATATTAGAAAGAACCATATAAGAAGTAGAGTTATCGCAAATACAGGATAAGTTAATTGGGATTCAAAATAAATGAATCCCCAGAAAGTTGCCATGAATAGAGCAAGCAAATTAGCAAACCGTAAATTATAGTATTTTTTTGCTAAATACCATGCTAATATAATGTTCAAAATACCAAATGTGTATTGGATAATCCTGGGTGTCCATGGGTTCCTTCCGAAAATTCGATATATAATAGAGAGTAAATAGGGATAACCCGGTGGGCGCCCGTGAGGAGTAGTCCGTATTTCAGGGTCGTTTACATAAGGGGGAAGAGTCCAGTCTCCTGTAGCAATACCTTTAGCCCAATAATCATTATATTGTGGGTCATAGAGTGGATTTGTAAACCAGGGTTCCTTACTTATTTCTTGTAAATAGCAAATACGAAGGCAAATTCCCAAACATAATATAAACAATAAAATATAGGGGATATTTCTTTTATTTATATTTTGCAAATTGGTTTCCTTCCTAAACCATAGACAGAATATTAATGGGACGAAGAAACTAAATCACTCGGTAAAAAGCCCGGTGGAGTAATATAATCTCCTGTGCCGTAAGAAAGCCCGATAACTCCTGTTGCATTTGTATCTACATTTAGGTAGTTAATATTTATTTTCCCAGTAAAGTAAAATTCTATCTGAAAGGTATTTTTTACTTCATTATTTTCATTCTGATAAGTAGGAACATTTTCATAACTAATTACTATTCTATTTTGTAATTGCACATAGGATATGGTTCCTATATTATTTATATTATTAATAGGAAACATTGAAATACGGGGAGAGTAAAAATGCCGCTCTAATTCTGTTATATTTTCTCCACACTTTGTTTTGGATGATAATTCAGAATTTTGGAACTCTATCCAACCCGAATATGAGATGTAAAGAGTATCATAACTTTGTCCATAGAAAAGCACTTTTTTCCCATCGGCAATAGATAGTTTATAGAGATTTTTAAATAAGGGAAAGTTAATGATATTTTGTTCTTCTGACTTTGTAGGAAAATCTTTTATATCATTCGTTGTGAGTTTGTAAAAATTCAAACTATTATCAGGCATAAAGGACAAAGATTTATAAGCAAGGTCAATATTTTTATCAAATATTTCCGTAAAATAGTTCGGAGCCGTAGTAATAGGCAAGGAATAGGATTCAAAAAAACTTTTTATATTAATATTCGCAGTTGCATATTCCGGATATTCTTTTTCTGTATGGGAATAAAGACGGTTGAGATATACTTGCACAGAAATTTTATCATTTTTACCGAGAATGGCTTCATTAGGAGTTACTTCCAGCCATGGTTTGGATGGATTAATTGTTATTGCAATTTTTGTATCCGTATTTCCTTTATGGGTTATTTCAAAAGTGGTGAGGTTTTCTTCAGGGTCAAAGTGGATTGTTTTTGGATTAATTGCAAGTTGTTTACAGCCTAAAATAAAAGTTAAAAGGAGTAATATGAGTAATTGTTTTGTTTTGTTTTTTGTGTTCATTTTAAATCAATTCTTTTAGTTATCTTATGGGCAAATTATAACAAAATAAAACAAAAAGATAAATTTCTTATCTATGCAATTGGAGATATTTTAACTATTTTGAAATTGAATTAATTCCGCATTTGTAAATTTTACCTTATACAAAAAATCCATTTGTCGAAGAGAAAGGGAATAATCAAATTCAGTCAGGGCAGATATAGAGTCTACAGGAACGATTACATTGTAATTGTGTAATCGTGCTGAAGAAACAGTATGTAAGACACAAATATTCGCAACTGTACCGGCAACAATAACATTTTCAATTCCATAAATTTTCAAAATATGTTCCAGAGGAGTTCCAAAAAATGCATCATACCGAAGTTTTTCTATAACAATATCATGAGTTAGTGGTTTTAATTCATCAATGATTTGCCAGCCCCAGCTGCCTTTAACGACATGTTCCCCCCAGATGGGAAATTCTACAGGGTCATCCGGGAAATGTGTATCTTGTGTGTAAATTATTTTTACACCAGATTGCCTTGCTTTATCAATTAATAATTTAATGGGTGAAATAATTTTTTGTGCATTAGGAGAAAATAATTTTCCATCGGGATGAACGAAATCGTTTTGCATATCTACGATAACAAAAGCAGAAGTTTTTCCAGAAATTTTTATTTCATTAATATTAATATCAAATTCCATAATATTCCCTCAGGATTTAATGTTGGTAGAAGGATAGATATATTTTAATCCAGAAGGAATAATGATTGGAAATAAAATCTATAAATAGAAATTTACAATGAACCGATTTCAGTGGCTTTCGGTACTTCAATTAGTTTTCCGGAACGGACATCATATATATAACCATAGATAGGAATTGTTTTCGGGACCAGGGGACATTTTCTAATCCTTTCGACATCATCAATTACACTCTGTTCAAGATTTTTAAATGTAAGCCAGTTTATATATTGTCCACAAAAAGAGCCGTTGCCTTTTATCGGGTTTTTCCATTGCTTTCCATCGAATACTGCTGTTTCGAGACTTTCTGATAGCAGTTCATGCATAATTTCATCAGTAAAGAGTTGCATTCCGCAATCTGTGTGATGGATTACAAACCATTCTTTTGTCCCGAGAAGTTTGTGCGATATAACCAATGAGCGGATGGCATCATCACTTGCTCTTCCGCCTGCATTGCGGATAACATGGGCATCTCCTTCCGATAATCCTGCAAATTTAGCAGGGTCAAGTCGTGCATCCATACATGTTAATATCGCAAATTGTCTTGCGGGAGGTATCTGTAAAGAACCTTTATCGAATTGTTGAACATAGTTTTTATTTGCAGTAAGAACTTCATTTAAAATTTGGCTCATTTCTTTTCTCCTTGTCTTTTTTTATTTCCAAACAGAAAGTAAAATATAAAATATTCCATAAATAATTCTTATGTAGGGTTTGTTTTTATATGTGATATAATTTTATGTGTGATATAATTTTTTAAATATAAGTCAGGAGGGTTTAGCAATGATTTTACTTTTAACAATTCTGGGAATTATTTTTTTTGTCGCTGCTTATTTTACCTACGGGAATTTTTTGGTGCGTATATTTGACTTAAGAAATGACCGAAAAACACCCTCCGAAGAATTATATGATGGGATAGATTATTGCCCAGCACATCCATCTGTTTTATTAGGACATCATTTTGCATCTATCGCCGGTGCAGGTCCCATAGTAGGTCCTATTACTGCGGGTGGTTGGTTTGGCTGGCTGCCGGTTTATTTATGGGTGGTTTTGGGTTCTATTTTCATAGGTGGTGTTCATGATTTTGGTTCGTTAGTGGCATCTATGAGACATAAAGGTTTATCTATAGGGGAAGTAATAGAGCAATGGGTTAGCCGAAAGGCAAAAATTTTGTTTTTATGTTTCACATGGCTTGCTTTGGTTTTAGTGATTGCTGTGTTTTTACAATTATCTGCCGATACTTTTGTCCAAGACCCTGCCGTTGCTTTTTCTGCAACATTATATATTTTTTTGGCTCTTATTTTTGGGTTGATGATTTATCGCTTTCATATCCCATTGCTTTATGGCTCAATTGTTGCTATTCCCATTGTTTTAATCTCTGTGTGGATAGGTAAGATGACTTTTATTCAAGAAAATTTTGTGTTGTCCATGGAAACATGGCGTTGGTTACTAATTGGTTATATCTTTTTTGCTTCTGTTTTACCTGTTTGGCTATTGCTTCAGCCACGGGATTATCTTGCTTCTTACTTGCTTTATTTTGCAGTACTAATAGCCAGTATAGGAATATTGTTAGGTGGAAATTCATTTGAAATATCTTTGCCAGTATTTAAATCATTTGCTCCCGATAAAAATACTTATCTATGGCCTATGTTATTTGTTACAGTCGCTTGTGGTGCGGTATCGGGTTTCCATTGTATGGTTGCAAGTGGAACTACATCGAAACAGATAAGATGTGAGACGGATGCAAAACCTGTGGGCTATGGGGCTATGTTGTTAGAAGGTTTTGTGGCAATTATTGCTTTGAGTTGTATTATGTTAGTAGGAAAAATTCCTAAAGAGGGTGGACCTCTTGCTGTTTTTGGCGAGGGTTTTGCAAAATTTGCGGCGATTATCCATATTAATCCAAATTTGGGCAAATCATTAGGTCTGTTGGCGGTTAATTCTTTTATATTAACAACATTAGATACATCTACTCGAATAGCGCGATATCAGTTACAAGAACTTAGTAGAATGAAATTAGACCGTTTTTCTGCAACAATAATTAGTATTGTTGCGGCTATGTTATTGCTTTTTATTCGTACCGGTGATGAGCCTACATGGAAGATAATATGGCCTATTTTTGGAGCATCCAATCAATTAGTAGCTGGGATTGCTTTACTCGGGATTATGGTTTGGGTTGCAAGAGGTTTAGGGAAAAAATATTATTTTGTCCAAATTCCCATGATTTTTATGCTTATCACCACTATTTCAGCATTAATACTTTTTATGATAAGCAATTTTCGTAACCATCAGTATATATTAGTTGTTGTTGCTGCTTTATTGATTTTCCTTGCTGTTTTGCTGATTTTGGAAGCATGGACTGTGTTTCGTCGTTTTCGGAAAGGTCAATTAAGTTAATGTTTTTGGATACATAAAAAGCATAAGTCTTCTAAGGCTTTTCCTACAATTTCAGGATTATGTTGGGTTTGAATAGTATCACGAGCATTTTTACCTAATTCTTCACGAAGTGAAGGTGTCCTTATAAGTGTAATAAGTGATTGAGCAAAATTTTCTAAATCATTATCAGGGACGACCATTCCGTTAAAACCATTTTTTATTCCATAGGCAGAACTTTCACAACAAACGATAGGTTTTCCACTTGCCATGGCGTTGAGTAGCTTAATTGGATAGCCAGACCATGATACACGAGGTATTGCCATTATAGAATCTTCCTCAAGTAGTTTTTTTAATGAGTCAAAAGTGCCAATATGAACAACTTCTGCACCTTGTATTTTTTGTTTTTCAAATGTACCTATGATTAGTCGTGTTTTGGGGATTTCTTTTCGCACACGCTCTATGACCTGAAAAAGAAAGTCAAGATTTTGATATGGGTCTAAATTGCCTGTGTATAGAATTGGGGGAAGGGTATCTTTTTTAACTTGACTTATAGGGAAGGAGGCAGAATCTATAGGAGGGGGGATAATACGGAGTTTTTCCTTCTTTATTCCTTTTAACAATAAATTTGCTCCAAGTCGTTCATGAGGCGTAACAATGTAATCTGCTTTTTGCGGAAACTTTCTATCCATGTATCTCCCTAATAAATGAAAAAAGTCCTTTCCACGGTCAAAATAGTAGGGCAATTCATCACTCATTGCATTGTGGGCATGATAGATAACAGGACGAATACCAGACATGAGAGCAATGATAAGACCTTCATAATTATGAGCGAAAAGGATTTGAATGTTTCGTTCACGGCAGACCCTTTGTACTGTTTTTACCATGAGCAAATCAAGCCAGATTTTTTTTATGGAAGGTCCTGCGGAAGTTCGATTTTCACCAGGAATATTAGGACCTCGATGTATTTGAAAATTATCCGTAGAATGATTTGTCCCGTAACCATATACAATTAGATGGATTTCATGCCCTCTTTGTCGTAAAGCAAGTGCATTTTCACGAATAAATGCCTGTGACCCTTGAGGGACAGGATATGGACAGCCTGCCACGAATGCTATTTTAAGACTCATTGCCAATAACCTATCGTTTTCATTTGTTGAATTAAAACCCATTCCTCGTAAGGAGTTAATTCTTTTTCATCCCTATCAGGGAATTGGAAATCAGGGTCTATTAAAAGAGAACCTAACAATGGTTTTCCATCAAGGGGAGGACAAGGAATTTGCAGCACAGCGGCAATAGTGCTTGCTATATCTTCAATAGAGGCACAATTATTACTTATCTTTTCGGATATACAAAGAATCCCTTCCTGTTTGTGATGACCATTCATTCCCTGTCCCTTTGCTCCTTGAAATTCATCAGGTTGAAGAATGTGAAATGTATCAATGCCTCTGGAACGGACACAGCAAGGTATTGCTCCATTATCCTCTTTTATTTCAAGTATTATATCAGGTGCTTTTTCTGTAAAGGGACCTTTGTATAAATCTTCACGGAAATGAGCATCTTTTATAAATTGCCATTTCTTTAATTCCCCACATAAATGATAAACAAATTCAAAATAATTTTCTTCGGGGATAATTCCATAGGGTTCTCTACCTTTTAAATTAATTCGCACAGAAGGGAAATAATCTAATTCTTCAGAAAATGCAGAGGTGTTTTGCCAATCAATTCTTGAAAAACGGGATTGACTTTCCAATTTCTCGGCATAACCTTTGAAGTATTTGAATAGATGAGTTTGCAAGGAATAAGGAAATACTTTTAGTGCAAAATCTTTTAATACAGGGGTTTTATAGGAACGAAAATGTAAGTACCCCTTTTGTGCAAGCCAATTATTAAGGTATAACACGGTTTTACTGGAGGATTGGAAACCATGGTCAGATACGAGCAAAATTAAACAATCCTTATATTTTTTTCGGATTGCCTCTATAATTTTTAGAAAAATTGAGTCGAGATATTGATAAATGGTTGGGATTGCTTTTTTAAAACCATCTTGATAACGAGGAGAGGATTCATCCCAGAACATCCAGAAATGATGACTTACAGTGTCTGTTTCATTGAATACCGAAATAAAAAGGTCCCATTCTTCATTTTCTAATAGATTTATAATAACTTGCTCTTTCTTTTTTAATCGTTCCAGCAATTTTGTTACTGTTTTTAAGTGCCACCCTTTTTTAATATTACTTTCGTTAATGCCTCCATATCCCCAGTCTTTAACAATGGGAAAGATTTCATGAGGATATACTTGTTCAGGGGTGATTTTCCCAGGTAAAGGTGATACAAAACCGGAAATCATAATACCATTAATTTTTTCTATCGGATATGTCCCGGGCACACCTACTACAATACTCTTTCCCCCAGCCTTCGTAAGCCAATTCCAGACAGATGGAAATTTGCGAAAAGAGCCATTGGTAAAACGGATTTGATAAGTTCCGTTCACCATTTCAGTAAAATCAAAATAGCCGTGTTTTCCGGGGTTAACACCGGTAAAACAAGATGTCCACGCTGGAATGGTCGCGGGAGGTATTGTTGAAATAAGATTAAGAAAGGAGCCACCTGAGATAAATGATTTTAATGTAGGCAACCATCCTTCATTTATCCCTCTTTCTATTACTTGTCGGGTTGCCCCATCCCAACCTATAACAGCAACTTTTCTATTCATAGAAATCGGAGATTAAGGGAATATAATTTATATTTGGATTAATGATTACAGTTTTAATATATAAGGGGCTAAAATCCATGCCCAACCACCCAATCCGATACTGGCAACTATTCCCAGAAAGGATAGCCAAAAGAGGAAAAAGTTTAATATCATAATTGCAAAGGATGAACTAAAAGACAGTTCTCTTTTTACCGCCAGCCACCATGCCCCTAAAAACCAGCCAATAATGGGGATTAAATTTAAAAAGGTAAGTAATGCGGTATCTATAAACCAGTTCGTTATAGCAATGACTTTAGTATCTCCAAATGTTTGAGACCTTGTCCTTTGCAAGGACAACCAGAAAAGACCTTGCATTAAGAGTGGCCAGAGTAAAGCAAATGCTAGGGTCCCTTCCAGTGATACCGAAACCCAATCTTTATTGATAGTTATCATTAATCCCCACCATCCAATGAAAGGCATTCCTATAGAAAATAGGAATAACAAAAGCCACAAAACCCGTTTCGCGTATTCCCAGATAATAGATGCGGGCGATTGTGGCTCTCTTGTTAGAGTATGAGGCAGGGCATTTGCTTCTTCCGCCCATTGCATTATTTTTTCTTTTAATACCTTTGCTTTTTCATCTCTGTATCGGGCTAACAACTCATCACATAGCAGCATAGCATCAGCGTAGTTTCCTAATCGTGCAAGGCACATTGCTCGACCATAGGCAACTTTCTTTTCTCCCGGATTTTCCTGCTCGAGTTCATCGAGTAGTTTTAATGCTTCGGTATATTTTTTTTCTTCGTATAAACTTTCTGCCTGTTTTAATTTTTGTTTGCTTGTTAGCATTTATGAAGTATTCCCATTTGCAGGTTTTTGTTGTGTTGTTGATACGCTACCTGATAGTAATGCTTTCAATCGCTCTTTTTCCTGAACAGGTAGATTATTGTATATCTTTTCTAACACTTCTTTCGATTTTTTTGCAACTACTTCATTCGTTTGTCTTTTATCAGTAATTTTTAATTCTAATTGAACAATAAAGTCGTTTAATTGACGATTTAATTTACTGATCTCCATTTGTGTGGAATCTAATGGCTTGGGAATCTGAGGATTTTCTATCCATAAAGGATTAATCTTTTCATGTTTTTCAACAGCGAATGCCTGATATATAGGGTCTTTTTCAGTACACTTTTGATATTGTTCTAAAAAAAATGAATATAAGGCATCTATTCCTGCTATCTGAATTTGGGGTTTTTCATTAACCCTTTTTACAATTGTCAATAGTGTTTTAAAATATTCATCTTTTCTATTATTTATAAGCATTTGGAGATGAATACTAAACAAACTCTTTGATTTTCTGTCAGGGATACACTGATTTAATAAGAATAATCGAAGATCAGGTTCTTCCTGTTCTTCCCCCATACTATATATTAAATAGTCAACTTCTGAACTTTTATCAATGAGGATTCCGCAATATTCCAACACATAAGCAATATTTTCTTCACATTTAAGAGATATTTCTTCTTCATTCCAGTTTTTTTGTTTTCCTTCTTCTCTTGCTGATTTAATACTTTCACGACATGCCCTTATAAGTTCTCGTGGAGTAAGTGAACGGAATAAATCAAACGGATATTTTTTATTAGCCGTTTGGGAGTATTTGCTTTTGGTAGAAACATCAGTTACTCTTATCTCGTCGAATTGTTGGATTAGTCCTTGAATATGTTCCCAGTAATTACGGATAGGTTGATTGGGATTTTCTGAAGGGGATGTATTCGTTTGTGAAACAGCAAAAAAAACTACAGCTATCACTAAATCAATAAACATGGTGTATACTTCAAATTATTTAAAGTTTGTTTTTTTACTTCTTTAATAATTAAAATCTACTTTATTTTATTATATATGGATATAGGTAAAACAATTTAACGATATAGGGAAATATTATGCAAAAATTGTATTTAAATTTTATGAAAGCATCTTTTTGTTTGTTCCTGATTTTTTGTTGTAGTTTGTCCTATGCTCAGGGGTTATTTACACCGGCACTTCCCAGTGGTTTAAAAGCCTATGCACCCGATTGTTATTTTCAGGTAGTTCCTCGTATTGTTCCTGCGGATAAGGAGACTACAATTCAGATTATTTCACGGTTTGAGTCATTCCCTAAGCCACTTCATACCTATCGAATGACTTATACACCTGTGGGAAGATATGCAACACAGACAGGCTGGACTAAGGCACAGGCAGAAGAAATTATTCCTCAAAATAATATTTTTTCAATAAAAAAATATTTTGAAGCGGAACAGGAACATATTTTTAAGTTGGAAGAGATTACCCCGGATAATAAAGTTAAAGAAATAGGTAGTTTTCACATATATTCCTTAAAACCAGATTTATTTGCACTGCGCCCTTATAAAGGAGATTTCCACATGCATAGTTACCGTTCCGATGGAAGAGAATCTCCGGGATATGTAGCAGGAGCATGTAGAAGAGCGGGTTTTGATTTCATGGGGTTATCTGACCATCGGAATTATTCAGGTTCATTAGAGGCGATTAAACAATTTGAGGGATTGCCTATTGACTTGCGTCTCTATCCTTCGGAAGAAGTTCATCCTCCTGATAATCCTGTCCATTTTATAAGTTTTGGAGCAAAGGAAGGAATTACAGAACTTTATAGAGCGGATGATAAAACCTATCGTGAAGAAGTTCAAAATATAATGAATACTCTTGGTGATATGCCCTATGGCGTGGATAAATTTCAATATGCTTCCTGTCTGTGGGCATTCCAGAAAATAAGAGAAAGAGGCGGATTAGGTGTTTTTGCACATCCATATTGGAGACCGGGAAATACAAATTATATTGCGAATGCCTTGGTGGATTATCTTTACGAAACAACAATTTTTGATGCAGTAGAACTTATCAGTGGTTTTGGTTGGGATGAACTACAAGAAGTGGATGTAAATAATTTGCAGTTGGCAAAATATATCGAAACAAAATCAAAAGGGAAGAAGGTTCCTATAGTAGGCATAAGTGATAGTCACAGTTGTGAAAATCACGATATGTTTGGAAGATATTATACAATTTGTTTTTCTCCTTCACTTGAATTAAATGATTTAATTCATGCCATCAAAGAAGAAAATGCTGTTGCCGTTGAAACACCGGGTGGACAATTGCCCCGTCCTTACGGGCCCTATCGTTTAGTAGCCTATACACACTTCCTGTTACGCTATGTCTTGCCTTTGCATGATGAGATGTGTTTTGAAGAAGGAAGGCTGATGATTGAGTATGCAGGTGGAAACAAAAGTATCATTGAAAATTTGAAATTATTACAAGGACAGGTTCAGAAATATTATGATATGATTTGGGCGAAATAAAAAACTTCTATATACAAAATTTCATTTACTTTATTTTTATAAAGGAGATAATATGTTTGTCGGAATGTTAACCGCACCTTTTGCAGACCAACCTTTGGATAAGGTAATTGATTTTGCAGAAACAGCAAACATAGCAGGTCTGGAAGTTATTGCTTATCCAGGAAGTCGTCATATTGACCCTATAAAATTGGATAAGAGTAAAATTAAATCTATTCGGGATAAGTTGGAAGACCGCTGTTGTGTTATTACTTCTCTTGCTTACTATGATGCTTCAATAACAGACCCTAAAAGATGTAAAGTGGTTCAAGAAACAGCAAAGCAGGTGATAGCATCTGCGGCTAATTTAGGAGTGGATACTGTCTGTATGTTGAGTGGCTTTCCTGCTACCGGTATGAGCAAAATTGAGACAATAAGAAAGATTTTACCTAAGGCATTTTTACCTATTTTGTCTTACGCACGCAAGAAGAATGTTCGAATTGCTCTGGAAAATTGGTTCCAAACGAATTTACAGGGATTAGATACCTTCGAAGAAATGTTTAATACGATACCCGATGATAATTTTGGATTAAATTATGACCCTTCTCATCTGGTTCATCAAGAATGTGATTATTTGTTCCCAGTGCGAGAGTATAAAAGTCGAATTTTTCATACACATGCAAAAGATACATTGATTGATTATGCAAAGAAAGCAAAAACGGGAATTTATGGAGAAGGATGGTGGAGGTATGTATTGCCTGGGTTTGGTGTTATACGGTGGGGAGAATATATAAGTCATCTCAAGCATAATGGATATGATGGAGTTTTAAGCATTGAACATGAAGATAGCAGTCAGTCTCGTGAAGAAGGTTTTATAAAAGCAACATGGCATTTGGAAGCATTCTGCTAAACAAAAATGGAAGAAGAAGATATCCAGCAAGAACAACAAAAAGATATAGATGAGTTCGAGTTAAAACGAAAAGAACTCTGGGAAAAAAGAATTCAATTAGAAAAGAAATTTAATTTGTATGAAGGGGATGAGTTCCAAAAAATTAATGGGTTCGAATATCTGAAGACAAAAATAATATCTTTTTTATTAAGGTGTTTAGGACTTTACAGAAAAGGGGAATTCAACGCTTCGAAGATTAATCTGCGAAAGATAAAATTTGTTTTTCCTGATATCCCCAAAGAATTGCATGGATTTAGAATTTTGTTCGTTGCGGATTTACATTTGTCCCAAACTTATCTGTCCTGGTTTATTTCAGGGGCGAGTATCTTACAGCAAATTAAAATACCCGTAGACTTAATTTTATTAGGAGGAGATTATCGTTTCGGTTATTTTGGTCCTGAAGATTTTGTTATCCCGATGATAAAAGAAATGTTTGAACCTGTGGAGTCAAAATATGGGATATATGGAGTGCTGGGAAATCACGATATTAGTTCGGTAAGGGAAAAATTTGAAGAAGTCGGAATACATATTTTAGTAAATGAAGGGGTAGAGATAAATCATAACGGGACCAAATTATGGATTGCCGGTGTAGATGTTCAGCATGGATTTGAATGTGCTGATGTAGCATCTTCCATCGTTCACGCCCCAAAAGAGGCTTTCAAGATTATGCTTTCCCATTCTCCGGAATTAATAGAAGAGTCTTTACTCTGGGGTATCCAACTATATCTTTGTGGTCATACCCATGGAGGACAAATTGGATTGCCATTATTAGGACCTTTATATGTTAATGCCCATTGTAAACGAAAATTCGCTTCAGGTAAATGGGAATATCGGGAGATGAAAGGATACACTACGACAGGATTGGGTACCACTGATGTTCCCGTTCGTTTCAATGCAGAACCAGAAATAGTTTTGATAGATATAGTAAAAATACCTTATGACTTGAAATAACATTTTTTAATATGATATAAGTGAAAGAGAATGGCTTTTTATTTTTTTAAAAAACAAATAAAATATTTGACAAATGTGTTAAATGTTTGTTAAATTTAATGATATTAAGTTTAGTTAAAAAAAAATGATAGGAATAGAAAATTTTTTCAAAAAAATGTTTGGAAAAATTTTTTAAAATAATTTGCATTTTAGTAAAGAAATATGTTATATATAGTTTAAAGTTTTTTTAACTTTAAGGAATAAAGATTTGAAGAGTAAAAAAATAAATATAACAACTCAATCAAACATGAGGAGTTAAGCAATGTACAAGAAAAATTTGTTAGCGCTGGTTTTAGTTATCCAAATTATCCTGTTGCTATCAGGATGCACCCCTAAAATTGGTGTAAGTCCTACTTCCATAGATTTTGGAAAAGACTTAGACCAGGCAAAGATTAAGGTCTGGAATGATAAGTTTATCATTCTGAAGAAACTTGTCTTTAAAGTTGAAAGTGATGTTGACTGGGTAGTTGGTATTATGCCTACTCAGGATGTAAGTAAAAAGAAAAAGGATGTAAAAGAAGTTACAATCCTTGTCTCTCGTGAAGGATTAGAAGCGGGTGAACATACAGGAAAAATAATTGTATCTCAGGTAGACCCAAAAACAGGTAAAAAAGTAGTTCCACCTGTAGAGATACCTATTAAAATTACAGCAGAAGGTGGTGAAGGAACACCCGAAGGAACACCTGAAGGTGAAAACCCGACACCATCTGTTGCAAGTGTTTTAGAGTCTCTGGGAATTGGAGGAGGAGGTTCAAACTTTACATACGATGATGTTGCTAATAATTTAGGACAAATTAAAGCCAAATTACAAGAAATTTTAGGTCTGACTGTCAATATAGAATTATTGAGAGAATGCAGCAGTACAATACAAGAGAATTATTTTATTCGTCAGGTTCCAGTAGCCGGTGCGACAATTTTGAATGGTGGAACTTTGCAATTGTATTTCTCTTCTGGACTATGTGAAGAAGGCGAAGGCGTAGTAGAAGGTACACCCGAAGGCACACCGGAAGGCGTAGTAGAAGGTACACCCGAAGGTACACCCGAAGGCACACCAGAAGGCGAACGAGAAGGTA
>Ga0116168_1000646_pt1 | contig 32367 bp, 28 predicted proteins | sample AD_UKC129_MetaG_FD_89795 | JGI IMG/M metagenome (GOLD analysis project Ga0116168, IMG submission 89795) | Active sludge microbial communities of municipal wastewater-treating anaerobic digesters from Canada - AD_UKC129_MetaG | ecosystem: Engineered > Bioreactor > Anaerobic > Digestate | place...
CGCAAGGAACAGCACGTTTTTCCAGCGTCTTTGCGTCTTTGCGCCTTTGCGTTGAGAAAGAGGCAGACCTGAATCCCTCGGAGTCCGTGCATCCCAGCTCCGGCCTGTTCCGCCCAGTGCGCCATGCTGTTGTTGCCAATCCAAATCCTTTGCTCAGTCCTTCGCCGTTCGGCCAGTCAAGAGCTGTCCTTTTTTCAACGCCAAGACGCCAAGGCGCCAGGACGCAAGGAACGGCAAGTCGTTCTGGCGTGTCAGCGCCTTTGCGTCGTTGCGTTGAAATACAAGCGTTCATCTGCCCAGCGCGAAAAACAGAACCAGAGCCACGCCGAGCGCGAACAGGAAGGCGTAGGTCTGGAGGTTGCCCGTCTGCAACAGCCGCAGCGCCCGGCCCGCGAGATCCGTTCCACCGCGCACCAGGCCCACCGCGAATCCTTCGATCACCCAGCGATCCACCCATCCCGCGACCGCGGCGATGAAGTCATGCAGCCGGATCACCGTGGCTTCATACAGTTCATCCAGATAAAACCGATTCCGCATCCAGCGCGATGCCGCCGGGAACCGGTGCGGCAACGGATCCTTGTCCGCGCCCGCATACAACTTGAGCGCTGCGAAGAACCCGACGGCGACGGCGATCAATCCCGCCACCGACGCCACCCAGGAGTGCGCGAACGGCGCGAACAACGTTGAAATGAACCCGGCCGCATGCTCGCTCTGCGCTCCGTTGAAGTGCCGCGCATACAACGCGTCGATCCCGATCACGCCGCCAATGATGCTGAGCACGGCGAGGACGCGCAGCGGCCACGCCATGACGCCGGGCGATTCATGCGCGTGACCGGCCTGTTCGGACCGCGTGGCGCCGTAGAACACGACCAGGACCAGGCGGAACATGTAGAACGTGGTCAGCGCGGCGACGAAAACGCCCAGCAGGAACAACAGGTGGTTGTGGCGCTCGAGAGCGAGCGCGAGGATGCTGTCCTTGCTGAAGAAGCCGCTGAACGGCCACAGACCCGCCAGAGCGAGCGTGCCGACCAGGAACGTCCAGTACGTCACGGGCGTTTTCTTCCGCAGCCCGCCCATGTTCCAGATGTCCTGCTCGTGGTGCAGGGCAATGATCACCGATCCGGCGCCGAGGAACAGCAGCGCTTTGAAGAACGCGTGCGTGGTCAGATGAAACATCGCCGGTGTCGGTCCGCTCCCGGCGCCGCTCAATCCCACGGCCATCACCATGTAACCCAGTTGCGACAGGGTCGAGTAGGCCAGAATCCGTTTGATGTCGTTCTGTTGAATCGCAATGACCGCGGCCAGGAGCGCGGTGAAGCCGCCGACATACGCAATCACTTCCAGCGCCGGCGCGCTCAGCATGAAGAAGACGCGGCACAGCATGTAAACGCCGGCGGCAACCATCGTCGCCGCGTGGATCAGCGCGCTGACCGGCGTCGGGCCTTCCATCGCGTCCGGCAACCACACGTGTAACGGGAACTGCGCGGACTTGCCCACGGCGCCGCAGAAGATCAGCAGCCCGACCAGCGTTGCGGTGGTCGCCCAGATGCCCGTGTCCGCCGCGATGCGCTCCTGCAGCACGCCGAAGTTGAGGCTGCCCAGGGTGGCCCAGGCGAAGAGGATGCCGATGAGAAAGCCGAGGTCTCCGAGCCGATTGGTGAGGAACGCTTTCTTCGCGGCGTCGGCCGCGGACGCGCGGGTGTACCAGAACCCGATGAGCAGGTAACTCGACACGCCCACCAGCTCCCAGCAGATGAACAGTTGCAGGAGATTGTTCGACAGCACGATGCCGAGCATCGAGAAGGTGAACAGGCTCAGGCTGGCGAAGAAGCGGGAGAAGCCCGGGTCCTCACGCATGTAACCGAGCGAATAGATATGGATCAACGCGGCGACCCCGGTCACAACGAGCGTCATGGCCAGGCTCAACGCGTCCAGCCGCAGCCCGAACTCGGCGTGGAACGCCTGCCCGATCGACAGCCAGTCAAAGGCGACCTCGCGCGTTTCGGGCGTCCAGCCGGCGATCTTCACATAGATGGCGCTCAGGACGAAGCCGGCGACCACCGCGCCGATGGACAGCGTGGCGCTCACGCGGCGGTTGTGGCTCGTGAACAGCGCAATGACGCCCGCCGCCGCAAGCGGCAGGAACAGCGTCAGCCAGATCAACAGTTCCGGTCTCATCAGAAAAGGCGTGACCATTCAACATTCAACGCCGAACATTCAACGCCCAACGATGGCAAGGAATTGAATGTTGAGTGTTGAGCGTTGAATGTGGAATGTTCCTTCATCTTCTAAAGCTTCATCGTTGTCAGTTCTTCGACGTGGGCGGTCTGGCGTTTGCGGTAGAGCGCCACGATCAGCGCGAGGCCGACCGCGACTTCGGCGGCGGCGACCGTGATGACGAAGAACACAAAGACCTGTCCGTGCAGGTTGTCGGTGAACCGCGAGAATGCCACGAGCGCGAGGTTCGCCGCGTTCAGCATCAGCTCCAGGCACATGTAGATCACCAGCAGGTTGCGCCGGGCGATCACCCCAAACAGCCCGAGCGCGAACAGAATCGCGCTGAGCACCAGGTAATGTTCGAGGCCGACAGTCATGGTTGAAAATCCCAAGTCCGAAGGTCGAAATCCGAAAGCAGGCCGAAACCCGAAATCCGAATGCGACGGCCGGCGAGCGCCCGATGCTTTCGGGCTTCGGCCTCCGGCTTTGTTTCGGTTTTCGGATTTCGACCTTCGGAGTTCACTTGAGTTCTTTCTTGCTTAACAGGATCACGCCCACCATCGCCACGAGCAGCAGCACGGAGACGATCTCGAACGGCAGGAGGTATTGCGTGAACAACATCTTGCCGAGGCTCATGGTGTCGCCGGTGGCGGTGACGGCGGCCGATTCGGCGCCGGGCCGGGTCTGCAGGACCGAGCGGACAAAGATGGCGAGGATGGTGCCGACGGACACGAGGCCGCCGACGACACCGAACACCTTGATCTTGCGGCGTTGTTCGGCCTTGAGATCGAGCAGCATGATGACGAAGACAAACAGCACCATGACGGCGCCGGCGTAAACCAGCACCTGGATGGCCGCCAGGAAGAAGGCGTTCAGGAGCACGAACAAGGCGGCCAGCGACCCGATCGTCAGCACCAGGAACATCGCGCTCGTCACCGGGTTGCGGTTGACGACGATCAGGAGCCCGCAGAGGACTGCGAACGCCGCAAACACATAAAACAGGATGTCCGGCAACGACATGGTCAGAGGTCCGAAATTCGAAATCCGAAATCCGAAGGAAGGGCGAAATCCGAAATCCGGGTGCGATGGCGGGTGAACGCCCGATGCGCTCGGGTTTCGGTTTTCAGGTCTGTTTCGGTTTTCGGTTTTCGGTTTTCGGTTTTCACTTCAGGGTTTAACGGGAAACGCTTCCTGTTTCTTCGTTTCCTCCGCTTTCTGTTTCCACTTCTGAATACCGGCGTGCTGGCCGCCCAGCGCCAGGAGTTTTTCCTTGTTGTAGATCAATTCCTCGCGCGTGTTGCTGGTGAGCGAATAATCCTGCTGGAGGAAGATGGCTTCCTCCGGGCAGACCTCCTGGCAGAAGCCGCAGAAGATGCAGCGAAGCATGTTGATCTCAAATTCCTTCGGCATCTTTTCCGCGTTCGGCCGGTCGGCGAGCTTCCAGTCCGGCCCGGGCGGCGTGATCCGGATGGCCTTGGGCGGGCAGACGAACTCGCACAATTGGCACGAGACGCACTTGGTGTTGCCTTCCTGGTCCTTCACCAGGTACGGCGCGCCGCGGTAGCCCGGCGGCACCACCCACTTCTCCTCGGGATACTGCATCGTCACCTTCTTCTTGAAGAAATGACGAAGCGTGACCTTGAACCCGCCGATGACCGCCGGCAGGTAAAGGCGTTCCCAGAGGGTCAGTTTTTGCCGTTTAACAATCATGTCGCTTCCTGACGGTGGGGCGAGCGTCCCCGCGAGCCGTTTCCCCTGTGGTGGGGCGAGCGTCCCCGCGCCTTGCCCTGCCGTAGCCCTTGGCGAAGGGGGGAGCCGTGGTCCGACAACTGTGGCAGTTGTTGAGGCAAAAAGAACGAACTCATACCGGTTGTTTTCACCCGGGAAGGTTCGAGCATGTCGTTTGACCAGCGTGATCGCTCGACGGCTCGCGGGGACGCTCGTCCCACCGGAGTCAAAGTCATTGAAATCATTTCGTTGTCTCGTTTCATTCCAGCGTCATCCACAACACCGCCGCCGTCACCACCACATTCGCCAGGGCCAGCGGAATGAACCGGCGCCACCCGAGGTCCATCAACTGGTCGTACCGGAACCGCGGCCACATCCAGCGCACCCAGATGATCGTGCAGAGCACGGCGAGGGTCTTTGCGAGAAACACGCCGATGTGCAGCAGACCCACCAGGAACTGGTCCGGCGCCGCCGGTTCCTGAAAAACTCCGAAGGGCAGGGTCCAGCCGCCCAGGAACAACGTGACCATCAACGCCGACGCCACCGTTACGTTGGCGTATTCGCCCATGAAAAACAGCGCGAATTTCATGGAGCTGTATTCCACGTTGTAACCGCCCGCCAGTTCCTGTTCGGCTTCGGGCAGGTCGAACGGCGTCCGGTTTGTCTCCGCGAACGCCGCCGCCACGAAAATCGCAAACGCCAGCGGCTGCTTGAAGATCAGCCAGTCGAAAAGGCTGTGCCGCTGCGACTCCACCACGTGGGACAGGTTCAGGTCGCCGACCACGAGGAACACGGCCACCGCCGACAGGCCCATCGCGATTTCGTAGGAGATCAACTGCGCGCTCGAGCGCATGCCGCCGAGGAAGGGATACTTCGAGTTCGCCGCGTAACCCGCGAGCACAATGCCGTAAACGCCGAGCGACACGATGCCAAACGTGTAGAGCACGCCGACGTCGAGGTCGGCGATGACCATCTTCTGGTGGCCCAGGTTGGAACCGAACGGAATGACCGCCGTGAGCAGAATGCCGGGGATCACCGCGATGGCCGGCGCCAGCCAGAAATAGACCTTGCGGACGTGCGCGGGCGTGTAGTCCTCCTTCAGGAACGCCTTGATCGCGTCCGCCGCGGGTTGCAGCAGACCGAAGATGCCGAAGCGATTCGGCCCGATGCGATCCTGGATGGCGGCGGACACCTTGCGCTCGATCCACACCGCATAGGCCACGATGAACATCAGGACGGAGAAGACTCCGATGATCTTCAGCGCGCTGAATATGACAAAGTTCCAGTCCATCAATCTGTTTTCGTCGTCACGCCGTGGCGGCAGGCATTGCTGACCGCCGTGAAGGCGTGAATCCAGCCGCCCGGTCCTCTTTCGATTCCGGGCGTCTCACTCATTCTCTTTTCTGCGTTTCCGCGTTTTTCATGTCGGCACCGTCACTCCGGTGTCGCCGAGGGTTGCCCAGGTGAGTCCGTTGAATGCCGGCACTTCCTGCGCCATCTGGTTGAACAGCCCTTCAATACTGCGGTAACCGTCGCTGCCGGTGACCTGGAAAACGAGCTCGTGCAAAAACTCCCATTCCGGACGCGCGTCGCCGGGTGGTTCAATCGCTTTCATGAACTTCTGCACGCGGCCCTTCACATTCGTCATCGTCCCGCGCTTCTCCACGTGCGCGCACCCGGGCAGAACGTAATGGGCGAGCTTCGCGGTCTCACTCGGCAGGATGTCGCTCACAATGAGCGTCTCCAGCTTCCCCAACACCGCCGCGCTGATCCCGTGCTTCGTCACATCCTCGCCGAATACAATCAGGGTCTTGATTGCGCCCTGCTCGATGCCGGCGGCGATCTTCGGGATCTGCTCGCCCATGCGGTCGGTGCAGATGCCGATCAAACGGGCGCCGGTGCTGTTGGGATTGCGATCGGGATTCAGCAGCAGCCGGTCGCCTTCGCCGGTGCGCGGGACGGAATCGGTGAGGGCATTGAGTTTCGCCGCCAGTTTCTTCAACAGGAACAACTCTTCGTTCGTCTGCCGCGCGGAGGCGATGATGGCCACGGACCCGGGCGCGGCCTTTGCCAGTCGTTCCGTGATGTCTTTTGTGGCCGTGGCCCAGCCCGAGCGCTGGCCGTTCGGGCCGCGTACATGGGAAAGCCGGTCTTCGCGGTTGATCCACTTGTAGTTCAGCCGGCCGTAATCGCACATCCAGGTCGAATTCACGGCGTCGTTCTGGCGCGGTTCGTAGCGATAGATCTTGTCCTCGCGCGAGCCGACGATGATGTTGCAGCCGGTGCCGCAACTGGTGCAGAGGCTCCTGGTTTCCTTCAGGAACCAGACCCGCATCTTGAAGCGGAAATCCTTCGAGGTCAGCGCGCCGACGGGGCAGAGGTCCACGGTGTTCAACGTGTAGTTGTTGTCGAACACCTTGCCCGGATAGGCGGTGAGGGTGCTGTAACTGCCGCGGTTCACAATGCCGAGGGCGTCGTCGCCCACGATGTCGCGGGTGAACCGGATGCAGCGCGTGCAGAGGATGCAGCGTTCGTCGTCCAGGGCGATCCGCGGCCCGAGATCCACGCGCTTGGGTTTGTGCACCTTCGGCTCGACGAACCGGCTCTCGGCCTTGCCGTAATCGACGGAATATTCCTGGAGCTTGCACTCGCCGGCCTGGTCGCAGATCGGGCAGTCGAGCGGATGATTGATCAGCAGGAACTCGAGCACGGCTTCCCGCATCTGTTTCACGGCGGGCGTGTTCGTGTAGATCTCCATGCCCGGGGAGATGGGTGTCGCGCACGCGATGGCCGGCCGGGGCGACTTCACGATCTTCGGCGTGCCGTCAGGGTTCAATACGGGTTTGCGATCCGGGCCCAGCGCGGGCGTGCCGAACTCGACGAGGCACATGCGGCAGTTGCCGGCCACCGGCAGCTTCGGATGATAGCAATAGTGCGGCACGTCCACCTGGACGGCCTGGCAGGCCTGGATCATCGTCGTCGGGATCGGCCTGCCCGAGATCGGGTCCGGCGTGGTCCGCGGCACCTGCACTTCGCGCCCGTCCACCTTCACGGTGATCTTCTCGACCGGTGGCGGCGTGCTGCTTTGAGTTGTTGCTGCTTGTGACATCGGGTATGGAATCCCGCCTTCAGGCGGCGCCGTTTCGCATGTCTCTGTTCATGATGTTGTCGCTGCGGCGGCGGGCTCGGCCTTTTGTGCCGCGGCCTTCGCGCGGCGTTCTTCATCCGCGGCGCCTTTGGCAATGAATTCGTCCTTGAACTTCGCCACGAAACTTTGCACGGGCCACGAGCACGCCTCGCCGAACGCGCAGATCGTCCGCCCGCCCGGAATGTTGTCTGCGATCCGGATCAGGTAATCCGCGTCCTGGGCGCGGCCCTCGCCGTGCGTCAGCCGGTGCAGCGCCTTCGCCATCCACAGCGAACCTTCCCTGCAGGGTGTGCACTGGCCGCAACTCTCGTGCGCGTAGAATTCGCTGATGTTCGCCAGCGCCTCGACGATGTCCGTCGAGTCGTCCAGCACGATGATGGCGCTCGATCCGCTCATCGAGCCCGCCTGGATCAGCGAGTCGAAGTCGTAAGGCAGATCGAGCATATCGACCTCCTGCTCGACTTCCTTGCCTTCGACCTGGCGTTTCAGTTTGAACTTTTCCCCGGCCTTGAAGACCTTTGCCGACGAGCCGCCCGGGATGACTGCTTTCAACTTTCGCCCGTCCGGCAATCCGCCGCCGAACGCCGGGTCGTAGATCAGCTCGCCAATCGTCACCTTGCCGACCTCGATTTCGTAGTAGCCCGGCCGTTTCACGTGGCCGCTCAGGCTGACGACGCGGGTGCCGGTGTTCCGGGGCGTGCCCAGGCGCGCGAATTCTGCTCCGCCCATCGCCACGATGTGCTTGATGTTGCACAACGTTTCGACGTTGTTGACGATCGTCGGGCACATGTAGAGGCCGAGCACGGCGGGGAAGTAGGGCGGCTTGATCCGCGGATACGCGCGCTTGCCTTCGAGCGACTCGATCAGGCCGGTTTCCTCGCCGCAGATGTAGGCGCCTGCGCCGCGGTGGACGTAGATCTCCAGGTCGTATCCGCTGCCGAGGATGTTCTTGCCGAGAACGTTTCTCTCGCGCGCCTCCTGCAAGGCCTTATTCAGCAGCTTCGCACCCTGGGGCATCTCGCCGCGGATGTAGATGTATGCCAGGTGCACGTCGTTCGCGTAGCACGCGATGATCATGCCCTCGAGCAACTGATGCGGATCCTTGTGGATGATCTGCCGGTCTTTGAACGTGCCGGGCTCCGATTCGTCCGCGTTGCAGATCAGGTAGATCGGCTTGCCGCTCTTGCGATCCACAAAACTCCACTTCAATCCGCAGGAGAACCCCGCGCCGCCGCGCCCGCGCAGCCCGGAGATCTTCACCTCTTCGCGGATCTGTTCCGGGCCCGACATCGTCCTGCCGTCCGGCAGTTCCTTCGGCGGCAGCGACAGCGCTTTCTTCAGCGTCTCGTAGCCGCCATGCCGCAAATAGCAGTCGATGTCCGGCGTGTAGCCCGGCTCGTCGGCGTGCTTGAGAATGAGGCGATATTCGCTGGGCATCAGTGGTTCAAGTTGGTTTTTCCCGGCCGCAACGCGGAGACAAATCCGAAATCCGAAGGTCGAAACTCGAAAGAAATCCGAAGGCCGAAATCCGAACGCTATCGCGAGTGTGCGTGCATCGCTTTCGGGCTTCGAGCTTCGGATTTCTTTCGAATTTCGGATTTCGGTCTTCGGATTTTCCCTGCGTTGTCCTTGACACGGTATGCCGACGCTCTAGCTTGTTCGCGGCGGCTTGCCCGATGGTGTAACGGTAGCACAGCAGACTCTGGATCTGTTTGTCATGGTTCAAATCCATGTCGGGCAGCCAATCTTCATTGGCGATTTCCGATTTGCGATGGATCCATTGCAACTCTCCCGGACGGACTTCTCTTCTTGCGCGGTCGCAGTTCATCGGCAGTCCTCCAGGATTTGATCCGCTTTTTCCGCGGTGACGTTCTCGTGGAGATCGTCGTTCACCATCAGCACCGGCGCCGTGCCGCACGCCGCGAGGCATTCCACAAACTCAATCGAAAACCGTCCGTCTTTCGTCGTTTGCGGCCCGTGTTTGGACGGATCCAGGCCGAGCTTCTCACAGAAGTGGCGATACAACCCGTGCGCGCCGCGCAACGCGCAGCTCAAGGTGCGGCACACCTTGATCTGGTAACGCCCCATCGGGTGCTGACGGAACATGGGATAGAACGTCACCAGCTCGTAGATGTTGATCGGCTGCAGCTCGAGCTTGCGCGCCGTCCACTCGATCGCTTCCTGCGAGAGCCACCCGAACCGTTCCTGGATCGCGTGCAACACCATCATCGACGCGCTCCGTCTGACCGGGTAATGCGTGATGAGCTCGTCAATCTCGGCCTCCAGGTCCGGCGGGATGGCGAAATCGGGCTGCGACTGCAGCGGGTTCGGGATGGGCTCGTTGACCGTCGTCAGCATACCGAAACCCTCCCGGGGAAATCAGAAATCCGAAATCCGAAGTCCGAAAGAAGTCCGAAATCCGAAGTCCGATTACGAGGCCTGAAGCATCCCGAGGAGGTGCTTCGGAACTCGGCCTTTGGATTTCCTTCGGATTTCGGATTTCGGATTTCGGATTTCATCTGTCGCATTCTCCCATGACGAAGTCGAGCGAGCCGAGGATGGCCGGCACGTCGCTGATCATGTGCCCTGGCAGCAGGTGCGGAAGGATGCTGAGGTTCACAAACGATGGCGCCCGGATCTTGAGCCGATGCGGGGTGCCGCCGCCCTTGCTGTTGATGTAAAAGCCGAGTTCGCCCTTTGGATTGTCGGCGGCGAAGTACACTTCACCCGGCGGCGCGTTCACGCCCTGCGTCACGTTGATGAAGTGATGGATCAGTTCTTCCATCCGGGTCAGCACCTTGTCCTTGGGCGGCAACACGATCTTGCCGTCCGGGACATTGATGGGTTCCTTCGTCCGGTTGTCGGCCCCGCCCGGAATGCGGGCGATGCACTGGCGCAGGATCCGCACGCTCTGGCGCATTTCCTCCATGCGGACGAGGTAACGGTCGTAACAATCGCCCACCGATCCCACCGGCACGTCGAACTCCAGCTCCGGGTAACAGAGATACGGCTGGGCTTTGCGCAGGTCGTACTCCACGCCGCTCCCGCGCAGGTTCGGCCCCGTGAGCCCGTAATCGATGGCCACGTCCTTCGGGATCACGCCGATGTTCTGCGTGCGATCCATCCAGATCCGGTTCCGCGTCAGCAGCGTTTCCGACTCGTCGATATTGATCAGCACCTCGTCGCAGAACTTGCGGCATTGATCCAGCCAACCGGGCGGCAGGTCGCGCGACAATCCGCCGATCCGCGTGTAGGTGGTCGTAAAGCGCGCGCCTGTGAGCGATTCGCACAGGTTGTAGATCTTCTCCCGCTCGGTGAACGTGTGCAGAAACACCGTCATCGCCCCGACGTCCATGGCGTAACTGCCCAGCCCCAGCAGGTGCGACGAGATCCGCGCCAGTTCGCAGCACATCACGCGAATGTACTGGCAGCGGGGCGGCAGTTGGCGGTCGATCCCCAGCAACTTCTCCACCGCCAGCGCGTAGGCGACGTTGTTGGCCAGCGGCGCGAGGTAATCCAGCCGGTCCGTGTAGGGGATGAACTGGGTGTAGGTCATGTTCTCCGCGATCTTCTCGTCGCCGCGGTGCAGATAACCCACGTCCGGCATCGCCTTCGTGATCGTCTCGCCGTCCAGCTCAAGCACGATCCGCAACACCCCGTGCGTCGAGGGATGCGACGGCCCCATGTTGAGGACCATTTTCTCGCCCGCGATGTCCCGCAGTTCCTCCGTTTCCTGGGGGGACAGCGCCTCCGCCGCGGCCGCCGCGCGGCCGGCTGTGTCGCGAAATTCGATGTCTCGTGTCTCCGCCATTACTTCTTCGGTTCAATCGGGCCGGGCCCGAAATTCTCGCCGTGCGCGTCTTTGATGTCCTGGCGCCGTTCCACCCGCGCGTTGAGCTCCAGCGAATCGGTTTCGGGAATGCGCACGCGCGGTTCGCGCGCAACGGCGTCCTTGCCGCCGGCAATCGTGGTGAACGGCCCGCCCGCCATCGGCGCCGGTTCCGTGAACGCCACCTCCGGCACATTCGAGGACTTGCCCGCCAGCGGGAAATCCTTTCTCAGCGGGAAGTAGGGATACCCTTCCCACATCAGGATCCGCCGCAGGTCCGGATGCCCGCGGAAGCGGATGCCCATCATGTCGTAGATCTCGCGCTCGTGCCAATTCGCCGTCCGCCACACACCCGTCACCGTCGGCACCTCGCACTTTTCTTCGCTCACGGAGGTCTTGATGCGCAGGTAGCAATGATGCCCGAGGCCGTAGAGGTGATAGACCACGGTGAAGCGGGGATCATCGCCGTAGTTGTCGAGGCTGGAGATATCGACGAGGTAATTGAAGCCGAGGTCCTGTTTTGCGAAGGTACACACATCTGCAATACGCTCGCTATCAATGAGTTGCAGAGATATTTCTCCACGAAACTCGATCGGTTCGGAAAACAGTTCTCCGAACCGCTCGCGCAATTTGCGTGCGTGATCAACAGGGTTCACTCGACCTATCAGGCTTTTACCAACGCGGGTCCCGGGCGTTTGAGAGTGGAGATCACCGGTTCGCGCCGGACCTGCTGCTGCAGCCGGATCAGCGCGTCCAGCAAGGCCTCAGGCCGCGGCGGGCATCCCGCCACATACACATCCACCGGCAGGATTCTGTCCACGCCCTGAAGCACCGCGTAACTGCGATACATTCCGCCCGTGGAGGCACAGGCGCCCATGGCAATCACCCACTTGGGCTCCGCCATTTGCTCGTAAATGCGCTTCACCACCAGCGCCATCTTGTAGGTGACCGTGCCGGCGACGATCATCACGTCGGATTGCCGCGGAGAAAAACGCATCACCTCGGCGCCGAAACGCGCGATATCGAACCGGCTTGCGCCGGTTCCCATCAGTTCGATGGCGCAACACGCCAGACCCATGGGCATGGGCCACAGCGAATGGACCCGGAACCAGTTGATCGCCGCGTCCAGCCGTGTGATCACCACATCCCCTTCGACCTTGGAGTTGTAGCCGACTTCCGTCTGTGTGTGCATAAACCGCGTCCAAACCACCCGAGGTTGGCGCAGGCAACCTAATTGCCGTGAAAAAGCCAGGCAAGTTGAATTTGTGATATTTTTCACAAGCCTGGACAATCCGTGGCTGCTCCCGCCCTCCGGACCATGGGTCAAGGACCCCACCAGCGTGCGCGCAGGCCCCGGGAGGCGGAAATGTCCTGAGATCCCTGGAGCGGGCTGCGGGCCATTGCGGCGGCTCGTCGAGCCCCCCGGGTCCGGTTCGACCCCCAATTTTCGATGGGGCGGATTTTCCCCTTGCTTCAACGAGCCGGGCGCCTATCTTCTACGCGCCTGAACTCCGCGGGTGCGGAATGTTCGCAAAGGCTGAGAAAAGTGAAGTTAACGCAGAACCTGACCCTCAACCTCCGTTGCCCACTCGCAACGTTTGGTCCGTTAGGCAACGGAGCCCGGCAGACCAACGGCTGACCAGGCCCGTCTCTCGTCCCGACTCCCTCAAAGTATGCTCACAATGGAAGAAGCCCTGAAGCAAAGCAATATGCGCTTTGCCGCAGGCGAAATCGTCAAAGGCACCATCATCGAAGTCCGTCCCAAGGAAGTCCTCGTCGATATCGGCTACAAAAGCGAAGGCGTCATCCCCGCCTCCGAGTTCGACGACATCAAGACCGTCAAGGTCGGCGACGAAATCGATGTCCTGATCGAAAAGCTCGAAGACCGCGAAGGCATGGTCGTCCTCTCGCGCGAGAAGGCTGAATTCAAGAAGAACTGGGAACGCATCCTCACCATTTGCAACGAGGGCGGCACCATCAGCGGCAAAGTCAAAGCGGTCGTCAAAGGCGGCCTCCTCGTCAACATCGGCGTCGAAGCCTTCCTGCCCGCCTCCCAGATCGACATCACCACGCCGAAGAACCTCCAGCAGTACGTCGGCAACACCTACGAGTTCAAGGTCGTCAAGATCAACCAGGAACGCCAGAACATCGTCCTCTCGCGCCGCGAACTCATCGAACAGGAACGCATGGAGCGGCGCCAGAAGCTCCTCGCGGAGATGACCCCGGGCGACATCCGCAAGGGCACCGTCAAGAACATCACCGACTTCGGCGCGTTCATCGACCTCAACGGCATCGACGGCCTGCTCCATATCACCGACATGAGCTGGGGCCGCATCGGCCATCCGTCCGAAATGCTTAAGGTCGGACAGGACATCGACGTCGTCGTTCTCGACATCAATCGCGAGAAGGAGCGCGTCAGCCTCGGCCTCAAGCAGAAGATGGCCAATCCGTGGGACAACATCGAAACCAAGTATCCCATCGGCGCGCGGGTCAAAGGCCGCGTGGTCAACCTCGTGCCCTACGGCGCGTTCGTGGAACTCGAGCCCGGTGTCGAAGGCCTCGTCCACGTCACCGAACTCTCCTGGACCAAGCGCATTGCCAAGCCCTCCGACGTCCTCAAGCAGGACCAGGAGATCGAGGCCGTGGTGCTCGGCATCAATCGCGAAGAACAAAAAATCTCCCTTGGCGTGCGCCAGCTCGAGAGCAACCCGTGGGATCATGCCGAGGAGAAGTATCCGCCCGGAACAAAGGTCAAGGGCAAGATCCGCAACCTCACCAGCTACGGCGCCTTCATCGAACTCGAGGAAGGTCTCGACGGCATGATCCACGTCTCCGACATCTCGTGGACGCGGAAGATCAATCACCCTTCGGAAGTCCTGAAGAAGGGCGACGAGGTCGAAGCCGTCGTGCTCGAAGTGGACAAGGCCAACCAGCGCATCGCCGTCGGCATCAAGCAACTGACCCAGGACCCGTGGGAGAACATCGACCAGCTCTACAAGGTCGGCGACCTCGTCACGGGCCAGGTCACCAAGCTCGCCAGCTTCGGCGCGTTTGTCGGCCTCCAGCACGATATCGACGGCCTGGTGCACATCTCGCAGATCAGCGAGGAGCGCGTGGACAAGATCAAGAACGTGCTCAAGGTCGGCCAGGAAGTCACGGCGCGCGTCATCAAGATCGACCGCGCGGACCGGCGCATCGGCCTTTCGATCAAGGCCGCCAACTACTCGCCCGAACAGCTCAAGGCCGAGCAGGCCGTGCTCGACGCGCTCAAACCCGGCGAAGACCTTGTCGCGCTGCAACATGCCTTCGACGCCGCCGACGAAGCCCGGCAGCAGGAGGAACAACAGCAGCAGCAGCAGAAGTAAGCCGGTTGCTACGCTTCATCCCTCCCGTCCCGCTCCCGCGGGCGGGAGGTTTCTTTTTGGCTGCATTTCTACTTGGACTTTTCGAGGCCCGCACCGCAGATTCAAGCCATGCCGTTTACGAAGTTAGGTTTGTCTGAACCCGTGCTCGAAGGCGTTCGCGCCATGGGTTATGTCGATCCCACGCCCATCCAGCTCCGCGCTATCCCGCTGATCATGGAGGGCAAGGACGTGATCGGCAGCGCCCAGACCGGCACCGGAAAGACCGCCGCCTTCGCGCTGCCGTTGCTCACCAAACTCGTCCGTCACGAGCCCGCGGCCCGCGTGCTCGTCCTCGAGCCCACCCGCGAGCTCGCCGCCCAGGTCGAAACCGCCATCCGCGATTTCGCCCGCTTCACCAACATCCGCACCGCCGTCCTCTTCGGCGGCGTGGGCTACGGCCGGCAGATCGATTCGCTTCAGGAGGGCGTCGATATCATCGTCGCCACTCCCGGGCGCCTCCTCGACCATCTCGAACGCGGGACGTGCCGGCTGAACCATGTCCGCCATCTGGTTCTGGACGAAGCCGATCGCATGCTCGACATGGGATTCCTCCCGGACGTGCGCCGGATCATTCAGAAAACGCCGCGCGAGCGCCAGACCATGCTGTTCTCGGCAACCATTCCGCCCGAGATCGAGACGCTCATCCAATGGGCCATGCGCCACCCGCAGACGGTCGAGATCGGCGCGCGCCGTTCCCCGGCCGAAACCGTCAGGCATGTCATTTATCCCGTCGCGGAATCGCAGAAGACCGATCTGCTGCTGGCGCTGTTGGAGCGCGTGAACTACGATTCGGTGATTGTTTTCTGCCGCACCAAGCACGGCGCGGATCGCATTGCGCAACTGCTCAAGCGCAACAACCATTCGGTGGCCGTGCTGCATTCCAACCGCACCCAGCGCGAGCGCGAGCAGGCGTTGCGCGGCTTCCGCGAAGGCCGCTACGAACTGCTCGTCGCCACCGACATCGCCGCGCGCGGACTCGACATCGCGGACGTCAGCCATGTGATCAACTACGACGTGCCGCATCACCCGGAGGACTACATCCATCGCATCGGCCGCACGGGCCGGGCGGAGGCGAGGGGCGATGCGTTCACGCTGATGGTGGCCGAGGATGTGAAGCACGTGGCGGCGATCGAACGGTTCATCGGCCGCAGGATCGAGCGCGTGAAACTGGAAAACTTCAACTACCGCTATACCGCGCTGTTCGACCAGGACAAGCCCGGCCAGCCCGCTGCGGCCGGGCGCGTTCAGGCGGTGCGCGTCCTGGGCGGCTACTACTTCGGCCCCGCCCGGCGGCGGCGTTGAGTGCAGGCAATCCGGAGCGCGACTCTGCGAGTCGCAGCAACGGCCGACAGCTCCTTCCCGCTCGGGTTTTGCAGGTAATCCGCCTGCGTCACTGTATCGCCCCGACGCGAGGCGGGGCGTTGGTGGGGACTGGATTGCCAAGGATGTCGCGCCCGCCGTTGTTCGGGACGATGCGACCGAGCGGCAACTCCGTTCCGGGGCGCGCCTTGTAGGCGATCAGTGATTCAAAACCATTGCCGGCGCCGCCCGGATGGACCAGCGGCGGGCGGTTCGTCGTCCCGAGCGGATCGTCGGGCCGGTTCACGTGCGTTCCGTAAAACACATTCGCTTCAAATATCGTGTTCGTGCTTTTTCCCCAGTCGTATCGCACGCGGCCGTCCACGTAGAAGAGGTTGTTGAAGAAACGGGTATTGCTCGCGTTGCCGCGATCCCATTCGGTGCACAGGATCAGCGGGAGATCCTGTCCGGGGCCGACGTAGATCGTGTTGTTGTAAACCTGCGTGTTCCTGGCGCCGCCGCCGAAGTGAAACACCCGGGCGCTGTTCAACCCGTCGTTCTGGCTGATGTTGTAACGAATGATCGTGTCTTCGTTGTAGGAATTCCCGGGCGCGCAAATGAGAATGAAGCCGCCTTCGTTGTCGTGGCTGTAGTTGTACTGGATGATCGTGCGCCGGCTCTGGTAGTCGGAATCAAATCCCTGGCCGTCCTTTGTGCCTTTCATCCCGGAGACTTCGTTGAACTGAATCACCGTGTCGTCGCTGGCAAACGGCCAGATGCCGGCCGCGTAATCCTCGCAACGCATGCGGCCGCCGCGAAGGACGTTGTATTCGACCAGCGCGCCGTTGCTGCCCCAGATCTTGATGCCGTCGCCCCCGATGTCCTCGAGCAGGTTGCTGCGGATGATGACCCCGAGACTGCGGGCGCGTCCGGAGGTGCGCTGGCAGATGCCGTTGCGGTCGGTGCGCACCACATGGCAGTTCTCGATGATCAACCCGTCGAAATGCGATTGATTGGCGCCGCGGCTCTCGAAGTAGATGCCGCACCCCTCGTGCGACTTCCGCAAGTCGCCGTTTACGTCGTGCACAAACAGGTTGCTCAACCGGATATGGCGCATCTTGCCGAAGCCGTCGGACTGGATGCGAACGCCGGTGCGCCACGGGACGCGGTTGGTGCCGAGGTTCGTGATTTCAAGGTCCCGCACTTCCCAGAACTCCACGTTGCGCAGCAACAACGTGTCGAGATACAACCCTTCGCCGTCTATTCGCGGGCGGTCGCCCTCGCCGTATTTCCCGATCGCGATCACGTTGGTCCTGCCATCCTGGATGGCGCCGGATCCCTGCGGACGCAACTGGCCGGTGTAGCGCGTTCCGGCCTTGAAGAGAATCCGATCGCCGGGCTGGAACACTTCCCGATTCACCCGTTCCAGGGTTTTCCACGCGAGCGTCGGCGAAGTCCCGTTGTACGCGTCGTCGCCGGTTGACGCGTCCACGTAATAGGTGGCTGCGCCGGCCGCTTCAGATGCGACGGCGAAGAGGATCGCGACGGCGCCGGTTTGAAAGGAGCGGATGAGCCAAGAACGCATGGAGTGGAGCATCCATGAAACGACGCAGAAACTCAACAGCCCGGAACGGCAAAGCCCTTACAGCTTCACCCACTTGCCGGTCTTCGAGGAGCGCTGGACAGCTTCGAGCACCTGCTGATTCCTCAGGCCGTCTTCGAACGTGGGATGCACGGGCTTGCGATCGATGCAGGCATTCACGAAGTCGGCGACGGCATGGACGAAAGTGTGTTCGTAGCCGATCGGATGGCCGGGCGGCCACCAGTGGCCGACATACGGGTGGATGCCGTCGCGTTCAGTGACGAGGATGTCGCGGAACCCCTGCCGGTCCCTGGGATCTTCCGCGTTGTAATATTTCAGGCGGTTCATGTCCTCGAAATCGAACAGCAAGGAGCCTTTGCTGCCGTTGAGTTCGATTTCGATGTGGTTCTTGCGTCCGGTGGCGTATCGCGTGACTTCGAGATTCGCGAGCGCGCCGTTTTCGAGGCGTGCCATGAAGAGCGCCGAATCCGGGACGGTGACCTTGCCCATCCTGCGAACGGGTTTCGTGCCGGCGTCGGCTTTCGGCGGGGTCGGAAGAGGGCGTTCGGGGATGAAAACGTGGGTCAGCCCGCAGACCTCTTTGAATTCGCCGGCGAGATAGCGACCGAGGTCGATCAGATGCGAGTTGATGTCGAAATGCACGCCGCCGCCGCTGGTTTCCTTTTGCAGGCGCCAGTCGAGCGGGAACTCCGGGTCCACGAGACGATCCTGCGCGTAGCGCGCGCGGTAATGGAACAGCCGGCCGAGGGCGCCTTCGTTGATCATCCTGCGCGCAAGCGCGATGGCGGGGACGCGCCGGTAGTTGTGGCAGATCATGTGCACCACTTTGGCCTTCTGCGCGGCGGCGAGCATCGCCTGCGCCTGCTTCACATCCATGGCCATCGGCTTTTCGCAGAGCACGTGTTTCCCGTTCTGCGCGGCGGCGATCGCAATCTCCGCGTGTGAATTCGTGGGCGTGGCGATGTCCACGATGTCGATGAGGGGCGATTCGACGACTTCGCGCCAATCGGTGCACACGTGCTGCCAGCCGAGCTGGGCGCGCACTGCCTGGACAGCGGCGGCGTTGCGGCCGCAGAGGGTGTGCATTTCGATGTGGGCCTTGAGCGGGAAAAACCTGGGCGCCTGGCGCCAGGCGTTCGAATGAGCTCTTCCCATGAAGCGGTACCCGATCAGCCCGACGCGGAGAGTCCTGGCCATATTGAAGTTGGGATTGAAATAGCGACCGCCGACTTTATAGTGAGGCTCGATTTTCAAGTCAATCGGCGACTCACCGGGTCATTAAATCGCGGATTGATTATAAACATTTGACGCTCAGAAGGTTCCAGAGCGAATGCGACTCTATCCATTCTAAATTATGCCGTTTACCGCCGCCCGCATTGCACAGGAAACAGGTGGAGAAGTCATCGGCAACCCTGACATCGTGCTGAACAATTTCGCCCCAGCGGATCACGCGAAGCCGGGAGACCTGACTTTCGCCGAGAATGCGGATTACTTCGGGCGCGCGGAACAGAGCGGCGCTTCGGCGATCATCGTGGACAGCGCGTTCACCTCGTCGAAGGTGTTGATTCGCGTGCCCAACGCCCGCGTCGCCTTCGCCAAAATTCTGTCGCTGTTTTTTCCCGAACCTTCCTTGCCGCCGGGAATTCATCCGAGCGCAGTGGTGTCGGGCACGGCGGTGGTGGATCCGACGGCGCATGTCGGACCGGGTTGCGTGGTCGGTGAGCGGGCTCGCATCGGAGCGCGAACCGTGCTGCACGGCGGCAATCATGTGGGGGCCGATTGCGTCTTAGGCGAGGACGTGCATCTGTTTCCGAACGTCGTGCTTTACGCGCGCACCGAGGTCGGCCATCGCGTGCGGATTCATGCGGGCAGCGTGATCGGCTCCGACGGATTCGGTTATGTCCAGGACGGCGGCACGCATCGAAAAGTGCCGCAGATCGGGAACGTGGTGATTCAGGATGACGTGGAGATCGGCGCGAACGTGACGATCGATCGCGGCGCACTGGGCCCGACGGTGATCGGGAAGGGGACCAAGATCGACAACCTGGTTCAGATTGCGCACAACGTGGTGCTGGGGGAGAACTGTCTGGTGATCGCGCAGGTGGGCATTGCAGGCAGCACGCGTGTGGGGAACGCATCGATCTTCGCAGGGCAGGTCGGCGTTGCCGGGCATTTGCGGATCGGCAGCGGCGTTTCGGTCGCGGCGCAGTCGGGCGTGATGAACAACATTCCGGACGGCGAGAAATGGCTGGGATCGCCGGCGCAACGCGACTGGGATGCCAAGCGGCAGATGATCGCGCTGCAACGGCTTCCGGACCTGCTGCGGCGCGTCCAGGATCTGGAAAAGCGTTTGAAGAACAGCGCTCCCAGCGCGGCGTCGGAGTGAATCCGGGCGCCCGGCCGCTGCGCCAATATCTTCGTGTTCCGGGGTTGCGCTTCATCGGCCAATATTGTCATATAGCCCGTGATCCTCAGCGATCACGCCGGAGAAACCTCCGGAATCCGGGTTCACGTGTGTCCCGGATTGTTCCCCCGCCGTTGATCAGAGGACTGTCATGCGGACACAGAGCCCATCGAATGCAGACACGGGGCAACAGGGTGTTCTGGTCGAGAACGCGCTCCAACCCGGAGTCGCGTGGGGCGTGATGACGGTTGACGCGACCGGCCAGGCCGTTGAATACAATTCGGAAGCGGAGCGCGTCTTGCGCCTTGCCGGAATGGCGACCGTGTCGCCGGGTTCAGCCCTTCCGGCGGCGCTGGACGCCGCCGCGAACGAAGCGCGCGCGGCGGGAAAAATCTGCAACCGGCGCGTCACGCTGCCGACACCCGGAAACGGCGACCTGGTGCTCGATGTGGCGGCGGTGCCGCTGGGCGCGGCGGCGGATTCGAATGGAGCGATTCTCCTGTTCCGCGATGCGTCCACGGGCGCGCGCTATGAGCCCAGCCTGCGGCGACTGGATCGCCTCGCAAGCGTCGGTACGCTCTCGGCCAGCATGGCGCACGAAATCAAGAACGCCCTCGTCGCCATCAAAGCGTTTGTCGATATTCTCCTCGAGAAAAACCCGGACGCGGACCTGGCAGGGATCGTCCGCCGCGAGATTGGCCGCGTCGATTCCATCGTCAGCCATATCCTGAACTTCTCGATGGCGGCCCAGCCGTCGTTCGCGCGCGTGGATCTGCACCGGGTGCTGGATCATGCGTTGCGCCTCGTCCAGCATCGGGTCGGTCACAAGGAGATTGTTTTCGAGCGCGAGTTCCTGGCGCGAACGGCCGGGTGCCACGGGGACGATCACCAGCTCGAGCAGGCTTTCGTGAACATCCTGTTCAACGCCGTCGATGCGATCGAATCCACCGGCACACTGCGCATCTGTACGGATCTGCTGGGTGAGGATTCTGCGGCGCCGGGCAGGGATGGCTCGGGGAAGTGCCGCATTCGGGTGCGCATTTCGGACAGTGGCTCGGGGATTTCTCCGGAGAACATGAGCCGCATTTTTGAACCCTTCTTCACAACCAAATCGAACGGCACGGGATTGGGCCTTGCGGTGACTCGACGCATCGTGACCGAGCACAGGGGAACCATGCACGTCGAGAGCCAGCCCGGCAAGGGGACCACCTTCGTCGTCCTGTTGCCCGCCGCCGAGCCGGATGCCGGCTGATTGCGCTCGTTCGGAATGCGGGACCTCGTCACGATCGCTGTCTGCAGCGACATCCATTATGCCTGTCGCGCCGAGCAGGCGCGGGGCAATCACTATGAAAGCAACGCGGTGCGGAATCCCGCGGTCCGCCTGCTGATCCGTGCGTGGCGGCACTTTATCTGGCTGCGCGCGCCGGTGCACCGGAATGATCTGCTGGACACGTTTCTGCAGCGCGCCGGAGACGCCGACTGTGTGGTGGCCAACGGCGATTATTCCTGCGACTCGGCGTTCATCGGGTTGAGTGACGACGCGGCGTTCGGCAGCGCCCGCGAGTGCCTGGAGAAATTGCGATCCCGTTTCGGTTCGCGGCTGAGACTGACGATCGGCGATCACGAGCTCGGGAAAGTCATGTTGGCGGGCGGGTGCGGAGGGATGCGGCTGAGAAGTTACGAGCGGGTTGTGACCGACCTTCAATTGGAACCGTTCTGGAAAACCGAGTTTGGCCGATACGTGCTGATAGGCGTGACGTCCTCTCTGCTGGCGCTGGAGGCGTTCCAAACCGAGATCCTGCCGGAGGAACGCGCGGCATGGGAGCGCCTGCGGGAAGAGCACCTCCTTCAGGTGCGGCACGCGTTTGCGGCGTTGGCTCCCGGCGCCCGCATTGTGTTGTTCTGCCACGACCCGACCGCGCTGCCCTTCCTGTTGCGGGTGGAAGAGGTGCGGGCGCGGCTGGATCAGGTCGAGCTGACGGTGATTGGCCACCTGCACTCGCCGCTCATTTTCTGGGAGAGCCGCGTGCTGGCGGGCATGCCGCCGATTGGTTTCCTGGGCCCGGCCGTGAAGCGCATGACCTCGGCGCTGCGCGAGGCGCGCTGCTGGAAGTCTTTCCGAACGCGGCTCTGCCCTTCACTGGCGGGGATCGAACTGTTGAAGGACGGAGGGTTCCTGATGCTTCGGATGGATCCGGAGGCGCGGATGCCGCTGGCCGTCGAGCGTCACCGCATTCCGCGCTGAGAGTATGTTTTACGCGCGGGTGTTGGACCCGCGCGTGTGGTGGCGAGAGGGTTGCGCTCTAGTCTTCCACCGGGACCTGCTGCCGGTTCTGGTTTTGCTGGTTCAGTGGATTCTGCTGCTGGCCGGACTGGTACACGTTGTTGGTGCCGCCGGTGGGCGTCAGACCGGTGTCGGGTTTCAGCGCGATATTGTTGATCACGCGAGTGACACCCTGGACATTTTGCGCCAGCTCGCCCGCCCGGTTCTTCTGCTCCTGGGTGTCCACGAACCCGCTGAGTTGCACCACGCCCGCAAAGGTTCTCACATCCACACCTGTGAACTTGTACAACGGGTCTTCCTTCAGGCGATCCTCCACCCGTTCGGTGATCGCTTTGTCGTCGATGATCCTGCCGGCCGTCCGGTCGCTGGTGTCCCTGGTCTGGCAGCCCGTCAGGCCCGCAAGAACGACGGCGGCAGTCGAGCCTCCGATGAGAAGTAGCTTCTTGAGATTTGCCATAGATGCATTCCTTTCTTGCCCATCCTACGTGATCGCACTGCCGCTTCCATGGGGTTTACTACCCGAGAACGAAAAAGAAACAACCGAGGCGCGGCGCCGTGCGCTCCCGCGCGTGCGCGAATTGACTTGAAGTGGCGCTTTGTTAGCGTGCAGGTGGACATGCCCAAGAGCTCCATCTTCCAGAGAGTTCGCGAGCGCGCGATGGCGTTGTGGGACGAGAGTGTGCTCGGGACCGGAAATGAGCCCACGCGCCTTTACAGGTTCATTCACTTCTGGCAGCTCGTCATCAAGAGCTTCGTCCGGAACCGCGGTCCCGTTCGCGCTTCGGCTTTGTCCTACTCGACGCTTCTGGCATTGATCCCCGTGCTCGCCCTCGCCATGAGCATCACCACGGGCCTGCTCAAGGACGAGGGCGCCGACGAAATTGAGCGTTTCATTGAGCAACTGGTGGATGCCGTCATCCCGCCGGCGGTGATCGATACAAACGTCATTTACTCCGCCAGTGAGGAAACAGGCGCGCTGCCCAACGAACTGGACATGGCGGAGTCGGATGGCGAAGGCGTTGTTGCCGAGGAGGGAGCTGCTGCCGTTGAGGGCGAAGTCATCGCATCGGACAGCGGATCCGTCACGAACTTGCCGTCCGCCGGCGCGCCCGGAGATCCGGCCGGGGCGGTGATCACGGACAACGCGCGGGTGGTCCAGGCGCAGCGGGACGCGGCGCGCTACATCAAGCAGTTCATCGACAACTTCAGCGGCGCCGGGTTGAGCCTGTTTGCGATGATCATCCTCATCTACCTGGCGGTGTCGATGCTGTCGAGCATTGAGGACACGTTCAACGACATCTGGGGCGTGACGCAGGGCCGGAGCTGGCCGACGCGCGTGGTGCTGTATTGGACGACGTGCACGCTGGGGCCGTTGTTGCTCGTGGCGGCCCTGGGGTTGTCGAGCGGTCCGCAATGGCAGGCGGCGCAGACATGGCTGGCGCGATACAGCCTGGTCGGAGCGGTGGTGTTCAAACTGATTCCGCTCGTCCTGTTGTGGCTGACGTTCGCCCTGTTCTACAAGGCGGTTCCGAACACGAAAGTGAACTTCAGCGCGGCGTTTGTCGGCGCTCTGGTCGGTGGCACGTTGTGGTACCTCAACAACCTCTTCGGTTTCCTGTACGTCTCGCGCGTGGTGACGAGCTACAAGATCTACGGCAGTCTCGGCCTGGTGCCCGTGTTCATGTTCGGCCTGTATCTCTCCTGGCTGATCCTGCTTCTTGGCGCGCAGGTCGCCTACGCGTTCCAGAATCGCGCGCTCTATTTCCAGGAGAAACTCACCGAGAACGTGAACCAGCGCGGGCGCGAGTTCGTCGCGCTGCGGCTGATGACCTGCATCGGGCAGCGTTTCGAGGCGGGGCTGCGCCCGCCCAGCGTACGCGAGATGTCGGTTGAACTCGGCGTGCCCAGCCGGCTCGTTCAGCAGGTCCTGCAAACCCTGCTGTCGGCGCGGCTCGTCACCGAGGTTTCTGGCACCGAGCCCGGCTACGTGCCGGCGCGCCCGCTGGAATCCATCAATGCCCACCACGTGCTGATGGCCATGCGCGCGTTGCAGGGACAGGAATTGCTGACGCGGGACGAGCCTGTGCGCGAGGAGGTTTACGGCGAGTTCGCCCGCATCCAGGAGGCCGAGAAGGCAGTGGCGTCGTCCGTGTCGATCATGGCCCTGGTGAGCCGCGCCATGACGCGCACGGAGCTCTCGCCGCCGCAGGACGGGCAGGCGATCAAGCTGAAGCCCGCGCTCGTGCCGTCTTCTTCATCGGAGCGGCAGGAAAAGCCTCCTCCTCCGGTGCAGTCGCTCGCGGCGGCCACGGCTCCTCTTTCGCCTCACGATCTTCCGGCCCAGGAATCGGCAGCCGCGCCCGCTCCGGACAGTTCCCAACCGGAGCCGTCGCCACCGTCGCCGCCCCCGACAGAGACCGTCGAGGAAGAGCGGGATTTCCCGTTATGATCATCGGGGTTCCGAAGGAGATTAAAGAACAGGAATACCGCGTGGCGTGCCTGCCGTCCGGCGTCTATCAACTGGTGCGGCGCGGTCACACCGTCGTCGTCGAGCGCGGCGCCGGCGCCGGGGCCGGCTATCGCGATTCGGAATACGAGCACGCCGGCGCCCGCCTGGTGGATTCGCATGCTGCCGTGTTCGAGCAGGCGGACCTGGTGGTCAAGGTCAAGGAACCGCAGCCTTCCGAGTTTCCACTGCTGCGCCCGGGCCAGATCCTGTTCACCTACCTGCACCTCGCGGCGAGTCGCGCGGTTACCGAAGCATTGATGAAGTCCGGCGTGACCGCGCTTGCGTACGAAACCATCGAAGTGAACCGGCGTCTCCCGTTGCTGGAACCGATGAGCGAGATTGCAGGGCGCATGTCCGTGATCGTGGGCGGTTATTTCCTGGCCAAGCATTGCGGAGGCAGCGGCGTGCTGCTCGGCGGCGTGCCGGGCGTCCTGCCCGGAAAAGTTGTCGTGCTCGGGGGCGGCACGTCCGGCATCAATGCGGCCCGCATGGCGCAGGGCGTGGGAGCGGACGTCACCATCCTGGAAGTGGACCTCGAACGGATGCGTTTCCTCGATATCACGCTGCACACCGCTCACACGCTGTATTCGAATGAGACCCACCTGCTCGACCTGTTGCCCGAAGTGGATCTGCTGATCGGCGCCGTGCTGGTTCCGGGGGCGCGGGCGCCGCAATTGATTCGCCGCGACATGCTGCGGCGGATGCGCCCGGGGAGCGTTTTCGTTGACATCGCAATTGACCAGGGCGGCTGCGCCGAGACGTCGCGCGCGACAACCCACCACGAGCCCGTTTTTGTGGACGAGGGCGTGACGCACTACTGCGTGGCGAACATGCCGGGCGCGTATGCGAGGACCGCCACGCAGGCGTTGACAAATGTCACGCACCGGTATGTGGAACTGCTGGCCGACGGCGGCCTTGCGGAAGCCTGCGCGAAACAGCCGGCGCTGGTCAGCGGGATCAATGTCCAGCGCGGCCGAGTCACGCATCGCGCCGTTGCGGAGGCGCATGGATTGGAATACGCGGAGCCGGACTGCGGCGGGGCGTGAACGCGGGGACGGTCAGCGCGGCTGGCCGATGAGCCGGGATAACGCGGTGCGCAATTGCTGGCGCGCCCGATAGAGGCGCATCTCGACGGCTTTGGCCGAGCAACCGAGCGCGGCCGCAATCTCCGCGTGCGACTGTTGCTCGTATTCGAACAGAATCAGCGGAACCCTGAGTTCTTCGGGAAGGGCCGCCACCGCGTGGCGCACCGCGGCGGCCCGTTCAGCCTGTTCCAGCTTCTCCTCGGGACCCGGGCTGTCGTCGGGCAATACGTTCGCCAGTCCGGTGTCCTCGGGCCCGTGCGCATCGAGCGGCACCTGCGGCCGACGGTTCAGGCGGCGCAGACGATCCCGCGCCAGGTTGGTGGCGATGGCGAAAAGCCAGGTCGAGAATTTGCGGCCGGGCTGGAACCGGTGGCGGTGAAGATAGACGCGAACGAACGTTTCCTGGGCGAGATCGGCGGCCTCGTCTTCGTCCTGGAGCAGGCGAATCAGATAACGATGAACCCGGCCCGCATGGCGGGTCATCAGTTCGTTCAGGGCGCTCTGCTGCCCCGAACGAAGCCGCTCCATCGCGGCGGTATCAAGGGCATCAGTGGTGATGTCGCCCATGATGTGCGGCGGGCGACGCGCCGGTCATGCCCGCATGCGACGGTCCGAACGTCCGCTCCACAATCCATTCGAGATAACGGCGGCCCTGCTCGGGCGGCATCGCGCGGCTGATCTGATAGAAGTGATCGAGCATGGCCTGGTGGCACTCGGCCCGCAACAGCGCCGCGTCCCGGATCGCGCGTTCGATCTCCTCATTGACGGAGTTGGTGCTCAGGACCAGCCGTTTCAACTCTTCATTCCTCGCGTCGATCCGTTCGCACCTCGCGAGGCAGGCCGCCATGTAGGCTTCGTGGATCTGTTCGACCCTGGCCATGGATTCGTCCGGAAGCTGGAACTCCTGCTTCAACCAGGCGAGTTCCGGATGAGGGGCTGCGCACATCTGCCGGGACCTGGCAGTGCCGGCCAGATACGAGCCCCCGTAGGCGATCAATGCGATGGCCAGTCCGGTCACCAGGATGAGCCAGGGCTTCTTCATGGTCGCGGCATCTGGTAGGGATCGACGTTTTGCACGTAAAGGGCGCCGAGCGACTCGGCGGTGCGCTCCGAAACGGCGCGCGCGTGCAACGCGCCGGCAAGCAACCCGGCGGCGACCAGGACGGCAGAGAAGGCGGTGGCGAAAGCGGGCCGGAGGATCAATGGCTCGACGAACCGGCGCCACCAGAGCAGGAGGTTGGGCGCTGCGGCTTCCCGGGCCGCAATCCGCCGCCACACGTTCTCTTCGAACCGCGGCGGCACGGCGCTGTCCACCTCCCATTCGCGCAACAGCGAACGGAGCTTTGTGTCTTCGGAATTCTCGTTCTTCATTTCAATGGCTTCTTCGCCTGTTCGTAATACGCATGCCGATGCAGAAACCCTCAAGAAAAAACAAGCGCCCCCCGGCCCGAGCCATGCGCGAAATGACGCCGGAGGAACCACCGCGGTCGGGACAATTCCGCGCGCATATGCGCGCGGAATTGTCCTGCCGGAATTGCCAAACGCTTGATCGGCTGATGCTTAAGAAAACCGGCCTCTGTGAGCGCAGGACAATTCTGCGCGCATATGCGACAGGAATTGTCCTGGCCCGCGACGTGGATCGGCACGCCGTTGAGAAGGTGAAACGGCAAATCGCCAGGCGTGCAGCAAGACGTCAGGGGGCGACTTGGACGATCAGGGTGCTCGGACGACGGCTCGCGAGGACGCTCGCCCCACCAAAAAGGAGATGTAATGGTTCTTTGCACAGGCGTTCTCGTCTGTGGGTCCTCGTCCTGTTCCGATGCGAGGCGTATGCCTCCTTCAACTGCTCCGGATCGTGCGAAAGTGGTTCAGGACGGAATGCCGCGCCACGCCTTGGCTGCCCGAGATCACGGTCGTGATGTAATGCTTCGCCGATTCCACCGCGCGGGGGAGACGCTGTCCGCGGGCGAGGAAAGCCGCAATGGCGGCCGAGTAGGTGCAGCCGGTTCCGTGCGTGCTGACGCCGCGGACGAACGGGGCCGTCAGAAGCCATTCGGTTTTGCCGTCGAAGAGCACGTCGGCCGCTTCATGATAGCCGCGAAGGTGCCCGCCTTTGACCAGTGCGGCGCAGCCGAATTGCCTGTGAAGATCGCGCGCAGCCGTGCGAAGATCTTCGAGCGATCGCAGTGATCGGCCGGTCAGCAAGGCCGCCTCGTCGAGGTTGGGGGTGACAAGAGTGGCCAGCGGCAGGAGGCGTTTGCGCAATACCCTTTCCGCCGCGGGCTGAAGCAGACGCGCGCCGCTGGTGGAGACCATCACTGGATCGACGACCAGCGGTATCCGGTGTTGTTCCAGGAGCCGGCCGACGGTTCGGATGATGGCGGCGTTGTAGAGCATTCCGGTCTTTATGGCCGCTGGCGGCAGTTCCTCCAGGACGGCCTGGATTTGAAGTGCAACCATGTCGGGCCGGCATGCCTGGATGCCGGTCACACGGCGCGGGTTCTGGGCCGTAAGGCAGGTGATGGCCGAAGTGCCGTGGACGCGCAGCGCTGCGAAGGTTTTGAGATCGGCCTGGATCCCGGCGCCGCCGCCGCTGTCGGATCCGGCGATGGTCAGCGCGACCGGCAAAGATTCGGTGTGTCGCATGCGCGCAGGATGCCGCTGCGGGGTCCGGATTGGAACGGTTTTCTTCCGTTGCACAACGATCCACCTTCGCAGGACTGCAGACAGGCGCGAAGACGCGTTGTCCCGCGAACGAACGGCCGCCGGGTGTGAAAGGATCAGGACTGTTTGCCGCCTGCCAGTCGCTGAAGGATCTCGTTCAACTCCTGAATGTGCGGCGGCTTTCCGAGCAGGGCATCAACTTCGGGAGCTTCCTCGCCGGCTTCTTTCATCATGGCGCCCCAGCCGGTCATCATGATGACGGGTGTGCCGGGCGATTCGGCTTTGATGGCGCGCGCGACCTGATGGCCGTCGATGTCGGGCATGCCGAGGTCGGTGATGACGGTTTCGTACGGCTCGTGCCGTTTCAAGGCGGCGCGAAAGACTTCTACGCCTTCCCGTCCGTTGGAGGCGATGGTGACCTCGTGGCGGAAGCGGGTGAGGCAATTCTTGAGGATTTCCTGCATCTGCGGTTCGTCGTCGATGCAGAGAATTCGCAGTTGCCTTGCGGACGAAGGCGCCGGAGCGGCAGCGGGCTGGGTTTGGGGAGTGCGCTGGCGAATGGGGAACACCAGGCGCACGCAGGTGCCCATACACGGCGCGCTTTCGATTTCAATGCTGCCTTCGTGGCGCTGCATCATTCCATAAACCATCGCCAGTCCGAGCCCCGTGCCGCCGCGCTTGGTTTTCGTCGAGAAGAACGGTTCCAGGCAGCGTTCCCGCGTGCTCTCGTCCATGCCGATGCCGTCGTCCCGGATCTCGACGTGGAGCTGCTGGGTCACGTCGGAATCGGCGTTGCCGGTGCTCTTCGCGCGGGTGACGAGCGTGATGGTGCCGCCGCGAGGCAGCGCGTCGATGGCGTTGAAGACCAGATTGATCAGCGCTTCGCGCAGGTCGCTCGGGTCGCTCAACAGCAGGGGCAGCCCGGGATCCAGTTCCTTCTGGATGTGGATCGAGATGCCTTCCCGCTGGGACAGATCGCGCCAGCGGGGTCGGGTGAGTTCCACAACCTCTTCAATCAACTGGTTGATGTTCACGCGCACGAGCTGTTCGGTGTCCGAGCGCTGGCGGTAGAACTGGCGCATCCGCGAAACGATGTTCGCGATATCGTCTCCGGCCCTGTGGATGGTCTGGAGGTAATGGCGCGCGTTTTCGGGAAGATCCGGGATCGTGCCCAGCATGAGTTCCGAGTAGGCGACGATGGGCGAAAGCGCGTTGTTGACGTCGTGAACGACGCCGCTGGCCATTTCGCCGAGGGCGCGGAGGCGTTCCTGTTGCACAACGACGGCCTGGGTGCGGCGGAGTTCGTCGTAGGCCTTCTGAACGCCTTCGGTGAGGCGGATCTGGTCATAGAGGCTGCGGCATTGTTCTTCGGTGGTGAGGACCTTCGCCTGCAGCGCTTCTTTTTCGGAGCGGACGGTGGCGATTTCGGCGAGGACCTGTTCGGATTTATAGCGCACTTCTTCCAGCACGAGGACGATCATGCTGACGGCGATGAACAGTTGGAGGACGGCGGCGACGAGGAATCCGGCGCTGTAAAGGCTTTCGTAGCCCTTCTGCTGAGTGAAGGGATAACTGACGAGGTACAGGCCCCAGAGGAAGAACCCGAGCGAGAGCATGCCGGCACCGACGAATGGCAGTTTGCGCCGCAAACGATAAAAGCAGACGCCCGCGAACAGGCTGCCCAGGCCGATCAGAATGAACACGGGGAGCTGCATGAGGAGCGTGTGCGTGTCGGGGAGCAGTTGCGGGCTGGTGGTGCTCCAGACGATCAGGAACAGCATGAACAGGCCGAACAGCCCTTGCCGCACCGGCAGGTCCAGGAAACGCAGGCTGCCCCACAGGAGAAAGACGGCCGAAATCGCGACACACCAGTGCTTGAGGATGGACAGCACGTGCGTGGGCGCGGTGTTGTGGACAGTCAGGCTGAGCGTGAGCCACAAGGCGTAGAACAGCCAGGCCGCTGTCCACACAGTGAAATACTCCCGCTTCGTGTAACGGTTCAGGTAATAGAACAGGCCGACGAGCACCCACACGCTCAGCAGCGAGACGATGAGCGTCGCCTGAAGGTACTGCTCCGAGAAATCCAGTTGTATGCCTTTGAATGTCATGAAGCTTCGCTTCGCTGCCCGTGTTCAAGCAACCCACAGGCCACGCTTCGAAACGAACGGCAACGCGAGAGGCGCGCACGGTGTCTCCTTTCGATACGCCTGTTCAATACTGGAACGATGCAGCACTTTAGCTTTTGGCACGCGTGCGCAGGACTTATATTCCGCGCATGGATAACGAACAGGTCGCCGCCATCCTGACGGAGATCGGCACGTTGCTGGAGCTCAAGGGCGAAAACCCTTTCAAGACGCGCGCCTACGCTACCGCCGCGAGAACGGTCGAGACTCTGGGCGAACCGATCGCCGACGTGATCGCCCGGGATCAACTCGCCGGCGTCAAGGGGATTGGCGAAGGCATTCGCAAGAAGGTCGTGGAACTCGTCACGACAGGCAGGCTCGCCTACTACGAGGAATTGAAAGCGTCGATCCCTCCCGGATTGCTGTCCATGCTGGAAGTGCCGGGCCTGGGACCGAAGAAGGTGAAAGCGCTCCACGATCAACTCGGCATCCAGAGCGTCGAGGAACTCGAAGCCGCCTGTCTGGACGGCCGCGTGGCGAAGCTCAAAGGTTTTGGCGAGAAGACCGCGGTCAATATCTGCCAGGGGATCCAGCGGCGGCGTTCCGTTGCGTCGCGTCACCTGTTGCTGGACGCGCTGAATGCGGCGGAGCCGTTGCTGGACGACCTGCGACAGCACCCGGACGTTGTGCGCTGCAACGCCGCCGGCAGCCTCCGCCGCAGGAAGGAGATCATCGGCGACATCGATCTGCTGGTGTCAACGAAGCAGCCGCGTCCGGTGATCGAGTATTTCACGGGACGCGAAGGGATTGCGAACGTGATTGCGAAAGGCGACACGAAAGCCAGCGTGCTGCTGGAGGGCGGCATGCAATGCGACCTGCGGGTGGTTGCCGACCGCGAGTTTCCATATGCGCTGATGTATTTCACGGGCAGCAAGGAGCACAACATCGTGATGCGACAGCGCGCGATCGAGCGCGGCCTGCGGCTCAACGAATACGGCCTGTTCCGGTCGAAAGAGGAAACGCGGGATCCGAAGCGCCTGGTGGTTTGCCAGACCGAGGAGGAGATCTACCGGGAGCTGGGGCTGAATTACATCCCGCCCGAATTGCGCGAGGACATGGGCGAGTTTGCCCTGGCGGAGAAGGAACCGTTTCCCAGGCTGATTGACTGGCACGATCTTCGCGGGTCGTTGCACAATCATTCGAACTGGAGCGACGGCCGCATGACGCTCGAGCAGATCGCCCGCTCGATGGGCGAGGTCGGGCTGTCCTATTGGGCCATCACCGATCATTCGAAATCGTCCATTCAGGCCAACGGCCTCGATGCTGAACGCCTGCGCCGGCAGGTTCGCGAGGTGAAAGAGTTGAATCAACGGCTGGCGGACGAAGGCGTCGATTTCCGCCTGCTGACCGGCGTCGAGGTGGACATCCTTGCCGAGGGCAAACTGGATTTCCCGGACGACGTCCTTGCCGAGCTGGATGTGGTGGTGGCGAGCGCGCATCAGCGCCTTGCGCAGGACGAGGCGCAGACGACCAGGCGCATCATCCGCGCGGCGGAGAACAGATTCGTTCATATGCTCGGGCACCTGACCGGGCGGCTGCTCCTGTCGCGCGATCCCCAGAAGGTGAACGTCCGTGCCGTCATCGATGCGTGCGCGGAAACGGGGACATGGATTGAACTGAACGGGTCGCCGGACCGGCTCGACATGGATTGGCGCCATTGGGCGTATGCGCGCAGCAAAGGGGTGAAGTGCGTGATCAACTGCGATGCGCACCGCTTTCAGGACGTCGCGTATCTTCGCCTGGGCGCCGAGGTGGCGCGCAAGGGCGGATTGACGAAGGACGATGTGATCAACACGCTGCCGCTGGAGTCATTGAGGAAACAACTGGCGATAAAGCGAGGGAGTTGAATCGAACATTCAACATTCAACGCTTAACGGAAGGCGGAATGGTCCGGTCCTGAAATAAGTTGACACCTTGTATGGAAAAACGAGCAGGACAAAAGTGTGGGATTCGGTACAGTGAAGCGTTCAAGATGGCGATTGTGCGGGAGTTGGAGATGGGGGATGTGCC
>Ga0116168_1000655_pt1 | contig 32171 bp, 29 predicted proteins | sample AD_UKC129_MetaG_FD_89795 | JGI IMG/M metagenome (GOLD analysis project Ga0116168, IMG submission 89795) | Active sludge microbial communities of municipal wastewater-treating anaerobic digesters from Canada - AD_UKC129_MetaG | ecosystem: Engineered > Bioreactor > Anaerobic > Digestate | place...
ATAACAACGATTGAAGGGGGTATGATTACTCTGTCCGATACAGAGGAAGCAAAATACCTTCGTATTCTTGCAACAAATGGTTTAACGGATACCGCATGGGATAGATATGGTAGAAGTGCATTTCTTCGACCGCAAGAATTGATAACTGCTGGGTTCAAGTATGCTATGAGTAATATCTCTGCAAGTATTGGAATGGAACAGATAAAAAAGTTACACTCTTTCAATAGTGTTCGTCAGAGATTAGCCACAAGATATTTTTACTCCCTTTCTGAAATAGATGAAATAATTCTTCCTACTGTAAAAGATTATGTCCAACACGCTTGGCACTTGTTCATTATTCGTATTAATCCGCAAAAGGTAAATAAAACGAGAGACGAAATTGCTTTTATGCTCCGTCAGGAAAATATCGGGACAGGGATACATTTTTATGGTGTCCATTTACATCCTTATATCCAACAGGTTTGTGGTGTTCGTCCTGAGGATTGCCCTACTGCTACACAAATTTCTAAAGAGATATTATCACTACCGCTCCATCCTTTATTGACAGAAGAAAATATTCAATATATTGTAGATGCAATTAAGAAAGTTATATACTATATTAGGCATCATTAAAGGGGTTTTACAATGTTTAATATATGAAAAATAAATTATATGAAAAGGAGGTTGTATGCCATTAACAAAATGTCCCCGCTGTGGAAGATTATTCAATAAGCCTGAAAATTCGCACTACCTTGTATGTAATGGGTGCATTGATGATGAGCAGGAAGATTATGAGAAAATTCGTGCGATATTAGAAGAATGTGGGAACATAAGTGCTATTGAGGTTTCAGAGAAATCCGGAATTCCTCTGGATGTTATTTTGCGGATGTGTGACCAGGGGTGGTTTGAGGCAGAAACGCCATCGGAGTCTATATACTGTGGAAGATGTGGTGCTCCTGCTATTAGTGCGTCGAAACGGCTTTGTGAGGCTTGTTTAATTCAGTTACAAAGGGAATGCTTGAAATCTATCAATGAATTAAGGCAATCTATGAAAGAGAAAGCCATGCGGAATAAATTGGATGTGAAACAAGCAGTAGAGGAAAAACAACAAAGCGTAAAAACAAAGCGAACGCAAATCCAAGTAAGTAAAACAAAAATAATAAAAACAGACCAAGCAAAATCTACGGGCAGAATGGTATATCAAGAAAAAATTAAATTTACAAAACGGAAAAATACCTGATACTTTTTATGCTATGTTTCACAAAATAGGTATTTTATGAGTTTATCGTATTCACTGAAATCGGGGATAAGAATATCAGCACCTGCCCGCAACAATCTTTTTCTCTTGTGCATATCCCAACCGTATCCTTTTTTCTCATCAGAAGCCACACCTAAAGCAATTCCCCCCTGTTCTTTGACATTTCGTAATTCCACAGGTCCATCGCCAACAGCCATAACTTCCGGTCCATGCAGATTATGAGTAGAAATAATTTCACGAATTACTTTTTCTTTTGAATATTCCTCAATACTGGGTAATGCTCCCCATATCTCCGCAAAATATTTATCTGCACCTAATACACTTGCTTCGTGTTGCACATCTTCTCTATCTGTGCCACTAAATACATACATAGTAACATTTCTTTTCTTTAATTCATCTAAAAAAGAAAACACTTTTCGAACAGTCATTTGTTCTAATGTTACCTCTCCATTTTTTAATTTTTGTATCCGTTCCCGAACGGGCATAAGTAGTCTCTCATTATAGATGGCTTTATAACCCCATTCATCTAAAATTTTATCTGCTGGCACCAAGCCATGTGCTTTAACCATTTCTACCAATCGTTGCATCTGGAAAATGGTCTGTATTCCGGTTGTTTCATCAATCATATCTGCAACTTCTTTCTCAATTTCCGGAGTAGGCTCATGTTCTCCACATATCATTTCAACACACATAGGACCCATAATATTTTGCCAGCCTTCCCGAAGCAAACTGATTGTTCCATCAAAATCAAAGAGAACATGTTTAATCTTTCCTAATTCGACATTGGGATTTACAATTTCTATTTCTGTCCCAGGTAAAAAACTTTGATGTTCTGACATAAAAACACTCCATATAAAATTATTGTTTGGTTTCATGGGGGATAATAAAGAGAAACTAATTATATCAAATTTTCCCATTATGATATTAAAATATTAAAAAATTAATAAGACAGTGAAATATGAGAACTAAAAAAGGTTGTTCCTATGACGCTGTGAGTTATATTTATATGTTCAATAGTAATTTGTATTCTTACAGATGTATAGAAAGATTACTGTATCATGTAAAAAAGGAATTGTTTGGTGGAAATAGAAGTATTTTATATACCTTAAAAATATATCTTTGTATTTAATCTATATGATGTATTTAAAATCCTTAAATATTAAGGTTGTTTCTTTTGTATATTCTTTGTATCTGTATTTCTGGATGTTCCGTGTATTCCTCAACTGTTTTATATAGTTTAAAACCTGCTTTTTGGTATGCAGGGAGTGCATTCGGGCTATCTAAAGAACAGGTATGTAACCAGTATCTTTTTGCTCCTCTTGAAAATACGAAGCGAATACTCCAATCTAATAGGTATCCACCAATTTTTTTATTGTAGTATTCTGGAAAAATTCCAAAATAAGCAAGTTGAACTTGAGGAAACTCACGAAAATCCAGCTCAACCATACCTATAGGTAAAAATTGGATATAGGGGACATAAAGTTCTACTTTGGGATTGTGTATTTCTGATAAGAGTTGTTCATCGGATTGTAATTTTCGTTCCCACCAAGTCCATGGGGAACCGATGGTATCATATAAATATCGGTAAAAATGTGCTGGAGGCTTTTCTATTCTTTCAATGTGAAAATTATTTATAGAAATAGTTTTGGGTGGGAAATCAGGAACATTGAAGATTTCAAGATACCATGTAGTTAGAAGAATTTTTTCATTATCTTGTCTGCTTTTCATTATATAATATACTTCTTTTTTAAAACTGTTTATTATTGTGTGATTATTTTATATTAGTAAGAATAAAAAATAAAAAGCGAGATATACACAAAAAATGGATTTGAGAAATCTTTTCTTTTAGGGTGATTGTTGAAATTTTGATGTAATTGATGTTAGTCGGTCACTAAGGGTAAAGATAATGTTTGTGAGAAGTTTAATAACAACAATGGATGGAATAAATCGGTATATAACATTTAAGTTTAAATCCAGAAGAACGGAATCTTCAACAGCACGGGCACTGGCACTTCGTTTCCCTTGAGTTATAACTGCCATTTCGCCTAACATTTCGCCAGGTGATAAGAAGCTTATATGTTTATCTTCATCGAAAATCTCTATTTCACCACTTATTAGCACATATAAATTTTTACCAATATCCCCTTTTTTAAATAGAATTTCCCCTTCACTTAGTTGTATCTGTTTGCAATGGGCGAAAATATTAGCAATTTCTTCCGTAGTTAATCCATTAAAGAGTTTTATTTTTCTGATAAGTAACTCATAAGAGCCCTGTAGACTGGTTATCATGGATGTTGCAAGGTCTTGAATAGATAAATCATCTTTGCTCTTTTCCAAAGTTTTTAAGGTTGTATTTTCAGAGATAGGTTCCGTAAACACAGTATGAATAAGAGCGTTTTCTTTTTCCAATTGTTCCTGTATTTCCGGGTCGAGAGTATCAGAATTCATATCTATTAAGATGGCTTCAGGGATAGGTTCTTCTTTTGTTTCTTCCTGAGGTGGAAGTAATGTTGAGGTTGTTGGTTTGTCCGTGAGTATTTGTTGGTCACTTACATCAGTTTTATATTCCTGATTATATTCTTGTTTCGGAGAAGGTATATATCTTTTTTTTACACGGTCGAATTCTTTATATGAACATAAAATAGGTCTTATCTGATAACCACCGCAATACTGTTTTGCTACTTCTATCGCTTCAATGTCCATAGGATTGACCATTGCAAGGGTAATTGTATTTCCCAATTTATCAATTGGCAAAATTTTATATTTATCACATATTTCATGAGGTATTATCTTTAGAATTTCTCTGTCAATTGAATAACTTAAAAGACTGACCAGAGGAGTTTTGCATTGTTTGATAAGTAATGAGAGTATAGCATCATTGCTAATAAGCCCCTTTTCTTCAAGTATTTCACCGACAAACTTACCTGTTTTTTGCGATTCAAGTAATGCCTCGTTAAGTTTTTCTTTGGGAATATGTCCTATTTGCTGAAGTAGTTGTCGGAGTGATTGGATACTTGAAGAGACACCAATAGTTTTCTCAGCAGACGCCTGATTTGAAGATTGAACAGAAGACCCTTCTGTTCTGGTAAATCTCGTAATGGTGGATTTAGCTCCATCAATTTTTTTCTTTTCCCAACGCACTTTTTTGTTCCTTTACTTTATAAAAAATATAAAACCAAATATTAATATACATATTTAATATTATAAACCAAAATGAACCTATTTTATTCCATTTATTTTATATATTTTTTAAAATAAAAAGCAATTTAAAATGTTTATAGTGATAAAACAAGGTTTAATCATGGCTTTGTTGACGAAAATTTACCATAAAGCATGATGTTCTTCCGCCCAACCTAATGAAGAATCTATTGAAATAGATTCTTCTTCTATTTTCATAGTTCCATAAAAATTTCCAAAGCACTGGACTACTTTGGATTTTAATATAATTAAATTTGTCGAATCGGGACGAATATGGAAGGGTCTGAATGTTAAGTTTATATTATCGGATGTTTTGGTTTTAATACTCCATGTATCTAATGGATTATGGCGATTCCATATAAATTTTACTTCTTCATGAATTTTATAGAAATGATTTTCAATCCATAGACCATTTTCATTTTGTCCTGTTCCGTCTGTCCAGAGTCCGCCTAAATTTACGGCTATTTTTCTACCCTTTTTATCTTGTCCGTAGCCTGCAGCCCAATTCCAATCCGTTTTATATTTCCACTTACCCGAACCATAGTCAAGGCATGCAAAAGTTTCTTTTTCATCAAAATCAAATACTTCATTTCCCCATTGAATTTTTCCTTTAGCAGGGAAAGGGAGCTGCTTGGATGTAAATTGAAATCTTGTGGCTGACCATGGAATAACAACATTCAAAGTAGGGAAAGATATATCCCGAGCCATTTCTATTTCAGCAGTAAAAGGCTTCCCTTCAATTTTTGTTTGGGCTTTCAAAACAGTTGTATTCGAAAAGGTTTTATATTCTAATTGCATGGAAGAATTGGTAAACTGGGCATTTTCATAAGGGGATGGAGGAATATAAATATTTTTTTTAGTAAATTGAATTTTTGTTTTTTCTATCGCTTGAGATGGATTAAATTTTGCAAAATAAACAGAACCTATTTTCATATAGTCAACATTTGCAATAACCGTAGCAAAAACTCCTTTAGGAGAAACCACAGCCCAATACATCCACTGTTTTTTTCGTCCCCAATGTTTATACAATTCTGTATGGACAAAGGGATATGAATCCCAGCGAATAGATTCGGGATTAAGTTTGCCATTTGTTAAACAGAGAGGTATTTTTTCTGGCATATCTTTTTGTTCCATAGATTAAATGGTTATTTTGAAGAAAGAATTCGAACTTTGTTCCCCTCGATTTTTAGTCGGTTTTCTGCGAATAATTGAATAGCCATTGGATAGAGTTCTCGTTCTTTTGCTTGCACTCGTTCTGCTAATGTTTCGGGAGTATCGTCTTCAAGGACAGGGACTGCTTCTTGAAGGATGATTGGACCGTGGTCATAGTGCTCATCTACAAAATGGACAGTACATCCTGTAATTTTTACACCGGACTGTATGACGGCTTCATGGACATGATGACCATACATTCCTTTTCCACAAAAAGAAGGTATTAATGCGGGGTGAACATTCATAATTCGATGAGTGAAATCGGGAGGGACCTCGATTAAAGACAAATAACCGGCTAAGACCACAAGGTCAATAGGATATTGACGGATTGTGTTCCAAAGAGATTTATTAAACAATTGAAAGTTATCATAGTCTTTGGGTCGAATTATTGCCGTAGGGATATTATTTTGTTGTGCCCGTTGCAAACCGTATGCATTTGTTTTTGACGAAATAACGATTTTAATATCAGCATCTAAAGACCCTGATTTGATACGGTCAATTAAATTTTGTAAGGTAGTTCCACTCCCTGATAACAAAACGGCAAGATTTATAGCCATACTTTTCCCTCATTGTTTTTTAATTTTCATGACTATTATATAGAAATTTGTATAAGGTAAATAAAACAATACTATCTTTATATAATTTTCAGAATATCTTTAAGAAAGGCAAATTAAGTGTTAGGCTTCTCTGTTCCTGATTTTTCGGGTGTTGTTTCTATTTGTTCAGGTGTTTCTTCTAATTGTTCTAAGGGTTCTTCTTGAGGCGAAATAATTTCTTCTGTGTTGGAAGGGGTGATTTCGGGAAGTTTAGGTAATTGAATAATTCCCTTTCGTATTCCTGCTATCAGGAGATTTGTGGCTCTTCCGTAATCACGAACACCTTCTTTGACACCTTGCGTTTTTAAGTACTTATCGTAGGCTTTCCAGGATATTTCGGAAAACCATTTAACCCGATATTTATTCACAATTTCTCGTTCTTCTTTTAAGTCTTGTTGAGCCTCCGTTGGTAATTGTTCTAAGGCTTTTTTCCGCTCCTCTCCCGGTAGAAAGGAAGCAAGCCGTTCGTAAATATCTAAAGCGACGGAATAACGGGCAAAGGGGTCATCGGTATTTAAAGCACTTACATAACCTACAAAACTGGCTTCCGCTTCACCACAGATACCGGCAATATGAGCTAATTCATGTGCAGAAGTAGAAACAAAGGCGTGAGGGGGGAGAGCCCCGTCTACATGAGGTTCTAATGTGAATGGGAAACACATGCCCGAAGTACTATTAAAAAGGAAAAGTCCGGGCGGAGTTTTTCGTACTCTTATAGGGAGATAAATAGGAACATTGTCCCAGTCCGAGATGATTTTTTGCATAGATTTAGAAATTTTTTGAATACTTTGTTCTGGGTTTCTTTGTTCTCGAGGTAGATTGTTTTTATTAATGATGACGAGTAATTCTCCCATGATTTGTCTTATTTCGTTTTCTTCAGGTTTAACCATTTCAAGGTTTAATTTTGCTTCAATAGGTTTGCGTTGATAACCGGCTCCCCAAAGAAATAGATAGGCTACAAGTAGAAAACCACTCAAGATAAATGTCCATTTTACAAACCAAAATATTCCCCAGAAGTGAGATTTATTTTGTTTTTTACAGACATAAATCCAGTTTGCAATTCCTAATAAAATAAAGAGAAGAATGGACAATGGAACAAACCAGAGAGCAAGAGAATGTGTTGTAGTTTGCTGTATAAGAGAGAAAATAAGCGTATTTGCGCGATACAAACCGCAGGAATAAAAGAATTCTATGGTATCCTGGCTGGGCGTGTATTGATACCAGAGGAGAAAAATTCCCCAGAATAAAATTCCAATAAGCCAGGGTAGAATGCTTCTTTTCCGAATTCTGTTTTGTTTCGTAGGTGAGAATGGAGGATTGGAACTCATAGTATTTTGTCCTATTTGTTTTTCAAGTAAAATGTAGAGTGTTTTGTATATTAATTATAGAACAGGGGTCATTCGTTCCCCAATTTCTTTAAAAAACTCATAGCGTTCTTTGTTGCTCGCAAAATAATTTCGTGACCAGTAACTTGTAAAGCCCATACCTGCAGTTTTTTCAAGGATAGTATGAGCGTAAGCAATATGTGCCCCGTCTAAAAATAATTGATAATAAGGTTTAAGTTCGGGGGTATCAAGGTTATCTACAAACTTTTGTCCTGGTGCATTCAGTTCCGTACCAATAAATATAGGTAAAAATAATTCACGAGCAAGTGAAATAAAATTATCAAGATTTTTCAATTTGATTTGTTTTTGTTCAGGATTTTTTATATTCCAGTTGCGGTCAGGAATAATATTAACAGCATATACACCCGAAGCAATCATTATATTTAATAATTCTTCAATATTTTGCTCACCGGAACTGGTACCATCAAGCCATGCAAAAGTAGGAATTGCTCCGTTTGCTAAAATAAATTCATTTACTTCTATAAGAGTGGGAAAATTTTCTACTTTTGCCAAGACATACCCGGGTCCTCCTGCTTTCATAAGTTTGGCTCGTAAAAGATTTTGAAATTCAACGGGATTTGTAATTATTTTTTCTATATCAGCCTCTGAAATTTTAATTTTTTCTGACCAAAAATGAACAAACTCTTTTTCATCAGGGAATTGTTGTTTGCTTTTTTCATAGTAGGCTGTGCATAGATGTCTTTCTGTCGGATTTCCTGCGGGTGTTAAAGGAAGCACTTCTTTTTCATAATTTATAGTAAGGGGAGATAAATAATTATTTACCCGTTCAATCATTATCTGGATACGGTTCTGGGCAATTTTTTTTAGTTTATTCAGAACATTTATCTTTTTTACTTTTTGAGTAATAAAGCCCATGCCTATATGATAACTTATACCGGGTTCCCCTGGGGAGTTAATTTCATGTTTTGCAAATTGTGGGACGAAAATTCGTGTTTCAAAACCAGCACAACCTTTTATTTTACATAGATTGCACGAAGTCAAAAATTCTTCCACACCATCCAAAACATCAAAGTCTACAAGTCCTAATGCATAAAAATTATTTTGCAAAGCTTTCCAAACTAATGCAGTTGGAGAAAGCCCATATCCATTATAAGAAAAGAAACTATGACAATGAAGGTTAAAAAGGCGAAAAGATATATCCGTGGATTTTTGTTGATATTTTTCTAATAGAGAACGAATAGTATCATTGCGAACGGATACGTCAAAATGATTTAGTAAAGTTTCTTCATTTACATAATTAAAATCCATTTGTGATTCCTTTTTAATGTTGATATATTATATTAAAAGTAAATTGTTGTTAGTAAATTGACCTAATTTAATATAATGTAAAATATTGACAAAGTGTAATATTTTGATGAATAAATAGAAAAATAATTGAAGTGGAATATTTTTTTTGAATAAACTTAATGTATTATTATAATATATTTACAAGGAGTTTATTTTTATATGAAACGATATATATTGATTGTATTTCTGATAAGTTTTCTATGCATAAGTTTTGAAGGTAATGCCCAGACACAAAGTGCTGTTTTAACAGTGACCCTACATCCTGAAGAGATAAATGGTTTAGGGGCTTTATGGAAAGTTAAAGAATTAGGTAATGAAGAATGGTATTCTTCAGGTAAGATGTTAGTTCTTGCACAGGGGATTTATACCATTGAATTTAAGGATGGGATTAAAGGTTGGAAGACTCCTACCAGTAAGCAGGTGTTTCTTGAACAGGGAAAAACAAAAACGGAGGTAGGTATATATGAACGATTAAAGGCTTCATTACAAGTTAACATTTCTCCGAACGAAGTTATAGATGGGGGGGCTCAATGGCGGAGAGTAGGACAAGAAACATGGCGGGAGAGTGGAGAAGTAGAAACGGATGTGCCTATTGATGAATATGAAATAGAATTTAAGAAAGTTTCGGGATGGAATGTTCCTGAAAAGACAATCATTGATTTGCAGTCAGATATTATTAATGTTGTATCTGCCAGTTATTCTCGGGAGCAGGGAAAATTAGTTGTAAATATTTCCCCGCAGGATGCAGTGAAAGCAGGTGCTATGTGGAGGATTGCAGGAGAAACAGTATATCATGCCAGTGGAGTAACGATAACAAAAGATATCGGGACATATACAGTAGAGTTTAAAGATGTTCCTAATTGGACAAAACCTGCTTCTGTTCAAGTAAATATAATTGCAAATGAAAAGGCTTCGTTAGATGCAAAGTATACCGCTGTAACTCCTCAGGAAGGAGAAGGTTCTGTAGAAGGAGAAGGTGAAGGAGAAGGGGAAAAGCCATTTCCATTCCAATGCGGTTGTAATCAAAAAGAAGGTTTGGAAGGAGTTAAGCAATTATTGGGAAATTTATTTGTGATAGGAATAAGTTTTATTCTTTTAGGTTTTTGTTCAGGGATAACAAAAAATAAAAAAGATAAATAAAGAGTTGAAATATTTCTTGACAATTTTGATAAAATCTGATAGACTATTTATAATTAAATAGAAAATTTATGATTTGATGGAGATATAAATATGAGTAAGAAAGTAATTTTGTTAATGGTTTTTTTCTCTTTGTTAATTCAACCTATACTTGTTTGGGCGCAGGAATATAATCCAGATGAGGACTTGCCCAAACCAACGCGGTTTGAAAAATCACTTACGAAATTAGGGAGAGGTTTGTCTAATATTATGTTTGGTTGGGCAGAAATACCATTAACCTTCGATAAAAAATTAAAAGAAGGGAAGCCTTTTGGATATCTATTTGGAGTTGTTCCCGTTTTAGGGACAGCCCGTGCTGTGATGAGAACAGGAACGGGAGTATTTGAAGCGGTTACTTTCCCGGTGACAGATAAAGAAGTAAACTTCCAGCCCATATTAGAACCCGAATTTTTATTTTAGCCAATGAATTGGAAAAGGCAGGGCTCCGCAATTTTACGCATGGTCCAATTGAAAGATGGACGAAAGGGGGTAGCTGTTCTTATAGGTAAATATGGAAAAGAGCAAAATGCAGTAATTGTATTCCAGAAAGAAGGGGGAGAACGCGAAATTATTCCTGTAGAAAAATTATTAGATTTTATAACTCCTGAGGACTTAATAGATATTTGTTGTGTCCAGGAACGGGTCTTTGGGGAGCGTTCTTTAATTCCACTTGAAATAAAATAGAAACATTTTAATATACAATAAGATTATTTCATGGCTATGGAAGAGTTAACAAAATATACAATTGAAAGTCTTTTGGCAGAAACAGTCACTCTTCCAAGTCTCCCTGCATCTGTTCAGAATATTTTATCGCTTATTGAAAATCCCAATACAAAACTTGCTGATTTATCCCATGCCATTTCATTAGACCCATCTATTTCATTCAAACTATTAAGATTGGTCAATTCGGCTTATTACGGTTTAGGACAGAAAGTTACCTCGATAGAACATGCAATTGTATTATTAGGAACTAAGGTTATTCGCAATTTAGTAGTTACGGCTACAGTTTTTTCTCAAATGGGGAAGATGGCAAAGAGTATGGTTATACATAGTGTTGCCGCAGGTGTTGCCATGGATGCTGTCGTGTCAGTGGGTCCATTGAAAGAAGTTTTTGCAAAGGGAGATACAGGGTTTGTGTTCGGTTTGCTTCATGATATAGGTAAAATGTTTTTGATGGAATTTTTACCTAAACATTGGGCTGGGGTTTGTTATTGCGCCAAGGAAGGGGGATATGGTTCCTGGATAGCGATAGAGCAACAAATTATTGGGGTTGACCATGCTCAAATAGGAGGGAAAATTTCAGAGGAATGGAAATTATCAGAGGATTTATGCATGGCTGTACTATATCATCATGAACCTTGGAAAGTTGATGATGGACGACAGCGCTTAATTTGTGCTTCCTTATGTGCTGCGGATTATATCGTTCGTGCCTCGGGACTTTTTGCTTATGAACATGAATTACATCCTTTGCAAGAGGAAGTATGGACAATGGCAGGTTTAAATAACAGGCTGTTAATTGATATTATCAATCTCTATTTTGATAAGCATGCATTTATAGAGGAATTGATGAACTACACAGGAACATAATTTTTAATCGAAGATAGTAAGGAACAATCTCAATGAGTCAACAGGCAACATTTGATCAAAAACGATGGACAGAAGGTTTAACTGGTTACCATTATCTGGTTTTGGCGGTGGCAATTATGGGCTGGATGTTTGATACGATGGACCAATGGTTATTTGTATTTGCAAAACAACCGGCTATGAGGTCTTTGTTGCCGGGAGTCCCAGATAGTGATTTAAATTGGTATATTGGAATGGCGACTATGTGTATGATGTTGGGTTGGGCAACAGGAGGTTTATTTTTTGGAATGGTGGGAGACCGTTTAGGACGTACAAAAACAATGGCAATAACTATATTAATGTATGCAGGCTTTACTGGATTAAGTGGTCTGTCTCAAAATTGGGTTCAGTTCATTACCTTGCGTTTTCTAACAGGTTTAGGAATAGGAGGTGAATTTGCTGCGGGAGCTGCTTTAGTTGCAGAAACTTTTCCCGACCATTCCCGACCTACGGCACTTGCCTTATTACAATCTATGTCCGCAATCGGAAATATTATGTCGGGGGTTATTAACCTTACCCTGACAAGTATGGTGTCCTCTGTTGATACCGTTTGGAGATATATATTCCTGGTAGGGATTTTACCGGGTATTTTGGTATTCGTTATTTTATGGTATATCCGTGAACCTCAATCCTGGCATAATGCAAAGGAAAAGGCACGAAAAGGAGAAGAAAATTTAGGGTCTATTCGTGAGTTATTTGGAGACCCTCGTTGGAGAAGAAATACAATTATAGGTATTATTTTAGCAACTGTAGGAGTTGTGGGTTTCTGGGGAATTAGTGTCTGGTCAGCAGAACTGTTACGAAAGATCTTGAATCCAGACAATCTATCTGAATTGAAAAAAGCCACAGAAGTAAAAGTTAGTTTGGCAGTTATGGCTCAAAATTTTGGATGTTTCTTAGGGGCTTTATGTTATGGATATGTGGCAAAACGATCCGGGCGTAAAATTGCTTTTGCATTAGCGTTATTAGGTTGTTTGATTGTAATACCTATTACATTTATTATCACAAATTCTTTTGGTATGGCGGTTATATTATTTTTCTCAATGGGATTTATGCTTCTCGCCGTCTTTTCTGGGTATGCCGTTTACTTCCCAGAATTATATCCAACCCGTTTAAGGTCTACTGGAGTAGGTTTCTGCTACAATGTGGCACGATACATCTCCGCCTTTGCACCGTATACATTCGGGACATTGGCACAGCGATTTGGTATCCGTCAAGCAGGTGTTATGATTTCCGTAGTGTTCCTTATTGGTTTGGGTGTATTACCCTTTGCCCCAGAAACAAAAGGAAAACCCTTACCAGAATAGAAATGTTGATCTAATTAATATTTGATAATCAAAATCCCTCTCTCGAAAAGATAATAATAACTATAGGGGTTAGATAAAGTAAAGAAGCACATGTTTAATTAGTTGTCTGGTTTCTTTTTAAAACCTACGCTTTTAGGATTTTGTGTTGTAGTTTTTGGGGGTATGATAGTTTTGTTTTGTTGAATGGGCTTAACTTCTATAGAAGTATCTTGAACCTTTGTCTCTATCTTTTGGGGTAATTGGGAAGCCCCTTGTTTTTGAGATTGGGTCGGATTCTGAATGATTTTTTCAGGGGTGGATGTTTTAATACTTCTATCCGATTGGCGGGCTTTTAACATTCGTTCAATATATTCTGCTATTTCTATGCGTTTTGAAAGTAATAGATTGGGGTTTCGTGAAAAATTAACTAAATCAGGGCAAAATTCATGGAAGTTATAAACTTTTTCTGCTTGTTGTAATAATTCAGGATTATTTCCGGTGTCTTTAAGTTCTTTGATTAACTGAGAGAATATGTTTAAGTAATCATAATCTTCAATCCCATCACGAATTATCTCCCAGCGGATAGAGTTTAGAGGTCCATCCTTACCGGGATATACAAGAAATCCATCTCCATTAGTAGGTATTACATCAAGAGGACATTTTTGTGGGTCTTTTTCTTTAGAATAATTAATGCACCAGTAGTGAACACCTTTAATACCTAACATCCATGTCTGCCAGAAGAAAATTCTGTGCTCAATTCCTGCAAAATCAAGAAAGAAATTGGCATAAGGACGAGGGGGAGCATGATTTACACACCACCAGACTTTTTGCCCTGCTTGAATTTTTTCTAATATATATCGGTTAAATTGTGTATCCATTACAGGGCTATGGATGCACCATATATCTACATTGTCAGGGAGTATGGGATTTAGTCCTCGTGTGGTTATCATCAGGGGTAGGTCAGGAGTTAGAGTTTTCCATTGAGTAATTGTGTTTAATAATTTTTCTTTGTCTTCCTCTTTGGGGTATTCCCATAGCGGGACAAAAGATTGTTTTAATAAGTTATTCGTTTGCAAGAATGAATAAAGTGTTTTCAATTGTTCGGGTTGCTTGATTAATTGAGGTGGAATTGTAAAGGTATTTATACCTTCTTTGATAAGCCGTTGAATTTTCGGCAATATATTTGAAAGTTCTTGAGCGTAGTCGGGAGTTTTCGGTAATGGTAATTGTGTGAGTTCGCGGAGTGTTACATGGTGTTCAATAGCATTTTGTAAATATGCAGAAGCCACAGCGGAAGCATTCGGTTTTTCTCCTGTAAGCAATTGGGTACTTTTGAGAGCGTTTTCCCATGAAAAACCAAAATCTGTTTTTAATGTGGGGCTATTCGGTAGAGCAAATTCGAACACATGAATATTCAGTTCCAATTCTACGGGGTCAAAAGAATTGCTTTGTAGTTCGAGGATTCCTTTGTAATCCCCCGGAGGAAGGGTTTCAGGGGCGTATAAGGTTAGCCAGAATGCAGATGTAGTTTGGGGTGGAATTTTTATAGTATTCGTTGGAACAAGCATATCAGGCCAGTAGCCAGTTGGACCTTCGTAGTAGGAAGGGATAACGACAAAATGATATTTTACTTCGTAGGTGGAAATAACATCTTTAGGGATGGACATTCCTGTTTGACGATTTTTTAGTTCCGAAAGGATTGCCTGAACGGTACAGATATCTGTTCCATTATTTCTTAAAGCAATTTGAAAAGATTCCCTTTCTTTTCTTGCAAGGAAAATTTTCAGTGTAGAATCCGTTTGATTCGAAGGTTGCGGGTTATCTTCCGGGAAGATTTTAAAGAGGGAGGGTTCTGACCAAATTTTTGTCTTGGAATCCTGAAATAGTAAACTTCTTTCTAATTTTCGAGGACCTTTGTCTAATGTTTTGGGAGCATCTGTCCAAGGTGGAAAAAGTTCTTCATCTGTGGTTAATGAGGGGACGGGATTACCAACAACAAATTGAGTATCAATTCCTCCGTGAGGAGAACCCGTTTCTTTCCCAAGGTAGTAAGGTTTTCCATCCTGCTCTAATTGTGCAAGGAAATCATATCTTCCAGGCCCGGGTGCTGTCCAGTCGTAAGTGCAACGAATAAGTATATTGGGCTGAAAATCAAATTTCTTTGTGGGTAAACGCCAAACTCTACCATCAGGTCCGAGAACTCGTGATTGGATGCGCATATTTTTGAAATCACGGTTGGGAGAGAGAAGTAAAATAAGTTTTCCATCTTCTTTGTAATCTAATTGACAGGCTATTTCTTCGGAAGCGAAATTAACATGGCTCAGTCCACGAACTATAGAGAGTTTGTAGACGGTAGACCATGTATCACCGGGTTTTAGTAAAGATGGCAGAAACCACGATTGTACTCCCTGCTTATTTTCCTGCGGTTCCCATACTGCCAGAAAGGAGTGAAGCATATCGGCGTGGAAAATAAGACAAACATTGGTTAAGAGTTCCTGGTCTGTGTAGGCTGACCAGTTTCGAGATGCAACCCAATGATGACTGGAGTTAATAGAAAGGATGCCTTCGCTGGTTGGTAATTCTAATCGGTCTGTTTCGTTCCATTTTCCTCCGGGGTTAATTGAATTTGCTACCCATGGTGCAATCCACTGACTTTCCGTCCCTTCGTTTTTTACTTCTAATTTGATTGTAAGTCCGGCTACAAGGGGTGATAATAGAATGGTTCGTTTTACTTTTAATCCTTGTATGTTCGGTCCTTCACAAGTATAGGTATAGCGAATTTCTTTTGTTCCGTCAGGTAGTGTACTCTGTTCCCATTGTTCATTGATTTTCCGATTGGGAACATAAAAACTTCCTACACCGAAGCCTTCCTGAAACATTCCCAAAGGACCCGAGATATTATCGGGCGGATTTATTAAACCAAGTTGAGTAATAACCCCTTGTTGCAAAGGGTTAATTTTTAACCACATATATTGAGACTTAACTTCTGTTTCTGTTTGTATGCTTTGTGCTGTGATATTGAAAGAAATACAAATTAAAAACAATTGTAGAAATATTAAAATATATGTTTTTGTTCCAGTAGATAGATTCATCATAAGTAGTCTTATAATATGATTTTTAGGTTGAATATACGATTTGATTAAGGGATAAGTATAATTAATTTCTGTTATGATTGTCATTTTTTGATTTTGAAAAATTTGCGAAAATCCGTTGGTCTTTCGTTATAATACACACGGGGATAATTTGATATTAAACAGTTTTAATTCAAACAATCTATTTTTTTGCAGAAACTTTTAATAGGAAAAAATAATATGAAAGCGTTAAGACTATATGCACCGGGGGATTTAAGGTTGGAAGAAGTTCCTATTCCTCTACCGAAGCCTGATGAAGTGCTGGTTCGCGTATTGGCGTGTGGGATTTGTGGTTCTGATATACCCCGAGTATTTGAACATGGCACTTATAAATATCCTTTGGTTCCGGGACATGAGTTTTCGGGGATTGTGGAGAAAGTAGGTTCTGAAACGGGAAAAGACTGGGTAGGACGACATGTGGTTGTATATCCATTAATTCCTTGCAGGCAATGCTCATCGTGTTATTCAGGTTTATATACGCAATGTCTGAATTATGATTACTTAGGGTCACGGAGAGATGGAGGATTTGCTGAATATGTAACTGTTCCAGGAAGTAATATAATTCCTGTTCCAGACGGAATTTCGGGAGAGATTTCAGCAATAACAGAACCTTGTGCTGTGGCTTTACATGCCGTAAGAAAGGCTCAAGTTTGTGTCGGGGATACTGTATTGATAACAGGTGCAGGAACAATCGGGATACTGATTGCTTTATGGGCAAGGGCTTCTGGGGCGGAAGTATTCATGACAGATATTGTTGTGGAAAAATTAAAATTTGCTCGTTCTTTAGGTTTTCAACATCTTTTAGATGCGAAACAAACAACCGTGTCTGAATGGATAAAACAAAAATGTAAACACGGGGTGGATATAGTTTTTGAAACGACAGGACATCCTGCTGGATTAGAAACATCTATAGAAAGTTGCGGTATTTCGGGAAAAATCATTTTAGTTGGAAATCCATCTTTTGAGGAAATGAAAGTTCCTGCAAAACAATATGGAATGATTTTGCGTAAAGAAATACAAATTACGGGGATATGGAATTCTCTGGTAAATGAGTATCCTAAAAACGAGTGGCAGGTAGTATTGCAAGAATTTAAAAAGGAAAATTCCCTTTATTCAAAAATTATTACTCATAAAGTCCCTATTGAAGGGCTTAAAGAATTGTTTATAGCAATACATAACAAAAAAGTTTTTCCCGTGAAGGCAATGTTCATAAATAAGGAGATATAATTATGTTAGCGTTGGTATTTGAAGATATTGGGAAATTGGTATTAAAGGAAGTCCCAAAACCACAAGTAGTTCCAGGGTCTGTATTGGTGAAAGTAAAATCTTGTGCAATTTGTGGTTCTGATTTGAGAATAATCAATAATGGAAATAGCCGAGTTAAGCCACCGACAATACTGGGTCATGAAGCCTCCGGTGAGGTTGTAGAAGTAGGAGAGGGTGTAATGCGTTTTAAAGTCGGAGACCGAGTAGCCATAGGTTCGGATGTCCCTTGTGGAGCCTGTGTTTATTGTGAGGCGGGAATAGGTAATATATGTCCGATAAATTATGCTATGGGTTACCAGTTTCCGGGGAGCTTTGCTGAATATGTATTATTAAATCCTCTGGTTGTAGAACATGGTCCTGTTCATCATATTCCGAACAATGTCTCTTATGAAGAATCGGCATTAGCGGAACCATTGGCATGTTGTTTAAACGCTCTGGAATTGTGTGGAGTTAATTTAGGAGAAACTATCGTTATTATTGGTGCAGGACCTATAGGATGTATGTTGATGGAAGTGGCTCGTAAAATGGGTGCAGGAAAAGTTATCGCAGTAAATCGCACAAGAAAAAGGGAGAGTGTGGTTCAGCAAGTTGCCGATATAGTGATATATACATCTGAAGAAAATCTTATCTCCCGAATTTCTGAAGAGACAGGAGGATTAGGTGCAGATGTTGTTCTAACTGCCTGTTCATCTCCAGAAGCACAAGTAGATGCTTTGAATATTGTTAGAAATCGTGGTCGTGTAAATTTCTTTGGAGGTCTGCCTCCGGAAACCCCACCCACTCCCATTGATACAAACATAATCCACTATAAAGAAATTTTGCTTACCGGAGCCCATGGGTCTGTTCCGAGACATCATCGGCAGGCTCTTGAACTTATATCTCAGGGTATTGTAAAAGTAAAAAGGTACATTTCCTCAGTTTACCCGCTTTCGGAGTCTTTAGAAGCGTTTCAGAAGGCAGGAGAAAAAAAGGAAATGCGTATTATTATTCAACCATAACTATATGGTGATTTATTTGTCAAGCATGCGATAATAAATCATAATTTTGGAAATGAATAAAGATATTGTTTTGTTCTTGAATTTCAAATAAAAGGTTTATAAGTATGAAAAAGAAAGCAGACCCTATCTGGGCACGAATTCGAGAAGAAGCACAGGAAGGTATTCAAAAAGAGCCGTTGCTAGCAAGTTTTTTATCCTCCACTATTTTATCTCACAAAACATTGGAGGATGTATTAAGTTTCCATTTAGCGGGGAAATTGGAAAGTATTACATTACCGGCTGTCAGTTTACGAGAATTGTTTGATGAAGCCTTCGCAAATGAGGCTGGAATTGGAGAGGCTATCCGTGCTGATTTGGTTGCCGTTCATGACCGTGATCCTGCATGTAGATTGTTTTGTCAACCTCTATTGTATTTCAAAGGCTTTCAAGCATTGCAATCGTATCGGATTGCTCATTATTACTGGAATCGGGAACGGTTTCATCTGGCGTTGTTTTTACAAAGCAGAATGTCAGAGGTATTTGGAATAGATATTCATCCCGCGGCAAGAATCGGGAAAGGGATACTGATTGATCATGGCACAGGTGTCGTGATAGGGGAGACAGCCGTGATTGGGAATAATGTGTCTTTATTGCACGAAGTAACCTTAGGAGGCACCGGAAAAGTTCGTGGGGATAGGCATCCTAAGATTGGAGATGGAGTATTAATTGCTGCGGGTGCAAAGATTTTAGGAAATGTCCATGTAGGAGAAGGAGCGAAGGTTGCTGCATGTGCTGTTGTCCTTAGGGATATACCCCCTCATACCACCGTAGCAGGTGTTCCTGCAAAACCGATTGGTCCTACTTCTGAAGAAGCACCTGCTCTGGTAATGGACCAGTTCTTTTCCAATGGCGAAGGACTTTAAGGAATTAAATTCATTGCCCTTAAATCTTGTGTTAACCATTCCGAAAGATAACTATAAATGATGGGCTTGGGATGACCGTCGGGATATTTATGTTCATTCTTTTTTTCTAATTCCTGTAATTTTTCTTTTTTGCCACTGTCTTTAAAGTAGTCAATAACAATGAATTCTTTTTTTCCATTTATATAATCATAAATACCTGAAATCGCTTCCGTTGAACCCGGGAAAAATAGGAAAACCATTTGAACATTAGGAAATCGTTTTGAAAGGTTCTCTCGTGTTTTTCCCAATAGTAGGTAAAGCAATTCAAAGTTGTCATTTGTAAATTTTTGAGGATAATCTATGTTTTTTGAGTCAAATATCATAGAAACCAGAGTAGATTTATAGAGTATTTCTGAAATAAAGCACGAATAGGGTTTTGTTTCGGCAAAAGGACCTAAATTCACAAGTTCTCCATTTTTTGTTTCAATATGTGGGAGATATTTTCCCCATCTGCCGATAATAGACCATGCCCCAACTAACCTTTTTAAGTGGCTTCCGATAAAAGTATAGACAACAACGGTAGGCATAGGTTCTACATCATCAGCGAACTCTGAATTTAATGTGGTAAGATAAATTTCCTGAGGAGAACTTCCTGGTATTCCGTAATTATAAACTGCACAATTGGGATTTCGCATAGCAAATTGTGAGGGTAGTGTTTCGTTATCATTTACCTCCGTTCCAAAAGTGAACGAACAACCGATAAACAGACAATTTGTCTTTTTTTCTGTTTCAGGAGATGAATAAGTAGTCCTTCTCCCTTTTTTGTCTATAGAGTAATTGTAAGTTACAGAAAGATGCGAGCCTTTTTTTATTACAGCAGTGCCTTCTATCCCCGTATTGAGTTTTTTCGGTTTCGTAATATCCGTATGGATAAGTATAGGCGGGTTTTCCTGAATAGTTAACTTAAAATATTTATTGTATACAGGTCGTGAAATCATTTCGCAAATAAATAAGATACATATTAGAAATACACAACCTAAGAGAAAAGCAAGAAAATTAGACAAATATTTTTTTTTCACTTTTTATTAACCGTTTTTTACTTAATTGGAACCTGCTTAATATTAGATAGAAGGATTTTATAAATGCAAATATGGACAGAACAAATAAAAAGTTAAACTCTGAAGGCTTCGTGTTCCCCTTTGCCTTTAATAGAATCCAGACGAGGTACGGAATATGTCCCCATAAGGAGTTGGTCTAATGTACTGCGGTCGGTTACTGCATCGCGGGCATTTTCCAGTGAGATTCGTCCCTCTTTGTAGAGTTTATGAATATATTGTTCAAAAATGAAGGAGTGGGATACGGTTTGTTGCATGCCCACACGAATGAGGTCTGTATCGCCAGAGAGAATGCCATCATTGATAGCCTTAATGTCATTATACATAATTTCAAGAGCAGGGATACGCCCTCCACCAATTTGAGGGACAAGTCGCTGGCAGATAATACATTTAATACAGTCACGCAATTGTAAGCGAACAAGGTCTCTTTCAGATGGGTCGAAGAAACTTACAATTCGATTGACCACTTCTGAAGCCGTATTTGAGTGCAAAGTACTGATGACTAAATGTCCTGTCGCTGCCGCATTGATTGCAGAACGGATAGTATCAGGGTCTCTCATCTCACCAATAACAATTACATCTGGGTCATGTCGGAGTGCTCCTGTTACGGCATCATTAAAAGTTAATACATCATCGCCCATATTCCTTTGAGATATGACGGATTTCTTGTTTACATGGACATATTCAATAGGATTTTCAATGGTTAAGATATGGTAGGACTTATGGGCGTTTATCCAATCAATAATCGCAGCGACCGTGGTTGTTTTTCCACTACCTGTCATCCCTGTAACCAGAACAAGTCCATGATTAATATCTGCAATTTCTAACATGGTATTTTTAGGGATGTTCAACTCTTCAAAAGAAGGTATTCGTTCGGGTAAAAATCGGAAAGTGCAATGAGGAGCCCCCATTTTGTAGAAAACAGATACACGGGCATAACCCAGTCCTGCCTGATGATAACTAAAACTGGTTTGATTGGTTTTTTCCAATTCTTCACGGTAACGGTCTGGCACAATCTGTCGAATAAGGTCTAATATCTGAATAGCTGAAAGAGGTCCCATAAGTTCGGAATGTTTTATATCTCCGTCAACACGGAATAAAGGGCATTCTCCCGGGGATAAGTGCACATCACTTGCTTTATATTGTATCATCGCTTGAAACAAAAGTTCGGGGCTAATTCTATCAATACGGTATCGATCACCCTTAACTTTCCATACTTCTGGTAGCGTGATACATTGACACACTTTATCTATGGTAATAAAAACTTTGGGAAGGAGATTTGGAGGCGTTCCGTCCTTAGTAGAAACAATGAGCCATTCCTGTTGTCGCTCTGCATTACATACATCGGCATTCTCTTTTACAACACTTAAAATTCTATTTAAGCATGCTTCCGGAACACGCATGCGAAGTATCCAACGAATATAATCCCCTTGAAAGTCATCCCGCTCCGCTTCAAATTCCATATTATTTGCACGGGCGAGTATAAAACGAGGTATTCCTTCTTTTAATCGTATCTGTTCCTCGATTGTTTTCACAATAGCACGAACTGTAGGCGTTTGTCCTGTGCCAATGATAAACTCAGCCATAATTTATTCCCTTTTTTTATATCGCTCTGTTTTATTTTTCGCAATATCTTAATAGGAATAATACATTATTAAAATATGTATGTCAATTTTTTATGTAAATTCTAAGAATTTATGGGCAGAAATTAGGGAACAAAAAAAGAAATAGTTTTTATAAAGATAGATAAAATAACAATCAGGAATGAAGATAGATAGTTTTATATTTGCATTGGAATATTTAAAATATTTATAATAATCTTTCTATAAACTGATAAAAAATTTTTGCTGGGGGAGAGAAAAGTTTATTTATTATGTAAACAAATATTAAATCGTAAAAGGTAAAGGAGTTATCCGTGAAAAGGACTTACCAACCCTCGAATACTCGCAGATTGAGAACACACGGCTTTCGTGCAAGAATGGCTACCCGCTGGGGAAGAGCCGTATTAAGTGCACGACGGAGAAAAGGTCGTAAATATTTAACGGTTTCAGACCGGGTTGAGAAAAAATATTAACAAAAAATTATATGGAGGGTAAGAATACCTTGTGCCCGGAGAATATTGTTTTCCCAAAGAATATCGCCTTCACAAAAAGAAGGAATTTGAAGATGTATTCAAGAAGGGAAAACGTATTTCTGGGGAAGGAATGGTTTGCTATTGGTTTTCTGATGAGCAGATGGGTAACAAATTGGGGATAGTCGTATCCCGAAAGGTAGGACGGTCGGTGAAAAGGAACCAGATTAAAAGATATATTCGGGAATTTTATCGGTTGAACCGACTTCATTTTCGTGAGCGTGGTGCTCTAATTGTTGTTGCCCGCACAGGACTGTCTGAATGGAGCCATCAACAGATTGATGCAGAATTGGCAAGCTTACTTAAAACTGGGGGAATACTCAATGGCTAAGGTTGCTATTTTGATTATTAAAGCATATCAAAGAGGAATCTCTCCCTGGTTAGGACAACATTGTCGGTTTTATCCAAGTTGTTCTAACTATGCTATTGAGTCATTCCAAAGACACGGGTTTATTAAAGGTCTCATGTTGACTATCTGGCGTATTTTAAGATGTCAGCCCTTTTGTAAAGGAGGCTATGACCCGGTGCCTAGGGTATTCCCCTTAAGCAAATCGCATCATTCATGTGATAATACGATTCTGAAGTAAATCACTTACCATTGGGCTTATCAGAAACAATTAGTAAAACCCTCCAAAAAAATTAAAGTCTTATATTTAAGAATGGAGAAAAATTTGTGTTCGGTGATGATGATAATAAAAAGGTTTTTCGAGACCAGGTAATAGGTTTATTATTAATTACCGCTATTGTGATTGGTTGGAGTTATTTTTTTATTCCCTCGCCACCCCAAAAAACGGTAAAAAATAATGGAAATGCTGCAGTTAGCGAAGTAGAAAAGCGTGTTTCAGAGAATACGGCACCCCTTCAATCTTCCGAACAAAAATCTCCAATAGAAAAAGAAGATATAGAAAAAGAGAAAAAGCAACAACTCTCAGAAATGGGGATTATATTTCCTCCTGAACCTGAAATAAAAAATGAGGAAGATAACCAGGTAACTTTATCCAAGGAAGATATGGATATTGTTTTTACACGAGTAGGGGCACGGGTAAAATATCTCAATATTTATTTAAAACCTAATCGAACAGATAAAGTGCAACTTGTCCCTATTTGGAAGAATACACCGGATAAAGATGCAGTTTATCCTTTTGGACTTCGTTTTCATGCCCATCCTCTTGATGATGAGTTAGATTCAAAACTCTGGGATGTTCAGATTAATGAATCCGAACATACAGCCTCTTTTTCCTATACGATACCTAATTTTTTGCGAATAGACAAAATATTCTCTTTCGGGGACTCTCCATTTGTGGTAGATGTTCAGATAAAAATTACCAATCTTTCTTCTACAGTCTTTCCCCAAAATATAGAAAATAAGGTTGACCCGGTTTTCTCTCTAAGTTGGGGTCCTAATGTTAATTCGGGAGATAATAATAAAGGGGTTGCCCAGACCATAATTTTTGAGCGTAAAGGAGAAGTTTTAAGATATATAACATCAAAATTAAAACCGAAATCCAACCCCAATGAATTTTTGGAGAGGGTATTTGATTTAAGATGGACTGCAATTCGAAGTGCCTATTTTGTGATTGCATTGAAACCAGAGTTTAATATGGCACAGGGATGGATAACAGGCGGTCCCAAACATTTTCGGGTAGGGGTAGGTGCAACCCAATGTCAGATTGCTCCTAATGAGACACAGGAGTTCCGTATACGGTCGTATGTAGGTCCCAACAGAGGTTCTTTACTTGCTAAAGCCTGGCCAGGATTAGAACAGGTCTGGGAATTTTTCACATCTGTGAAAATAATGGATAAATTTGCAAAGTTGTTGCTTGCTCTATTGAATTTCTTTTATGAATGGACCATTCCCAATTATGGAGTGGCTATCATTTTGTTGACGATATTAGTTCGTATTGTCGTCTTCCCGCTTACATGGAAGAGTATGGTTAGTATGAAGAAGATGCAGAAGTTGGCACCGGAAATAGAAAAGTTAAAAGCGGAAGTAGGAGATAATCAGCAAGAATTACAAAAAAGGATGATGGAACTATATCGTGAACGAGGAGTAAATCCTTTAGGAGGTTGTCTGCCTCTGTTTTTGCAATTGCCCGTGTTTATTGCGCTATATCGAATGCTTTGGAGTGCGGTTGAGTTGCGAGGTGCAGAATTTATTTTCTGGATGAAGGATATGTCTCAGCCTGACCGTTTGTTCAATCTTCCTTTCTCCATCCCATTTCCTTTCAGTGGAGGGCATCTGGAAAGTATTAATCTATTACCTATTTTGATGGGAATTTCTATGTATGTTAGCCAAAAGTTGACACCGGGTGCCTCTGCTGTTCAAACACCGCAACAGCGGATTATGATGAATATTATGCCTATATTCTTTACCCTTATATGTTATAACATGGCATCGGGATTAAGTTTGTATATCCTGGTGAGTACTTTGTTAGGAATTGCCCAGAATTATATAGTGCCTATGAAAGATGTGGATATTACCCCTCGTAAAGTAACTACGACACGCAGACATTTCTATACGGTAGCACAGGAAAAGAAACGACAGTGGGCAAAAGAACTCCGTCGGGAACGGAAATTGAAACAAAGAAAAACAAATGAGGATGAAGATTAATATATAACAATGTGCAAAACTTACAATAAAACTAAAAAACATGTTACAATCATAATGGAGTTGGTAATATGAAACAGATAGAAACTGTTGGAGCAACACGAGAGGAAGCCATTCAGAAGGCTCTTGAAGAGTTAGGGGTTGAAATGGCTGATGTATCGAACATTGAAGTGATTGATGAAGGTAGTAAAGGATTTCTTGGACTGGGTTCCCGTCCTGTGAAGGTTCGTGTTACAGTCGAGAAAACAATCCCTGAACCACAACAGAAGTCGCAAAAGCCCGTAGATGAGAAAGGTAGCAAACATGTTCCGTCTAAAGGCAAGGAAAAATCACTACCCAAAACTGCAAAAGGAAAAGGTAAAGAATTTGAGAAAAATTATTCCAAGACGGAATCAGGCAATACTTTTGAAGAAAAAAGCAAACATAACACAAGACAGGAGAGAAAAAGTATGATGACAGAACAATCCCCTCAAGAAGAGAACAAGGATGTGCAGGAAAAAGAGACAAAAGTGAGTATTACGGATGCACAGGGAAACGAAGCATCAGCCCTTTTAGGTGAGATGCTCCAGAAGATGGGGATAGAAGCATCTGTAAAATTTGTTCGAACTGAGGATGGTATTCCAAAACTGGAAATTGAATCGCAAGACGGTGCTTTATTGATTGGGAAAAAAGGCTCTCACCTTGAAACCATACAATTTCTTATCAACCGTATGTTCTTTGGAATTGAAGAAGGAGATTCCAACGAGAAGTTTGTTGTTGATACGGAGAATTATCTTGCCCGTAGAAAAGATACCTTACGACAAATGGCTTTAGATTTTGCTGAACGAGCAAGAAAAACAGGAAGAAAGATGAAATTATCTCCCATGCCTTCTCATGAGCGAAGAGTTATCCACATGACCTTACAGAATGACCATTCGGTTGAGACTTTCAGTGTAGGTAAAGGGGATAATCGTTGTGTCGTGATTGCCCCGAAGAATCGTCGTTTCGATAGAAGACCCTACAATAATCGAGACCGTAGAGACCATAGGGGATATAGAGATACAAGAGACCGTAGAGATAGGTATCCCAATAACCGTTATTCCAACAAACCTCAAAATAGAAGAAGTGGTGGTAGAGATTATAAACCCGATTGGAAACGAGGAAAACCCGGTCGTTCACCTTATGGTGATGATATTGACCCCGGCCAGGTTTCTGAATAATACATAGAAAAACCATTTGTTGTTTTTAAGGAAAAATAGAATGGGGTATGTATTGAGGGATGATACTATCACGGCTATTTGCACCCCTCCCGGAGTAAGTGCCGTTGGTGTTATCCGTGTTAGTGGTCCTGATTCGGTTGATATTGTTTCTCATATTTTTCGCTCTCATTCGGGACAGGATATTTCTAAAAAAAAACGGGGAATGTATTATGGAAATATCGTGGAAAAAGATGGAAATATCCTTGATGATGTAATAGTTCTGGTGATGAAATCGCCCCATTCTTATACCGGGGAAGATGTTGTTGAAATACATGCTCATGGAAACATGCTGATTTTACGAAGTATTATCGAATTGTTGTTAGAGAGGGGAGTAAGAATTGCAGAACCGGGAGAGTTTACAAAACGCGCTTTCCTCAATGGAAAAGTTGACCTAACACAGGCAGAAGCCGTATTAGACCAGATAATAGCAAAAACAAAAAAATCATTAGCATTATCACGAGAATTGCGAGAGGGACATCTTTCGAAAAAGATTTATGAATATTCAGAACATATTAAAACAATTTTAGCGTGGGTTGAGGCTGTTATAGATTTTCCAGAGGAAGAAATCCCAGATCAGTTATGGCAGCAGTCATTAACCCAACTGCGGGAAATATTGGCAAATATGGAACAATTATTAGCGACTTCGGAAAGAGGTAAAATTTTAAGAGAAGGGGTTATCGTATCAATAGCAGGCAAACCCAATGTGGGAAAATCGAGTTTGTTTAATGCTCTACTTCAAGAAAATCGTGCCATTGTTTCACCATATCCCGGCACCACACGAGACCATATAGAAGAATATATATCCTTGGGAGGGGTTCCTGTTCGGTTAATTGATACAGCAGGATTGAGGGAAGTTTCGGAGCCTGTGGAGAAGGAAGGTATAGAACGAGCATGGAAAACTATTGAAAATGCGTATGTGATTTTATTAGTTACAGACGCCACTTGTATAAATCATGATGATATTCGGTTATATAAGGCGATAAAAGAAAATACAAGCAAGACCCTCATGTTTATAGTAAATAAAATAGATTTAAATGAAAACCCTGAAATCCCTACCCTTATTTCTGAAAATATTAAGCCTCTTATTTTTACTTCAGCGAAAACAGGTTTGGGAATAGATAAACTGGAAAAAGAATTAATATCCGTGCTACTTGGTGATAGTGAAATATCAGAAGATATTATGCTTTCTCATGAACATCAGAAAGAAAGTTTACTACGAGCGAAAAAATGTATAGAGAATTGTGTTCAGCAAAAAAATTTACTGCCCGATTTAACAGCATTTGAATTGCGCGAAGCCCTTCACGCCTTAGGGGAAATCACCGGGGAAACTGCTACAGAAGAGTTATTAGATATTATCTTTTCCTCCTTCTGCATAGGGAAGTAAAAAGAGAGGCAATGAAATAGAAACACCCGTAGAAATTGTAAAAACGATGATAAAAAGCAATAGTGGGCGATACTGGACTTGAACCAGTGGCCTCTGCCGTGTGAAAGCAGCGCTCTAACCAGCTGAGCTAATCGCCCGTAGCAGTTATAGCATATCAAAAACAGGTTTTTTTTGCAAGTTGTGTAAATTTTGGATAAGTTGCAAGTATCCAATATTGATGGTTAAAAACAGTTTATTTGAAAATATAAATGTGTTTTTGTTATTATATGTTTCCAAAATTTTTAATAAATCAGCGTCCCCATCGTCTAGCCTGGCCTAGGACATCGCCCTTTCACGGCGGCAACAGGGGTTCAAATCCCCTTGGGGACGCCAATTTTTTGTTTGTATTTATTGTTTTATTAGTAAAAAATGGGTATGGATTTGAAAATAGAATTGATTTTTTTATATACTTTATTACTGCGTTTGGGGCGTCGCCAAGTTGGTAAGGCACCGGGTTTTGGTCCCGGCATTCGTTGGTTCGAATCCAGCCGCCCCAGCCATTTTTTTCTATAAATACTTTTGGAACAAATAACATCTATATTTGAGAGACTTAAAATGACTTGTGCGGGCGATTTACTGGTTTTTTCCGGGAATGCGTCTCGAAAACTTACAGAGTATATTTGTGAGTGTTTGGGAATACTTCCCGGGAATGCAATTGTGGACCGCTTCAGTGATGGAGAGGTTCATGTGCAGATATGTGAGCATGTCCGTGGTAGAGATATTTTTTTAGTGAATAGCACCTGTCCACCGGTGAATGACCATTTAATGGAATTACTTATCATGATAGATGCGGTGCGACGCGCTTCTGCAGACCGAATTACAGCTGTTATTCCTTATTTTGGTTATGCTCGCCAGGACCGTAAAGATAAAGGAAGAGTTCCGATTACGGCTAAATTAGTGGCGAATTTAATTACAGCCGCAGGGGCAAACCGTGTTCTAACAGTAGATTTGCACTGTGGGCAAATACAGGGCTTTTTTGATATACCTCTTGACCATTTAAGAGGTGATGTTGTTTTTGTTGAAGAATTTGCAAAACGGAAATATGGAAATGATTATGTTGTTGTCTCACCAGATATGGGCAGTGTGGCTCGTGCCAGAGAGTTTGCCTCCCGTTTAGGATTGCCTTTAGCCATTGTGGATAAGCGTCGTCCTAAAGAAAATCAATCTGAGGTGATGAATATTATCGGTGAAATAGAAGGTTACCATACTATTCTTTTCGATGATATGGTAGATACCGCAGGAACATTAGTTAAAGCGGCGTTTGCTTTAAAAGAACAGGGTGCTTTAAGTGTTCGTGCTTGTGCAACGCATCCTGTACTAAGTGGGAAAGCAGTGAAGACAATTAATGAATCTCCTATTGAAGAAATCCTTTTTTGTAATTCTATCGAGTTAAACGAAGAGGCTAAAAGATGTGAGAAATTTAAAGTGTTAAATCTTGCTCCACTTATTGCTAAGGCTATTCGAAATATTCATGAAGAACAATCTGTTAGTAGTTTATTAACACAAAATACGTAAAATATTTATGGAGAAAGGACTTATGGAAATACCTGTCATTAAGGCACAACTTCGGACAAAAGAAGGGAAATCTTCTACAAAAAAGGTAAGGAAAGAGGGAAATATTCCTTCTGTATTATATGGAATGAAAGAGCAAACAGTACCATTAAAAATGGATGCAAAAACATTTGCGAAAATGCTTTCTCATCTGGAAGGGAAGCATCCCATAGTAAAATTGGAAATTGAAGGGGATGCTCATCTGGATTCACCCGCAATTATAAAAGAGATACAACGGGACCCGGTAAGCAATTCTATTATTCATGTAGATTTCCAGAAGATACGATTAGACCAAAAAATTCATACCTCAGTTCCGGTTATTCTTGTGGGTCAATCGGAAGGTGTGAAAATGGGTGGTGTTTTGGACCATCAATTACGCGAATTGGAGATAGAATGTCTCGCTTTACAAATTCCTGTACATATCGAAATTGATGTGACAAATTTAATTTTAGGACATTCAATCCATGTGGCAGATATTACTCCTCCCGAAGGAGTAAAGATTTTGACGGATTCAGACCGTGTGGTTGTATCTATCCATGTGCCTCGAACACTTGAGGCTAAAGCGGCAACTGAAGAAGAAAAACCTGAAGAAGGTGCCGAAGAGACTAAAGAAGCCGAAGAAGAAAAGGAATAATTACCCCTTTTACATATCGTTCGAGGTGCATGGTAAATTGAGCATCTTAACTTTTCTGTATCAGAAAAGTTTTGAGATGCTTTTTATTTTATTTATATTAAGAAGAATTTTCTTTGGAATTGTAAAGAGATGAAAGTAATTGTAGGATTAGGGAATCCCGGAAAAAAATATGTTCAAACAAGACATAACATAGGATTTCGAGTAGTGGATTTTCTATCAGATAAAATAAATTGTCCCATTTCCCGTGAAGATTTCTATGCTGATATCGGTTATACAAGAATGGGAGATGAAAAAATATGTCTGATGAAGCCTACAACTTTCATGAACTTGAGTGGTAAATCGGTGAAGAGTATTATGGATTATTTTTCCCTTGCTCCTCAGGATTTTTTAATAATCCTTGATGATGTGGAATTACCGTTAGGGTCCATACGATTGAGACCTCAGGGCAGTTCTGGTGGGCATAAAGGGCTTCAATCTATTATTGATTGCTGTAAAACAGATACTTTTCCCCGATTGCGATTGGGTGTGGGAAAACCTACACTCCCTATTGATTTAGCCGATTATGTCCTCATGCCGTTTGAGGACGCGGAAAAATCTGCTGTTGATACCATGATACAGGAAGCATCTTCTGCTGTAGAAAGTTGGATTTCGAATGGAATAGAGATAACAATGAACCGTTTTAACAAGAAAGAAAATAATAATAAGAGGGAAAAAGACTATGACAACCAAGAATGAACAAATACATACCATCAGTATCCTGGTGGAAAATCATTTTGGGGTTTTAGCTCGTGTTTCGGGATTGTTCAGTGCCCGGGGATACAATATTGACAGCCTCTGCGTCGGTGAGACAGAAAACCCCGAAATTTCCCGTATGACAGTAACTGTCCGCGGAAATGAGAATGTCTTAAATCAAATTATAAAACAGTTGAACAAACTGGTAGATGTAATCGAAGTTCAAGATTTAACCCAGTCGGCTTTTGTTGAACGGGAATTGGTAATGGTGAAAGTAAAAGCAGACCGTAAGACAAGAGCGGAGGTTGTGGAAATTTCAAACATATTCCGTGCCCGCGTTGTAGATGTGGGAACGCATGCTATGATTATTATGATTACAGGTGCCAAAGGGAAGGTAGAAGCCTTTATAGATATGATGAAACCCTTTGGAATTATCGAAGTAGTTCGCACAGGAACTATTGCAATTGAACGGTGCGGTTCAAATGGGTATAATAATAGTTCCGATACTGAAAATGATGAATGAGTTTGAAAATGAAATTACAATAAAGACTGAAAGTGATATGGAAATGCAAAGGTGGAACAATCAAAATAAAATTGTTGAGAAGAACAATTACGGTAGTAGCGTTCCGTGCCGATGCAAACACTTTCAGGGACGGCATTGAAAGGTAAAGCCACAGCAAATTTTGCTGTGGCTTTTTTTTTAGATAAATAAAGGAAAAATATATGAAGGAACAAATAAAAAATTTATTAGAATTACAGGATATTGATTTACAAATAGAAGCATTGTTGCAAAAAGAGAAAGAAATACCTAAACAGAAAGAAAAATTACAAATCCAGGAAAAGAAGTTAAGACAAGAAATAGAAGATAGTGAAAAGACTCATAAGAAGCTTGTATTAGACCAGAGAGAATGTGAAAGACAAATTGCCCAATTACAGGAACAAATAAAAAAATACAACAATCAATTACAAGGGGTAAAAAAGAACGAAGAATATCAGGCTTTATTAAAAGAGATTGATGAGATAAAAAAACAAATAGGGTTAAAGGAAGAAGAACAAATAAAAATAATGCTTCAAATGGATGAAGCGAATCTGTTCTTTTTGGAAGCAAAAAAAAGAATTGAAACGGAAATTCAACAATTAAAAAAACAGGAGGAACAAATAGATAAAGAACTTCAAGAGGTTATACAGGAACGAAAAGGATTAGAACAGAAAAGATTAGAAGCCCAAAAATCAGTTAGTCCGGAATTGCTCAGTCACTATTTGCGGGTGAAACAAAGAAAGAAAACGGGACCTGTGGTTGTTCCCTTAAAAGACGAAATCTGTTCGGGTTGCTTCATGCAGATACTCCCTCAGGTCGTGAATGAAATTATGGCAAGTGAGAAGATACATACATGCCGACATTGCGGTAGAATTCTTTATTATCCAGGTTTGCTCGATAAGCA
>Ga0116168_1000659_pt1 | contig 32105 bp, 20 predicted proteins | sample AD_UKC129_MetaG_FD_89795 | JGI IMG/M metagenome (GOLD analysis project Ga0116168, IMG submission 89795) | Active sludge microbial communities of municipal wastewater-treating anaerobic digesters from Canada - AD_UKC129_MetaG | ecosystem: Engineered > Bioreactor > Anaerobic > Digestate | place...
ATCTTCCATTTCGAGCGACGATGCATCGATATGTTGTTGAAGGAGCAAATCGTTTGAAATAGCCGTCAAGTCGCGTTGCAAATAACCGTTCTCGTCGAGATTGCCGATGATGTATTCGGCAATTATCTTTTGTCGCTCGTTAAGATGAAGCAGGTTGATTTGCTCCAACAAAGATTCGTTGAGCGTTTTTTCGTCGGAATAAACAAAATTTCTTTGACGTGATTCGCCCGATGACGAAAAACTCGGATGATAATCGGGTATATCGTCTTCCGAAAAATAATCTCCCAATAGAATATCTTCTTGTGAAACCGGGTCTTCGTCTGCTTTATCGTTGTCGTTTTGAAAGTCGTATTCGTCGTCGGCATTCGTATCGGAATGATCAACTGTCTCCAATGCCGGATTGTCTTCCACTTCTTGTTTGATTCGGTCTTCCAATTCAACAGAGTTGAGTTCCACCAGTTTGATCACCTGCATTTGCAGAGGAGAAAGTTTTTGTACCTGTTTAAGTTGCTGTTCTTGCCTAAGATCCATATACGTAGGATTACATTTATTGTTAATTGAGAAGCAAAGATAACGATTTTTAGACTAAAGATGCGAAAGTTGTTTCATTATCTGCGCTTCTACGTCGATTTTTTCATCCGAAAGATGAATCCAGTGAATCTCCTGATCTCTTTTAAACCAACTGAGTTGCTTACGTGCGTAGTTGCGCGAGTGCTGCTTTATTTTTTCGATGGCTGTGTTCAGATCGTATTTTCCATCGAAGGAATCGAAAAGTTCTTTATAGCCAACCGTATTTAATGAATTGAGATGGCGAAGGGGGTAAAGTCGTTGCGCCTCTTCGATGAGGCCGTTGTCGATCATATCGTCGACGCGTGCGTTGATCCGATCGTATAATTCTTGGCGTTCGCGTGTAAAACCGATTTTTACGATACGGAAAGGGCGTTTTTTTCGAAGGTTCGTACGCAGGGAAGAGTAGGGTTTCCCTGTCATGAGGCAAACTTCCAATGCGTGGATTACGCGCTTGGGATTTTTGAGATCTACCTGACGATAAAAAACGGGATCGAGTAGCTTGAGTTGTTGGCGAATGGGGTCGAGTCCTTCTTTGCGATACAGTTGTTGGAGATCTTTTCGCAACTCGTCGTCGATGGTAGGCATCTCGTCGATTCCTTGGCATACGGCATCGATATATAGCATCGATCCTCCTACCATGACGACTACCGGATGTTTTTTATGAAGTTTTTCTATGAGGGTGATGGCTTCTTCTTCGTAGCGGCTGGCACTGTAATATTCTTCGGGTGAGAGGATGCCTACGAAATAGTGTTTTACTCGGCTCAATTGGTCGGGCGTTGGAGCAGCCGTGCCGATTGACATTCCTTTATATAATTGACGCGAGTCGGCCGACAGGATAGGGCTGCTCAGCTTTTCGGCAATGCGTATGCTTCCTACCGTTTTCCCGACACCGGTTGGACCGAGCAAAACGAGCAATGTGTTCATTTAATATAAATCGTCGTCTCCTATTTCGGTTAAGAAGTCGTCTAGCCCTTCGAACCCTTCCTGATCCAGTTCATCCATATCGAAACTTTCATCGCCATAGAACGATTCATCCATATCCTGGGAAGTGGTATCGGAAGTCATTTCTTCGAAATTCGTGATCTGAGGAGGGGCTTCTCCTTTGGAAAGGGTACAGAGAGGTTGTTTTAATTTTTTTCCCGGAATGATTTCCGATAGTTCCATATAGAGCGCCCTTTCCGTAAAATAGTCGAAAACAAACATGAGTTTTTGTTTTTCCTCTTCCAGGTAATCGCTCAGCACACATTCTTCCATCGAATAAGAATCTTCGTCGGATGATGTGTCCATTTTTACCAGCGTAATTTCCATTTCTTTGCGCCAATTGTCGTCACAAAGGACAAACGAAGCCATTTCTTTATCGCTATATCCCGTACAGTCGATAATGGCTTTGTATAGATCGTAAAATGTGGCGTCGGCGTCTATTTTGATCTCTCGTTTGAAGTTCTCAACTTCGTCCGATAAAATTAAAAATCTGTATATCACAATATTTAAATTTTATTAGGGTTGTTTGCGATTCAAAGGTAAGAAAAAAGTTTTGAAAAAATAGCTTCCTTTTTCGTTAAAAAGAGATATTCGGATTGTCTTCAACTTTTTTGTTGGAAGATGTTGTATTATTCCGAGAAATGTAGTATTTTTGCTACGCCTTTTTGGAAAGGAAAAAAGATTCTTCAGTAGCTCAGTCGGTTAGAGCATCTGACTGTTAATCAGAGGGTCGTTGGTTCAAGTCCAACCTGAAGAGCGGGAAACGTGTTTTTTACCATATAAATAATTAGATTCTTCAGTAGCTCAGTCGGTTAGAGCATCTGACTGTTAATCAGAGGGTCGTTGGTTCAAGTCCAACCTGAAGAGCGAAAGAGGGTGTCCGGAAAAAAGGCGTCCTCTTTTTTGTTTTATAAACTTTTTTGTAATTGGCTCGTTTTAATATTAATGGAACAGTTTGCAATACTGAAATGAAAAAAAATTTTATCTGCATATCGTTTGAGGCCCGAGGGTTTGAAGGAGTTGGAAGGCAAATACGAAATTGTGCTTCCAAAAGATAAATCGCATTTTACGAAAGAGGAAGTGATGCAGTTAATCCCCGATTTTGAAGTGTTTATTCCTGCTTTCAATTTTTATACCGATAAAGAAATTATAGACAGGGGAACGAAGCTGGAACTGATTTCGAATTATGGAGTGGGATTTGACAATATTGATGTGGATTATGCCACAAAGAAAGGGATTGCGGTAACCAATATTCCTTATAGTGTAACGGAACCCACTGCCGAGTTTGCTTTTGGGTTGTTGCTGGCTACGGCAAGAGGCATAGCCTATTACGACCGTAAAATTCGTACACCGGAAGGGGTAAGTTGGGGTATGTACGGCGAGGCCGGACTGCCTGTTTTCGGCAAAACCCTTGGGATTATCGGTATGGGACGCATCGGACAAGCCTTGGCGAGGAGAGCTGTGGCATCGGGCATGAAAATCATTTACCATAACCGTCGTCGTCTCGATGAGGCTATCGAAAAATTGTATGACGCCGGATATGTATCGTTGGAAACGTTGTTGAAGGAAGCCGATTTCGTCTCCCTTAATGTTCCCTCGACACCCGAAACGATTCGTATGATTGGCGAAGAACAGTTGAGTATGATGAAACCGACGGCTATATTGATCAATACGGCACGAGGTAATGTAGTAGACGAAAAGGCGCTGGTCAAAGCATTGAAAGAAAAGAAAATATGGGGTGCAGGACTCGATGTTTTCGAAAACGAACCGCATATCTCACCCGAACTTCTCGAATTGGATAATGTGGTTCTTACTCCTCATGCAGCTACGAAGACCGTAGAATATCGACATAATATGGCTGTTGAAATGGTGCGGAATATCATTGGTTTTTATGAAGGTACATATCCGGTTTCGAGAGTAAATCGATTGAATGATCGGTAATTTGTAATTTGGAGAAAATTCATGAAATATCAAACGCATACGTTAACCAATGGTTTGCGTATTATTTATAGTTCGCATTTATCTGAAATATCGTATTGTGGATTTGCCATAAACACCGGGACGCGGGATGAAATGCCGGACGAATACGGCATGGCGCACTTTGTTGAACACATGTTGTTCAAAGGGACAAAACGACGTAATTCCCGTCAGATTATCAATCGAATAGAGAATGTGGGTGGAGAGATGAATGCGTACACCACCAAAGAAGAAACGTTTGTTTATTCGGCTTTTCCCGAAGCGTATTTTTCCCGTGCCATCGATCTGTTGAGCGATATGGTGTTTCATTCGGAGTTTGCCCGGACGCAGATCGAACGTGAACGGGATGTTGTACTGGATGAAATAAATGCTTATCTCGACACCCCGGCAGATCTGATTTACGATGATTTTGAAAATCTTTTGTTTTCAGGGCACGAGTTGGGGCATTATATCCTTGGAAATCCCGAATCGTTGGAAACATTCGACACGCAACGTCTGAAGGATTTTGCGGAGCGACAATATAACCCTGCTTCTATGGTGTTTTTTTTCTTGGGGAAGCCTCCTTTTTCTAAAATCGTCAAGCAGGTAGAAAAGCATTTGGCATCGGTTTCGATTAATGGGATTTTGCCCAAAAAAAGAGTTGAGCCGACGGATAAGGCAATTCGGAAAGAGATAAAATGCAAAGGGATTGTGCAAACGCATGTGATGATGGGCCGAACAGCTTACGATATGCATCATCCCGATAGGTATGCTTTGTATCTTTTGAATAATATTTTGGGAGGAAATGGTATGAACAGCAGGCTTAATATGGCGCTTCGCGAAAAAAACGGCTTGGTGTATACTGTGGGATCGAATGCGGAATTTTATACCGATACGGGGGTTTTCTCCTTGTATTTTGCTTGTAACCCACGATATGTTGATCGCTGTGTGCAGTTGGTCGAAAAGGAGTTGCAGCGATTGAGAGAAGAACGGCTCACGCCTGTTCAACTGGCCACAGCCAAAAAACAACTGAAAGGACAATTGATGATTTCGGCCGAAAACCACGAAAATGTGGCATTGAGTATGGCGAAGGATTTTTTACATTTTAATGAATTTCACTCTGTTGAAGAGATGTTGGAGAAAATCGATTCCATTACCGCCGAGCAGATGCAAAAGGTTGCAATAGATGTTCTTGATCCGTCACAGTTGTCTCAATTGCGTTACGTGTAAAGCCATTTGTTTGTAGAAAGAGGGGTTTTTATATCCCCCTTTCCACATAATGCGTATGAAGCAAATGATGGGCTTTTTCGCTTAGCGGCTTTTGTAGAAAATGTCGATAGAGATATTGAATCTCGGGATTTTCATGCGATTTTCTGATCGGCTTGTTTTTGTCTTCCAAATAAATCGATTCGGCTCGTTTTAGTCGAATCTCCTCATCGGTGGGAATGGGTTGTCCCCCACCTCCCAAACATCCACCCGGACAAGTCATTACTTCAATAAACGTGTAGGGCGAAGTTCCGTTTTCGATTTGTTCCAAAAGAGTGCGGGCGTTGCTTAAAGTATGGGCAACGGCCACTTTTAAACGGGTGCCGTTCAAGTCGATTTCGGCTTCTTTAATTCCCTTCATACCGCGAACAGCAACAAAGTCGACGTTTGTGAGCTGTGAGCCGGTGATTACTTCGTAAGCGGTTCGCAAAGCCGCTTCCATTACTCCTCCGGTTGCACCGAAAATAACGCCTGCACCTGTAGAAACTCCCAGTGGGCTATCGAATTCTTCTTCGGGCAAATTGGAAAAGTCTATGCCGACTTCTTTAAACATGCGGGCCAACTCGCGTGTAGTCAGCACATAATCCACGTCATAAAAATGTTCATTCTCGCTAAGGTGCAATTTTTCTTTCCAATACCGGAAGGCATCGCTCATTTCGGGACGACGAGCTTCGAATTTTTTTGCCGTGCAAGGCATGATAGAAACAACCACAATGTTGCGCGGGTCGATACCTGCCTGTTCGGCGTAATAGGTTTTGGCAATGGCTCCAAACATTTGTTGTGGCGATTTGCATGTAGATAAATGCGGTAATGAGGAAGGGAAAAAATGTTCTATGAATTTGATCCATCCGGGAGAACAAGAGGTAATCATAGGCAGTGTGCCTTTATTTTCGATTCTTTCTACCAGTTCGTTGGCTTCTTCAACAATGGTGAGGTCGGCGGCAAAGTCGGTATCGAAAACTTTTGAAAACCCCAGTTTTCGTAAACTCGCAACCATTTGTCCGGTCACCAAACTTCCATAAGGCAATCCCATTGCTTCACCAATTCCGACGCGTACGGCGGGAGCCGTTTGTACCACGACTACTTTTTCCGGATCGTGAAGTTCGTTCCACACTTCGTTTATGGCACTTCTTTCGGTAATAGCTCCCGTAGGGCATATTAAGGCGCATTGACCACAGTTGATGCATATTGAATTTCCCAATCCCGTATCCCAAAAGGTGGAGATTTTGGTTTTTAATCCGCGTCCCGAAAAATCGATGGCTTTGACGGATTGAATTTGCTCACAAACAGCCACACAACGACCGCAAAGGATGCATTTTTCCGGATCGCGAACGAGCGAAAGCGATGTTTCGTCTTTGTTTACGTGTTCTTTACGGGTGCGTACAAAACGTTTTTCATGAATTCCCAAATTAAAAGCAAGCTGCTGTAATTCGCAATTCAGATTCCGATCGCATTGCAAACAATCTTCCGGATGATTTGCCAGCAGTAGCTCTACATTGACTTTTCGGGCTTCTCTCACGCGCGGCGAATCGGTGATAATTTCCATTCCTTCGGTGACTTCTGTGATACATGAGCGTAATAATGTTTGGACACCTTTTACTTCTACTACGCAAACACCGCATGAGGCATTTGCCGATATATCTTTAAAATAACACAGAGAAGGGATATTTATTCCTATGCTATTGCATGCTTGCCAAATGGTCATGCCTTCGTCTACTTCTATGGGTTGATGATTTACGGTAATTTTCATGACTCTTTTCAAAATCGATTATTGATCTTTGTTTATTTTATCTTGTATATTATATAATGTGCCAATTTGCATGTTAAATTCGTACATCGCAACGCAAACAACGATTTACTTCGTTTAGGGCTTGTTCACCCGTATAACCTGCCGAAACCTCATGAAAATTGCCTATTCTGTCTTTTACGGGAAGTTTGCTTGGAGCGTTTTTAGGGCTTTTCTTTATGTCGGTGGGAACTGCATTTTTATATTCAAATTCTTTTGACAACAGCTGAAACCGTTTTTCATTCATCAATATGAAATCAATGGATTCTGCTGCACGTTTTCCCATTCCCATTGCTTCGGCCGCAGTGGCGGGACCCATTACGGCGTCGCCGCCGGCAAATACTTTGTCGAGCGAAGTTTGGAACGTAAAAGGGTGAACACGAATTCGGCCATCTTTGGCGACTTGTAATCCTTCTTTTGCAAACACTTCCGAATCAACTCGTTCACCTATGGCCAACACTACCGAATCGCAAGCGATTTCCTTGAATTTCCCGGTAGGAACGGGTCTTCTTCGTCCCGACGAATCGATGCTTCCACGTTCCATGATTTCTATTTTTAGTCCTTTTACCCGACCTTTTTCGTCTACCAAAATTTCGCGTGGCGCAGACAGGAAATGGAAGTTGATTTTTTCGGCTTCAGCCTCTGCGATTTCGTCTTTATTGGCCGGCATATCATATTTATCGCGACGATAAACCACCGTTACCTTTTTACCGAGTCGCCAGATACTGCGAGCCGAATCGATGGCTACATTTCCTCCACCGATAACGACAACGTTTTCTCCCAACTTCGGCGTTTTGCCTAGTGCGAGTTCTTTCAAAATTTGTGTACCTGCGACTACTCCTTTCGCATCTTCTCCCGGGATGTTTAAATCGATGTCTTTCCATGCTCCGATAGCAAGGTATACGGCGTCGAAATCTTTTTTAAGATCGTCGAGCGACAAGTCTTTTCCCAAGCGGGTGTTGAAAACGAATTTGATACCAAGTTTATTCATCAGTTTCAATTCTTTTTTGAGCACCGCTTTGGGAAGTCTGTATTGAGGTATTCCGTAGCGAAGAATCCCTCCCGCTTCGGGCATGGCCTCGTAAATAGTAACCTCATGTCCTAGCCGTATCAGATAATATGCGGCGGTGATTCCCGCAGGTCCCGCTCCCACGATGGCAATTTTCTTCCCGGTGGCAGGCAGTTTTTCTTTTATCAGTTGACGATAAATTTTGTTTTCTTTTCCCAGTTGATACATTGTATCGGCCAGATAGCGATGGAGTTCGCCTTGGGAAACCGGCTCGTCGATCATTTCGCGCCGACAACGCATTTGACAGTGGAAATGGCATATTCTTCCGATTACTCCGGGTAAAGGATTATCGCGTAAGGTGAGATCGAAAGCTTCTTCCAGCCGTTCTTCTTTGATAAGTTCGATGTAACCCGGAATATTCATGTGTAGCGGACAACTGTTTTCACATAGGGCCAAGAATAACGATTCGCATTCTCCTGCATGGCAGCGCTTTTCGTGAATGTGCTCTTCATATTCGTTTTTAAAATACTGCAGGGTGGTATAGACCGGATTCGGAGCTGTTTGTCCGAGGCCGCATATGGCGGTGTCTTGAATGGTTTTGCTTAACAGGGTAAGGGTTGCAAGATCGTGTTCCGATCCTTCGCCATTTGTTATTTTTGATAGGACAGCAAGTGTTTGAGCAAGTCCTTCACGACACGGGGTACACTTTCCACACGATTCGTTGGAAGTAAATTCAAGAAAATATTTTGCTACATCAACCATGCAGTTGTCTTGATCCATTACCACCATACCGCCTGATCCCATAATGGCTCCCAACTCGGCCAGGGATTCGTAATCGACGGGTGTATTAAAATGTTCTAGGGGGATGCAGCCTCCTGAAGGTCCGCCTGTTTGTACGGCTTTCACCCTTTTGGTAGTACCGGTTCCTTCACCGATTTCAAAAATGAATTTCTCGAGTGTGGATCCTAAAGGCAGTTCTACCAAGCCGGTGTTTTTTACTTTCCCTACTAACGAAAACACTTTGGTTCCTGTACTTTTTTCGGTTCCTGTTTGTGTGAACCATTCACTGCCTTTTTCAATAATGACGGGAATGTTGCACCACGTTTCCACATTGTTGATTGTGGTGGGTTTGCCATACAAACCTTTTTCGGCAGGATAAGGTGGGCGTGGAACGGGGCGTCCGGCTTTACCTTCGATAGATGCGATTAAGGCTGTTTCTTCACCACAAACAAATGCTCCCGCACCTTCAACTATTTCGAGGTCGAAATTGAAGCCCGAACCTAGGATATCGTTACCTAAAAGACCATAGTCTTTTGCCTGTTCGATAGCCAGTTTGAATCTTTTTACCGCCAAAGGGTATTCGGCTCTTATGTAAGCGATGCCATGTGATGCACCCATTGCATATCCACCGATAATCATTCCCTCGATTATCGCATGAGGATCGCTTTCTATTTCGTTGCGGTTCATGTAAGCTCCCGGATCGCCTTCGTCGGCGTTGCAGATGATGTATTTTTCATTGTCTTTGGCTTGATGCATGATAGACCATTTTTTTCCGGTTGGAAAACCGGCTCCTCCGCGTCCCCGCAATTTCGATTGGGTAATTTCTGAAATAATATCGGCAGGCTGCATGGAGGTCAGGGCTTTTGCCAGGGCTTTATAGCCGCCGACGGCTATGTAGTCGAGTATTGATTCGGGATCAATTAATCCGGCGTGACGTAGAACGATCTTCTTTTGTCCTTTAAAAAAAGGGATTTCATTCCATAGCGGAATGTTTTCGTAACCTTTTCCGTATGCGATTTCCGAAGTAAGAAAATCCCATGCATCGATTCTGCAAAGTGCTTTTCGGGTATATATTTTTTCTTTTGCCAATCCGTCTACTATTCGTGCAACATCCCTTTCCTCGATTTGGCTGTATACCAATAATGGCTTTTGAGGTTGATAGAGTATGACCACAGGTTCTTGGGCACAGAAGCCGAAACATCCTGTTTGTTTTAGGGTGCAGCGTATATTTTTGTTGTCGATTTGTTTTTGAAATTCGGCAAAAACACTTTCTGCTCCGTTGCCGATGCCGCAAGTACCCATTCCCACCATAATCATGGGAATTGGAGGTAGGATTTTTTCTTTATTTTGTTGTTTTATCGAATCAATTTCATTGGGTTTCATTGTATGCCGTATTATTATAATGAATTATAAAAAGTAGAACTATGTTTTTTTAAGGTCGAATAATCAATTTGAGGGTTTGTCTTTCAAATCCGATTTTTTTGCATCTTCTTTTTTTACATCTTCCAATATTTTAGCGAGTTTGCGGGAATTCACATTGCTGTGGATTTTTCCATCCACTTCAACTACGGGCGATTGGGCACATTGACCAAAACAAGCCACCGTTCGTACCGTGAACAAATTGTCGGGTGTTGTAAAAGATTGCTCGGATTCCCTGTCTTTGTCGTCAATGGCAAAACTGCGGTAAATATCATCGAGCAATTCTTTGGATCCTTTTGTGTGGCAGGCTGTTCCTCGGCATACAATAATGGAATGTTTGCCCTGGGGTTTTAAGTTGAAAAACGAATAGAATGTAGCCACACTGTATACTTGCGAGTAGGGAATGTTGAGTTTTTTCGCTACGGTGACCAATGTTTCTTTCGGAAGAAATTTGAAGGGATTGTTTTCTTGAACTTCTTCCAATGTCGATAGCAAAGCACCGGGTTTCCCTTTGTGTTTTTCTATTATTTCATCAATCATCTTATCGGAAATGCCTTTTTCTGTGTTCATGTTTGTTTTCCTTTCTATAGCTAACATGATAAACAAAATTCAATATTGATTTTTACTTTGCAAATATAAAGAAATAAATGAATATACAAATTTATTTAGATATATTTAATGAAATATTTCTTTAATGATTATTTTGATATTGGATGTATCGTCTATCTCTGCACCATCCTCGCACCAAGGCCGTACCATCCTCGCTCCATGCTTGCATCAGGCTTGCACCTTCTTCACATAAAGTCTGCACCGGCTTCGCCTCTGCATCCCGCTCTACATGCGGTAAAGACGTAGGTTTGTTTTACATCGGTCTCACGGAATCCGATGTTGTTGTCCCTGCTTTGGAGCGAAGGAAGAGCGAAGGAAGAGCGAAGGAAGAGCGCTAAAAGGTCGGCAAAACCCATCTATCGAACAAAAACTTCGTTAAACCAAATAGCGGAAATCCTCTCTGTAGGTTGTCTTACCTGTTGAAGCGAACAAAAACTTTGTTGAGCCAAATACTCCAATACCCGAAAACGAAGGGTACGAGAAAGAAATTCGGCATTTGAAAACCGGATTAAATCGGAATGTGATTTTTCCCAAAAATGAAGTTTTAGGTGAAATTATACTTACGGGTTGATTTTACATAATGTTAAATTTATGTTTTTTGAAAAAAAGTTCGAAAATTGTTTTTATATTTGTCGATAACTTTAATTTCAATGATTAACAAAAACATGAAAGTATGAAAAGAAAAATCAATTTTCTGTTATTCCTGTTTAGTCTGAGTATGGGAATAACATTTGCCCAAACCCGTGTTACGGGTAAGGTAGTGGATGAGAATGGAGAGCCGGTTATTGGTGCGTCCATTTTGGTTAAAGGTACTACCATAGGAACTGTGACGGACATTGATGGAAATTTCATGTTGACGGTTCCTCCTGAAGGAAAGACGTTGGTAATTTCGTACGTAGGCATGCAAACCCAGGAAGTGCCTGTTGCTCCGAATGTACGGGTAGTTATGCAAACTGTGACAGAGTTGCTTGAAGAGGTAGTGGTTGTTGGATATGGAACACAGCGAAAAGAACATTTAACGGGAGCTGTATCAACCGTAGATGTCAGTAGAACACTTGAAAATCGCCCTATTACAGATGTGGGACGAGCTTTACAGGGATCAACTCCGGGTTTATCTATAACTACTACGTCTGGTGAATTGGGAGGATCGCCCCGTATTCGTGTTAGAGGCGAGATTGCTACTATTGGGGGAGGTACGGGCAATCCGCTTATTTTGGTTGATAATGTGGAAGTACCTGATTTGTCTTATGTAAATCCGGATGATATTGCTTCTATTTCAGTTTTGAAAGATGCTTCTACTACTGCAATTTATGGTGCTAGGGCTGCTTTTGGTGCAATACTTATTACCACGAAAAAGGGAATGAAAGAAGCTAAACCGAGAATTTCTTATTCGAATAATTTCTCGTGGTCTACGCCCACTAAAGTGCCTGAACACACACGAGCCGATTTAAATTTGCAGTATTCTTTTGATCAGATTAATGCACTCAGAGATTCACCTATATCCGAAACAGGACAAGTAGGATATTGGTACAATCCCGAGGTCATAAAAAAGGTAAAAGAATGGATAGATACTTATGGCGACGGCAAGAGTTTAGGTCGTGAAATGGTGGAAGGCAGGGATTTTGATTACAGAAAAAGTGGTGGGGTTTATTACTATCGCCCGTGGGATGTTTATGATATTTATTATAAAGATTGGACACCCCAACAAAACCAAAATATTCGTATAAGTGGTGGAACTGCTACTACACAATACAATTTATCTGCTGGTTTTATGGATCAAAAAGGTATATTAAAGCTTTTCGATGATTTTTATCGTCGATATAACATTTCAGGTTTCATAAGTAGTGATGTTAAAAATTGGATCACTTTACGAGGTGGTTATATGTATTCCAAAACACGTCAAGAGTCTCCATTTATATATGCTTCTGCAACCTATGATCCTATGTATTATCTTTATAGATGGCATCAAGTATATCCATATGGAACATACAAAGGACGCGAATTTAGAGGGGCCGTCAACGATTTGAAATCGGCGCGACCTGTAGAGGATGATTCTTATTTCAGTCGTTATACATTAGGAACTACCTTAAGGTTGACAAAAGGTTTGACGGTTGATTTTGATTATACATATAGCCAAACATTTGCAACGAATCATACTGTAGGGGGGTATGTGTATGGAATAAATCAATGGAGTGCGGATATATCCAGAGGATTGACTTTTGATAATTTGTATGGTCCTTACACAACAGCTACATATGATTATGCAAGATACACTTCATCTAAAAATATAAGAAACGCATACAACGGATATATAACATATGATACTAAATTCGCCGATAAACATTCATTGAAAGTTATGGGAGGAACGAATATAGAAGATGCTGAATATATTTGGATATCGGCTCGTAGAAATGGGGTATACGATTTTGATAAAGGTGAACTAAATTTAGCAGGTGGAGATCAATTGGCTTCTTCAAGCCATTCATGGTGGTCGGTAGCGGGATTTTTTGGGCGAATCAATTATGCCTTTATGGATAAATATTTATTCGAATTAAATGGTCGTTATGATGGTTCCTCAAAATTTGCTTCCGGAAAAAGGTGGGGCTTTTTCCCTTCTTTCTCAGCAGCATGGAGAGTTACCGAAGAACCCTGGATGCAGTCAGCGCAGTCTATTTTAAGTTCATTAAAATTACGAGGTTCATGGGGATCAGTTGGCAATCAAGATGTGCCATTAAATGCTTTTGTATCCACTTTGACACCTACAACTCCTTCAAGTAGCGGAAATTATTGGTTAGTAAAGGGCAATTTTGTCCCTTATATTAGCAGTGGCCCGACATTGGTAGATCCCGATTTAACATGGGAGACTGTTACTTCTTTGGATTTAGGTTTGGATGCAGGTTTTCTCAATGAAAAGTTAACATTTACTTTTGATTGGTACAAGCGGATAACTTCAGATATGCTTGCTCCAGGGGAAACAGTTCCAGCAACAGTGGGAGCTTCTGCACCACGTAGGAATTTTGGGGAGTTGGAAACTAAAGGAGTGGAAATAAGTGCTACTTATAAACATCAATTTGATAATGGTTTATTGTTAACTCTTTTCGGGCAGTTTACAGATTTTAAATCGGTAGTAACTAAATATCCTACACCTGAGGACCCTTTAATTTCAAGTACCTATTATCAAGGCAAGACCTTAGGCGAAATATGGGGTTATAAAACTGTTGGATTGTTTCAAAAAGAAGATTTTGTTTGGGAAGGCGATAAGATTAAACAAACCATCCTCCCGAACGGACTATCAAAAAATACTCATGTAGAAGGTGTTGCCACTCAATACATTCTTGAATCAGGTACCTTTAAATTTAGCCCGGGTGATGTTCGTTTTAAAGATTTAAATGGCGATGGAGAGATCAATTACGGAACAAATACTGTAGGAAACCCTGGCGATCTTACAGTGATAGGTAATAACCTTCCGCGTTATCAATATGGGTTTCAAGTTGGTGTTTCGTGGAAAGGTTTTGATGCCAATGCTTTTTTTCAAGGAGTGGGAAAAAGGAATATTTGGGCAACCGGAAACATGGTTCTTCCCGGATTTTATGGTACAGAAGCTAATTTTGCTCATACACTGGATTATTGGACACCAGATAATACACGCGCTTTTTATCCTAGACCTTTGAATTATGATCAGGCGGCTAAATGGAATTATGTATGCAATGATCGGTATCTTCTCAATGTAGCTTACTTACGTCTCAAAAGTTTGATCATTGGATATTCATTGCCTAATGATTTTTTGAACAAAGTAAATATAGAACGAGTTCGAGTATATTTTAATGGAGAAAATTTGTTCGAATTCGATAAGATGAAAGGGGTTCCGATTGATCCTGAAATGAACTGGACATCTACAACTCAAAATGATGCTCGATCATTTGGACGTAGTTATCCTTATAGGAGAACGGTTTCTTTTGGTTTACAAGTAGAATTTTAATTAACACATAAGTTATGAAAAAAATATTTTATATACCTATATTATTAGCATCGATATTTATATCGTTTGCTGCTTGTGGAGATTATCTTGACAGACCGGGTCTGGATACATTTGAGGATCCAGAGTTTTGGACCAAAGAAGATAATGTCAGATTATATGCCCAGCGTGGGTATACAGCCTATTTTACAGGTTATGGAAGCGGGTATACATGGGGTAAATTTTTTACAGGTGGGGCATGGGCTGATGAATATAGCTCATCTGCCCAATGGACGCAACAAACAGCTACTTCTGGAAATGGTTGGACTTTTACATGGGTGAGATGGGCAAACATTTTGATTGACAGGGTTAGCAAAATGGAAAATCTCACACAAGAGGAAAAAAATCATTGGTTGGGCATTGGACGCTTTTTTAGAGCAATGGAATATAATGATTTAGCTAAATTATTTGGGGATGTGCCTTATTTTGATCACGTCGTGGATCATAAAGATCTCGAAACAAGTTATAAGAAAAGGGATCCTTTGCCTTATGTGGCGGAAAAAATAATGGAGGATTTTCAATTTGCTGCCGATAATGTAAGGGAAAATGATGGTCCCCAGCAAATTAACCGTGATGTGGTACTAGGGTTTATGTCTCGTAGCATGCTCTATTTTGGCACTTTTTTGAAATACCATAATATTGATTCGGAAGTTGCTGAAACTCTGCTCAGAAAAGCAGTGTGGGCTTCGGAAGAATTAATGAACTCGGGTAAATATCAAATTGTGGATGATTATAGAGGAATTTTTACTTCTGCAGACCTTTCCGGAAATAAAGAGGTTATTTTTTATCGACAATATGAGCCTGCAAAAGTTACGCATTGTTTGGTTTCTTATAATAATGCAGAGCCTCAAACAGGCACAACATTAAAAGTCGTAGAAACTTATTTGGCTTCCGACGGATTGCCTATTAAACAATCCCCGGCTTATAATTATGGACCGGAAAAAAATGGTCATGAATTGAAATATTATCCTGATCAATATAAAAACAGAGATCCAAGATTGGCGGCGAGTTTAGTTGATTCTATCAGATTGCAAGGGCCACATACAGCTTATTCAACTACAGGTTTTTTATGCTGGAAATTTTTACCCTATGATGCGAATCAAAAGGATTTGATCTATTTAGGAAGTACAAATGTTACAGATGCTCCTATTCTTAGATTAGGCGAAATTCTTTTGAATTATGCAGAAGCCAAAGCTGAATTAGGTGAATTTGACCAAGTTGCTGCTGATAAGTCCATTAATGTTTTGCGTAATCGTTCAATTAAGAAAAATAATGTAGGAAATCCTTTACCGAAACTTCCACGCATGATTGTTTCAGGGAACGATGTTTTTGCAAATGGGATAAAAATTGAAGATCCTGATAGAGATCTCAGTGTAAATCCGTTGTTATGGGAAATAAGAAGAGAAAGAGCAGTGGAATTATTATTTGAAGGCTTCAGAAGAGACGACTTGAAACGATGGAAAAAATTTGAGTATTTGAAAACAGAAGAAACAAATGGAATACCTACAAAATTGGGTATTGGTGCTTATGTGGACTTGAACAGGTTTACTGGAAAGCCGAAACAAGATTTATTAAAAAATGTACATTTTTATTACCCCGATCCAAATGATTTAACTAAAGCGTTTGTGTATAATTTATATGAAAAGAATATGCGGAGAGATTGGGTACCGGGTAATTCGTATTACGAAAGACAATATTTGAATGCTGTTCCATTAGATCAAATAAAATTGTATCAGGATCTGGGTTATGAATTAGCTCAAAATCCAGGATGGGATATGCCGGCTAAATAATGATTAAATTTTGAAAAGAAAAGGGCAGCTTTATTGAAGGAGTTGCTCTTTTCTTTTTTCGTTTTGATAAGAAGAATACGTATCTTGCGAAAGATTATGGAAAATAATTTTTTATGAAAAGAATAAGTATCCTTTTATCGCTTTTGTCGATTTTTTTAGCATCTCATGCTCAAACTACATGGATTCGGGTGAATCAGGTGGGGTATCTACAAAACGATGTGAAGGTAGCAGTATGGGTGAGCAAGGAACATAAAAATGTCTCACGTTTTGAAGTCGTTGATGTTCAAAGCGGGAAAGTGGTCTATTCGGGAAATAAGATCAAGAATATGGGCAAACAACCGGCTTTTGAATCGTCGGCACGGTTGGATTTTTCCGATTTTTCCAGGCCCGGTAGGTATGTTATAAAAGTGGGTGAAACGAAATCCGTTCCATTCAGCGTGGGTAACTCTATTTATGCCGGAGCATCTGAAATTCCATTGAAGTATATGCGCCAGCAACGTTGCGGTTATAATCCATTCTTGAAGGATTCCTGTCATGTATATGACGGAATTACGGTTGGCGATCCTGACGGAAAACGTGATGGGATATATTATAATGTAACCGGCGGATGGCACGATGCATCGGATTATCTGCAGTATGTAACTACTTCGGCAAATGCCGTTTATCAGCTATTGTTTGCTTATAATCGATATCCTGAAGCGTTTGGCGATCATTATCAGGCAAACGGCAACGAGGGGGCAAACGGTATTCCCGATATTTTGGATGAAGCCAAGTGGGGACTCGACTGGTTGGTGAAAATGAATCCCGATAAGGATACTTATTTCAATCAGGTGGCCGATGATCGTGATCATGCGGGTATGGTTTTGCCAACGGAGCAAAAGGTGGATTATGGTTGGGGTGCTGGAAAAGAGCGTCCGGTGTATTTTTGTAGTCCGAAGCCACAGGGGCTTTTCAACTATAAAAACCGCAGTACAGGATTGGCCTCTACGTTGGGTAAATATACTTCATCGTTTGCTTTGGGAGCTCAACTTTTGGCACCTTATTATCCCGAATTTTCGAAAATGTTGCTTCAAAAGGCTGAGGATGCTTATTGCAAGGGAATAGAAAATCCGGGAGTTTGTCAGACGGCACCCGGTGGCGCACCCTATTTTTATGAAGAGGATAATTGGGTTGACGATATGCAGTTGGCTGCTGCTGAAATGTATAAGGCCTTTCAAAATAGTGAGTACCTCACTCAAGCCGTACATTACGGGCGTATGGAGCCTGTAACGCCATGGATGGGCGCCGATTCTGCTCGTCATTATCAGTGGTACCCGTTTGTCAATCTTGGAAATTATCACCTCGCACAACAAAACGATAATCCGGCAGCGAAAGCCGAATTTATTCGCAATATGCGAACCGGCTTGCAGCGTGTAAAAGACCGTGCACAGGATCTAGGCGATGCTTTTTTGAACGGTATCCCGTTTATCTGGTGCTCAAATAATCTTACCGTAGGATTTATTTCACAGTGTCGCCTTTATCATGAACTTACCGGTGACAATTCATTTCTCGAAATAGAAACCGCCATGCGCGACTGGCTTTTGGGGTGCAATCCGTGGGGAACTTCCATGATTGTCGGTTATCCCGATAATGGGGATACGCCCATAGACCCCCATTCTGCTTTTACGCATTTACATGGAATGCCTATAACAGGCGGATTGGTTGACGGTCCTATTTATACTTCGATTTTTAATAGCCTTATCGGAATTTATTTGGCCAAGGAGGATGAATATGCACCTTTTCAGTCGGATTATGTGGTTTATCACGATGATTATGCCGATTATTCTACGAATGAACCCACGATGGATGGTACGGCTTCGCTTTGTTTCTATCTGGGTTACTTGGATTCGCAAGCAAATGAAAATGAAAATGTTTTGGGAGGAATTGTAAGGGGGGATCCTTCAGAAAAGAAACTGGCATTGATTTTTACGGGTCACGAATTTGCCGATGGTGCACAGGTGATTCGAAGTACACTGAAAAAAAATCGTGTAAAAGCTTCTTTTTTCTTTACAGGTGATTTTTACAGAAAATTTCCGTCACTTGCCCGCAATTTACAACATGATGGTCATTATCTTGGTCCCCATTCCGACAATCATGTGTTGTATGCCGATTGGGAAAAACGGGATTCGACATTGGTTTCTCAGGATGTATTCGAAAAAGATTTGAAAGATAATTACGCAACAATGGAAAAAATAGGGTTAAAAATGGAACCAAAGCGGTATTTTGTACCTCCTTACGAATGGTATAATCAAGAAATAAGCGATTGGGCAAAAGCAATGCAAGTTCAACTGGTTAATTTTACACCGGGAACCACGTCCAATGCCGATTATACAACGCCTGACATGAATAACTATCTTTCATCTCAAACTATTTATCGAAATATTCTCGCTTATGAAGAGAAAAACACGCTTAATGGTTTTTTGCTGCTTATGCATATAGGAACAAATCCCAAGCGTACCGACAAGTTGTATAACCGCTTGAATGATCTGATCGGAGAATTGAAACATCGGGGATACGAATTTGTGAGAGTGGATGAGTTACTGCAAAATCGATAGGAATGGGTTTCGTCTTTAGGGTAAGTTGAAAATTATCACGTAAATTTGTATAATTCAAAAAAATAGGGTGATGCTGATGAAACGAAAGATTCCTGTATTCTTTTTTGTTGCTTTTTTGACGACTTCGTCTTTTGCTCAACTCTCTTTGCAGCAATTTCTTAATACGCCGAAAATGAAACATGCTTCGGTGGGAGTATGTGTAAAAGATTTGGAAACAGGAAAGACCTTGATTGAGCACAATGCCGATAAATCGCTTACACCGGCTTCGACATTGAAACTCATAACCACAGCCACTGCGTTGGAGCTGTTGGGTCCCGATTACCAATATGCAACCACCCTTGCGTTGGATGCCGATAATCCTTCCCGGATTTTGGTGCTCGGTTCAGGCGATCCGACTTTAGGAACCGAAGCTTTTGACGAAAATCGCTATGTTTTTCTTTCGGATTGGGCAAATGCCTTAAAAACTTCGCTTCCCAAAAAAGAGGCTTGGGAATTGTATATTGTGGATGATCTGTTTGGTTATGAGGGCGTTTCGCCTCAATGGACATGGGAAGATTTGGGTAACTATTACGCTGCCGGAGCTTATGGTATCAGCGTTTTCGATAATACGTACCGAATCTATTTCGATACGACGGATCGGAATTCTTGTCCAAAAATTCTTCGTACTGATCCGACAATAAAAGGCCTTTCGTTTACCAATTACCTTACCTTAAATACATCAGGAAAAGATAATGGTTATATTTATGGCGCGCCATTTTCGTTTGAACGGACCATTCGCGGCAATATTCCTGCCGGAAGAGTCGGCTTCGGTATTAAAGGCGATATTCCCGATCCGGGCTTGTTGTTGGGCGAAAAATTGGCGGAGCATCTTCAAAAATCAGGGGTAAACATTCGGACCGTTGAAACGGCAAGGAACGATTATATTTTGCGCGTTTGCAATAATATGCCTCAATCCTATAGGGTGGGAGAGGTGTTGTATGTTCATCGGTCGCGGCCCTTAAGCGACATCATTCGCGAAATAAATGTGGAAAGCAACAATCATTACGCCGAACATTTGATTCGCACCATTGGCAGGATGAAAAACGCCAATATTTACAGTGATCCATTGAAAGAAGGGATCGATTTTGTGAATACATTTTGGAAATCGAAGGGTATTTCAACCTCATCTCTTTTTATGTATGATGGTTGTGGCCTCGCTCCACAGAATGCGGTTAGCCCCGTTTTTTTGTGCGATTTGCTTTCTTATATGCATAAGAAAAGCCTCTATTCAAAAGTGTTTTTCAATTCTTTGCCGAAGGCCGGTGAAGAAGGGACGTTGAAATATTTTATGAACAAGACGAAATATGCAGGGAAGATCCGTGCTAAAAGTGGTAGTATAAATGGTGTGCAGTGTTATGCCGGATATTTGATGGATGGGAGTAAAAAATATGTATTTGCGGTGATGGTGAATAAATTCAATGGCACTAACGCTGAAATTCGCCGTGCCATTGAAAAGTTCTTGTCAGGTTTATGATTAATTTTCAATTACCTCTACTAATTCGATTTCGAATACAAGTGTTGTATAAGCGGGAATGTTCCCATAATCTGTAGACCCATAGCCCAATCGCCATGGAATCCATACTTCCCATCTGTCTCCCTCACGCATGTGTTGTAAAGCGGTGGAAAATCCATCAATTAAATTGGAGACTTTTAAGCGGGTGGGAAGTGCTCCGTTGCGCGGGCTCGAATCGAAAACGATTTTATTGGTTATTTTGTTTCCCTTGGAGTCGAAGTAGGTGTCTTCTTTTGTCCAATCTTTTTTATACCATCCTATATATGAAACTTTTACCGAATCGGTAAAAATAGGCGTTTTCCCATTGCCTGATTTGAGCTCTTTGTATAGGATATAGCCTTTTTTGGATTCCGAATAAATCTTTGAGTAATTCGGTTTGATCGACATTTCATTAAAGATGGCTTCGTTGGCTTCTTTCCAAATGGTGTCGATTTTTTCAGAATCGTCGCATGAAACAAAAGAAACGGCTGCCATACTTATCAGAATGATGGTGAAAAGGGAGGTTGTTGTTTTCATATGATTGTCAAAAATTTTTCTCTCGATTGTTTATTCGATTAATGTTCTCAATAAGTTTTTCATATCGGTTTTTTTCGATATTTCATTTTCTACATCCGAGATAAGCACGCGCTCTTGTTGCATTGTATCGCGTTCGCGAATGGTTACCGTATTATCTTCGAGTGTTTGGTGATCTACCGTTACGCAATAAGGCGTTCCAATGGCATCCTGACGGCGGTAGCGCCTTCCGATACTGTCTTTTTCGTCGTACTGGCAGGTGAAGCTGAATTTCAACATCTTTATTATTTCTTGTGCCTTTTCGGGTAAGCCGTCTTTTCTGACCAAAGGGAGAACAGCCAGTTTCACGGGAGCTAATTCTGCGGGAATTTTCAGTACTGTGCGTGTTTCGCCTCCTTCGAGTGTTTCTTCGCAATAAGCAGCCGAAATAACGGAGAGAAACATTCGGTCTAATCCAATGGATGTTTCTATCACATAGGGTGTATACGATTGATTTAATTCGGGATCGAAATATTGTATTTTTTTTCCGGAGTATTTTTCGTGTTGCCTTAAATCGAAATCGGTACGCGAATGGATACCTTCTACTTCTTTGAACCCGAATGGCATGTTAAATTCGATATCGGTTGCGGCATTGGCATAATGGGCGAGCTTGTCGTGATCGTGAAAACGATAGTTTTCTTTACTGAAACCCAATGCCAAGTGCCATTTCATGCGCAGGTTTTTCCAATAATCGAACCATTTCATTTCATCGCCGGGAGTGACAAAAAATTGCATCTCCATTTGTTCGAATTCCCTCATACGGAAAATAAATTGACGAGCTACGATTTCGTTTCGGAAAGCTTTTCCGATTTGGGCAATTCCGAAAGGAATTTTCATTCGGCCGGATTTTTGTACATTTAAAAAATTCACAAAAATACCTTGTGCCGTTTCGGGACGGAGATATACTTTCATTGTCCCTTCGGAAGTCGATCCCATTTCAGTGGCAAACATTAGATTGAATTGGCGGATTTCCGTCCAATTGCACGTACCGCTAACCGGGCATACGGTATTGCAATCGATAATGATTTGCCGCAATTCGGTAAAATCGTTCTCGTTCATTGCTTTTTTGTATCGTTCATGCACTTCGTCTCGTTGTTTCTGATACTCGATTACGCGGGGATTGGTTTCTCGGAATTTCTTTTCGTCGAATTTGTCGCCAAAACGTTTGGAGGCCTTTTTTATTTCTTTGTCTATTTTTTCGTCCAGTTTTGCAAGAAAATCTTCGATCAACGTGTCGGCACGATAGCGTTTTTTGCTGTCCTTATTATCGATCAATGGGTCATTGAAGGCATCAACATGTCCCGATGCTTTCCATACGGCAGGGTGCATAAAGATGGCGGCATCGACGCCTACGATATTTTCGTGTAATAAAGTCATGCTATCCCACCAGTATTTTTTAATGTTGTTTTTGAGCTCAATGCCCATCTGTCCGTAATCGTACACTGCGCTTAACCCATCGTAAATTTCACTTGAAGGAAATACAAAACCATATTCTTTACAGTGCGATACAATTTTTTTTAAATCGTTTTTTTGTGCCATATTTTTTAAATATCCGGAAGTTAAAGGTAAATATCCGGTTAATGTTGAATTAATATGCGTTTTTTATTTGAATGTACAAAGTAAACGGTTTTTTTTGAGATTTTAATAATCTGTCGACATAAAGATAATAAAGAATTTTATTTTTAGAAGAGGAGGAATAGTTGAAATCGGGAGAATAATGTTACTTTTGCAGCTATAAACAGCGACGAACGAACAGTTGATCTTGAGGTGAAAATATGGCGGGAGAAATAAAAACGTTGGCAAAAGAAACAGCAATTTACGGCATAAGCAGCATCGTAGGTAAATTTTTAAATTGGTTGCTTACGCCGTTGTGGTCATATGTGCTGGTGAGTCAGGCACAAATGGGGGTTCTTTCCAATTTGTATGGTTGGACGGCCTTGATGATTGTCATTTTAACCTATGGGATGGAAACCGGATTGTTTCGGTTTGCCAACAAAAACGAAGAAAATCCTCGTACGGTATATTCCACTACATTGATCAGTATTGGCTCGACAACGGTGATTTTTCTTTTGCTGGTAATTCTTTTTTTGAAACCGATTACAGGTGTTACAGGTAGCCCCGATATCAAACCGCATTATGTGCTGATAATGGTCATTATTTTGTCGATGGATGCTTTCTGTTCCATCCCTTTTGCGTGGCTGCGTTATCAGAAGCGTCCTTTGCGCTTTGCTTTTATAAAGATTCTGTTTATTGTTTTGAATATAACCTTTAATCTTTTTTTCTTCGTATTATGTCCTTGGCTGGCAAAAAAATATCCCGATTCTTTTACGTGGTTTACCCTTGAAAACGGAGTAGATTACGTCTTGATATCGAATTTGCTTGCTACTTTTATTCAATCGATATTCCTTATCCCCCAATTGCGGATAAAATATACGTTTGACAAAGCATTATTGAAACGAATGCTTCGCTATTCGTTACCGCTTCTTATATTGGGTGTTGCGGGAATATTGAATCAGACGATCGACAAAATTATTTTTCCGTGGCTGTATCCGGATAAAGCAAATGCTATGATACAATTGGGAATTTATTCGGCTTGTTTCAAAATCGGAGTAATCATGGTTATGTTTACCCAGGCTTTTCGCTATGCATTTGAACCGTTTATTTTCGCAAAGAGTAAAGATAGTGCAAGCAACAGGATTGCTTATGCCGATGCCACGAAATATTTTATTTTGTTCGGGTTATTGATTTTTTTGGGTGTCATGGGGTATCTCGATGTGGTTAAGTATTTAATAAAATCTACTTATCACGAAGGGTTGATTGTAGTGCCTATTGTGATGGTGGGCGAACTTTTCTTCGGTATTTATTTTAACCTGTCGTTATGGTATAAGCTTACCGACCAAACAAAATGGGGCGCTTATCTCTCGTTGATCGGTTTGGTGGTTACGCTTGCCATTAACTTCGCATTTGTTCCTCGTTATGGATATTTGGCATGCGCATGGGCCTCTTTTTTTGCCAATTTGGTGATGATGGTTTTTTCTTATTTTCTAGGGCAGAAGAATTATTCTATCGATTATGACTTAAAAACTATTGGAGGGTTTTTTGCTTTGGCCCTAACGTTGTTCGCGGCAATGGGGTTAAGCCGTTATGTTGTGCCCACACGTTGGCTCCAGCTGTTTATAAACACTTTATTAATTGTTGTTTACCTATGGATGGTAATAAAAAAGGAATTACCTTTGCGTGAGGTGCCTATTATTGGTAAATATTTTCAAAAAAAATAAATAGTATAGTTTCAGTAAACGTTGCATTAATGAAAAAGACACTTTTATCGTTTGTATTATTGTTTGTGGCATTCGTGGTTTTTGCCGACGAAGGTATGTGGATTTTGAAGGAACTCAACAGACAAAGTATTGCCCGTATGCAAGAGCTTGGTTTTGTTTTTCCGGTCGATCAGTTATATGATGAAAATAATCCTTCTTTGAAGGATGCGGTAGTTATTTTTGGTGGAGGATGTAGCGGCGTGGCTGTATCGGAGAAGGGGTTGATTTTTACCAACCATCACTGCGGTTATGATGCTATTCAAAAACTGAGTTCCGTTGAAGAGGATTACCTGAAAAACGGATTCATGGCCGATTCTTATGAAAAAGAATTACCGGCGGATGGACTGACGGTTTCTTTTCTCCGTTCGATGCAGGATGTTACCGATGAAATTTTGCCGAAAATTCCTTCGGTTTTGAATGAGATTCACCGTGAGTTGGCTATCGATTCTATTTCCGATTTGTTGTTGAAAGAATACGATGAGGATTTTTTTACAGATGCGCATATTGTGCCTTTTTATGCGGGGAATAAATATTATAGGATTGTTTATGATGTGTTTCGGGACGTACGTTTGGTGGTAGCGCCTCCCCAGTCCATCGGGAAATTCGGGGGGGAGACCGATAACTGGATGTGGCCTCGCCATACGGGCGATTTTTCCGTGTTTCGCGTATATGCCGACGGGAACAATAAACCGGCAGAATACAGTGATGATAATATGCCATATAAACCCAAATATGTAGTTCCTGTTTCGTTGAAAGGGATGGATGCCGGCGATTATGCCATGACAATAGGTTATCCCGGGCGTACACAGCGCTATCTTTCGTCATGGGGGATCAAACAAATGATAGCGTGTGAAAATAAGCCCCGTATCGAGGTTAGGGAAGTAAAACAAAAGATTTGGTGGGAAGCTATGCTGAAGAGCGATGCAACACGCATCAAGTATTCCGCAAAATATGCCGGTAGTTCCAATTACTGGAAAAATGCGAAAGGGATGAACGAGGCACTGGTGAAATTGGATGTGGTTCCAAAAAAAGAATCCATGGAAAAATGCATGGAGGAATGGATCAATAGCGATCCTCAACGCAAAGCGAAATACGGAGATGTATTGACCACACTACAAGAGGCTTACATAAGCACAAATGAGTTGGCAAAATACACTACTTATTTTTTGGAAACATTTCAAAATGGTATTGAGATCATCCGATTTGCAAACACCCTTCTTCAGTTTGATGCGAATGGACCGCAACAAGAAAAAGAAGAATTCATTAATGATCGGATCATTAATGCTTATAAAAATTACAATCCCGATCTCGATAAAAAAGTACTGGCCGAATTGATGAAATTGTATGCCGAACGTGTTCCGGAACAGTATCATCCCGATATTTACAAAACTATTCGTAAAAAATTCAAGGGCAACTACGGTAAATATGCCGATTGGTTGTTTAAACGTTCAAAATTCATCAATCTCGATGAGTTGATCGACTTTCTTATGACGGCCGATGTAAAAAAATTGGTCAAAGACCCTGCCATGCAGTTGGCTCTTTCGGTAAAAGATATGGGATACGAATTGGCTTGGCAGATGATGCCTGCGTATGAAAAAATTTTGTATGGTGAACGCAAATTTATGGCGGCACTGATGGAGATGTATCCTGATAAAGTATTTTATCCTGACGCCAATTTTACACAACGGTTGAGTTATGGTACCGTAAAAGGGTATCAGCCGCGTGATGCGGTTTGGTATAATCATTTTAGTACAACGCAAGGGGTATTGGAAAAAGAAATGCCCGGGGATCCGGAATTCGAGATTCGACCTTATATTTTGGATGTACTTAAAAAGGGCGATTTCGAACGATATGCCGATAAAGAAGGGAAAATGCATGTATGTTTTCTGTCGGATAACGACATAACCGGAGGAAATTCAGGAAGTCCTGTCTTTAACGGAAATGCGGAACTGCTAGGGCTTGCGTTCGATGGAAATTGGGAAGCTTTGAGCGGTGACGTTGTTTTTGAACCCGAAATGCAGCGTACGATCAGTGTGGATATTCGTTACGTGCTTTTTGTAATCGATAAAATTATGAAAGCACCACATGTTATTGACGAATTGAATCTCGTTCAATAAATTATTTTTGAGTCCACTTGAATAAGTCTTATTTTACGAAAATGAGCAAATAATCAACTTGAAAGTCAGGGTTTTACAAAATTATTTTTTTAGTATTTTAGACTTTTTAAAGCAGAATTATTTTTTATTTAAAAAGAAAACGCCGATCAAAAAAATCGGCGTTTTCCGCGTTATGAAGAAAAAAACTCAGAGATTAAATTTATCTCTGTCAAATTTTTCGTAGCGGGGTGGTGTGGGAACATAGGTTTCATCGTCCCACAAGGTGCTGGTGATCATTAGATCGGCACTGTACCGATTGCATGCAATGGGGACGTTATGAACCCGACATTGACGTAACAACATCATGATATCGGCTTCGTGAGGTTGGGGATTCAGATCATCGATCAGAAAAACAGCCAAATCGATTTTTTTTTGCACTACCATAGCAGCAACTTCCGCATCGCCACCCATTGGTCCCGAATTCTTGCATTCTACGTCGGGTTGAAATCCTTTGTTGATAAGCGCTTGTTTTACCAACCTTCCTGTGGTGCCGGTACATACCAGGTGATGTTGCGATAAAAACTCCCCATTATAAATAACCCAATCAACCATATCTGCCTTGCGTTGATCATGGGCTACAAGTGCAATTGTTAATCTTCTTCTCATTGTTTTATTTTTAAATGTTTAATTCGTTGCGAATTGTATTGATTTTTTCGAGTGCTTTTTTTTCGGCTTCAGCAATTTCATTTCTTGAATTTACCTTATCGTGTACCTCAATGTAGTATTTTATTTTTGGTTCGGTTCCGGAAGGACGAATCGACAGTTTCGTATCGTCTTCGGTGAAAAATTGAAGTACGTTTGAGGTAGTTGGCATTTCAAGCGCAATATGTTCGTTGTGAATGAAGTCAATAGCCTCGAGAGCAACAAAATCTTTCATTAAAACAACCGGCGACCCTGCAAGTGTTTTGAATGGGTTGCTTCGGTACTCTTTCATCATTGCCTCAATTTCATCGGCTCCTTCTTTACCTTTCTTTACCAATGAAACGTTTACCTCTTTGGAATATCCGTATTCTACGTATATGTCTTGCAAAAGTTCGTACATGGTTTTTCCGTTGTCTTTTGCCCATGCTGCTATTTCGGCAAACAAAGCACACGCCGATACCGAATCTTTGTCGCGCACGAAATCGCCGGCAAGAAAACCGTAACTTTCTTCCCCACCTCCAATGAATTGTTTTAGTCCTTCGTTTTTGCGGATAATGTCGGCGATCCATTTAAATCCGGTATAGCAATCGAACATTTCCACGCCGTAACGATGTGCGATAGGAGCCACTAGTTCGGTAGAAACAATGGTTTTGACGATGTAATCTTTTCCGGTAAGTTTGTTTAGTTCGTTTCTTCGCGTAATCAGATAATAGAAGAAAATAAGCATAGCTTGATTTCCATTCAACAGCATGAAGTTCCCTTCCGCATCGCGAATGGCTGTTCCAATACGGTCGGCATCGGGGTCGGTTGCCATAACGATTTCGGCGTCGGTTTCGATGGCTTTTTTTATGGCTAAATCCAATGCTTCGGGTTCTTCCGGATTGGGTGAAACAACGGTGGGAAAATCTCCGCTTATCACATCTTGTTCAGGCACATGGATAATATTCGTAAATCCTATGGCTTTCAATGTAGGAGGAACAAGAGTAATTCCGGTTCCGTGGAGAGGGGTATACACCATTTTTAGGTCTTTATGATGTGCTATGGCTTCAGGCGAAAGAACCAATTTTTTTACTTCTTCAATGAATGCCATATCGATATCCTTGCCTATGATTTTGATCAAATCTTTATTCCCCTCGAATTTGATTTCATCGATTCCTTTAATCCGGTTTACTTCGGCAATAATGTTTCTGTCGTGAGGGGCCAATACTTGTGCTCCATCGTTCCAATAGACTTTGTAACCGTTGTATTCTTTCGGATTATGTGATGCGGTAATCATAATCCCGCTTTGACATCCTAACTTTCGAATAGCGTAAGAAACCGCAGGTGTTGGCCGAAGGTCCTCAAAGAGATACACTTTTATACCGTTGGCACTAAGAATATTGGCGGTTATTTCGGCAAATTTGCGACTATTGTTGCGACAGTCGTAGCTCACCACAACTTTAATTTCGTCTTTATCGGAAAATTCTTCCAACAAATAATTCGAAAGACCCTGAGTAGCCGCTCCAACCGTATAAATGTTCATGCGGTTGGTGCCGGCACCCATGATGCCGCGCAACCCCCCTGTTCCAAATTCCAGATCTTTATAGAAAGCATCGATGAGTTGCGATTTATCTTCGTTATCGAGCATTTTTTGCACTTCTGCCTTTGTTTCGGCGTCGTAATTGCCTTTGAGCCATTCTTGGGCTTTGGCAGTTACCAGTGATAATAATGTATTGTCGTCCATAATTTAAAATATGTTTGGATTCTTACTTTTAGTTTATAGGGATAACTTTATAACGATTCCCTGTTTCTTTAATGATTCGGCGATAGTGATCTTCGGGATAACCCGGTCGGTTGGGTGACGTTGGTTTTCCGTAAGGATTTCGTTTAAACACGCCGTTTTCTTCTTTCTTTATTACGCCGTCCATGTATTTGACAAGTAAGTATTCGCCTAACTTTTTCCATTGGGCAACACCATCTTTTATTATTGAATTGGTGTAATTTGTCAAATAATTTACGGCGTCGGTTTTCTTTTTTTCATATAAATTTTGTGCTTCTTTTTCTACCTTGGGCTGATTGTTTCTAAAACCGGTTTCGAGCGTATTTTGAAGTTTTTGCACATCTTTAATCATGTCTTTGTATCTGCTGTATACCATATTCGAAACCCAATTGTGTATCCAGAAAGCCGATGTCCATGAAAATGTCAGCAAATCGCCATTACCTACTGCCATCTCTTCGGGCACTTGTGTGTTTCCGCAATACACGGGATAGTAAACATTTTGAGTGGCATCATCTACACCAAACCAAAGTATTCCGCCAATTTCGTTGGGTAGCCAGGAACGCATTTGCGCAACAAAAGAAAATCCGGTTTGTTGTGTCGCTATGGGACGTTCATTGAAATATTCGATTGAATCGACTTCCCACGTTAGTGGAGACCAGCGGTAAGGACAGTTAAAAGGACCTGCACCCACATCGAATCGCCAGTCGAGGTCGGTGTTTTCGTAATGGTCGCGCATGTATGCATGAACGTCCTCAACCGCTATTTTTCGATCGGGCCGAATGTAAAGGGGCATAGGGTTTGTTGTTTCTCCTTTTGCATAGGTAACGTATTGGGCCATGTTTTTGTTTACATGGTTGAAAAAAGACCATACACGCGCTTCGCAAAAACGCAATGCCCCAAAATCAAGAGGAGCATATGCTTTTGAAAAACTGAATTCATGGTCGTCCCCATTGAAGTATCCTTTTTCACGTGCAAAGGAAATTACATCCGGAGCATAGAGGCAATTTTCGGGATCGTTCAAAGAAAATTGATGGATTCTTGCATGATTGGCATGAGCACAAACACAATCGTCGGGAATGCGTATGGCAACCCAAACGGCGCCTTTGTTTTCCGGCCCTTTCCCAATCATTTCCATGATCCAGATTTCATTGGGATCGGCGATTGAGAAAGATTCCCCTTCGCTATAGTAACCGTGTTCGGCGACTAAGTCGGTCATTATTTTTATGGCTTCGCGAGCGGTTTTCGATCGTTGTAAAGCGATGTACATAAGGCTTCCATAATCGATGATCCCGGAGGTGTCAACCAATTCGGTTCTTCCCCCAAAGGTGGTTTCTCCAATCGCTACCTGAAATTCGTTTATATTCCCGATTACATTATAGGTCCGAGATGCTTGGGGTATTTGCCCTAGGTATTTCCCCGTGTCCCATTCATATATGTCGAGCATTTCGCCGGGTTTGTAGGTTCTTGCCGGCCAATGATAAAGTTCTCCATATAAACTGAAAGAATCGGCAGCATATGAAATCAATGTAGATCCATCGTTGGATGCTTTTTTGCCAATAAGAAAGTTTGTACACGCAAATGCGTGATAAGCAGTAAAAAAGAAAACAAGTGTAGTAAGGGGTACTTTTTTTCTCATACGTATTAAAGTGAAAATTTCCAATAGGGTTGTAAAGATAACCTATTTTATTGAAATTTCGCCGAAAAATTCGGGAATATCTTTTATTTTTCGGGTAAAGATCGCATCAATACTTGAAAATATTGTTATTTTTGCAAGAGAAAACAAATTGCTCGATCATGGATGGGGGTGAAAATAAAAAGCATAAGAAAATAGCGGGATTGAATCGTTATCAATTTTTTATTGTTACGGCGTTGATTGCGATGCTTTTTTTCTTTAGCGACAGCAGCCTTTTGAAAAAAGCGCAGTATGATCGGCAAATAAAGGAATTGGAAAAACAGATTGAATTTTACCGTGCTCAGATTGATACCAATAAAACGAAATTGGATGAACTTCAATCCAACAAAGATGACCTTGAAAAATTTGCCCGTGAAAATTATTTAATGAAAAAAGAAAACGAAGAAGTTTTCATTATCGAGTAATACAAAGATATAAAGAGATATTTATGAACAAGATAAAAGACACTGTTTTTCGAATTTCCGGAGTAATCATTTTATTGGCTGCAGCGGGTTATCGTTTTATGCCAACTGTTGTTCCTTGGATAATGGGAGTGGGGGTCATAACCTTTACCGTAATTACCCTACTAACTCCGTATCCGGGTAAAAGTAATCGTGGAAAACGATTATATAATTTCCAGCTGCTATCTTGCGCATTTATGGCGGTGTCTACTTACTTTATGTTTCGTCAACGCAACGAGTGGCCGATGGTCATGCTTATTGCGATGGTTTTTTTGTTCTATTCGGCATTGATGTTGCCAAAAGAATTGGAAAAGGAAAAAAGAGAAGAACAGTAAAAATAAAATGGAACACAATTCTCTTATTGATGAATATAAACGGTATTTACTGCTGGAGAAAAATTTGTCGAAAAATACCCTAAATGCTTATTTGACCGATCTACGGAAATTTAACGCTTTTGTTGAAGCTCGTCAACTTACTTATCAAACCATAACGTATAATCATCTGGAAGAATTCGTGGCCGAGTTGTATGAACGGAAGATTGCTTCACGTTCGGTAGCTCGAATCATATCGGGAGTAAAATCTTTTTTCAGGTTTCTTGTGTTGAATGATTATATATCGGATAATCCGGGCGAATTGTTGGAAGTTCCGAAAATCGGATTAAAACTGCCGGTGGTGCTTTCTCTCGAGGAAATCGATTCTATTTTGGGCGTAATTGATGTTTCGACCGTAGAAGGTACACGAAATTATGCCATTATCGAAACGCTTTATAGTTGTGGATTGCGTGTTTCGGAACTTATTAATCTGAAGTTTTCGGATCTTTTTTTTGACGAGGGGTTTATTCGTGTAGAGGGGAAAGGCGGCAAACAGCGCCTAGTTCCTATTTCGGATGTTGCCATTCAAAAAATAAACGATTATCTTCTTTACCGAAAACAGATGAAAGTCAAAAAAGGACACGAGGATGTTGTTTTTTTGAGTTCAAGAGGATCGGCCATTTCACGAATAACGATATATCATTATACTCAGCAATATGCCGAAGCTGCAAATTTGAAGAAGAAAATCAGTCCGCATGTTTTTAGGCATTCATTTGCCACTCATCTATTAGAAGGAGGAGCTAATATTCGCGTTATTCAGGAAATGCTAGGACATGAGAAAATTACCACAACGGAAATATATACTCATATCGACCGTAATTTCCTCAGACAAGAGATTATTGAACATC
>Ga0116168_1000660_pt1 | contig 32102 bp, 21 predicted proteins | sample AD_UKC129_MetaG_FD_89795 | JGI IMG/M metagenome (GOLD analysis project Ga0116168, IMG submission 89795) | Active sludge microbial communities of municipal wastewater-treating anaerobic digesters from Canada - AD_UKC129_MetaG | ecosystem: Engineered > Bioreactor > Anaerobic > Digestate | place...
ACGGATGGGACATAGGGGACAAATAGGACAGATGAAACGGACGGGACGGAGGGAACAGATGGGGTAGATGAGACGGAGACTAATGAGGCATAGGGGACGGAGGGGGATTCATGGGAGTAATGAAACTTAAGGGGATTGGTATTAAGTTGGGTTAAAGAATTTATTCCTACGAATATAACGAATGACTACGAATAAAAACAAAGAGAAAAATCGATTCTTGTTCGTGAATTCATGGTCTATAAAACCCTTGTTAATCTATCGAATTATTTTTTTTAGAGTTGATTGGTTAATAGCCCACATACATTTAAGAATCATTACCCTTATGAAAATGAAGTGTCCTTGCTTCGGTTGGGTAATTGTATATAGGAATAATCTATATACAAATGGTGTTTTGCTATATAAAGAAACAATTAATCAGGGGAGCCTGATAAAGATGTCTGAAATAAAGATGAACATACCTGAAAAAGAGAAAAACGGCACCACGAAGAATGGCGAAGATATGTCTGCGATAAATGATTTTGTGAATAAAGAATATGCCTATGGTTGGGTAACTCCCATAGAAGAAGAACCATTCCCGTTTGGTTTGAATGAGGATATAATCCGTAAAATATCCGAAAAAAAAGAAGAGCCGGAATGGATGACTGAATGGCGATTGAAAGCATATCGCACCTGGACACAAATGCAAGAACCGCATTGGGCTTTTATTAAATACAAAACGCCGGATTTTCAAGCCATTCGTTATTATGCGGCACCGAAAATGAAAAAGAAATCTAATAGTATAGAAGAGGTAGAGCCGGAGATACTTAAAACTTTTGAGAAATTAGGTATTCCGTTAGAAGAGCAGAAAAGATTGGTAGGAATTGCTGTGGACGCGGTTTTCGATAGTGTTTCTGTGGCAACGACCCATCAAGAGATATTAGGAAAATTCGGAATTATTTTTTGTTCTATGTCGGAAGCAATTCGCAATTACCCGGAGTTGGTGCAACGCTATTTGGGTTCGGTTGTTCCGCCCAGTGATAATTTTTATGCAAGTTTAAATTCGGCTGTTTTTAGTGATGGTTCGTTTGTTTATGTCCCGAAAGGGGTTAAATGTCCGATGGATTTGTCTACTTACTTCCGAATTAATTCTGCACAGACGGGGCAATTTGAGCGGACATTGATTATAGCGGATGAAGGTGCGGAGGTAAGTTATTTGGAGGGATGTACCGCTCCTATTCGTGATGAAAATCAGTTGCATGCGGCTGTAGTTGAACTTGTTGCCCATAAGAATGCTACGATTCGTTATTCTACTGTTCAAAACTGGTATGCAGGTGATGAAGAAGGTCGAGGCGGTATTTTCAACTTTGTTACAAAACGGGGTAAATGTGTGGGAGACAATTCTCGGATTTCATGGACACAGGTAGAGACGGGTTCTGCCATTACATGGAAATATCCCAGTTGTATTTTGCAGGGAGATAACTCGACGGGCGAGTTTTATTCGGTAGCGTTAACACGGAACAAACAACAAGCCGATACAGGTACCAAAATGATACATATCGGAAAGAATACTCGCAGCACGATTATCAGTAAAACCATATCCGCAGGTATGAGTCAAAATACCTATAGGGGAATGGTTCGTGTTATGCCTAAAGCGGAAAATGCACGAAATTATACACAATGCGATTCTTTGCTTATTGGCAATCGTTGTGGTGCACATACTTTTCCTCATTTGGACATTCGGAATTCTTCTGCCTCGGTGGAACATGAGGCTACTACCTCCAAAATCAATGAGGAGCAGTTGTTTTATTGCCGTGCTCGTGGAATTCGTCCTGAAAATGCCATTTCACTTGTTGTGAATGGCTTTTGTAAAGAAGTATTTGAACATTTACCTATGGAATTTGCCGTAGAAGCAACAAGATTATTAAGCGTAAGTTTAGAAGGAAGCGTCGGATGAGTTTACTCGAAGTCAAAAATTTAAAAGCCTCTATCGAAGGGCAAACAATATTAAAAGGTATTCATTTAACAATTAATCCCGGAGAAGTTCACGCCATTATGGGTCCGAATGGTTCGGGAAAAAGCACATTAGCCCAAATTCTCGCCGGGAATGAAAACTATGAGGTATCATCGGATAGTGAAATTTTGCTACGGGGTGAGAATATTATCTCCATGCCACCGGAAGAACGGACACGAAAAGGGATCTTTATTGCTTTTCAATATCCGGTAGAAATTCCGGGACTATCCAATACGGAATTTTTGCATACAGCCGTGAATGAGATACGAAATGCACGAGGATTAGAACCGATAGATATTTGGGATTTTGAAAAACAATTAAAGGGAAAAATGAAGGAAATAGGTTTAGACCCTTCTTTTTCCGAACGCTCTGTGAATGAAGGTTTCTCTGGCGGGGAAAAGAAACGGAATGAGATTGTTCAAATGGCGGTATTAGAACCTATTCTTTCCATTCTGGACGAAACAGATTCCGGGCTCGATATTGATGCTCTCAAATCCGTAGCGGAAGGTGTCAATCGAATGAGGTCGCCACAACGCTCCTTTATTGTTATAACCCATTATCAAAGATTGTTGAACTATATCCGACCTGATTTTGTGCATGTCCTTTATAAAGGAAGAATTGTAAGGTCAGGCGGATTTGAATTAGCCCTTGAACTGGAACAAAAAGGTTATGACTGGCTTAAGACGGAAGAAGAAACGGAAACCTCTTCTGTTGGGGCTATTTCATGAAAGGGTCTTCTATGACTATAAATTTAAATGACGAAAGAAAACTTTCATTACTGGGAGCAACAACCCATTTACGCAATGGGTTTGTATATCCTGATTGGTGGGAACATATTCTTCGTAATGGTTTGGATGCTTTTGAGATTTTGCCGATACCTCATGCCAAGACAGAAGATTGGCGTGAAACAAATCTTGCCCCTTTCTTTAATCCGCAAAGGAAATGGATGCTGAAGATACAAAAACAAACCCATGAGGAAAGTATTCCCCAGAATATAAAAAATACTTTTTCCCCTTCGGTGATATGGGAAAATGGTGCTATAAACATTAAAGCCGATACCTTTCCCTCTGTGTTTATTAAAAGTTTTAGAGATGCCCTACAAACGCAATGGGGTGAAATTGTTCATAAGAAACTTGTATCTGGACAAGAACCCCGTCATATTTTTGAAGCCATATCCGATATGTTGATGCATAATGGAATTTTTCTCTACATTCCCAAGGCGACCTTTATTGAAAAGCCTATTCATATTGCGATAATAAGTCAAGGACGGGACACGGATACAATGGATGTCCCGCGTATTTTCATTTATCTTGAAGATAATGCACAGGCTACTATTACGGTTCATTATATAGCCGACACGACGGAACCGAATTCATTATGGATAAACACAAAGGAGCAGATTTATTTGAGTAAAAATGCCCATCTAAAATATCTGAACAGTATTCAAGGGACCGATAATGCACTTCGGTTTCTTTCAACTTCGGTTGAAATAGAAGAAGACGGTTCTTTGAATTACAATTCTCTACACTTGTCCGGGCAATTTATCCGTTCCGAAATAGATGTTGAAATTAAAGGGGAAAATGTTACCACTCAAATTAATGGTTTGACTATCAATCAGGGACATCATTTTTCTGAAACCCAACAATTAATACAACATCTAAAAGGACATGGGATAAGCCGAATTCACTGGCGTGGATTAGGACAGGAACAGAGTAAAACTGTATATCGCGGGAAAATTTATATTGCTCCCGATGCTCAGAAATCCGATTCGATACAACAGTTTAAAGGTTTATCTCTTTCCGACCAGGCGATTATTGATGCTAAACCGCAACTGGAAATATATGCCGATGATGTGCGTTGCACCCATGGAGCCACAGTAGGTCCACCACCACCCGATTTGATATATTATTTTCAAACTCGTGGAATTCATCCGAATAAAGCCCGCAATTTACTTATCCGTGGATTTGTAAATCGGGTTTTAAAGGAATTTCCTTTTGATGGTGTTGAAGATTTTATTGACGGTTACATAAATGTTTCTGAGAAGAAAAAATGAGTTTACATATATCAAAAGAGAATAAAGCCGTGAATGAAAATCGAAGACAAAAACGCCGATGGCATGTCGAAGCACTGGCACGGAAAATAGGTATTGAAAGTATCCGTGCTCAATTTCCTATTTTGGAAAGGTTTGTTCGCGGTAAACCCTTAGTCTATTTGGACAATGCGGCAACTTCCCAAAAACCTAAAAATGTTATTGATACGATTACCCGATATTACGAGCATGAGAATGCGAATGTTCATCGGGGAATACATTATTTAAGCGAAAAGGTTACGGAGAAATACGAAGAGGTTCGTTCCAAAGTATCTCGTTTTTTAGGGGCGAAGGTAGATTGTGAAATCGTATTTACACGAGGCACTACGGATTCCATAAATTTAATCGCCCAATCGTATGCCCGACCACGCCTTCACCCCGACGACGAAGTGTTAGTCACCCAGATGGAACATCACTCCAATTTAATACCCTGGCAGGTGGTATGCCAGCAGACGGGTGCCAAATTAAGAGTAATTCCGATTACAGATGAAGGAACTTTGGATTTAACGCAAATTGAACAATTGATTACGAAAAAGACAAAGATTGTATCGGTAGTTCATGTTTCAAATGTTTTAGGAACCATCAATCCCATAACAGATTTGGCTAAAAGAGCCCATGAAGTAGGAGCCGTTTTTGTTGTAGATGGAGCACAAAGCACACCCCATACACCAATAAATGTGCAGGAATTGGATTGTGATTTCTTTGCCTGTTCTGGTCATAAGATGTATGCTCCGACGGGTATTGGTATTCTTTATGGGAAAGCTCCCTTGCTGGAAAGCATGGAGCCATATCAAACTGGGGGTAGTATGATACTTCATGTTACATTGGAAAAAACGATATATGCCCATGCTCCTCAGAAATTTGAAGCAGGGACGCCTAATATTGAAGGAGTAATAGCCTTAGGCAGTGCTATTGATTTTCTACAATCGTTAGGTATGCATGAAATATGCCATTATGAAGATGCCCTGATACAATATGCTTATGAAAGTCTTTCACATATCCCGGGCGTGCATATTTTAGGACCCAAAAAACCCCGAGCAGGTGTGATTTCTTTCACAATGGATTGTGCTCATCCCCATGATATAGGTCAGATACTGGATGAGGAAGGGATTGCTATTCGTGCGGGTCACCATTGTGCTCAGCCTATTATGGAACGCTATGGTTTATCCAGCACAGCACGAGCATCGTTTGCGGTATATAATACTGTTGATGAAATTGACCGATTGGTAAATGCCATATACAAAGTGCAGGAGATTTTTCAATGAGTTCTGCTTCGCGTGCTTTATACGAAAAGGTATTACTTGACCATGCTAAAAGCCCCAGGAATTATGGCGAACCCGATACTTATGATAAAAAAATAGAGGGCTATAATCCTTTATGTGGCGACCACTTTATTTTCTATTTAAAATGTAATGGAAATATAATTGAAAAGGTACATTTCACAGGACAGGGATGTGCCATTTCAAAGGCATCGGCATCTTTGCTTACTACTTTTCTTGAAAAACAACCGGCCGATAAAGCCGTAGAAATGATTGAGAATTTTCTTGAATTATTAAAAACATCACCAGATACCCCTGTGGATGAAGAACAATGGGGAAAACTTGCCGCTATTGCAGGGGTTCGCGAATTTCCTATTCGTATAAAATGTGCTTCATTAGCGTGGCATTCCCTGCTCAATATTTTAAAGGGAACTGAAAATACAATCACTACCGAATAGTTACCTATCAAAAAGAAGTAATGCCTAACTTTTTGTTATAATTATAAAATGGTAGTTGCAATCAATATTTTACAATTTTATAAGGAATTTTTATTATGAGTTCGGATACAGTCCCGGATACAGAAACCGTTCTTGAACGAATGCGGAAAAGACTAAAAGGGGTTTTGCCTGAATTTGAAATTGAATTAAAAGCCCAACTCGCTCAGGAAATTATTAAATTAAAAAAGGAGAGGAATGCAGTTATTCTTGGGCATAATTATATGGAGCCTGCTTTATATCATTCCATACCTGATTATGTAGGCGATTCGTTATATCTCTCTACCATTGCCAGCAAAACAGAAGCGGACATGATTGTGTTTTGCGGTGTATGGTTTATGGGTGAAACAGCCAAGATATTAAATCCCAACAAAACAGTGCTTGTTCCATCTCGTGAAGCGGGATGTTCTTTAGCAGAGGGGATAAATAGAAATGATTTGCTGGAATTGAAGAAGAAATTTCCGGGTGTGCCTGTTGTATCTTATGTAAACACATACGCGGATACAAAGGCGGAGTCTGATTATTGTTGCACCTCTGGAAATGCGGGAAAAGTCCTTTCTTATATTTTCAAACAAGGACATAAAGCAGTTATTTTTGTTCCTGATGAATATTTAGCAAGGAACACGGCAACGGAATTGAATGCGGATTTTTTCCTTTCGGAAGAAATAACCATGGAAAAGGTGAAAGCCCATACCAATGCGGTTGTTATTGGCTGGAAAGCAAGATGTGAAGTGCATGAGTTGTTTAAACCGGAGGATGTTGACCGCGTTCGTCAACAATATCCCGGAGTAAAAATTATTGCTCATCCGGAGTGTCCGCCTGAAGTTATACGAAAGGCAGATTATTCCGGTAGTACTCAGGGAATGGTTAGTTATGTAAAACAACACCCAAAAGATAAAATTGCTTTATTTACAGAGTGTGCTATGGGAGATAATGTTCAGGCAGAATTTCCAGAGATGGACATTGTCCGTGCCTGTACACTCCGCTGCAAACACATGAATCTTATCACCCTTGAACAAACATTAAAGGCGTTACAAGAAATACAGTATCCGGTGGAAGTTCCTTTGGATATTATCGAACAAGCCAAACTACCTATCCAGCGAATGATTGAAATTCGTTAAATCTATGTAAAATTTTAATCCGTTATGTCATAATCCAAAAATAAGGTCTGTTTTTTATGAAGAAGAAATCGGGATTTACACTTATTGAATTATTGGTAGCGATAGCTATCATAGGAATTTTGGCGGCTATTTTATTACCTGCTTTAGCACGGGCTCGAGAATCCGCTCGTCGGGCGTCCTGTCAAAATAATTTAAAACAATGGGGGCTCATTTTTAAGATGTACTCGGGCGAATCGAAAGGAGCCAAATATCCGCCAGTAGTTATGGATTATAGGGCTGCGGTGGATTGTGAACAAGCAGGATTTCCTTCAGCCGGTATGAAATCTATCATTGTGGCAGGACCTCATCCAGAGATGATATATCCAGAATATCTAACTGATGTAAATATTCTGTTATGCCCTTCCGACCCATCCCATACTCCGGACTCTTTGATAAGCCCATTTACGGAAAAAACAGATATAACTGTTCCTTGTTCAAAAAGGGGAAGGGGTATGTGGAATATGCAAGCCAGCTATTATTATTTAGGTTGGGTTTTCGACCGTGGAGATACAACAGACCCACAAACGAATTTAACGCTGGTTCCTTTCTTGAATATTGTTGATGGAACAGCACCTTCACAGATAATACAAGGTTTGTTAGAAGCCGTTTTGCCTTTCTTTATTAATCATGAGAATGGAAGAGGGGACAATGATATTGTCATATCGGCAACCACAGCGGCATTAACAGGTCAACCGCCTATCGGTAATGCAGGAGGAAATACAATTTATAGACTGCGCGAAGGGATAGAACGATTTCTCATTACTGATATTAATAACCCGGCAAGTTCAGCCAAAGCACAAAGTAGTTTATGGGTAATGATGGATAAACTGACTTCCGACCCGTCCTTATATAACCATATTCCCGGCGGTTCTAATGTTCTATTCTTTGATGGACATGTTGAGTTTTTAAGGTATCAGGAGAAAGGACCGGCACCCGTAAATGGTGGTGTTGCTGCGGCAACGAACGCTTTAGAAAAGATAGATTATAGTATGTTCTAATTTTCGTCTAATATGTCTATCTCTTCTGAATTATCTAAATTATCTAAGGCAAGGATTCTTTGAGATTCATTCATATCTAATTGCTCAACCCCTTTGAGTTTTCGGTCTATCATCTGGGTCCGCTTTTGTGCCTTCTCAATTTCACTTGCCGCTGATTCTAATTTCTCTCTTGTTTTGGTTAATAAATCGTTAAACTTCTTAAACTCTGTTTTGACGGCGCCTAAAACTTTCCAAACCTCCTGTGATTTTTTCTCTATAGCTAGGGTTCGAAATCCCATTTGTAGGCTATTCAGTATAGCGGTAATTGTGGTAGGTCCTGTGATAATAACATTCCAATCTTTTCGTATCTTTTCGAAAAGGCCGGGTATCCGCAAAACCTCGGCAAACAGTCCTTCCACAGGCAGAAACATAATGGCAAAATCCGTTGTATGGGGTGGGTCAATGTATTTTTCACTAATATCTTTGGCTTCTCCTGTAATACGGTTAGATAACGATTTTACGGCCTCGCTCAATGCATTCGGGTCTGCGTTTTCCTGTGCAGACAAAATCCGTTCATAATCTTCTCGCGGAAATTTGGAGTCAATAGGTAACAGGATGTATTTATTGCTTTCATCTTTGGCGGGAATTTTTATTGCAAATTCAACCGTTGTGTTGCGTTTGATATGAGCATTCTTTTCATATTGTTGAGGTGTAAGAATATCTTCAAGAATTCCTTCCAACTGTAACTCACCAAAAACACCCCGTTGTTTAACATTTGTAAGAACTCGTTTCAAGTCTCCAATATCCGAGGCGAGCGTTTTCATTTCACCCAGACCTTTATAAACACTTTCCAATTGTTCACTAACCGTTTTAAATGATTGGGTGAGCCGATTTTCAAGGGTCGTTTGAAGTTTCTCATCCACCGTTTTCCTCATCTCTTCCAATTTAGCGTCATTCTTTTCCTGTAAATGGCGAATTTCATTTTTAAGGGTTTCATTCATATCTGTTAATTGCTTTGCATTGAGTTGTATTAACTGATTTAAGTTTTCTGTAAACGCTTTTAGTTGTTCTAACTGAGATTGCGATAGGTCTTTTAATGTGGAATTTGTATTTACATTCAATTTTTGAATTTCATTTTTAAGTGTTTCGTTAATATCTGTTAAATGCTTCGAGTTTAGTTGTGTGAGTTGGTTCAAATTATCCGAGAAAATCCTTAAACTTTCTAATTGTTTTTGAGAAAGGGAATTTAGTGTTGTATGGATACCATTCAAAATCTCTGTTCGGTTTCTGCTTGTTTCGTCTAAAAAGGTTTTGTTCATTATTGAATAAAACTCGCTTATTTTCTGAATATTCTGTGTTATTTCTGTAAGTTCGGTTTTATAATTTTTCAAGTACTTTAAGAAAAGGAATAATAGGAAAATGGTTAGAAGGAAAATCGTAGGTAATAAAACAATAGAAAAGATACTGACAATATATTCCATATTGAACTGCATAATGGATTCCATAATTTTTTCGCTCCTTCTATTTTAATTTGCTTTTTAGGGATATTATAACTATACAGGAAATGCCAATATCTTAAAAATTGGGGGATTTATTTTTTCTTTTCTTCTTTGAGAAGGGTAATCAATTGTTCAAATCGGGGTGCGTTATGAGGGTCGGCCGAGATAAGCAATTCGTGAGCATTTAATATGAAATCAACCATTCGTTCCTGGGAAGCAGGTATAGCCACGGGCTTTAATTCAGCGGGAAGAGGTTCCGGTTCAAACAAAAAGTGAACAAGAATATCTGCCAAGCCCAATTCGCTAAATTCTTTAAGAAGAGGACGGCCGATATTTTGCAGTGAAATTTGTGGATAGTTTTCCTTTTCCGAAAGGTAACATAGTTGGTGAAGAACCCCAAAAAAAGTGCTTTCCAATTGAGCACATTCGGAGAAATCGAAAACCCAGCGGGTAATGTCTTTTCGTTCTTCTTTAAGTTTTTGCAGGAAGTCATGCATTCCGTAGGCTTCCCGCCATGTGCCGGTGCCAATAATTTTTATATAGCAGGTATCCGATTGAATAGCATGCAGAATTCCTCGTGTGGATATGTTGATATTCAAAGAGCAGGTCTCTTGCAGGGGGAAATATATCAATTGGGGATTTTCCTGTTCCTTCAATGTAAACCAGATAAGAGTCATATCATCTTTTTGTGATTTCTGTTTTGTCCAGTGGGATAACTCATTATCTAACTTTTGAAGCATTTCCTGGGGATTTCCCGTATCTTGTTCCAATAACTGAACCAGGTTTTGTTGGGTAAATTTATTTCCTTCGTCGTCTTGAAGATTTACAATCCCATCTGTATAGAACAGAAATGTGTCGCCCCAATCCCATGAAAAAGTCATCGAAGTAAATTTAGCACGGGATACAATACCTAAGGCTGGTGCGGGAACGCGTATTATTTCAATATCGTTGTTTTTTTGATGTCTCCATAAAATAGACGGATGTCCGGCATTACAAATTTCTATGGTTTGCATTGATAAATCAATGACGGCATAACAAAGGGACATAAACATTTCATATCCAAAGGGACCATAGACTAATTTTTCGTTTAATTCCTTTAAGAGTTCCTGAGGCGAAATAATTCGGTGCCCTTTGCCGTTATTTACACATTTGGGCTGGAATGCATATTTTAAAAAAGTTGTTACCAGAGCAGAACCTATCCCGTGTCCCGATGTGTCTGCAATATATATCCCGATATGTTCTTCATCTAAAGGTAAAATATCTACCATATCTCCACCAATACGATTTAATGGGAGATAATATACGGCGGTAGAAATTTGCTGATGTTTAGGAACAATTTTAGGGAGGAGTGCTCTCTGAATTCGTTCTGCCCTTCGAAGGTCTTGCTGAAATACTTCCGTTTGTGCCTGAACCAGTTGATAAGCTAATTCTAATTCTGCAAGCCGATTTTCCAGTTCAATGTTTTTCTTTTGTATCTCTTCTAATAATTGTTCATTATGTTCCTTTATCCGTTTATGTTCGATGGCACGGTTTATCTGGAGTGTAAACATATCCCATGAATCAATAGGTTTTAGAATGAAATCATAAGCACCCTGATGAACCGCATTGACAACATCCTGTATCTTGGTTGTTCCCGAAAGAACGATTTTTATTAAATGAGGTTTGTTTTCATTTAACCAGGACATTAACGCAAAGCCATCCATTTTTCCTTCTAAATAAAGGTCAATCAAGACAAGGTCAAAATTTTGTTGCATCAATATAGACATCGCCATTTCAGCAGATTTGCAGGTCTGCACATCATATCCCCGACTGGTCAGGACTCGTTCCATCATAAGCAATATAGAGGGTTCATCATCTACAATCAATAATGAAGGTTTCATAATGGTTACCTTCCAATTTTAATAATTTTATTTAGGAATTCGAATCCTACTTAACTAATTTTATCTTGTGTCTATTTCATGATAACATATTTAATAAGGAAGTGTATTATAATTTAAGATAAAAATTAAAAAAATATTAACGAAAAGGATAAAAGTTTAAATACTGATTTGATATAATAAAACTTTGAAAATTTGTCAATATTTTTCTTGACATTCCTATCTATTCTATTGTAAAAATAAGAGTAGGATATTCAAGGTTGAATGTAAAATTTGAATATAAGGAATTCACAAAAAAGATAGGTATTAGGATATAATAGATAAAACTTTTCTGGAGAATTAGTATTATGCGACGATATTTCATGTTCTTTTTATTAATGTTTGCCGTAGGTTTTTGTTTCACTGCTTTTTCCCAAAATTTAAAAGAAGCAGACCCTCAATCCGTTGCAAAAATATTAAGCACCTATCAGGGAGCAGGGACAACGGAAATGCCGATTGTTCATAAAAATACAAGAGGCTTTATAAGGTTTCTTTCTGCTCCGAAAGGTGGATATTTTGCTACTCCTGCGATAGGACAGAAATCATTTGATATAAGCAGTGCTGTAAAGGAGTATATAGAACAGAATATTCATGCGTTTAGCGGGATAGATGATAAAACGACTTTAGAAATTAAATCTATACAGGAAAAAGAGGATTACTCGATTGTTCGAATAACCCAGAATTATATGTCTTTGCCAGTCTTTGGTTCGGGGATTGTTGTAAAAATAACAAGAGATGGGAAAATTGTAGCCATTTCTTGTGATGTATTACGAGATGACACAGGGCTAACAAATATAGATTTTTCTCAACCGTTTCCTGTGGATAAGACAAAGGCAGAAGAGCAGGCTGTCCGATTTATATTAGATAACAATAACGATTTGCAGAATCAGGATATAAAAGGAGTAGAAGAGACCTATCTGGCTGTATATGACCCTGGAATGTTAAAACAATCGGGGGCTACCTGTGTTGTGTATATAGTTACATTGATAACGAACAGTGAAGAGAAAAAAGTTTATCGTTTACTGGTTGATGCTATTACAGGAGAAATTCGGTTAAATTATCCTCTGCACTCTGCCGTTATTGAACGGGAAATTTATGATGCCAATGGTTCTTATAATATACCAACGACCATAGCACGGAAAGAAGGGGATAAAGAAACAGGAATCGCTGATGTAGATAATGTATTTAATTATTTAGGGGATGCTTATAATTTCTTCGCCGTAAATCATGACCGTGATAGTTATGATGATAAAGGGGCAACCCTTCGAGCGGTTGTTCGAATCCCTATCCAGAATGCATATTGGGACCCTACACGAAAAATTTTCTGGATTGGAACAGGTTTTTGTGTTGATGATGTTGTTGCTCATGAATATACCCATTCGGTAGTAGAAAATGTTGCCGATCTGATCTATTTCGGTGAACCGGGAGCCATAACAGAAAGTATGTGCGATATGTGGGGCGAATTTGTAGATTTGACAAATGAAAAGGGGGTAGATACAGATGCCGTTCGCTGGTTAATTGGTGAAGAACTTCCTTCAGGGGTAACCTGGGAAGGTAATCAAGGAGGAACTGCTATAAGGAGTATGAAAGACCCGACCATTTATAACCAGCCTGACCGTTACAATAGTCCACTTTTTATAAAAACCACTTCTTTATCTCTTGAAGATTATGGAGGAGTTCATACAAATAGCGGGGTAGGAAACAAGCTGGCCTATTTGCTTACAGATGGGGATACTTTTAATGGTGAACAGGTACGGGGTTTTGGAATTGTTCGGACAGCAAAGTTATTTTATGGTGCTTTGGAATTATTACCTCCTGTGGCAGATTATACCATGTTATCGTTAGCCTTAAATGCCTCCGCCTTATCACAAGGTTTATCTATTGAAGACCGTTTTAATATTAGTCGTGCATTAAGTGCCGTAGAAATATTGCCAGAAGAATCCGATGAAATGAGTGCCCGTGATTTTCGTGCTACAGCCCTTTTAATGGATGACGATACCCCGGCTATTTTATTGTCATGGACACCTCCTCCAGCGGATGCATACAGTCAAGTTACTCTGGTTAAAAAGGCAGGAAGTTATCCAACCAGCACTGTGGATGGAGACAAGATTTTTGAAGGCAAAGACTCGTATTTTCTGGATGTAAATGTTTCTTCGGGTATTGAGTATTTTTATTCGCTGTTTGTAGATATGGTCGAACTTCCACCGGTAGAACTGTATGACAGTGCTGTGGCAGGGAGTTATGCTCCGCAGGTTTTGACACAAGAATTTAAATCATTAGACCCAAGAGAGCCGGTAGCAAAAGAGATTTTTTATAGTCAGATTTATTTTATCCCTACCGGGGCGCCTGTTAATCCTTTAGATGGAAATAAATATTTGGGAGGATATTATAATTACGATGCTATATTTATCCCGGAGGTCTTTTCCTTCCCCGTGAAACGGCAGGATGCCACAGGGAGTTCATATATAATTCCTCTTTCCACGAACGGGCTTATTAGTTTTAATCTGACAGATGTTCAATTCCCGTTCTTTGGTAAGAAATATGGGACAATATATCTGGGAGCCAATGGATATATATCTTTTGTTCCGGTGGCTTTAGAAAGCACCAAGAATTTTCCAAGTCTTTCCAGCCATTTTGCAATTCCTCGTATTTCCTTCTTGTTCAGCGACCTTGCTCCGGATTCTGCGGGAGAGGTATGGACAAGAAGATTGCCAGACCGATTTGTTATTACATTTGAGAATGTCCCGAAAGATGCAGCAGGAGGCATTCCAAATTCGTTATCCGGTGCCAATCCAGGTTCGTCGGTTCAGGTAGAACTCTTCTTTAGTGGACATATTCGAATTACCTACCTACAATTAGACCCGAATTCTTGTATTGTGGGACTATCCGATGGTAGAGGTGTTCCCGTAGACCCGGGACAATTACTTTCAACTACTATTCCGTATTCATTGCAGAGATATACAAATTTTGCACAACTTCCATTTGCTTCAACGCGGTTAAGTTTTGATCCATCTCCTCTATACACCGTTTTGCCAAACCAGAATATTAGTTTTGAAGTAAAGACATGGTTTACAGGTGGTAGCGTTCCCCAGTTATATGCTACATGGCTGCGAGATGATGTCCCGCCGTTTGCCGACCTTAAAAACGGTAAAGGAAAATTCTCATGGTTACCAAAGCAGGAAGATACAGGCTCTTATTCTTTGAGGGTCCTTGCACGATTAGGTGACCAATACGCATATCAGGACATACCCATTATTGTTAACCCGATAATCGTGAAACCGCAGGCATTAAATCTGCGTATATCTTCACAATCTCCCGCAGAAGATACTTCTGCGTCTCGTGTAGTTTCCGCAGGCAGGCCCTTGGTTGCAAGTTATGACTATGTCCATCCCTTAATGGTTCAAAATCCAACACAATACGCAGAAGGGCTTAGCATTCTTTACTGGTTCCGTAATCACGAGATGATACCTTCTCTTACCAATTATCTTACCGTTCCCACAAATGTTACAAAAGGGGGTGATATCTGGTATTTCCGCGTAATTCCTATATCCTTAGGAAATATCGTTGGTGAAGAAGCTGTTTCTCCCATTATTTATGTGGTGGGACAACCTCAGATTACCAGCATATACCCAAATCGTGGAAAAATAACAGGAGGCGAACCGGTTCGCATTAGAGGTAATGGCTTTGTCGGAATAATCAGTATAAAATTTGGTGGAATTCCCGTGCCGTCTTTCCGTCTTATCAGTGAGACAGAGATAGAAGTTATAACACCTCAAAGTTTACCCGGTACCGTTGATGTATACATCCAAACTGCAGGTGGAGCATCATCTTTGTCTCAGGCATTTGAATTTTATGAAGAAACCACCCCGGAACCTGAACCACCAAAAAGGCGTTTCATTATCTCCTGTGGCCGTATTTCTTATGATGAAAGCAATATGTTTGGTGATGTATTATTCGTATCCCTTCTGTTGATAGGTTTCTATTACAAAAAATCAAAAAAGTCTTCCGTAAAATAATTTAAAATCTATTTATTGTAGGTGGTTTATCTTTGGAAAAAGTATTTTCTACGGTTTTTTTTATAATTTTTTCTTTCTATCTTATACTTTCCCCAAATCTTTTTTCTGCAGAAAGCCCTAAGGGACATATTGCTTATCTCTATGGTTCCGACATAGATACTTTCCGTATACATATTCTTGATTTGGAAACGAAAACAGAAAAAGAATTAACAACGGGAACTCATCATGGAGCACCTGTGTGGTCGCCGGATGGAATGAAAATTGCCTTCTCCGCCAAGATGGAAGGAGGTTTATTTATCGTAATTTGGGACAGCAATACGGACGAATATACGATATTAAAACATAAATATTCCTGGAATGATAACCCTGCGTGGTCTGCCGATAGTAAACGAATATCTTATATCTCGTGCGAAAAGGGACTGACGGACCAAAAAACCGCTGTGTATGAACTACAAAGTGGAACGGAAGAATTCTGGGGAGGAGAAAAAATTCCAACAGTAATAAACCCGGTATGGTTTCCCAAATTAGATATTCTGAATGCTATGAGTGCGACTGTTTCGCAGGTTACCTATACAGAAGGATTTGATATAAACAAATTCTTTGAAGAAGGTTATAACACAGGTGTGCTAATAGGTGTAGCAGTATTTCCATTAGCAGAAAAAAGATTGACTACCGAATTGGTTATTTTCAGTAAAACGCAGGCAACCCCTTTACCTAAAGAGTTAATGTTAGAATCGGCAAGGTTTGAGGAATTAAATCCGCAGGTATCACCGAAGGGTTCCAGTTTGGTTTTTGAAACGAACGAATCTGGAGACCGTGAAATCTACTATCTGGGAAGAAGAGGCATTTCTAATATTTCCAATCATCATTCGGCGGATTGGAATCCTGTATGGGCTCCCAACGGGGAATGGATTGCCTTTGAATCCTTCCGTCATGGACGAAGAGGTATTTATCGTGTCTTTCCGGAGACGGCTCGTGTTTTCCCGCTGGTCGTTAGTGGTGATTATGATGCTTGGAGTCCTACCTGGTCGCCCGATAGTCATTGGATATGTTTCGTATCCAATATGTACGGCAAACCCCAATTGTATTTGAAAAGTATAGAGGAAGATAAAATCCTCCCATTAATAGAAAAATCCATTTGTGTTGCACCTTGTTGGAGACCTAAAATAAAATGATGTTCCAATTCCATGAGAAAAAATATGTAATATTTCTGATAATAGGGATATTCTACTGCTTCACAAATGGATATGCTCGGCTTGAAGATGGAACATTAGGTATCATCAAACTGCCCAATGAAGGTTGCCCCGTTATGTTAGCTCCGGGACAGACATTTAAAGTTACTACAGAACAAAAAGGCGATATTTTCCTGATTGACAACGAGCAACGCATTATCCCTCTAAATTCTCAATGGGAAAAGAAAAATCCGCAGATATATGAAGGTCTCATCACATTAACCGATAAAGAGATAAAACAGGGACCCTATGCAATACAAATTATCTCGGAGACAAATGAAAAGGATATAAATCCTCGTTCCGTATGGGTACAGAATGAATTTAAGGAATATTATATATTTGCCCACATAAGCGATATACATATTCGCAGTGGCGACCCACAGGATGAATATGCTGTTACTTTTCAAAAGGTAATAGAAAAACTCAATCAGAGCGATGCCCATTTCATATTACTAACGGGCGATTTGACGCATAATGCACTACCAGAGCAATGGCAGGTATTTCTTAAAATTTTAAACAAAGCCCAAAAGCCTACCTTCGTCTGTGCGGGAAACCATGACCGTGATGGAGATAATTATGAAAAAATGTTTTATTCATCACTTTATGCTTTCCGCTATGGAAAAGATGGCTATATTGTATATGACACACGGGAATATCGAACTGCCGATAGTTGGGGAGAACAGGATACCTTACTTTATCGCTATCGTAGAGAATTAAAATCCAGTCGCTGGACTTTCGGGATTACCCACCGATACGAATTTACTATGGGCATTCGTTCCCAGATGATACTTTTTGTAGATGATCCCATTGACTTTATTTTGTATGGGCACATTCATCGCGAAAATACGAAGGAAGAAGCGATAATTCCGTGGGGAAAAACACGCGTGTATGTTGTGCCCGCAGAAAAAGATGGCTACTATCGAATTTTCGATGTAGGTGAAGGGGGTCTATTTCCCCGCCCAATACAAAATATTAAAGGCAAATAACCCCTGTGTCAATTATCAACTTTAACCCAAAATACATGCTCCCCCCATTTGTGATAATATAAATCGTTTTGTCGTAAATGCATGTTTTATAGAAGAAAACACAGACAAAAATGTCTGTGCTGCATTAAGGGGGTGCTGAATATATCGAGGGGTGATATGTTCACTCATCAAGAAATGAAAAGATTGAATGGAAGCCTATGTATTTCCTATATCTTATAGGTTTTCATCAATCTTTTTTCTTGGGAGGGATGATGAGTTTTTGTCCGATGTGGAGAGTTGATTGAGGTGTTAATTGATTGGCTTCTAATAAAGCATCTAATGAAACCCCATATTTTTTGCTAATGGTATAAGGGTTATCACCTTTTGCGACGGTGTGCGTTATAGGTTCTGTGTTTTTTTGTTCTTCCTTAGGTTTGCTTTGAGTTGCTTTTTCTTTTTGTTCTTGGGCTTCGGATGCTTGCTTTTGAGATTTTTCAGGTATTGGGGAAGGGATTTTTAATTCCTGTCCAATTCGTAGTTTTGTAGGATCTTTAATATCGTTATATTCCAGAAGAGATTGAACAGAGATACCAAATTTTTTGGCTATAATTACAGGAGTATCTCCCGAGTTAATTTTATAAGTCTGAACTTCTCCGGGGGAAGTTGTTTGTTGGGCGGGCTTATCGGTTTCAGGGGCAGGAGTAGATGGTTGAGTAGTTTCGGGTGCTTTTTCAGGGGTTTCCTTTTTTTCAGGAGTAGATGTTTCCACTGGTTTTTCCGTTTCTTGTGGTTTCGATGAAGGCACTTTTAATTTTTGACCTATTTTTAGTATAGATTTCTCTGTTAGGTTATTGACCTTAAGCAAATCTGCTGTTGAAACACCTAAATTTTTAGCAATTAATCCTGGATAATCCCCTGGCATAACAGTATATTCTGTTCCTTCCCATTTGGGTGTGGTTGTTGATGGGACAGCGGGTTTTGTTTCTTCTTCTTTTTGTGTTCTATCTATCTTGACTTTATAAACTTTCCCTGCTTTTAATGTGGCTCCTTTACGGACGCCATTCCATGAGCAAAATTCGTCTTCGGTAATGCCATAAAGTTTGCATATAGAAGAGATAGTTTCTCCTCTTTTTACGGTATGTTCTATAGGTCCTGTAGTTTTTGGCGATATTTCTTTTCCTATCGGGATTTTAGGTGTTTCTTGTTTTGCTGGTTTCTCAGGTGTTGTTGGAGTGGGTGGTTTTGAAGTTGTTTTTTCTTCCTTTTTGGCTATCACTGTGGTTGCAGGTGTCATAGTTTTGTTTACTTCTCTTGTTATGGGGTTTTGTCGCAGAAATTCCAGTGATTGGGCTCGGCTTTCTGCTAAATAGGCTAAACCTACCGCTTCAATTCTTTTGCCGTTAGAGGTTATTTTCCCTGCACGGTCAATGAGTTGGTGAACTTCTTCTAATATCCAGTTAGCACGGTAATCTTTTTCTGAGGAGGCAGAGGACCCTGTCAGATATTCTGTAAGTCGTTCTTCACTACGGGCGATAATATCCAGCAGGGGTTCACGGAAAGGTTCGCCCCGATATTGTTCTGTGATACAAACACATCGTAAGAAATCAGAAAGTTTTGCTATAAAAAGTCTCTTTTGAGCCTGTGCCTCGTAGGTATCTGATTTTTGTTCTTCGAGACGAGGCAATTCCCGAAATAGATTTAATACATGCACACGATTTTGATTGTTTTTTGGGTCTTGCGATATTGTTTTTAATGCTTCTGAAATTACGGGATTTCTCAAGGAAGAAAATTCGTTGGTATTCATTTCCTCCGCAAGGGTTTTCAATTCATTAACTGCGGTGGCGTAAAGCACTTCATAAGCATTGCCTATAAGATACTGCGGAGAAGGTTTTTCATCTAAAACCAGAGAGTTTTCATTTACTTGGGGAAGTGTAGAAGGGTTATCGTAACTATCAAAGAATTGTGTTGTGGCAAGCCCTTCTCCCGAAAGGTTCAGAGGTCCTGTCCCCCAAAAAACCATTATCCAATGAGGGACTGCATGAAAAACAAACGCATGAGATGTCTCGGAATGATTATACCAGCCCAAGGGTTCGATACCCTCCGACCATACACGCGTAGTTCCGCATAAGAATGAGAATAATTGGGATATATTTCCATCCTTTACCAGAGCAGAATAAGGAAGTGTTATTGTCCGAGCCCCTACATATTTGGCAATCCATATTTGTTGTATCAGTTCTATAGGATTAGAAGAAATATTTTCTGTATCGAAACGCAAAGAAAAAGGTGTCCCTTCCCCTCTATGCAAAATGATAGTATCCCTTAATTGTTTTAAGTCCTCTGTTGTAAAAGAGTGCCCACACCAGGAAATCTCATTAATTATTTCCTCCGGAACGGAGCAAAGGATTTTAGGTAAAGTTTCGATATTGGAAATCGAAATGCGGAAAATGGCAATTCCTTTGGTCTTTTTGACTTGTCCAAAGAAATGTCGGAGTTGTTCCGGTGTATAATTCCCTGCAATTTCCCAAACACTAACCAACCCCCCTATTTTGTTATTTAAATCTTCAAAAATATCTGTAGGAGAATTATTTTTATCCACATCGAAAACGATTGTAACTCGATATCCGAAGGATACGGCTTTTTTTACCTGTTCCAGAAGGTCAGAAAAATTACTATCGAAAGATACCTCTTTAATCCCCTGCATTTGTGCAAGATATAACCCGGCTCCATCGGGGTTGTGTAGAGCAAAAGGAGGAACCATTACCTTATCTGTATTCCTATCTATTCTACAGAAAGGAATTTCCCAATTATGAGTCTCATTTTTATATCTAATAGATATAGTGGAAATAAAATATCCTCGGTTAGCGGGTAGGTCGGGCACCGTTACCCAATATTTCCCGTTCAGGTAAGTAGCTGGCTTGTTGGGCTGTAATTGGGTGAGGGTTTCGCCATCAGGTTTTACGATTGTAATGAGCATATCAAAGGGGGTATTGGGTGGTCCCGAAACACTTATGATAAGAGGTTCGTTTGTATAGGTTATCGGCAAGACCTGGTCAGGAGTTAGGGTTACTTCAAAAGGGACAGTAGAGGAAACTGTTAATAGACATAGCATAAAGAAAGGTAACATGAATAATTCCTTAATATTCACCTACGAAAGGATTGTATTTTCGTTCTTCTCCTATAGTGGTTGCAGGTCCATGACCTGAGTAAACAATAGTATCATCCGGTAAAAGGAACAATTTTTCCTTTATAGATGATATTAAAGTTTGAAAATCTCCACCAGGTAAATCGGTTCTTCCAATTGAGCCCTGGAAAAGGACATCGCCAACAAAAACAAAGCCATCTCCTGCAAGGGATATATGTCCCGGTGCATGTCCCGGGGTATATAATACCTTCAATTTTAAGTTACCTACCTGGATTTCATCCCCTTCCTGCAAATAGCCATCCGGTGGAGGAGAGGCCTGGAAAGGAACACCGAACAGTAGTGCCTGTTGTCCCAATGTTTGAAGAACAACCTCACTTTCCGGATGCATTAACAAAGGTGCCGATGTCGCTTTACAAACACTGGCATTGCCCCCACAGTGGTCAATGTGACAATGAGTATTTATGACCGCTTTCACTTTTAGTTTTCCCAAATCCCTAATTAGCCGAAAATTATCCTCACCAGGGTCTATAACAAGGGCTTCCCCATTATCAATCAAAATATAAGTATTCACTAAAAAAGGTGTGATTTCATATACTTTAACTTCCAAAGCTTAACTCCTTATATCTTTTTATATTTTTTATATTATATTGAAAACATGAAATCAATATAAATTTCAGGTTTATTTTTTTGTTATAGTTTGTTGCAATGTATATTATGTTTTGTATGGGAAGGGGATGTTTAATTGGGGTTAAGGTTTATTTTATTTAAGGTGTTGATGGTAAGGTTTTTGATGGGTTTTTCTCCTTCATGGGTAAGAATGAAGAAGGGAGGGAGTTCTTGTTGTGAGCCTAACCCGAAGTGGATACGATAATTTCCTTGATTGGCTCGTGAATGTTCGGCTTCGCCCATGATACGCAATTTTGAGGTGTTCTCGTTTATTTTACACAAAATTGGGGTAGTAAAGGCATGGGGATTTCCATTAGGTCCTTGAAGTTCTAATGTTATCCAGTTTCCTGTATTACTTGTGTTTTTCAGGAAACTTAAATACCACCAATCGCCATAACCGGAGGGGTTATCTCCTTTGATACGGTAGCCTAACATAATATCCAGACGCCCATCGTTGTCTGCGTCGAAACTCTGAACGCGGGCATCACTCATATCTATTATAGGAATGTGCGTTAATGCTAACAAATCCATTCGTTCGAAGGTGCTACCTTGATGATTTAAGTATATGCCATCTGGAATGGAGATTAAGTCATCATATCCATCGTTATTCAGGTCTGCCCAGCACGCCCAGAGAGATATTGAAGGTAATTGGAAATCTTCGGGATTTAACCATTCAAACGCAGTGTTTCCTGTGTGTCGGAATGCAAAAGTTTTAAGGTCTGATTGGTTGTTAAGGAAAAATTCCATAGTCCCATCGTTATTGAAATCACAAGGAGCAAGGAAAGAGGGAGCCAGTTCCCTATTTTCCTTGCCCTCGATAATTTGTTTTTGGAAGTGTTTGCCTTGTTGATTTATATAAATAGCAAGTTTTTTATCGTAAAAAGATAATAAATCTGTATGACCATCATTATTTGCATCGAACCAGAAAATAGGTTGGTCTCCTTGAATGTCCAGACCATAATCCGTAGCACATTCTTTATATGTATCCTCTTTGTTCCCTTTTCGAAACAGTCGGCATGGTTCATCTCGAGCACAGATAATAAACAATTCAAGATTATCATCATTATCGATGTTTATCCAGCATGATTTCCGTGTTCCGCAACTGCAATTTTCCAATCCGCTTGTATCGTAAACATTTTCAAACCAATTCCCACAATAATTTAAGAATAATTGGTCTTTCATTTTTCTCCGTAAATGGGCATATTCAGGACTTCCCCGCAATCCACCTCTACCTGAAAACACATCTATTTTGCCGTCTGCGTTTATGTCTGCCCAACTATAACTGTGTCGGTCGAAGGTATTTAATGTGAAAGTGTGTTCTGTGGGGGATATTTTTGCTGGACCGATGTATATTTTGTTTAAGGGAAATGTATGGGGGATTGTAAATTGTGTAGGAATGGCAGGACGGTCAATATCAATTACAACGAGGGCTTCGTGTTCTATATGCAATTTGTACTGTGTAAATCCCGGTTCTTTTTCGGATTCAATCTGTTGGATTTTTCTGATAGCTATCTCCCCTTTTGTTTCTATTATGTCTGTTCGTGAATGAGGGACAGTAACTTCAATTTGTAGTGGAAGGGCATCTTTGGATAATTCTAAATAATAGATATGGACTTTATGCCAGATGTAGAAAATATATAAACCTCTTTCCACCACTTTGTGAGGTGCCATGCTACACGCAAATTCGGGCAGCTCAGGTTGTAATCCCAATTTTAATTCTGAGATAACATTCTCAAAAGTCATTTGTCCGCGGTTCAAGAGGATAGAAGGACGAAAATTACAATTGCTGGAAAATATATCGAGAAGCCCATCCTGATTTATATCCGCAACACCGAAGTCAAACAGTTGATACCGATGTATCGGAACGGAAACAGGTTCAAACTGGAAAGGTGGTTTTTTGAGGGTCGAAAAGGAAAGTTCATATCGTGGCAAACCTGTTTCGTCTAAGGATGAAGGAGGTCCTAATAAAATCTGTGGATTTATAGGTTCCTCTTTTCTGAAAATCGAAAGAATAGAACCTTTAAAGACGACGAATACACCTATTCCTATGAAAAAAATAAGGATAAATGCAACGATTAACCGTAAAATCACTTAATATTTCCTTTTTTATAATCATTCTATTTTATCGTATTATATCATTCAATAATATAAATATGAACGGGAAAAGGATGATTGGTTATGGAAAAGAAGAAGGATAAGGCAGGAAAGGTAAAAGTAATTCGTAATTTTAAGCCGCAAGGGAAAACGCTTCCCTTCAAAAGCCCGAAAGCCATAGAAAGTAATTGTTTAGAATGTTTTGAATATGAATATGCGACAAACGAATCGGGTAGGAATATGGAAATTGTTACAACAACGGATGAGTTTACATCAGTATGTCCGTTTTCGGGTTTACCGGACTTTGCCAAGGTAACTATTCGTTATGTCCCGAACAGATACTGCCTGGAACTGCGTTCTTTAAAATATTACCTTTTATCATATCGTGATGTGGGTATCTGGTATGAGCATTTAGTTAATAAAATGTTAGAAGACCTTGTTTTTGCTTGTAGACCCAGAAAAATGGCTATAGTAATAGAATGTAATCCACGGGGCGGTATTGCCAGCACTGTCTCTGCAAGTTATGATGCTGACACAATGGGCACTCCGGAAGAATGGAAAGGATAATATCCGACCTGTTTGACCTTTTAGGATAAGTTTCTCTTTAAGAACTTTAACATTGGCTCTATGGCAATTTCATGTCCACCGCTATGGATAATCCATTCTGCTTTTTCTTCCGCATTAAAGGCTCTGTATGCCGGTATTATTTCTGCCCATGCCTTTTTGGCTAAAGAAGGTGGAAACTGGTCTGACGGTTCTTTTTCGCCGTTTTGGCATTGTAGAGCACGGGGAACTATCAGCCCATAGATGTCAGGAAAATCAACTAACTCCCGCAAACCCTCAAATTTCCAGCACATACAATGATTTTTTTCCATCTGGTCCATATAGGTAAGAAAACCGCAAACGACGGTTGCTTTAATTCGAGTATCCATGGCTCCCAACCACATTGCCATTTCTCCACCTAACGATAATCCTGCACATCCTATACGGTTTTTATCTACAAAGGGAAGTGTTTCCAGATAATCCACACAACGCATCAGGTCCCATAATCGTTCGCCCATTAAGGTTCGGTCTTTTTCATAGACCTCATGTTGACCTACATCTGTCGTTATTACCACAAACCCGTTCTGCACCAATGTTTTGCCGAACTCATGATAGGGTGAAGGCTCATTTTCAAAAGCGGTATACCGATTTCCTCCGTGTCCGTGAATGCATACAATCGCAGGATATTTTTTCTCTTCTTTGGGAGAAAGGGTAGCAAGAGAAATGTAAATCCGTCTTTGTAAAGTGCTCTGTATTTCTATTTCTTCTAAATTCCATTTAAGGTTTTCCTCTTTTTTTATGTGTTTTTCATTAAAAGAGGGAGGCTTTGTATTTGGAAGAGATAGCCGTTGTGATAGTTCATGCCGAACTTTTTCCTGCCAGGAACTAATACCTTCCTGTCCAAGGGATAATTCTGGAATTTTCAACTGACGCAAAGGTTTATCCTCTGCATAGGAAGGGATTGTTAAAATCGTTGAAATAGAGGAAAACAAAAATAGGGTATACAGCAAAAAAAGGTTATGGAAACCTGAAAGCAATTTGTTTCGTTTTCTTTTTATCATGATGTTAGGAAATTCCTTTATTTGAGTATAAAATACCATTTATGATACATTTATTGTTCGGTTAGCAAAATGCCTTTTTGCAACTATGTTTGATTTTCAATAAATCTTAACTGGAATTTTAAGTATAAAAGGTTTCTGTCTATGATTCAAGATTTAATGAGGAAACATCGTCGTGCTATTTTGTTATTTGTTGTTATAGTGATTGCGGTGCCGTTCGTTCTGTTCTTTGGTATGCCGGGGAAATATAGGTCTGCAACGCCTGAATTTAAAGATAATCCGATAGCAACTGTTTCTAATCTACCTGTGTTGGAGAGTGAATTCCGCCGCAATTTGAATATGCTTATTCAGCAAAGGTCAACACCAGATAAACCTGCATCTATTGAGGAATTAGAGAAAAACGGTGAAACGGATAAGATTTTACAACAAATGATAGATTCCAATTTGATTACTTTAGAAGAGCAGAAACGGAACTTCAAAGTAGACCGCAGCCTGCTTATTGAGCAGATGCAAAAATGGTCTCAATTCCGCACGGAAGATGGTAAATTGGACCGTGAAGCATGGAATGCATGGGTCGAAGCCAATCAAGGAAAGATTAATTGGAATGAGATTTATGCAGACCTTCAAAAGTCTATATCGCGTCAGGTTTTTATGAATACATTGTTGGCACCTGCACGATTTGACCCTACGAGCATAGATAAAAAAGTGATGAACAATTTCACTCGTATCCGCATTAAATATGCAAAGATTGCTCCGCCGATAGAAATAAAAGAGGATGCACTGGCAAAATATTTTGAGGAGAATAAAGAAACCTATCGCGACCCGGATACCATAGTTGCGGAAACGGTAAAGATTTCTTTGGTCCCTCCGGTTCCTGATAGAGCCATCGAGGCATATAATAAAGCCAAACAAGGTGAAGATTTTGCGGAACTGGCAAAAACCTATTCGGACCAGAAAAGTCAACCGGGTGGTGATTTGGGATGGCAATCTCCACGGGAAAATGACCCTCCCCATCGTCAGGTTTTATTCTCATTGAAGGTAGGTGAGATAAATGAACCTGTATATACCTTTGGTGCTTATTATATATTTAAGGTAGAAGAGGAACGGACAAATGCAGAAACGGGTGTCCGCGAAGTTCATGCACGCCAGATTATGATTCGTGCTTCATTGAGTGATGAAGAAAAGAAACAAAGGGAAGAACAGGCAAAAGAAATTGCCCAAAAAGCCAATGAAGAAAAGACCCTTGAAAAGGTGGCTCAAGAAAAAGGATTGAAAATTGTGAAGATAGGTCCTTTTACTAAAGAATCCAAAGCCGTCGAGGGATTAAATCAGTTTGATATATACCAATTCCGAAGTGCCTTTATGGAACCGGAGAAGGATTCGGAATATCAGGTAATTACAGCAAGAGACAATGTATTTGTCGCAAAAGTTTTAGAGAGAACCAAAGGAGAAATACCGCCGCTTGATAAGGTGCGTGAGCGTGTAGAGAAAGACTATACGAATATGGTAAAACTTCAAGATGATTACAAAAAGAGGGTAGAAGAAATTTCCAACAAGATAAAAGCAGAAGCAAAATCTATTGATGACTTACCCAAGTTGTTCCCCGATTTGAATATAGAAATTAAAGAAACCGCAAATCCTTTTACAGCGAAAGATTATCTTTTCCAGGAAGGATTGATGATTTCACCGGAAAGTATTTTCAATGAACTGGAAGGGAAGGATATCGGGGCCCTTGTAGGACCTATTAAAGATTTTAGTAACGAACATTATTTTGTGCAATTATTAGAAAGAACTTTACCTACGGATGCGGATAAGCCTAAAATGGAAGAAGATAAGAAGCAGATGCGGGAAATGGAAATTCGTATGGCTCAGAATGAGATATTGGAAGATTATCGCCTCTATCTGCGGGAGAAAGCAATGAAAAGTGGCGTGCCGATAAAAATAAATCAGCAATTGATTGCTTCTATTTTAGGCAAAGATAAAGAGGCTGAAAAGAAAGAAAACCAAAAGGGGAAAGCACCATCTAATCCCGTCAATGATTTGCAGAAATTAAACACCCTTATCGGGGATTAATAAAGTTTTTCATAAATTGAACAGGTTGGTTAAACGAGACCTGTCCAATTTTTTTGTTTTACCTATAATTTCCTTCTTTATAAAATTGTAATAAAAATCTGTTTTTGATTGTTTCATATTATATAATGTTAGATATGACATGCTATCAGGTATTTCATAATAGGAAAAAAGGTTTTACCTTAATTGAATTGCTGGTCGTTATTGCCATCATCGCAATTCTTGCGGCTATTCTTTTACCTGCCTTATCCCGTGCCCGTGAAGCAAGCCGCCGCTCTTCCTGTGCAAACAATCTGAAACAGATTGGTTTATCTTTAATTATGTATGCCAATGAAAGTAAAGGGAATGTCTATCCTCCTGTAAAGGCAATAAAAACCCCCTGGACAACGAATGCAAGCCCTTGTAGTGTAATAAATACGGAAGAGTCATTTTTTGAACCGAAGTGGATGTATCCTGAATACCTATCCGACTTGAAGGTATTAATTTGTCCTTCGGATATTGACCGCGATGTAGCCTTGGGACCGGGAGGTTGGCTGAATGAGGAAACCGAAGAACCCGACTTATGTAAAATTAACGATATTTCATACAGTTATTTGGGCTGGGTAATTATCCCATCGCTTTATTTAGTTCCCAATGGAAATGAACAAGCACCTGACCCACGCACAGAAATCGAAGGGGCTTTTGTTACCGTATTTCGAGAGATGCTTGATGAAGCAATAGGTGCTCCCCTTAATTCTGTTGCAAAGATATACGACCGCGATTTATCGTTTTATCCTTTTTACCCTGGGGACACTCAAAAACGAGTAGTATATCGTATGAGGGACGGTGTTGAAAGATTTTTGAATTCCAACACTTCTACATCGGAAATCCCAATGATGTGGGATAACCTATTCAAAAAAGGTGAGGGTGAAGGTTATAATACTCCTATGCTAAATCATCAACCGGGAGGAGGGAATGTTTTATATCTGGATGGGCATGTCGAATTTATTCGTTATCCTTACCAATTCCCTTATACTCGTGTATGGGCAACCGTATGCAATCAGATAAATGGCTTCCATTAGGGAACTAAAAACCTCCACAGGTGTTTATGATTATCAGATTGTAATTTTAATGAGAAGTATTAAAAAATTTAATTCTTAAAACCATCGGGAAGGGAATGAAATATGAATAATCTGTCGCGTCGTGAGTTTGTGCAGAAAATATCCGCATTCGGTCTTGGCTCCTTTATACTTTCTCAAATGGCATATTCGGAGGATAATAAAAAAAAGAAACAGGACCGTCCTAACTTTATTGTCGTGTTAGCCAATGACATCGGAGCCAAGGAATTGTCCTGCTATGGGAATAAAGAAATCCACACGCCCAATTTAGACCGTATGGCTCAGGAAGGCGTTAAATTCGAAACCTGCTACGCAACACCGATTTGTCATCCGACGCGGGTCATGCTATTGACAGGACAATACGGTTGTCATAACGGTGTTTATAATTTTGCGAATAGGCGAGGTGGTCCAAAGCCTAAAAGTGATATAGAAGATATTGCTAAAAGTCATCGAACCTTTATCAACCTGCTGAAAGAGGCAGGCTATGCCACAGCCATGTCCGGCAAATGGCAACTGTCGGGTGAACTACCCAAACTTATCTTTGAATGTGGATTTGATGAATATTGCACCTGGGCGTATAAAGAATATATTCCGCCGGGTGTTGCATATACAAGTGGATTTGAAGGCGATGGCAAATATGCCCGATATTGGCATCCGTCCATCGTCCGCAATGGTGAATATATCCCAACAAAACCCGATGATTATGGACCCGATATACATAATCAGTTCGTTATCGATTTTCTGAACCGCCACAAAGAGCAACCCTTCGTGATTTATTATCCGACTTGCCTGACGCATGCTCCTCATTTGCCAACGCCGGATTCGAAGAAAGACGGCGATGATTTAACAAAAAGTGATAAAAAAATTTTTAAGGATAATGTGGAGTATTTAGATAAATTGATGGGAAAATTGTTGGAGGAAATTGAAAAGGCGGGAATGAAAGAGAAAACCATTGTTATCTTCACAGGGGATAACGGTACCGGTGGTTCCGGTAAGGGTCAACCCACAGAATTAGGTGCACGCGTGCCTATGATAATCTGGGGACCGGGGTATGTTAAACAACGGGGTAGTGTAATGGAATTAACAGACCTGTCAGATATTCTGCCGACACTATGCGATTGGGCAGGTGTCCCTGTACCCAAAGATAGACCTATGGATGGTGTATCCTTAATGCCTTTTTTAATAGGTAAATGTGAAACAACCCGTGAATGGATATTCAGTTTCATTGCGGACAGACGCATTTTGAGGACAAAACGCTGGCTATTGGAAGATAATTCGCCTCTACACTATGGAAGACTGTATGACTGCGGAGATAGTCGTGATGGAACGGGTTATAAAGAAGTAACTAATTCCGATGACCCAGAAGTCATCAAAGCCAAAGAATATTTCAACCAACTTTTGGAAAAACTTCCCGCTCCTAAATTAGACCACGAAGGTCCACCTACAGAGAGGAATAAAGAACGGAGTAAAGAACGAAAGAACAAGCAGGAACGAAAAGAAAACAAAGCCAAGAGAAGAACCCAGAAAAAGATTTCCACTACATAAAATACCCATGGAGTGTTCTGTTGTAATGCAATATTCTAATCAATTATTTTGGTTTGTCGTGGTCAATTAGTAAACCAACCTCTATAACTATTCCTTTTGATAATTTGTTATCTGGTTTTAATATTCCGATTTCAAGGTTTGATTTTTCAGTTCGTGATTTAACAGGATATAGAGGATATATATTTTTAGAAATAACTTATTCTTAAAAGAACGGGATATAGGTATGATGAAGATAAGGTTTTTGGTTACTTTTCTTTTTATAGGCATGTGTTGTATCTGTGTATTTGGCAGTGATAGAGATGGAGGGACAGATTTTGTATTGGTGAAGAAGGGGAAACCTGCTTGTTGTATTGTTGTATCCGAAAATCCGACACCTTCGGCACATCTTGCATCATTGGAGTTGCAATATCATGTTTTGAAGATGACAGGTGTAGAAGTGCCTATTAAGAATGATGCAAAACCTGTATCAGGACGGAAAATACTTATTGGAGATAGCCGTTTTACCCATGATTTAGGTTTTCAAGGTTCAGACCTCGCTTCCCAGGAGTATATTATTGCATTTCGTCCGGATACGCTAATTCTTTTAGGTCGGGATTGGGAAGATACGGAACTCAATCGTCGTGAATTGGGAAGACCTATGAATTGCGGGAATACCCTCGCGGATACGCGCCAGAAGATTGATTATTGGCAAACCGTCGGTATGCCATTGCGTAGTCAGGGCGAAATAGAATTACCGGGCGTATATGACGAGCAAGGAACCTGTTATGCAGTATATCATTTCCTTGAAAAATTCTGTGGTGTTCGTTGGTATGGTCCAAACGAAATAAGTATTATTATTCCTTCACAGCCTACGCTTATAGTAAAAGGCATGGATATTCGCCGTGCGCCTGCATTGAAATATCGAGATGCTTTATGGTCAGGTAATTGGCCCTTTATGCAAAAACAGTGGGGGACAGTATCCCGTGCTGAAATTTTTCTATTCTGGCGCCGATTGCGATTAGGTGGCGAGAAATGGGCAGGTAACCATACATTTCATAAACAAACCATTGAAAAATATTTTACGGACCCAGAATATCAGGCAAAAGGGCCCGGTTCAGGTACTCAACTATGTTATACACATCCAAAACTGATACAAGAAGTGTCGCAAATAGCAGATGATTTTTTTGATGGAACAAAGGATGTGCCTGAAGGCTGGAAAGCCGTAGGAAACTATTTCGCTATTGTTCCCGATGATAATCTGAAATTCTGCCGATGTGAGCGTTGTCAGGAATTGATAAGTTCCGGTCGCAATATGTGGACAGGACAATTTAGCAGTGGTCGCATGAGCAATTATGTTTTCTCCTTTGTAAATGCGGTGGCAAGGGAATTGCAGAAGACACATCCGGATAAATACATTGCTGCCCTTGCCTATTGGGAATATGCTTTGCCTCCCCGTGGTTTTGACATCGAACCCAATGTATCCATAGCCCCGTGTTTACATACCTGTTATTATGCTATCCACAAAGAAATATATGAAAACGATATGAACCTATATCATGAATGGCTAAAAAAGGCAAAGGCACCTGTTTTTTTGTGGAATTATTACCATCACCCGATGGAAGCAGGATTGGGAGGAGGATTTAAATGTTTCCCTAACATCATGGTTCATGAGACGGCAAAAATTATGCGAAAGTTTATCGAGGACGGGATACGAGGTATTTTTATATGTGGAGAGCAAGATATGTTAGAAGGGTATGTTATTGCAAAAATCTGGGACGACCCGACGCAGGATGTAGATGCAATTTTGGATGAGTTCTTTCACCTTTATTTTGGCAATGCGAGTGAGCCTATGAAAAAGTTTTATCTCCAAATTGAGCAAATCGCCTGCAATCGGGAGAACTACCCAAAGCCCTATTACAAGCCTAATGGGATTGATTGGAAGAGTGTAGCATGGACTACTTTGGGGACAGAAGAACGAATGAAAGAATTGGGAGAACTTATCTCACAGGCTCAATCTTTAGCCCAAACAGATGCAGAAAAACAGAGGGTTCAGCAATGGCGTGAAGCACTCTGGGACTGGATGGTCAAAGGGAAGGAAGAATATTTGTTGCAATCGAAAAAGTAGTTGGACAGATGGGACGAATGGGACACATGGGAGAGATGGGACAAGAAAAGGAATGGGGGGATGGGACAGATGGGACAGATGGGACAAGAGAAGGAATGGGGGGATGGGACAGATGGGACAGATGGGACAAGAGAAGGAATGGGGGGATGGGACAGATGGGACAGATGGGACAAGAGAAGGAATGGG
>Ga0116168_1000663_pt1 | contig 32075 bp, 24 predicted proteins | sample AD_UKC129_MetaG_FD_89795 | JGI IMG/M metagenome (GOLD analysis project Ga0116168, IMG submission 89795) | Active sludge microbial communities of municipal wastewater-treating anaerobic digesters from Canada - AD_UKC129_MetaG | ecosystem: Engineered > Bioreactor > Anaerobic > Digestate | place...
ATAGTTTAATAATATAAAATTATTACTTGATCTATTATAGATTTTTAACCCTTTTTAATATTGAGGTTTTATGAATAAGAAAGAACTTGGCTCAAAAACAGCTAAAGGTGGATTTGCGAATGAGCAAGCAGTATGCAGAAAGTTTAATTCTTGGAAAAAAGATAAAGAAGCCCAAGAATGGCTGCAAGTAATGGGATATAATCTCGATAAAATTAAATCTGTACAAGCAATTCAAATACCTATTAGAATAAAAAAGTCAGATATAACTAAATTTGGTGTAGAAGAAGATGAATATGAAAAATTTATTAAATACAAAAAAGCAGACGCACAACTAAAAATATGTATTAGAATTGGAGACATCTTGAAAATTGAAAATTTATCTCTAAAAAAAGCGAATCGAGACGCTGACTACAATCAGATTGATAAAAGAACAATTGATAGTTATCGGGAAATGTGGGGGTTTGATGAAGAAATATCTTATTGGCTTAAACTTTTTACAGGAGAATTAAATCCCAAAGAAGAAATGAAAAAAGGTAATCTCAAAGAACAAAAGAATAAAAGATTTAAAGATACAAGGCGTCTATTTCTTGATGAAATTCCCTCAAAAATGCAGAATAAAATCATTAACTTTTTTAAGAAAAATAGAATTAGAGTGGTAAGTGATATAATAAAAGGGAGAGGAGGATTATCTGCAGATTGGATGTTAGTTGCAAAATATGACAAGATAAGTAATGCAACTACATGGGTACTAAAAGATATAAATTTTGTGATGAACTTTTTGGGTAATGGCAAAATATGTATTTCCCCTAAGGGAAGCCTCTATATTGGAAGAATTACAATGCAGAGAAAAGGTGGAACCCCCGACCCGACAAAAATTCAGTTCAAAATTAAACCTTGTGAGTTATTTGGCAGTGGAGCATAAGCATGGAAATTAATAAAGTTCATTTAGGAGATTGCATAAAGATAATGCAAAATATGCCAGATAACTGTATTGACCTAGTGTTTGCAGACCCTCCTTTTAACATTGGGATAAAATATGATGTGCATAACGATAATATGCCTTATGAAGAATACTATAACTGGTCAATGCAATGGATAAGCGAATGTTATAGATTATTAAAAAAGAATGGAAGTATCTATATCGCTATTGGAGATGAGTTTGCCGGTGAAATAAGTATTATCCTAAAGAAAACAGGTTTCTATTTTAGAAACTGGATTATTTGGTATTACACTTTTGGACAAAATCAACGGAAGAAATTTAATCGGGCTCATACACATATTTTGTATTTCACCAAAGACAAGGAAAAATTTACATTTAATGATAAGGATATAAGAATTCCATCTGCAAGACAGATTGTTTATAGAGACAAAAGAGCAAATCCGATTGGCAAGATTCCTGACGATGTTTGGCAATTTTCAAGAGTATGTGGAACATTTAAAGAGCGAATAGGAAGTCATCCGTGTCAGATGCCAGAAGATTTATTGGAATTGATAATAAAAACAAGCTCTAATATGGGGGATATTATATTAGACCCCTTCGGAGGAACAGGAACAACCTCCGCCGTAGCTAAAAAGTTAAATCGGAAATATATTACTATAGAAATTTCAAAAAAATATTACGAGATTATCTTAAAAAGATTAAACGGTGAAATAAAAGAAATGAAAAAGAACAACAAGGCAGAAACACTTTATCAAAAATTTTTATTCGATTTTGATTATTAAACCTTCAAAATAGAAAAAAATCATTTTCCGAATACATTTTTTATGGCTTCGAGGTAGGCGTAGCCGTGGTTAGTATCGGGTTCGAGGTAGCTGCCTTCGGTCCATTCGTTCCATGCGTTGATGGTTAATGTTTTGTTGCAGATAGGAGTGCTGTCTAAAAATGCACGGCATTTTTCTAAAGCAGATTGGAATTGTTCGGGGGTGTTTCCAGAAAGAATAGGCGTGAATGGATAACCTTTATTCTGGAACGGGTCACTTTGATTACATCTTGGAGATGAGTCCCAACCCATAGAAACATTGGGAAAATAAGGAACGCCAAATTGTTGGGAGCGTTCCAGCCAGATTTTATCAAAGCGACTGGCTACTTCGGAATATGGAGTTTCTGGGAAGTTATTCAATGGTGTATCCAATACCCACGCATAGGAGGTTACACTATCTATATTAAGATAGCGAATGAGTTCCGCTGGGGTCATTTTCCCAACAACGCATTTTGGCATGCGGTTTTCTACATTAACTACATTGATATGAACACCGGGGAAGCCTTTGTCAATGGCTTTTTTCTGGAAATTATCCAGTGCTTTTTTTGCATTTTCTAAACCGCCAATACCATCGACGAAGGTATGGATTTCATAAATTGAGAATACAGGCTTGCCATGGATAGTCCAGTGGGCAGAGTCTAAAAAATATTTGTCAATCACATAATCGGTAATTTGCTCAAAGGTTTCCGGAGTGACTTCACCGGGATATAGCACCGGTGAAGATTGAACGGTATCTAAAGAAGCAGGATGAATGTTAAGCCATGTATGATTTGCCCACATTACTGCAAAACGAACGCGGTTATGATTTCTTGCTTTGAGATAGCCTTCATCCAGACAGCGTTGTAAGAAAGGACCATCGTTATACCAGTACCAGTCAAATAGAAAAACATCAATACCATGTTCTGCAGCGGCATCTATTTTCTTTTCCATGACCTTAGGGTCGGCTTCATCTACATAGCCCCATAGGGGAACCTTTGGTTGTTGATGTCCTGAAAAACGCGGTTTGGCATTTTTTACCAATTCCCATTCGGTCCAATTTTGTCCATGGACTTTTTCGTTGCGTTTATCTACATGATAGTTTGGAAAATAGAAACAGGCAACTGTGTAGTCACCTCGGGAGTTTTTTATAGGTAAGGATTGCTCTCGAGATGTTTCATCTGCAAAACACGGTTTTTGTGTAATATAAAAGAAGAAGAGAAGTAATAGAAAAACTTTAAAATAAAAACAAACGGATAAATGGTATTGTGTAGTCATTCTCATTTCCTTTCGTATTTTCATTTTTTTTGTTTCATTTCTTTCTTCATTATAAACAAATAGTTGAACCCGCGGAGAAAATAATTTCCGCGTTCTGCTTCGGTATGGTAGTGTCTCCGTTTTAATGTCCGATTATGTCGAACAACCGCAATAATATCCATAGGTGTAAACCATCGCTCCATAATCGAAAACAATCGAAATCCGATAGGGGCAAAAGGCTTCTTTTTTTGAAACGAATCGCAACAATATAGAGCCATAAATCGCTGAGGTTTTAATATGCGGTAAATCTCACGGATACATTGTTCCATAGATTTATAATAGGTGTCCTCATTAGCACTCAAAGTTCCTATACATCGCGGGTCGTCCGAGTAATGAATATTCGTTCCATACGGTGGGTCTAAAAAAACAAAATCAATACTTTCACTTGGTAACGGCAAATATCGAGCATCCGCAGGAATAATGTCATCTCGATAGGGACTTAAATCAAATCCGATAACCTTTCGATTAAGGTCTTTACATACATCAATAGTTGTTCCGCTCCCACACATAGGGTCAACAATAAAATCTTTTTCACGGGTATACCGCTGTAATAGGTTCCAGATAATATACGAAGGGGTTGCCCCCGGATAATTTTGGTCTCCCTGCATCTGGTCGCCATAATGTTGTGAGGGATAATCCCAGAGGGTTGTTGTTTGCAAAGTTACTTGCGGTTTTTTCATGATTTTTTAAAAGTAATAATCTTTGATTTGTAAATGGTTTTAATTAAGTATTAGTATTTTAAGGAATATATAACGATATTTTATATCAAAGAGGTATAAACTTTTTTAAATTTTCACTCACTTGTGATATTATTATATTCTAATACGGGCTTTTAAGATAAACCTGTAAAGTGAAGTTTTGGGTAGATAAAAAATTGTAGAATAAAACAGTCTGAATATGGAGAAGTTACATGAAAAAGAATTTTATTTTTGTGCTTGTTCTTGCTTGTGGTTTGCTGGTCGTGGATAGCTATGCACAGTGGACATGGACTCCGCAAACGGGCAGATTTATTAATGTAAAGCGGATGCCCAAGGAAACTGCTGAACTGCAAATTGAATACGCACGGAGTTTGTATTTACAGGGGGATTATAAAAAAGCCCTGAAAGAAACGGAAAAATTCTTTGATTTTTATGGACAGGACCCATTGGCAGACCAGAACTTGTTTTTACGCGGTGAAATTAAGATGGCTATGGAAAAATGGTTGGAAGCAGCAAAGGAATTCCAGAAATTAGTTTCTGGTTACCCTAACTCGAAACTCTATGAGCAAGCCATACAAAAACAATTTGAAATTGGTGATAAGTTATACGAACGGGGATTAAAAAAGAGAAGCAAATTTTTATCCTTTTTCCGAGGAAAACCGCTAAAACATGCGATAGAAGTCTATGGAATGGTTGTGAGTAATCAGCCCTTTATGCCGCGTTCCGCAGAAGCCCAGTATAAAATCGGACTTTGTCATCATGCAAGGAAGGAATATATCGAAGCCGGTTATGAATATCGTCGTGTTATAGATAATTATCCTCAATCCGATTGGGTAGATGATGCACGGTTCGGGTTAGCCCGTTGTTATTATGAATCTTCTCTCCCGCCTGAATATGACCAGAGTAGGGCAGAATTAGCCATCGAAGCCATTGATGAATTTATAAAGAATTTTCCTGAAGATAGTCGTGTAGAAGAACTCAAAGGATGGCGTCAAAAAATGCGGGATAATATAGCTGAACAGAAGTTAAGCGTTGCCCGTTACTATGAAAAAAAGAGAAACTTTGATTCTGCAAGAATATATTACCAGTTGATAGCCAATCAATATACGGACACGCCATCCGCAGAAAAAGCCAATAAGTGGTTGGAAGCAAACCCCGTAAAAGTGAGTGATTTGAAAACTCAATTCAATCAGGAGACGAAGAAATAATGAATTCTGTAAGGAACAAAAGAATCATACTTTATGTATCGTTGGTATGTCTTTTTACCTTTCTGTCTGTGCTAAATATAAATTGTGCTTACACAACCAAAGTTTCATTAGACCCGCGTTATCAGACTGTTGCTGTATCTGGTTTTTACAACAAGTCATCCGAGTATGATTTCCAAGCACCTTTGACCAATGCCTTAATACGGAAATTTATCACAGATGGTCGGCTGAAAGTGGTAAAACCGTCAGAGGCAGATTTGCTTATTGAAGGTGTTATTTTGGATTACAAGCGGAAGGGACTGACTTACGATGCGAATGACGAGACTACGCAGTTTTTGATTGTAGTAACCGCGGGTGTTCGTGTGACAGACCAACATACGGGAAAAATACTCTGGCAGGAACCTATGATGGCTGGCGAAAGCACTTATTTTACACGCGCCGCAGGACAATCCTCTGACAGACTTCATGGAAATGTAGAAACCTTTTTAAACCCGGTTCGTTCTTTTGCCAGCGACGAAGAAAACAGGGCTGTTTCTGAAGCGTTAGAACAATTAGCCTCGGATATATTCTATCGGACTATTGAACCGTGGTAGTTTATTAAAGAAATAGGGAATATCCTGTTTTACCTTATTTAAATTGAAGAATTGATTATGGATATAAAGCAATTTAAAAAAGAATTGTCAAAAAAAGGATTGCCCTCAAATTGTTTGCTTTTCTGTCCTTCAGTTTCTGGTAATAAAGAAAGTTTTGAGCCTGTTCTTGCGGAGGAAATAATTGAAGAATTGATAAAAGGTTTTATTCCAGAGGGAACAGAATCTGTAGGGTTACAAACCTTTTATGGAGATGAAACTCGACTGGACGAAATAGTGATGGAATGTTCTACACATCCTTTTTTTTCTCCGCGTAAGGTAGTGGTTGTTCGCAAATTTGAACTGTTAGACCGTAACGAAAAAAGTGATGTGAAATTTATTCGCCCCATGCTGGACTATCTTCAGAATCCATTGGATACCACCTTGTTGCTATGTGTGGCAGAAACTGTTGATTCCCGAAAACCTCTTTATCAAGCATTTGAGTCAATTAACGGAGTAATTGAATGTCCTGCCCTAAATAATAATGAATTGAAAGAATGGGTAAGGCAGTATTTAAGCAATAAAAAAAAGAAAATTTCACCGGATGGTTTGGATGAATTAGTATCCAGATGTGGCACAAAGCTAAGTGATATTCAGAATGCTTTGACTTTATTACTTGGTTTTGTAGGGGAAAAAGATTCTATAACAATTAAAGATGTGCTGGACTCCTGTGCAGATGTTGCAGAAGAATCCATCTGGAGTTTGACAGATGCAATAGCTCTCGGGAACATGAAAATGGCATGGCTTATACTTAATGATTTATTAAATCAAGGAAAAGAACCGCCCGAAATCGTTTCGGTAATCCATTGGCTTCTTGAAAACGCCTATAAGACTACAGAACTATCCGAAGAAAAACCTCGAAGCACTTTTGTTATGAATAAAGTAAGTCCCCTTGCGAAGCGATTTGGACTTAAGAAATTAGTTGCGGCAATGAACCTTTGTAACGAAACTACCTATGCGATGCGCCAAACAGGAACCGATGAAAGAACCGCATTGGAATTGCTTGTCCTCAAACTTTCCTATATCCCACCAAAGCAAAGAAAAAATTAAGAATAAATCCTCCGAAAAATATTAGATGTTTCCCTTTTTTAATTTTATTTAAAATATGGCCCACTTTCTCAGTGATAAAAAAAGTATAGGTGAACCCACAAATTTACACTAATTTCCTCACAGCTTGGGGAAGGCTACTTATGAATTATCCCTGAGTATATAAGTTGTTATTGGATAGGAAGGAATTGAATTTTATTATTAATCTGGATGCGTGCTATCGTTGTGTCTAATATGGATGTATCCTGAGGCAAGAAGGTATATGAATTTGTTTCATGGGGTTTTATATAGATGTCTGTATTTTCGGGCTTTGTAAATTGGTTGTATTTAGTATCATGCGTAATCGGAGAATAACGAAGTGAAATCCATGTGATACTTCCATATATGGGAATAGACTGAGTATTTTCAATGGTAACTTTTACCTGTGCTGCACTCTTTTCATAACTTATTTTTGCAGGAAAATCATTATTGGAAAGAAATGTCCGAATTGTTTTTCCATTAACTTCTGTCCATGCATTGATAATGGGAGAAGGCCCTTCTCTTTCAGATTGTTCATAGGGTATGGTGTGTTGAATTGCGGTTAGTGGAGGTAAGTTATAAGGAATTTGAGAGGTTTTAAGAATACAATTATCAGGTGTTTCAAGAAAAACAGTTCCCTGAACGGTTTCCTTGGCGTTAATATTGCCAATGGTAAGTTGTATATTGGTTGAAGATGAAGTATCTACCTGCGATATTTTGATTATGGGAGAATCAAAGCCGTTTTGTAATGGATATGTAAGATAATCGGAATTAGAATAGCAAATATCCTTCATCTCAAAGGGTATTCTGTTTGGAGCAGTAACTTTTTTAAAAGATATAGAGAAGGTTTGAATATCCCACGGGCTAAAATTAATAGGCTGTTCTTTTAAGTTAATAGAAGAGGTATCAGGAGCCTCAAGAGGTGTTAGTGCCTGAATATTATTTATGGTGAATGAACTGCTTAAAATACAATTCTGTTTCTGATTTCCTATCGCATTTAATCGTGCAATAAACATATCTGTTGGATTTTGCTGTTCCGATTGGATAAGAGGAATTCCTGTGCCTATAGGTTTTAGGGAGGATATGTAAATATTAGGGTTGTCCAATGAAAGGAAACTTGAATTATTTGCCCAGGGACCGCCGTGAAGTCCTGTTATTGCATATAATAAAGGTTTTTCATTGCTTTGTTGAATAATATCTGTTTGTAACCAATGCCCTGAAAATGGATATATTCTGTAGAAAATCGGTATAGCGTTAATCTTTGGAGGATATTTTTGAGTATTAATATATCCGTGGTATAGGTAAAAAGATTTATTCGAATCTGTTGAAACGAGTTTAGTCCCGTTAAACATAAGAGCAAGCCCATAATTGGGGATTTTTGTTCCGTCCCCTTTGCTAACGGCTGAAGGAATGATAAACTCCCCACGCTGGTCAAGCATTTTAAGGAAATTATTGATTACGGCCCCCAATTTCTCAGGGGTATTTGCGATAAATCCTAAAATGTTATATTGAGAATTATCCCTTTGTGTTTGAATTAAGAAAGGAGTTCCCACCTCACTTCTTTTTATAATTTCATTGTTTAAGTCGGGATGGGTTTCAGCAATCCATGCTTTAATATTTTCATAAGATTTTGCTGTTCCTGCCCAGATATAGAAAGGAGATTTCTCCCCTTTTATCATTGCCCAATCCTGAATAGAAGCCGTCTCTGAAGGAATTCCTCGATTCCATAAGGTCTTCCTAATAAGATTTTGTAAAATGGGAACAATATTTTCATCCGATTTTATAATTGATACATTCGAAAAAGGTATATATCTGTTATCTTCTGTCTTAATACAATCACCTTTACCTTCTGCAAAGAAACGGTGTGCAAAAAATAGGGAACGGTTGTCTTTCGTATTTGAATAAGTTGGTGGTGATGTGAAAGCAAAAGACTGAGAACCATAAATAGGGATGTTTCCTTCAGAGGCAATGTTAAAGGCGGAAGCAAGGCTGTTTTCAGCCATTTCTTCTGTTGGAGTGAAGTAATGATAGCAATAAATTTGATTGACCTTTTGATATAAGCAGTATTCTTTGGTTAAAGTCCCTTTTTTACTTTCAAACTGGATGACAATCCGTTGTAGCAAATCAGATTTAAATGTCTCATACTTGCTAAGCGTATCCGAAAAAGGAGTAAAATTTCCTTTATCAGGATTGGAGAAGCCTATCATATCGAAATTTCCCTCTGGAGGGACTATATCTTTGCCAGAAGTTTTATCAATAATTTGAGTGATGTTCCCTGTTTTATTATTAATACGAACCAGCATAAACTCATTCTCAATAAAATTGTCTGTAACTTTAACAGATTGGGGTGCTTTTTTATCGGGAATGAGATAAAATGTTTTAACTCCATACGGAGGGACTTCTTCCGCTACAAACTGCACTTGATAAGTAGTTGTTGAAGAAGTTTCTTCTTGTGTGGAGTATATTTGGCAGGGAATAGGTTTGCCGTCTGTGGAGACAAGGGAAAATTGAGGATTGGGGATGGATACATCTACAGTGATAGGCAAAGTTTTTACTGAGGTATTCGGGTTGAATATAACAATAGATTGGGAATTGGGTTTGTTGTCGGTAATATAGGTTAAGGTGTTCACATTATCTGCAATAGGTTTCATTGTGCGTTGTATGATTTTCTCTGTATCACGAATTCCTGTGCATAATTGGGATAGCAAAGAGCTTGCCTCATTCTCAGATAATTTATTGTTAATAACATACGGGTCTGCTGTTTGTAGTAAGATTGTCCACAATCGGGATATGACCTCCCCAGGATATGACATTCCAAATATCCCGGCGATAGTTGCTGATGTTTGAGCCAGTAAAAGGTTCTCTTCGAACTTATAAAGACAGGTTTTTAATAATACATTGGAAAGAATATCTGTAAGATTTTCCTTAGCATACACAGGCTGGAAAATATTGGGGATAGTTTCTATATTTCCGCGAGAATTAAGGTATCCCTGAATTTCTTCAAAAAATTCAGATGAGCCGTTTCCATGAAAATAAAAAGGAGGAATTTCATTTTTTAAATCCGGTAAAAGATTAATGTTTAAGAAAGGGGATGAATTTTCGAGGACTAACATATCAATTTCGGGGATAAGAGGCTCAATCTCTGCATGGGATATAAAAGCCCATTTTTTTACTTCACGGAAATTACGAAATGGGGGAGGTGTTTTTAATATTCTTGATATGACAGAATTGCCCGCAGGAGCCCTCCAGTAAGCGAGCGGTGGAATACTTTGAGAGGATATATTGGAAGCAATACCATTAAAGTTGCACTTTTGGATAATTTGGGAGGATTGGGGTGATAAAGCAGGATAATCCCAGGCAATAAAAGATTTGTTAAATTCTTTTAACAGTCCTTCCTTCAGTTTTGTCCCTATAAATAGGTTCATAAGGATAGATTCTATAGAAAGTAATCGTTCATCAATCGGTGTAAAAATATTTTGAGCGGTGCTTTTCCCACGCAGGATTGTTTCTCGCAGAGGTATAATTATGTCCGGATTCTGATGTAGCACATGTAGCCAGATATTGCCCGTTCCTATATCTGTCCCATAGTCCTGTGTTTCGTAGGCATTCCATATCTGGGTTTTGCTTGCCTCAATTTTTTGCTGTAAATGGTTCCCTATTTCGGGTTGGGCTATATCTTTACCCCAGGTCCCTGTAAGGAGATAGGTTTTACTTAAAGGTTCGGGGTCTGTAAAAGTTATTTGAGTATTAAATTCAGATGTTTGTTTTTCACCGTTTTCGTTCGGTGCAGTAATTAATACCCGAATATTTGTTTTATCTTCTTGTTTTCGTCCTTTATTGGGTATTTGAAATGGGACACGGGTCTCTTCCTGAGGTTGCAATGAGATTTGCTGATTGGGAAGAGAAAAATTTTGAGGCATGACCCAACCATTAATACTTATTGGAAATACTTGTTTCGAGGTTGGATTGTATATCGTAAGGTAAAACACCTGTTTCGGGTCAATTTCAGGTCCTGTAAATATTCGGGAAGGTTCAAGTAAAGGAACATAATAAATTGCACCTGCCGAATCAACAGGACGAATATGAAAATTTATCTCATAGCCAGTCTGTCCGATATTGGGTTCTTTTTGCGACCATAATTTCATAGGTATATTTTCAACAGGAATCTTTGTGATTTCGCTAATGCTCTGCAAAGAAAGAAAAGGCACTTGCAATATAAAAAGATTTAATCCTTTCCGTAACCGAACCAAAGCACGGTCTATACCTAAATGTTCAATGGGCATTGCTTTGACATCTCTTATCCCCGTTTTACTAATCCAGAGCCGTGCCCCCAATGGAGTTTGAATGTGGATATAAATTAGTTGGTCCTCTGGAACCTGAACATACGCAGAAAGATAATAGATACACTCATCAGGAGGGCGTAATGTATGTAAGTCCAGCCTCGGATTCTTGACCACAAATGGCAACCATGTATAGGTTATTCCATCAATTTGTGCCTTATCACCGGGTTGAGGTAGAAGTTGTGTAATTCCCCCTTTGCCTGCCCAGAAATCCCGCGTTCCTAAAGGGGCTTGATTGTTACTAATGGCATTCTTTATCCCTTTTTCAAGGTCGGAAGGGAAAGGTCCGCATATCATCCACTGGGAAATGTATCCCCGTTGCAAAATATCAGGTAAAGGTTCCTGCGGATACGCAGGAAAGAGTAAGAAAAAACATGCAATCGTAAAAAAAGATACTCGAAAAAGTAAGTTAATATGAAACCCTTTCATTTTATTTGCGAGTAATTAAATTATATATTTTTCTTTTATTATCCCACAAAAAGAGGTGCTTACTTAATTTTTTATCTTCAAATCGGATTAGAATATTTTCGGTCTGTTCTTCCTTAAAGAAATCAACCCATGTATTATTTTGTGGATTAAAAAATTGCTTATAAAATACCTGTTCATCTTTTTTATTAGAAATTAAATGGTCAGAAGGATGAATTAGCCAGTATTCTACATAGGTAGGACTAATTCCAATAATAAGGGAATCTTCAGAATAATAAGGGGCTGTTAACTCTACATCAAAAACAGAATCAGGGCGGAGTATGCAATAAGGGAAAATTATAACTTTCTGAACGGGGGAGGTGGATGTAATTTTCTTTTTAAGTAAAGAGGCAAATATATTCAAATTATGCCAGCGGTATTCAATAGAAGACGGGAAAAGAATAAACTCATCCATATTCTGTTCTTCGACCTGTTTAAGTATATCCTCTGAGATGTGCTGCTCCTGAAAAGAACTATACGCATACAAACCGTTAAGAAATATCTGACAGCACATCATAATAATACAGAGGACTGTTGTTATCTTGACGACACTCATTTTCCAGCGGGGTTGTTTTTGAATTATTCCACATATCCCTGATACGGCTATACAGAGAAGCATCAGCGGGAATAATGCAGAAGGGTTTTGTAGAGGTTGGGTGAGATTAATGCCTTTTTTGTAGGAAAACAGGCATAGGAAAAGAATACCCCATAGGAATAATACCAGATATTTCTGTTTAATCTTCCAGGAAATAAAAACAAGAACAGATATGCTCAGTAAAGTATAAAAAACAGGTAAAATACTTTCCCGATGGTATATATCTACGGTCATGGGTAACCAGCCAATAGGATATATAAGTAATGATAATTGAGGAATGAAATCGAAAGAAAAGATATAATTCGATTGATTGACTTTTAAAAAGTATAATGCGGGCAGTATTGTAAGAATTCCCATCCAGATGTGTCGTTTGGGAATAGCCCCTTGAACATCTCTATTTAGTAGAAGTCCAAATCCAATAATGAAAATAAAAGGGGCGGATAATGGCGATACAAGCAAGGCTATTAACGAGAAGAGCCAGATAAATATTAATTGCGAAGTCTGTGTATAAACAGAATAGGCAAAAAGCAATAATGGAATAGCATTCATTACAAGGGGGAATAGTGTCTCGTAACCGTTTAATTGGACAATCTGCGGTTGGGTGAGAGGATGAGCCATAAACAAAACCGCAGAAAGAGACCCTAACCACCATGGTCCACCTGTAACAAATCGTGTCGTGAAAAAGAGAATGAACATCAGGATATAAAGCAGGAGAAAATTTAATAAGCGAAACATTATAAAACTGTATGTAAAAATCACAGACAATATAAAAGAGTCTGAGCCATATATCGGTTGATTAAAAAATGTATTATGGAACCAGAGATAATCTGAACCCGATGATGGCAAAAAGAGGACCCAAAGAAACACAAGTGAAACATAAACAAAATCAAGAAACAGGAAAATTCTAACCTGTTTCCAGTCTTTATTCGTTTTTATAATATTTCCTAAAATTCGTTTCATAGTTTCATAATTATAAATAAAAACGCCCCTGTAAATAACATGATAAAAATCTTTTCTTCAAAAACAATTTTATTAATAAGAATATGGATACTGTTATTCACATAGGGTTATCTATTCAATAAAATTTACTTGATTACCTGCAGGACATAGGTAACAAATTTATACTTCCTTCCGAATCATAGATGCACAGCATGAGTGAGGTGTGTCTCTTTTGTTATAAGGCCTTTACCGTAAAAAATATTTAACCACAGAGGACACAAAAGAAATATTACACAAAGGACACGGAGAAGGGCGAAACATGTATCGCTCCTACATTGTGAACTTTGTGCAAAGTCTTTGTTTTTTGTGGCAAATAAACTTATCTACTTAAAAATACCAGAAGCAAGGACACTTCAACTACATTGAATGAAATAACAGATGATGGATTTTATTCCCTTCGTGTTTATTTGCAACATTGTTATGAAGAACAAAAAATAAAATTTAATTTTGTCAACAAATTTTTCTAAAGATTTTTATAAAATTGCCGATACTTTACAATGAACCTTTTGCAAGAGGTTCACCGATGCAAGGATGCAAAGGAAACTTTAATCACGGAGGAATATACAATGGGTTTACGAATTAACACAAACATCGCCGCCCTCAACGCAACCCGCACTTTACGCAAGAACACTCTTGACCTCAACAAATCCCTCGAACGACTCTCCAGTGGTTTGCGAATTAACCGTGCTGCCGATGATGCCGCCGGTTTAGCCATTGCGGAAGGATTCCGTTCTGTTGTTTGTGGAGCACGAGTAGCCGTCCGCAATGTCCAGGATGGAATAAGTCTCATTCAGACGGCAGAAGGAGCATTAGTCGAAAGTTCTAATATTCTCCAAAGAATTCGAGAATTAGCAGTTCAATCGGCTAATGGAACAAATAGCACACAAAATAGGGCTGCTTTAGATGCGGAAGTAACTCAATTGCTCCAGCAGTTAGACTCAATCGCACGCGATACAGAGTTTAACGGCTTCTATGTTTTGAGTGTAACACAAAGTATCGTTATTCAAGCAGGTCCCCAAATGGGACAAACTCTTACCATCACAATACAGGGTTCCAAAACAAGCGATTTAGGAGTAAGTGGCATATCTATTTCTACTCAGGGTGGTGCTGTGTCAACATTAAGTATTGTGGATAACGCTATAAAGAGTATTAATATTTTAAGAAGTAATCTGGGTGCCTTTCAGAACCGTCTTGAATTTACTATCAACACACTTGAAATTCAGGAAGAAAATGCGTCCTATTCCGAGAGCCAAATTCGCGATGCAGATATTGCTCAGGAAACGGTACGGTTCACTCGCAATCAAATATTGGTCAGTGCCGGCACATCTGTCCTCGCACAGGCAAATGTAATTCCACAAACGGCACTACAACTCCTGCGTGGATAATTCAAAAGAACATACTTCAACTCATAAAAAATCCCCGAAAGGGGATTTTCTATTTTAAATAAAATATCATCAATATTTCACCACTCTATTCTCTCTACCTATGCTATTTATTAGGTTATATCGTATATTAGCTATTTTCAATTCATATATTGCTGAAAAAGAAATAGAATCTTAGTTATAATACCTTATGGTAAAATGCTTATTAATTCGCTTTAGAATCATGCTCTGCTTATAAAGGGATAAAACCTGGTCAGTGACATAGTAGAAAAGATATAATGGAAAAATAAGTAAGTGAAAAAGTATTTCAAAAAATAGCATAAAAATTAAGAATTTAATATAAAAGAGTCAGAGAAAATGATTGATGTTGCGGTTTAAACAAATATCTGTCAAACATCACTGGCAAGGTTTAATTAGAAGGAGAATATAAAATATGGCTAAAAATATCCTCCCCAAAAAGCAGGATACACAAATTATGATGTTCGATACATACGAATACCCATCTTATGAGGAAATAATAGACGCTTATGCTAAAGAATTTGCAAATTATGTTCTTCCCAAGGGAGATACTATATTCGGTTTCTGGATGCAAACATTGGCTGATTTGGAATTTTTGGATCTGGAATTACAGGGTTTAACTGAGGAATATAAAATTGACCCTATAAATAGAGTGGTCACTTTTAAAGGCGATGAAGAATTTATAAGATCAAGAATCGCTCATCTTGAAAAAGTTAAAGGAAAAGGGACTCTCTATACAGAATTAGTAGATACATTTGGTGATACCAATGCTTATGCATTTCACAATCTTTATCCATACAAAGGGAAATTTTATCCAAGAGTAGTGAGGACTCTAATTAATGCTTTCAAGTTAAATAATAATTCTCTTCTTTTAGACCCTTTCAACGGTTCTGGAACTACCACGCATGAGGCTTCTCTTATGGGTATTAAAAGCGTAGGAATAGATGTTACTCCCATGGGAATTGTATTATCAGAACTAAAAAATGATTTGCTTTTTATTAACGATCGGAAATTAAGTTTTACCCCAAAAGAGATTCATGATATTTTGCAGGCAATAGAAAGTAGAAAATGGGAACATTCTGACCCTTTAATTCATAAGTTAATGTTGGCAGTATATTTTGATACTGTTGATGCTTTCGTAAGAACATCAAGATATAATAAAAAAGGGAAATTAGGGTTATTTATTGAAAAGTTAAATTACATAAAAGACTGTCATAAAAAAACTATGGAAATTAAAGAAAAATATAGTCTTAAATTTGAACTTGCTAAAATCATAGAAAGAGATATTCTTGAACTCAAGGACATAGGAGAAATGGAAGGGAAATTTGATGCATGTATTACAAGTCCACCCTATTATTTTTCTATAGATTATGTAGGGAAAGATAAGATTGCTTATGATTATTTAGGTAAAGATGTAAAAAAAATTGAGTCGAAATATCTGGGAATGAAAAATAGCGGATACCCGAAAAATAATTATAATGGATTGCCTTTAAAAGTGGCTATGTACTATGAGGACTTAAAGGAATCAATAAAAAATATTTTCTGGGCATTAAAGTCTGGAGGTAGATTGGCAATTATAATTGGAGATAGTACCGTTAATGGTAAGAAGATTCCAACGACAATAACAACTAAAAAATTCTGCGAGGAGTTAGGGTTTAAATTTGAAAAGTTAATATTTAATCCTCTTTTAGGTGCTCGCAATCGGGCAATAAGAGGAGAAAGCGTGATAATTTGTTCTAAACCAAAATGAAAATAAGAATTATGAAACTTAGAAAATTACTCATTTGTACAGAACCCAAAAATGAAATAGAAGCAGGACTTAAAAGAATGTACTTAAAGAGAGTACAAGAAATGTTCAAAAGAACTTTAAGCATGGAGTCAATCTTTAATATTTTTGATGAGGTTTTTCATGGCTTATCCCAAGCATCAGTTGTAAGTGAAAACTTATATAGTTTCTATGAATCCTTATTAACAATAACATCATACTACCAGCATAGTCAGGCAGGCAGAGGAAGTCTCGTTGCTAAACTGATAGAGGAATTAGGAACATCAGAAAAAATGGAGTTTGAGTTTGCTTTAACAAAACTGCCTCAATGGTTAGGACAAAATATTAAGTTAGAAGAGGCTGAACTGACAAAACAAAAATTTGACATTGTCAGCAAAAGCGAAGAAAATATTGTCTTTTGTGAGTTAAAAATGAAGGTCTACTCTGGCTGTACTGCCGGAAGAATTGAATTGATGGAAAAGTTTAATAAACTCACAAAGTTAATCATCGAAAATCAATCTTTTAGGGATTGTCTTAAGTGCGCAGGTATAACAAAAGTTTTCCTTATAGGTGGAATCTTATTCGATATTCAAGGAGAGCCTGCAACAACGCAAAAAGATGAAGAATGGGGAATCTGTTATAATGGTCTTCTTAGAGGTAAAAAAGACATAATCAAAACATTAAAAGATAAAAAGGTCCAATATAAAGTTGATGAAAAACAACTACCTGAAAAGGCTTTTCTTCTTGAGTTTAAGATTGACGGTATAAAAGTAGATATAATTACTGTTTATGGGAATGAAGTTATCAAAAGCATTTTTATAGGAAAACAAAGGTATGATATTGAACATTTTAGAAAACAATTAGAAGAAATGTTATATGATGATTTATGGTTGGGACAGATAATTACGATGAGTGAAAGAACGGTATTAGACCAAAATTTCAAAAAAAGTAAGAATTTGAATAACTATGTAACTTCAATCTTAAAAAATAATAAAATTTTACAGCAAGTCAAAAGATTCCAATCAAATAGGGAAGAAGAAACATTAAAAGAAGTCACAAAAGAAACAATTGAAATGATAAGACAATACGATAAAAATTTATTAGATATAAGGCCAACCCCTGCGGAAATAATATTAAAGTCATCCGGAGAAAACTATAATATAAGAGATTATATATCTGATATTATTCAATTTTTATCATGTGAAGAAGTCGTTGATATGTTACGAGGTAATTAGGTTATTTTATATTAAAAATTATCATGAGGGTTGAGGACAAAATAAAAGCGTATGAGTTGTTACGATGATTACAACGAAAACCTGACCCTCCTGTAACCCCGGATATTTATCGGTGTAGATTATACTCTGCTATGTGCCATGCTTAATTACTTCCTCACTCTATGTGCTTATGCCTCGAACTCAAATGAATTCACCAACATAAACAGTCCTGTATAAATTAGGAGTGCCTTTTTCAGAACACTATCTTATCTCGGAGATTATTCCTATATAAGGTATATATTATATCCAGATACATCTTTTTTATTCTGTTTACTCGTTTGCTTTCGTCGCAAATTTTATTATCCCCATTTTATTTGTAGGTTATATCGAATAATTGCTATAAGTTAGATTGTTATAAGTAGAGAAAGGGGTTTGGCTTTTTCTATGTTTGTTGTAAGAGACAAAATATTTTCTTTGTTGATATTGAATTGAGAGAAGGCTATCCCATTTAGATACACTTTGATTTGTGCTAAGGAAGAGCAAATAGTCTGGTTCAATTTTATACATAAGGACATATTTCCGTTACACACAGGGGAATATCGCAATTCAATTTTCTTTGGTTCGTAAGTGTAAGAGATGAGGGAGGTTTGCAGGCTAAATTTATCAAAGGGCACTTTGGGATTAATAAATAAAGAACCGCTTTGGGGACAGAGACCGAATATTTTCAATACTGCAAACAGGATACCTGCATGACAATTCATATTCATTATAGGAAACTGGGTCATAGGTGTGAAGTTCAGGCAGAAAGTTTCGCCTGCTCGTGGATGTTCCGCAGAATTATAAGCGTCTGGTCCCGACCAAATCCCATACCAAATGTTCGGATAAACCTCCGCATGAGCAAAGAGTGTATTTTTTAATAGGAAATCCCATGCTTCCTGAGGATTGCATTCTGACCATGCCCATAATAGCCATGCATTAATGGCATACCAAACACCGCCGTTTGTATCAGAACCGGGTTCTAAAAATTTACCTTTCATCGGTGGAACGAGACAGGTAGCACCGAAAGGTTGGGTATCTACACATTTCTCTTTTATGGTTTTAATTAATCCTTTTTTTCCCTTGTTATCTAATAAGTTTGTGAGAATGGCAAAAGGTTGAACATCTAAAAATAAATTTTCATCTCCTAATTTTCTATCTCCTATGCCAATATACCCTCTGGGAAACCATTTCCCGTTCCATAAAGACTTAAGTATTTGCTGTTGTGTTTGTGCAAAACTATTTATCGTTTTCGACAAAGTCGGATTATGGGGTTCTATCCATCGTGCTATTTCTGGTAGGACCATTACAGCCATTGCAGAATTAAAAACGGACTCGCCTCTTAACATGGTAATTGGAGGAAAGGGAGAAAAAGCAAGGAACACATCATTCCAATCGCCTGTGCCGCTACGAATTAATCCATGTTTTCCTGTGGATACTTTGTGTGTCAGATGATAGAATGCTTTTTCAATATGTGCCAGGAAAGTTGCTCCTTGAGAAGAACTTCTATCTCGGAAGGGAACTTCTTCTTGGAGTATTGCCGTATCAAAAGTCGCTCCCAGATATTCCGAAACAGCCCAGAGAAAGAATAAATCTAAATCCGAACTCCATGAATGCACACCTGCCCCTGTTGCCTTTCCATTTCCAACAAGAGCGTAAGGTAACTTTCCTGTTTTTTCATCCTGTAACTGGCAAAGGAAAAATAACATTTCTCGGGCAAGGTCAGGACGCAGGTAGATTAAGGGGGCAATAAAAAACGCCCAATCCCGAGGTGCACCGGACGCACCATGGATAAACCCGTATGCAGAACCTTGGTCGACAAAATAGCGGTTAAAATATTCCGAATATACACACCCGGCTTGGAGGTAATAAGAGTGCCATCGTAATTCTCTGTCAATAGGCATTTCCATTTCGGGTATATGAATAGAAATATATTTTTTATCTTTTGTAATAACTTTTGAAGCAGTATATTTTGATTTATACTCTTTTATTTTTTCAATAGAGCCGTAACCAACTATATATTTCATGCTAATTTCTTCTTCCGCTTTTAGACTTTGCTCTTCTACAAAACTTAGAAGATTACAATACTTATCCGATGTTTTCCTTTTTTGAGAAAAGATATTTTCTTTATAAACCGAATGGATAAACTTTTCAAAAAGATTTTTATTTGTAAATAAGTATTTGGGACTTTGATTATTTAAGGAAGATATAAAAAAAGTATCCACAGGCATAACGGACCAGGAACTTTTACTTAATCGTTCCATTTTTTTGGTAAATTGGACAATGAGGGTATCGTTCTCTATCAAGCATTTGGCCGAATTTTGAACTTTTTTTCCTTTTCTCTTGCGAAGCATATTCCAGAATTTATTATATGGAGGTGTCATGATAAGCCCCGGATTGATTGGAAACCAATTAGGTTCCCATATTGGAATTACAAGCAAGTTTTGAGTTTCTTTTGTAATATTTTGTATTTTTAATTCATGGATAAGTACAGAATCTTTACCATCGGGAGTGGAAAGGGTTTCCTCTACACATAGGCATGAATTTTTGATAATCTTGCGAATATATCCACAACCCCATATAATTTCGTAGTTCGTATTTGTATGGTTTTCTTCAAGGTATGTGCATAATCTTGTTTTATCCGAAAAAATCCAGTAATAGCCTCCCCCTTTCATATCATTTTCAGGGTCATAATAATTCAGGACTTGGGGACCCCTATCCCAAGCATATATTTGCACAAAGCCCTTTGCATGTGCTGTCGCTGTGATGTGGTCATTCCCTACCAGGTGCCATACATCCGTATCTAATTTGTCCTTGGTATTTAGATGATAGCAGGGTTTTCCCTGTTCATCCTTGTCCCAATAACCGAAATTCCCTGCTCCAACATTAGGGTAAACATCAAACGAATATTCAATGGTTTCCGAATTGGAAAAAGATTGCATGAGGTTTCTTATTCAGGCTGTTTTTCTTTTTTTGTGGCATCTACTAATGATTTTACATATCTAACAAAACCGTCTTCCCATTGAGGATTTTTTGCATGCTCTTTCAAATATCGGACAAAAGCAGAACCCACAATTACGCCATCGGATACTGAAGCAACAAAAGAAGCATGTTCCGGCTTCGATATACCAAATCCAACCATTACGGGCAAGTCGGTATATTTTTTTATTCGTTCCACAGAGGTAGAAAGGTCTGCCGCGATGGTATCTTTTTCTCCAGTAACGCCTAATCGCGATACATAATAAACGAAGTCAGAACATTTTTGAACAATGTGTTGTATTCGTTCTTCGGAACTATTCGGAGCTACTAAAAAAACCGTTGATAGATGATTTTTTTCTGCTTCTGTTTTATAGTTATCTGCTTCTTCTATGGGTAAATCCACGCAGAGTATTCCGTCTACATCGATTTGAGCCGACTTTTGTAAGAATGAAGAAATACCCTGCACAAGAATTGGATTAAAATAGGTAAAAAGGAGAATAGGGATATTGGTTTTTTTGCGTAAATTAGCGACCCATTCCAATACCTTTGCAGGAGTAGTTCCATTTAATAATGCGTGATAGGAAGCATCCTGAATAACAGGTCCATCTCCGACAGGGTCTGAAAAGGGAATCCCTACTTCTACAATATCTACACCGGCTTTATCCAATGCAAGCATAATAGGTTCAAAGTAATCCGGTGAAGGATAACCCGCGGTAATATAAGCAACAAAGGCTTTTTCTTTGTTTTGCTTTAATACTTTCAATCTTTCTTCAATTCTGTTCATATTTTAAGTATCCAGTTTGATAAATTTTGAAGCATGTTCAACATCTTTATCACCCCGACCGGAAAGGTTCACAAGAATAATATGGTCTTGGGGCCTACGGGGAGCTTCTTTCAATACATACGCAATAGCATGGGAACTTTCCAATGCCGGAATTATCCCTTCTAATCGGGCACATAATTGGAATGCGTTTAGTGCCTCATCATCCATTGCATAGGTATACTTAACTCTACCGGAAGAATAAAGCCATGCATGTTCCGGTCCCACACTGGCATAATCCAGACCCGCGGATATACTATGAGTAGTTCCAATTTGCCCAAATTCGTCCTGTAGGACATAACTTTGAGCACCATGTAACATTCCGAAACTTCCCCCTGCAAACCGTGCCGCATGCATTCCGGGAGCAATGGCTTTTCCCCCTGCTTCAACTCCAACCATTTCAATATCTTTATCATTTAGAAACTCATAAAACAATCCAATAGAATTACTACCGCCACCCACACAGGCAACCAATAAGTTAGGTAATTTACCTGCGTGTTCAAGAATTTGTTGTCGGGCTTCTATTCCAATTATCTTTTGAAACTCTCGACATATCCATGGAAATGGATGAGGTCCATGAACTGTTCCCAAAACATAATGGGTATTCTTTACATTTAACGACCAATCGCGTAGAGCCTCATTGATAGCATCTTTCAATGTTTTGCTACCCGCATCAACACCTACAACTTGTGCCCCTAATAGCCTCATACGAAATACATTTAATCGTTGTCGCTCCATATCCTCGGTGCCCATGTAAATACAACATTCCAGCCCTAATAGAGCCGCTGCCGAAGCCGTTGCTACACCGTGTTGCCCGGCTCCTGTTTCTGCGATAACCCGGGTTTTCCCCATTCGCTTTGTTAATAAACATTGACCCAATGCATTATTAATTTTATGGGCGCCCGTGTGAGCCAAATCTTCCCGCTTAAAATATATCTGAGCCCCTCCTAAATATTCTGTTAATCGTTGGGCAAAATATAAAGGTGTAGGTCTACCGATATAGTCTCGGGCATAACTTTGAAAAGTCTTTTGAAATTCTTTATCTTCGCGTGCGGAACGGAACACCTGCTCCAATTCCTCTAACGCAACAAATAATGTTTCGGGAACAAAACGCCCACCGAAATCTCCATATCTGCCTTTACCATCAGGATAAGGCGTTTTTTGCTCTGTAAATAAATTCTCTGACAAGGTTTTCATCCTTTTTTCCGGGATATTCTTCCACCCCTGTGGATACATCTACTGCATAGGGGCGGACTTTATGAATGGCTTCAACAACATTATCTATATTTAATCCCCCTGCAAGAATAATAGGTTTCCCTGTGTCTACTGCTTCTCGTGCTTTCTCCCAATTACAAACCTTTCCTGTTCCTCCGTGGTCTTTCCCTATTTTCGCATCCAGCAAATAACCCCGAACTTTGTAAGACAGCATATTTTTTAGTGTGAAATTTTCATCTACAGCGAAAGATTTTATAATGGATTGCCCTAAGGGTATTTCTTCCGGTGTTTCTTCTCCACTCATCTGTATAAGGTCAAAGTAAGTTAAATATTGAACCCATTTTTCCATGGGCTCATTTACAATAACTCCTACTGTGGCCACAAAAGGAGGAATTACTTCCAATATTTCGATAGCTTCCTCAAAAGGCACATAGCGATTTCGAACCTTTGCTTCCGGAGCCATAACAATCCCGATGGCGTCTGCTCCTGCATCACACGCCATTAAGGCATCTTCCTTGTTCGTAATACCACAAATTTTAACCTTCATACTTACCTTTTCCTAAAAGCCATGGGATAAAATCTTCAGGCTTGCGACTGTATAAAATAGATTCTCCAATTAGAAAAGATTGGATACCACATGTATAGAATTTCTGTATTGTTTGAGGATGACTTATCCCGCTTTCACTTACTACAATATAATCCTCAGGAATATCCCTTTTCAAACGCAGTGTCGTTTCAATATTGACTTCAAGTGTATCCAGGTCCCGATTATTAATACCAATAATTTTTGCACCTGCATCTATTGCTCGTTCTACTTCCTTTTCGTTATGCACCTCTACCAGAGGTTCCATTCCCAATTCCCGACCTAAACTTAGAAAATCTTTCAACTGCGTATCTGATAAAATTCAAACGATTAGTAGCAATGTATCCGCATGATGGACTCGCGTCTCATAAATTTGATATTCGTCAATAATAAACTCTTTGCGAAGGCAGGGAACCTGAACCGCCTTATGGGCTTCCTGTAAGTCCTGCAAACGGCCATGGAAATATTTTGTGTCGGTTAATACAGAAATTGCAGAAGCTCCAGCAGATTGATATTGGCAAGCCAATTCCGAAGGTTTTAAATCTTCCCATATAGGTCCTCGTGATGGAGAATGCCTTTTTATTTCTGCAATCAGGGTAGGATAGGGGCGATTTAAAGATGAAATAAAACAACGCGGTTTCTCGATATTTTTTATCTTCTCATAAAGAGAGCCTATCGGATTTTCTCTTTTTCTTTCTTTAACTTCGACCTTTTTATTTTGAACAATTTCATCTAAAATCATATTCTTCTGAACCTTATTCCCCAGTAAAAAACAATAGTATATTTCAAATCTTATCATAAATTCATATCGTTTTATACAAACAAAAAAATAGCAATTATTCTTCGTAGTTTGCTCAAATGATTATGAAATTGGTAAACTTATTACGGAAGGATAAGAAAAATAATGAAATATTGTTTATTTGAAAGGGGCTTTTTTGAATAGAAAGGGCAAAAAGACAGAAAAATATACTCCTGAATTTGAACAGGAAGTCGTGAAATATATTGACCTCGTGTTCAGTGTAGCTTTCCGTCTTACCCGTAATCGGGAAGATGCCCAGGATTTAACACAAAGCACTATGGTCAAAGCGTTTCGTTTCCATGAGCAGTTTGAGAAAGGAACCAATATGAAGGCATGGCTCCTGACAATACTGCGTAATACTTTTATTAATGAGTATCGAAAAAAGTCCAAAGAACCCAACAAAGTGGAACTATTGGGAAATGAACCTGCAAAAAGTGCTTCACCCGATTCTAATGTTCCCGGTGTAATAGCACAACCCGATAGTTACGAACATCTTCTCGAACTTTTAGATGACCCTGTTAGAAAGGCATTGGATTCCTTACCCCAAGAATTTCGTATTGCGGTAATTATGTCGGACTTGCAGGACTATTCTTATAAAGAAATTGCCGATGTAATGAATTGCCCTATTGGGACGGTTATGTCTCGTCTTTTCCGCGGTAGACGCTTGATGCGTGAATACTTAGAAAAGAGTAAAAATGAGGCGGATACATCTTCTCCTCCTCCGAAAACACGCTTGCGTAAGCAACGCACAAAAGTTTAGCTTAACTGAAAATATTAAGAGTTAGTGATTATCCTCTCCGACTATAAGGTAGTTTCCAACCATTATGATATTCACATCCAACGAGAGCATCTGCCTTAGGATTATTAGTTACCTTTTCGGCTACAGGGTCCCAATGTACCTCTGCCTGTGTTCGGAAAGCCAGATTTCCTAAATGAGCCACTGTAGAAACGAAATGGGCTAATTCTATATTCTCAACCGGTTGCTCACGACTTTTTACACAATCAAGGAAATTACGGACATGAGCGGGTCTCGCATCCTTTCCCTGTTCTCCAACCATCTTTTCCAGACTTTTCTTTTTCGGTTCTGGAGTAAGTTCCCAACCACTATCATCTATCACCAATGTGCCTTCAGACCCGCAGAAAAGCATGCCATGAGGTTTCCCATTAGGTCCTATACCTCCTAACATCTGTTGTTCAAAAACAAGATTGTAAGAAGGGAATTCGTATAGGGCTATCTGCGTATCCGGTGTCTCGGAATTATCATCTACAACAAATTTGCCTCCCATCGAACTAACTCGTTTGGGCATTTCCATACCCATTCCCCAGAGACAAATATTAAGTAAATGCACTCCCCAATCGGTCATTAAACCGCCTGCATAATCCCAGAACCATCGAAAATTAAAGTGAAATCGATTTTTGTTAAACGGGCGTTTCGGAGCCGGTCCCAACCACATGTCATAATCCACACCAGCGGGTGGGTCGCTATCTGGTGGATTGCCGATACCACCAACCCAATCCAAATATGCCCATGCACGAACCAAACGAATTTTTCCTAATTTCCCCGATTGCACAAAATCAATGGCCTCTTTATAATGCGTGCCACTACGCCATTGTGTTCCCATCTGAATAATCCGATTATTCTTCTTGGCAGCCTCAAGTATAGCCCGACCTTCATCAATGGATTTTCCTAAAGGTTTTTCGCAATAAACATCCTTACCTGCATCACATGCATAAATAGTTGGTAAAGCGTGCCAGTGGTCCGGTGTAGCCACTAAAACAATATCTACATCTTTCCGTTCAATTACCTTTCGGAAATCTTTCTCTTTATCCGGTTTATGTCCCCGCTGGGCTTCAACAAGTTTTTCTGCTTCCGCAAGCATTGCATCGTCAATATCACATATAACATTACAGTCAACCTCCGGATTTAAAAAGAAAGTGGACAAATCCACTTTTCCTATTCCACCACAACCAATTAAAGCCAAATGGATTTTTTCATTCGGAGAAACATTTTTTGCTTCTTCTTTGGCTTTTTCTGCTTGCTGGGCAAATAAAGAACTTTGAAGCAGACCCATTCCAATCCCTGAAGAAATCAAGGTGTTTTTTATGAACTCCCTACGATTTTGATTATTCATTCTCAACTTTCCTTCTTTTAAAGGTTCATAAATTCCAAAACAAACATTATAATTTATGTTATCATACTATTCAATTAATCATACAGAAAACCAATTAGAAATCCAAAATATTTTTTACGAAATATAATGGTATCACGAATAAAAAATATTTTACATACATTAAAATGGCGGTATACCCATTATGGCTTTCAGTCTATGTGGACCGCTTTGAAAACTTATTTCCTCAATGGTATAAGAAAGTTACAAAACTATTTACTTCCACCTTTTGTGGAATGTCCTTGTTGTGGCTGGAAAGGGTATGGTTTTCGCTATTTAGATTGTGGTTGGTTTATTGTTCCCCAGGTGGAATGCCCTGCATGTCGGGGACATGAAAGACACCGATTTTTTACCCTTTTTTTAAAACGCACTCCGCTATCTTTCCTTCAGAACAATCGGCAAAACACAAAAATACTTCATTTTGCACCTGAACATCATTTTCGAAAAATTTTAGAAAGCCATGAAAATCTTTTCCTCTTTTCAACGGATTATGCTCCCTCTGCTTTGCAACAAGTAGGCCCTCCGCGTTTTGTTGCAGATATACACCATCTTCCTATCAAAGAAGGTAGTTTTGACGGTATTGTATGCCTGCATGTCCTCGAACATGTTTTTGATGACAGAAAAGCCCTCCACGAACTCGAAAGAATTCTATCAGAAGCAGGGGAATTACTCTTGATGGTGCCTTTTATGATGGACCAAAAGGAAACCATTGAATATGGTGCCCCTCGACCGGATATCTTCGACCATGTGCGGGGATATTCTCCTCTGGACTTTAAAGAAAGGCTTGATATGTTCGAATATGAGGAAATCAAACCCGAAACAGTGCTTTCTGCTGATGAAATTATTAAATATAAAATCCCGAATAGTCAGATTTTATATCTGTGCAGGAAGAAAAAATGCAATAAATAAAAATTAATAAAAATTAGCAGAGTGCAATTAATTTTTTACGAAGAACGATACCAGCAGGGGATTTTGGAAGTTCATCAATAATTGCAATGTCTATCTTTTCCGATTGACCATTAACCTGACTTTTTAAATGAGCCATTAACTCCTCAGGGGTTGCTTTCGCATTCTCTCTGAGCACCACAAATATTTTGGCTTCTTTCTCTTTACTTGGTTTTGGAACTGCTATGGTGCAAACTTCTACTACATCTGGATGTTTTAATAAAATCTCTTCCAGCAAACCATAATTCATATTCTTATATCCCTATTAATCCATTTTATAACAAAGACAGATATGTGAATAAACAATATTAATATAATTATATAAATAAAACATCATTGTCAATAATTTATCTGTCCATGTAATTATTATATCAAAAATATACAATTTTTTTCAAGAAAAATTACATCTAAATTTCGAGATATTTCTGAATAAAAATAAATCACTTTTGAAAAAAAACAAACCCCTAAATTGTCCGATTTTATACAAAGCAGTACTCTGGAAATTTACTTAAAATTCGATTATGTTCGGCTTAGAATTTCAGATGATTCATACAATGTCACGATTATCCCATTCTTAATTTTATATAGGTAATAAATCAAGGGGAGGAATTCTTCCCCAGACTTTTTCAATTGTAAAACCTTCCGCATAGAGGACGCCTGCTTGTAATCCACGAAATTTTGCTGTGGTTTCTATCATAATGAATGGGTCGGTTATATGATGTCCTTTAAGCCATTTGTATTGGCTTTCATGACTTGCTAACATTGCTTTTTTCGTCTCGAAATAATCTGTTATATCAACATAAAATTCGGGTTGAGATTTAAGACCTAATATCGTATCCATATAATAGATAGGCGTGATTTTTTCGTGTGCAGGAAATTCTGTTTTATAGTTAGGTAATGTTGCAGAAAAAGCAGCATCAAATACTAATTGCTGTGTGATAATATGGTCTGTCATGTAATCCTGTGGACTGTGAGTAATAATCAGGTCGGGGCAGGCTTTCCGAACAATATCGGTTACTTTGGCTCTCATTTCCTGTGTAAATAAAACCCCTAAGTCGTCACAAACAGGACCCAAAACTTCCGCACCGATAATTTCACCTGCTTTTTTTGCTTCATTATTACGGATTTCTGCTAATTGCTCCATAGGGATGTCTTTCCCGCCCATGTTTCCATTGCAAAGATGAGCCATAAAAACTTTATGCCCCTTCTTCGAATATTTCGCTAATGTTCCACCGCAGAGGATTTCTAAGTCATCAGGATGAGCACCTATTGCTAAAATATTCATTTCATATACCCCCCTCTAATTACATTCGGGATTAAGAGGTCCTGCCAGTTCTTTCAAGAAGAACAAATTGCCGGGGAGGGTAGGCATAAAACTGCTTGGAACCCAAATATTCGGACCATATCGCAATGTAACCCAGAGGCTCATGCCCTGCCACATCATACCTCTACCTAATGTTCCATCGGCGCCGCCAATAATTTTATCTGCTTTCAGAAAAATACCCGGACCAATTGTATTTGCAAAACAGGGAACTAATGTTGTTCTGCTTTTGAAACTGGTGATTGCATTTTGTTCAATAGTTAACGGATGCAATTGGGCTCCGAGCCGATAATCCTGTTTTTTCCATTCTTCTACAGATTTAAATTCCTCCGCAAAATGAGGTTCCCAGAAAGCGATATGGAATACTCGACCAATGCCAAAAACGAGAATAAGTTTGGCACCATTATTTTTCAATTCACCTATCTTTTCCGGGTATTGAGGCAACAGTTTTTTTGTAGCAAAAAAGCGCTGTTTTTCGGGTACTGTTAATTTCCCCAGAGGCCCATAAAATGCATCTTCCATGGCATTCTGAAAAGCCCCTGCAGATTTCGGTGGCAAGGTATTCCCGTTCTTATCACTCCATTCATCCATATTAAATCCCCACACATGTTTGCAATCCACCCCCCATTCTTGAAGGAAATATACAACCCATTTATACATTCCCATAGGACCTACAGGGAGGATTAGAATAACCTGTTTGCCCTCTTCCTTGCCGGCGCATATTTCATAGGCAATCCTATGACCAATCTTTACATTGAATTCTTCCAGAGTTTCGCAAATTACAGGTTCAAAATTCTTATGCCACCATTTTTGCCGTTCTAATACTTTTGATGGTGGATTTGCACAGCATTTTTCAATTTTTTTCAAGTCCCATCCTTTGGGAAAGAATTGTTCAAGTAGTGAACCTTTGAGCGTGTCTAATAAATTCATATCCTTTTCCTTTCAAAACATGTTATAGGTTTAATAATCACATACTTTTTATAAAGTATAAACCCATTTTATATTCCTTTCAAATTTCTGGAAAAGGAAAAGGAATTGTAGGACATATCAAGTATTGCTTGATTCTAATAAATATCCCTGGAATATCCTAATAATGAACCTTATAAATTTGTATACAAAAAACAAAATTCTTTTGCCATTATATATTCATTGGTAGGTGAAAACTATCTATTTTTTTAATTGTCGGATATACCCTATTATTTTGGAATAGAGGCTTCTTCAGGTGTTTCGAAAGTAACCTCCTGTTGAGTAGGTTTCCGTATGGTTGGCAATTCACATTTTTCACTATCACAGTATAGGTCTTGCTGTTCTAATGTGTTTATTTGCTCGAATTGAATAGGTTTCAATCGAGATACTGCTTTATCATAGATTTCCTTGGTAATTTCTTGATACGGTGCCTGAGGATAATTATGTTCTTCTAAAGGTAAGAAGCTGATAGATTTTAATCGTGTTTCGTACAGTTCAAGGATATAAGGAATATCTTTAGCCTCTTCGGGTTTAAAGGTAATAGTGGCACTTACCTGATTATCTGCCCAGTAATATTGCATTTGGGCGACATTTTCAACCTGCTCCCAGATAGATACATCTCTCTTGGAACGAGAGAAATGAGGTTGATGAACAGGGAAGTAAACAACCCATGTGTTATCTCCGTAGACGGACTCCTCAATACGATAACCTGCTTTACGGATGGGTTCGATTAAGGGGCTGGTCTTATCAATTCGTATGGTGCGGTAATAATATTCAGCGTGCGGATAATGCACCCCGGGAGTGACACCCGGAAGAAGGGATACAGTTCCACTGGGCTTGATGCTGGTTTTCTTAATACTTTCAGGTATGCATAACCAGCGTGAATAAATTTTATCTAATTCACTAATATATTTATAGCCTTCATCACACCAATGGAAATGTTCGCGTTTCCCAATTCGTTCGAAGTTTTCTACGATCCCTGATTGTGAAAGTCCAATACGCCGATTACGAAGCATGATAGCATTGGTGCGTTCATTGTGTGTTGGAATAAGGGTTACTGTTTTTGCATATAAATAAGCATATTTTAAGGTTCTTTTATATTCCTCAAAAGAAGCATGTCGTGAAGGAAAGGTTTCTACCAGATTGCAAATTTCAAACGATTCCAGACTTTGTTCGGCACAGGGATTTGTTCCTGCAACATTGGCATCGAGCCAGTTGGGACCATCTTTTAACCGTCCGTAGGCACGGGCATTTTCCAGCCAGAAATAGCCGGGTTCCCCATTGATAGAGGTCTGTTTGCCTGTTTTATGATAACTCATCCCTTCGCGGGCTATAACGCTATTATTAGAAGCCCAACGCCATGCCATCAATCGGTCTTCATGCAATCGTGGGTCTTTCAATTTGAGATATTCATCATCTTCTGGAAAACCTAAAACTAATTCTGCCGTTCTTCGAACCCCTCCTGAAACTACACATTTACCAATGATATTCATCAAGTCGGTTATTTCTGTTGATGTGATAGAATGCCCTATACGCGGTTGAAGCACAATATCAATATTCTTTACACATTCAATTAAAGGTCCGGGGCCCGGGGCTATTCCTCCAAATGTGCGGATAGGCGAACCCATAGGACGAATTCGAGAATAATCTATTTGTGAAGGGCGCAAGCCTTTACCTGCGTAGGAATTTAAAATTACACGAATTAAGTCAACCCAACCTTCTTTGGAATCATCAACGACATGGGTATATTCACCAATCTTGGGTTGATGTATAACAACTTTATGGGCTCCCTTTGTGTCAAAAGCAACGCCAACACCTAACATGGACATATCCATCAGAAAGCAGAATGGTTCTGCAAAGTCCATGTCAATATCTTCCGTTGAAACAAAAGCACAATTATTCAACGCAGCAGACCCACGAACATAGATATAATCGGTTCCCATCATCCAAAGACCCCGTCCCGGGGGAAGAAACTTAAATTCCCACATCAAACGGAACATTTCCTGGGCAGAGCGTTGGGCTTTATCTTTTTTCCAGGGAAGTTTCAGATTGATACAATGGTTCCACTGAATTGTATAACAACCCTCTACGACCCTTCGGATTGTTTCCCAAAATTCCTCTGTCCGTCCACCACTATCAGGAACATTACGCGCATAGGTTCGCTTATAGGTAATATAACCCAGCGGACCCCAATTCGGTTGCTTGTCTTTGTATTGATTAATAAATTCCTCGTCTAACTTAAATCTTTCACGAATTGGAAACAACATAGTTTATTCCTTCCTTTGTTTATCTATTTAAATTTTTATTTTTAATTTCAAACCTTAAAAAAGATAAATTAAACCTTTTTATGTTTCGTTTTTACCCATGGAATTCCGTTTACCATCTCTGTTTCATAATCCACAAAAACATTAGGAAAATGTTTTTGGACTATGGAAAAAACATTACTAAACAGAAGCCTTATTTCCTCTTCTGCTGAAGGGTCTGTCCTCTGTTCAATAACATGTCGTAATGTCCTTAAATTGCAAGACCAACCAATTGTTGTAGCAACGCCCATAGGAGCAATACGCCGTAACCCAGAGGTAATTTGCTTTTTAAGTTCAAAGGGATGTTTATCCAATTCAAAAAGGTCTGAGAGTTCCTTCTGCAATCGTTCCATCTCCTCAACCGTTCGAACAAAAATTTCCATACCTTTTTCATTCTCACGAATATGTGTCGGAATATACATGGAAAGCGTTTCTAATCGAACAAAGCGAAGTGATTCCTGAGATATAGCCGTCCCAGCCCTATGACGGACCAATTCATGCGTAACAACACG
>Ga0116168_1000666_pt1 | contig 31987 bp, 37 predicted proteins | sample AD_UKC129_MetaG_FD_89795 | JGI IMG/M metagenome (GOLD analysis project Ga0116168, IMG submission 89795) | Active sludge microbial communities of municipal wastewater-treating anaerobic digesters from Canada - AD_UKC129_MetaG | ecosystem: Engineered > Bioreactor > Anaerobic > Digestate | place...
AGATGCATTGATTGTTATTTTAACACCGAGGTCGCTGAAGTTTGCAACAGTAGTGTTTAAACCAGAAGGTCTTGATACAGTCACTGTCTGGGTTGTCGATCCCCTTGTAAGCGAAAGGGTTGTTGTTGCTCCCGCAGATACTGTCAAAGTAAATGCAGTAGTACCTGTTAATGCTGCGCTTGATACATCAATAGCTGAGATACCATTAGCAGGTGTGAGACTGGCACCATATGATGATATAGTATTTGCCCCTTGGAGGAGTGATGTAGAGCCATACTTTGTATTCTGGGCGATCTTATTGATCTCTGTTTCAAGCTGCGACCTTTCATTATCAAGGGCTGCCCTGTCTGTTGAATTATTATCTGAGGCTGCCTGGGTTGCAAGCTCTTTTAGCCTTGTTAGAATGTTTGCAATCTGCTCTATACCACTTTCTGCAGTCTGAAGCATTGCTATTGCCTGATTACCATTATCTATTGCCTTAGAAACACTTGCTGCCTTCACATTCAACTTTGTGGCAATACCGATACCTGCTGCGTCATCTGCTGCTTTGTTGATTTTATAACCTGAAGAGAGTCTTTCGAGGGATTTTGCCATCCCTGCATTGGCTACTGAGAGCCACCTTTGAGTGTTAAGTGATGCTACGTTTGTTGCGATTCTAAAAGCCATGTTAAACCTCCTTGTTTAATTTTTATTTGGCATCTTGCCTTTTTCATTTTTTCGGGAAGCCTTTTTTCACCTCCTTTCTTCCCTTCTGATATAATTATCGGAGACGCATTAAAAAACTTAAGTATGTTTTTTCATCTTTTTAATGCTTTATTAGTTTAAAGGGTAATCTCGTTTTGGTTTTGAAGATTAAGAAAGGTATCTATTACCCTCTCCATTAGAGACAGTGCCTTTTTTTCATTAAGGTCATTGAGCCTATTTTTTACTTCCATATACCCCTCAGGAAAGGGCATAACAGGTAAAAATAGTGCCCTTTGTATGGCACTATAGTATTTTGTTATACCATCAATGGAGAGCTTCATAGAGCTTAAAAGAAGAAGGCCACATAAAATCTCAACATCCTGGGTTTCATGCTCAAAAAAAGGTAAGTCTTTATCTATGTCGTAAAGATATCCGTTTTCGAGTCTTAGAAGAAACCTTTTTTTAATAAAGGATATATTGTTATGGAATCTTTCTAATGCCTCTGAACAGATATCTATTGCCTTTTTTATGTTGCCCTGTTTTTCCTCACAGAGGATAAGGTAATGATAGTTCTCGGGGTTTTGAGGGTCATATTCTATTGAAATGCCTATATATTTTTTTGCTGTATTGTAGTCTTTTACAAAAAGGGAAGATACGCCGAGATAATGATATAGATTATTTTTTATAAGTTTTAAGTCTATTGGCACTAACTCTTCTTTAAAGCTTACATCCTTTATACGATATAGATACTTATATGCCTTTTCGTATTCCTTTGACTTATAATACAGCTCACCGAGGGTAAAATCTATTATATTATTGCTACCTTTACTGCCTACATTTCTATTGTTTTCAAGTAAATCAATTGCCTCTTTGAGCCTTCCATTTGATGCAAAAATCCCTGCCCTTTCAAATAAGGTAATCTGATACAAATCAGTGGTTTTTAATCTACTATCATCTTTCCCTTTTTCAATAATCCTGTCATAGTAAAAGGCTGAATCTTCCAATTGATTAAGTCCCCTTAATGTCCTTCCAAGAAAAAATAAGGTCAAGACGTTATCAGGTTCTCTGGCAAGGTCCTTTTTAAGAATTTCAAGATTCCTTTTTAATTTATTATCACTATCGCTACTTTCCTTATATCCATGATGGATGATTAATGCATCACATAAGCTCATGGGAATCTTTGCCCTCTCTATTGATGGATAAACCTGCTCATGGACGCTACCCTCAAACCTTATATCTTCTCTTCTGGGAAACATCCTCATCTGTATACACTCTGTATCTCCCTTGTCTGTAATGCTTCTAATTTTGAGATAAAAGGCATATCCCCTGTTTTTAGAAAGGGCATTTTTAATCTTAATGTGTTCTTCTTTTTTTAGCTCATCATCGCCGTCAAGCCAGAGTATATAATCACAGGTGGCATGCCTTAAGGATTCGTTTCTGGCAGCAGAAAAATCATCACACCATTCAAAGAAATAGACCTTTGCACCAAAGGATTTTGCAATCTCTACTGTATTGTCTTCTGAGCCTGTATCAACTACAATAATCTCATCAGCAAGCCCCTTTATAGAGCCTAATAATCTTGGCAGGTTTTTTTCTTCGTTCTTTACAATCATGCATACAGAAAGGGTAGGGGTGTTGGGTTGTTGAATCTTATGTGATGTTAAATTTTTATAAACATGCTTATTTTTGTTCTCTTTGTGTCTTTTTTTCACTTTTTTTCTTTTTCTATTCCTGTTTTTTTACAGCAAAGGGGACAGATACACCGTATCCTTCATTTTGAAGGATCACCTGGATAAATCTGCCTTTTATTGTATTTACAATAATAGGTGAACGTAAATTCACATAAAGGGTTCTATCATTAGGTCTTACAATGCATAGCACTGCTATACTTTCTTCGCTTTTTGACCTATCCATTATTTCTTCAATGATGGCATCGTCAACATCAAAGGAATAATCATCCAATACATAATAGGGATTGATTACAACAAAAGAGATTGGTGCACCTATACATTTCAACACCCTGAAGGGTGAATTTTCTCCAAAAGGTGCCTCAAGGATGTATTCGGTAAATTCCTCAAATCCTATTATCTTTCCCTTGAGCCTTATTTCAACTGTTTCCTTCACCTATAAACCTCTTTATTTTTTCCATATCTTTCAGGGCAGACATTCTATTTGCCCCTTCAATTTCTGTTAACAATTCTTCCCTTACTATTGTATAACCCTTTGGCGCCTCAATGCCAAGCCTTACCCTACCCCTTTCACTGTCAATGAGAAAAATCCTTATGTCCCCATCCTTACCTTTTATAATGATACCTTCATTTTTTTTACGGGAAAGAACGAGCATCCATCACCTTTTATAACCTTATTTAAGATAGTTCAGAACATTCATTTCCTGAATTTTTGCCATACTATAAAGCATTGCCTGATATGCATTTGTAAGCACATTAAATTCTGTAACTGCTTGTGTAATGTCTATATCGAGCATACTGGAGATTACTTCCTCAATATTGAGGTTTCTTGTTTCCTTGTATGAAATATAATCTTCTATCCTTGATGCATAAGTTCCAATATAAGATAGATTTGTCTCTGTCTTTTCAAGAGATGCATTCAGTCCATCTAAGGAACTTTTGATACCCTCCACATTGTTCTCTTCAAGGGCATCCTTTAGGTCTTTTAAAACAGTAAAGATGTTCGTATCAGATATAAAGACCCTACTACCTGATATACCCGATTCTTCTTTTGTTGCCCTGTCGATAAACACTGATGAAACATCTACTGTGCCTGTGTATGTTACTGTGAAGTCATCGTTTAAAGTAAAGGGTGCTAAATCTGTCTTTTCCCCACCGAATATATATGTATTTCCAAGTTTTGTATTTCCTATGGTAACAAGCTGTTCTATTATACCTTTTATCTGTTCTGCCGAGGATTTTCTTGTTGCAGCATCCATTGTAGAAGATGCCTGCGTAATGACAATCTCTTTTGCCTTTGTCAAAAGGTCATGTATACCTGTTATTGCCGTATCGTAAAAACCCCCCAATGTTTTTAATTTATTTAGTGCTCTTTCGTATTGAAGGTTCATCTTCTTTTCTACTTCAAGACCAATTCCCGATGAAAAAGCTACAGGATCATCAGAGGGAGAAAGGACCTTTTTCCCAGATGCTATTTTGGTTTGTATTGTATCAACAAGCCCTTTTATCTTTGAAAGGTTTCTCGTGAATGTCTCGTATTTTAAACTATCTGTCACCCTCATTATACTGCCTCAAGTAAACTCTGGAATAAATTATCCGCCACTGTAAAGAGTCTTGTGGCTGCTTGAAATGCATATTGAAATTTAATGAGATTTGCCATTTCTTCATCTATTGATACACCGGATACAGCCTCTCTCTGTTTTTCCATAATCTGCATGGTATCCTGGCTATATTCAAGGGTATCCTTTGCAGCCTTTGAAAGCTGTCCTATTCTGTTAGCAATGGAAGATGTAAATTCAACGATTGTCGATGAGTTGTTGTTTAGGATTTTTTGATCAATAATGGATGCAATATTCAGTGCAATAACATTTCCAATGGGTTTTCCGTTTTCATCTATCTTGTCCGATGTGGCAATGTTTTTAATATCATTTAATACATCGTCCGATAGCGCCATATCCTTTGAGTAATGACCTGTCAGCTCTTTAAAAAAGGAAATATTATCGGGGTCAGTGGATGATGGGTCGTGATTTAACGTGAAACCCTCTCTGTGCACATTATTTACTTCTGTGATTATTGCCTTTGCAAGCTCATCCATATGGGCTATAAAATTGTTTATTTCGCCATCACGCATCGTCAAAATACCGTATACACTCCCACCCTGAAAACTGTCTGTTATATCCGTAGCTTTCCCTGAAAAATCTTTCCATGTAATTCTATAGAACCCTGTTGTCTCATCATCTACAACATCGAGGTTCCATGACTGACTTCCTTCCACAAGGGTCTTTCCCTTTGATGTGAGGATTGTAGCCCTTCCGTATTCATCTTCAAAATAATTTATATCGATTTTTCCAGATAGCTCCTTTATGTATTCATTTCGCTTAGTAATATAGTCATTTGCCTCGCTTGTGCTCGATGCACCTTCGAATATCATCTTATTTAAATCAGCAATGGAAGATGTGATTCTATTTATATTTTCTATCTCAAACTTGACTTTATTGTTTAGCTCTATCTGGAGATTTTTTAGTCCGCTGTAGATATTATTTATGGAACGGGTCATATTTTTTCCACTGGCAAGCACTGCCTGTCTTAGGGCAGTGCTTTGAGGGTCTGTGGATAATTCCTGCCAGGCATTAAAAAAATCTGTTATATAACTTGTCAATTTGTTACTGTCTTCGTTGAGAATACCTTCAATCCTTTCGAAATACTGGCTGTATATGGTCTGCTCCTGAAATTCGTTATTCTTTAAGTTTAGCTGTTTTTCTATGTATTTATCTGCATATCTCACAATGCTTTCAACCTTTACCCCATTTCCTAAAAGAAGTCCACCTATGGAAGAGGGGGATAGTTCTTCAAATACCGGTGCCTGCCTTGCATAACCCTTTGTATTTACATTGGATATATTATGGGATGTAACCTGCATCCCTATCTGGGATGCAGAAAGTGCATTCTTTGCAATGTTTAATATAGACGAGATACTCATTTAAATCTCTCTTGCAGGAAATATGGACAACTTAGGATTGCTTTTCCTTGAGTATGATGTCTTATTTACGAAATCAACGATGGTTTCTATGGAGTTTCTCACATAATCCACAGAAAATGAAATTAGGTTAATGTTCTTTCCCAAAGCTGTATTTATGTCTTTCAAAACTGTCTTTATTTCATCTGTAACAAATTTCCATCTATCGTCGTTAAAAATCTTCTCTCTGTCAGGCATATCTTCCATCAATCTTTTCTTTTCTGCCTCAAGAAACTCGAGCTTTTTTAAAAGTTCTTCCTTTTTGTTGTTGGTTCTTACAATGCCCTCAATGGAAAAAGCGATTATAGAATCCCTTTCCTCTTTCAATGTCTTTTGAAAGTCCTTTAGGATATTAAGTTCTTTTGATGCTATTTCAAAAAACATATGCTCCATAACAGCCATTCATTATAAAATTTCGTCTAAGATGTTGCTTTTTAATATGCTCTTTGCTACAAGCTCACCTTTAACATTATATGTTTCAGACTTGATGGCCTCTTTTATCTTTTCCACCTTTTCCATCCTTACCTCGGGAATGGCCTTTACCTTATCCACCAATTTCTGGATTTCCTGCCTTTTTGTAGAAAGCTCTACCTTATCGGTTATACCCTGTTTGTTTTTCTCTTCTGCAGCTGTGCCCTTGGCAGGCTTATTTTCCAGCGATTTGATTATGTTCTCAAGGGCGTTTGGGTGATTGGCATTGGTTATCTTCATAATGTTCCTCCTTTTTTACTTACCATTATTATCGCCCTTTTCTTTTAAAACTTTAATATTTTTTTGCAAATGTTCAGTAATCATCTCTTTTAAGCCTATCCCCTTTTTTGCCATATAATCACCGACCTTTTCATACATTATGGACATATAGGTCTGTTTCATATAGCTTTTATTGGAACTGTTTGTGGTCTTTTCCATTTCTTTTAGCATTAGATAAAGAAAATAAGATTCAAAATCCTGGGCAACTTTTTCGATATTCGAGCCATCTGCCCCTGGTTTACTTTTAAGAATGCGGGATGTATAAAAACTTGCCGATGGAGCCTGAAAATTTATCATTGCACCTGACTTTATTCCATCACCCATATCTTTGCCTCCCCATTATTTCATTTCTAAAAGATACTGCAAACGCCATGCCATAAAGCACATCCCACAGGTCCTAAATTATATTTATATAATCTCTAATTCTGCATGTAATGCCCCTGCAGCCTTAATGGCCTGAAGTATGGAAATCATCTCCCTTGTGGAAACGCCCACAGCATTTAAGGCTGCTACAAGCTCCCTTATGGTTACATCTCCTTCAACGATAAATAGTTTCCCCTTATCTTCCTCTGCCCTAATTCTGGTATCAGGGGTAACAACAGTTTGGGCAGTCTGAGGCGCAAAGGGCAAGGGCTGGCTTACCTTATAGTCTTCCTTTATCATCACGCTAATATTACCCTGGGATATGGCAACTGTGGAGATGCGCACATTTTCACCTATTACTATAGTGCCTGTTTTCTCATCCACAACAATCTTTGCCACCATGTCGGGTTTTACATCGATATTTTCGATTAATGACAAAAATTTAACAGGATTTTCTTTTACAGGGTCAGGTATCTTGACATACACAGTGCCTGCATCCTTTGCATAGGCAATATCATTATATAAAGAGTTTATATGCTCTTCAATCCTTCTTGCCGTTGTAAAATCCTGCATTTTAAGGGAAATAATAATAGAATCGGACTTTACAAATTCATAACCTATTTCCCTTTCAATGGTGGCACCGTTTGGTATCCTTCCTACTGTGGGATGATTCTTCTGCATGGTAGCACCAGCGCCTGTTGCACTAAAACCACCTACAACAAGTGGTCCCTGTGCCACTGCATATACCTCGCCGTCTGCTCCCCTTAAGGGGGTCATAATTAGCACGCCACCTAAAAGGCTTGTTGCATCTCCAAGGGAGGATACTGTGACATCAATAGTTGTGCCCACCTTGCTGAAAGGCGGAAGGTTTGCCGTTACCATAACAGCTGCCACATTTTTAACCTTTATTGCATTAGGATCAACCTTAACCCCCATCCTTTCTAACATATTGGAAAGAGACTGTGTTGTAAAAACCGTATTTGCCTTATCCCCTGTTCCATTAAGCCCAATTACAATCCCGTATCCTATAAGTTAGTTATTCCTCACACCGTCAATATATGCAAGTTCCTTTATCCTTGCTCCAAAAGATGTTGAGGGTATCGTAAAAAAGACTAACAAAAATATAAGAATTGATAAAAACGATACTAAACCAATACAGAATGAACTTCTTCCCCTCTCTTTAACATTTGACCTTGTATAGCTTCTTTTTATTTCAGGCATAGTTTATACCTCACAGAAAAATTAAAAAGGCCACAATAAATCGAGGAGCCTTGCAAACCAGCCAGGAGACTGTTTTTCAGATATTACACCAACACCTGCAAGAATAATCTTTGCATCTGCCACCTGGGTTGAGAAAACAGAATTATCTGCTGCAATATCCTTTTGCCGCACTATACCTTGAAATAACATCTCCTTTCTCTCGTTATTTAGTGTAATCTCCCTTTTTCCTTCAATGGCAAGATTTCCATTTGGCATTACATCTATTACTTTGGCAGAAATGGTAGCTACCATTGAGCCATCCCTGACGGTTTCACCTTCACCTTTAAAATCGTTCTTTGTAGTGGCTGTCACGAGTTTATCAGGGCTTATAAAACCTCTCCCTCCCTGATTGTATTCCATACCCAAGAAATTGGGTATACCGAGATTAACATTCGCACCTGTTCTTTTTAAATCTGTTGTAGCCTTTTCATTTGATTTTGTTGCCTCAACTATCTTTACTGTAATGATATCGCCTATACGATTTGCCCTTCCGTCAGAGAAAAGATTGTTAGAACTTCTATCGCTAGGCCAGATCGTCCCGGTTTTTATAACCTTTAATTCTTTTTTCTTTTCTTCATGCTTAAATGCATTATCTACGACAAACTCTTCACCTTTAATCCTGCTTGTATAATTTGTGGTATTGCAGCTTAATAAAAATAAAGGGATGATTATTAAATAAAGATATTTAAATTTCATACGCCTTCTCCCTACATATCTACTGTCACTATACTATCTGCCACGACCCTGCCAGCAATCTCTCTATGGGAAGTCAAATTTTTGACTCTAATGACATCTCCAATTCTTCCTTTGTCTAATGCCCTTCCCTTTGCCTTTACCATAAATTTTTTGTTTTCCAGCACTATACTAACAATGTCGTTTCTTTTGATAACAAAATGATCTTCTAAAACATTCTTTGTAATGACCGAATTTGCGCTTAAATCCCTCTTTAGCCTTTTTCCCACAATATCTTCTAAATCTTCTGGATAATCCCTTCTGTCTTCCCTTAAGATTATGTCTTTATACGCAAGTTTGTCCTCTGTTAAAATCTCGCCTCTTTTTAAGTTCTCTTTTAACACATAGATTCTTTTTTTCTCCATGATTTTAAATGGAACAAACACATTTCTCGTCATCTTTCTTGTATCCACAACCTCTAATGCACATATGCCATTTCCATTAGTATCTGGTAGCCTTGCAAAGGTAATGTTTTTTACTTTCACATCACCTTCTTTTAAAATTGAAGGTTGATTAGTAAGCGAAATCTTAATGTCTGTTTTTTTGCCGTAGTAATCACTGATAAAATTGATAATTGTTGCATCTATGGATGACCTTTTCTCAGCACACATACCAGACACAGGGATAAGCCATGCTATTATAATAATGCCTATAACCCTATACGCTAAAATGCACAGTTTCCCTTTCACTTTCCTATCTCCTTACGTTATTTGCCATCTGGAGCATTTCATCTGCTGCCTGTATTGCCTTTGAGTTCACTTCATATGCCCTCTGACCCACTATCAGGTTTATCATCTCCTGCATCACATTTACATTGGACATCTCGAGAAAGCCTTGTAGTATTGTGCCAAGACCGTTTTCACCGGGCTTTCCTGTAATGGGAGAACCACTTGCATCTGTTTCCATATATATACTTTTACCCATTGCCTTAAGACCGGAAGGGTTTGGAAATATGGTAAGCTCAATTGTTCCTAACTGCTGAGGTTCAGACTGGCCTGTTATCTTTGCAGATACTATACCATTTGGTCTTATAGATATAGATGTGGCATTATTTGGTATAGTTATGCCTGGTTCTAATGGATATCCATCGGATGTAACGATCTTTCCATCTGAATCCCTCTTTAAAGACCCTGCCCTGGTATAGCCCTTCTCACCTGTGGGAAGTATGACAGTAAGAAACCCATTGCCTTCTATGGCAAGGTCGAGTTCGTTTTGCGTCTCCTGAAAATCACCCTGCATAAATACCTTTTGAACCGCTGCGAGCATGGCACCGTGTCCTATCTCAATACCTGTTGGCACCTGGTTCCCTTCACCGGTTTTTATACCCTGAAGCCTGAGTGTCTGATACATCAAATCCTGAAAATCGGCCCTACTCTTCTTAAAGCCGTTTGTATTCACGTTGGCAATGTTATTAGCAATGATGTCCAAGTTTATCTGCTGAACATTCATGCCTGTTCCTGCAGTCCAAAGCGCCCTTATCATAAAAAACCTCCTACATCCTCCCTAAATTTATTAATTTTTCCATCATTTCGCTGAAAAATTGGTCCACCTTTGTATACGACTCATATGCCCTAAGCGTTGACATCATCTCTACCATCTCTTTTATGACATCCACATTTGAAGCTTCGTAGGAACCTTGTTTTACTCCATAATTTTCAGGTATTGTTTCTTTTGCCCTTTCATCGGTATTTACAAATAAACTCCTACCATAATTCTTTAAAACCGTTTTGTCTTCAAATGTAACCACCCTTATTTTGTCTACAAATTTTTTATCCACATAAATAGTGCCATCTGATTCAATCTTAATATCCGCACCGTCTATGGTTATCTCACCACCCTCACCCATAACAGGATTTCCGTCCAATGTAACGAGCTTCTTTTCGTTATTAAGAGTAAATTGGCCATCTCTTGTATACATATTTTTTCCCTTTACCATCACAACGAAAAAGCCATCACCTTGAATTCCCAAATCGAGATTATTACCTGTTTCTACAAGCACACCCTCTGTGAAGTTTATAAAAGAACTAAGGGTATAGATACTGCCCTTTTGTGCCAATGTTTTATCTGCCTCGGAGCCGTTAACATCATCTATGAGCTTAAATACCGGTCTTGAGTTCTTATATCCTGCAGTTAAACAGTTGGCAATGTTGTTTGCCACTATCTCCATCCTTCTTTCTGTTACTGCCTTTCCAGTTATTGTTCTATATATGCCCTTTAACATGACTCTCATTATTTTTTTGCAATATATGTGCCAGAATATATAAGGGAAACGGAAAATGTAAAAAACCAATTCTTAATTGATTTTAATGAGTTAGACTTTGGCCTTAAAAAGAATAAGGCCTATAAAACAAAAAAGAGGAAGGGAATTATTTTTATGCAGGAAAATTTTTCCGGGGCAGGTATTTTTTTCATGCTGTTATATCTATCGAGATATGACCTTCTTTGTCTGTTACCTTTTTTACCTTGTCTTTTTCCTTATCTTCTTCGTTATTTTTAAATCCCTGGCCTGTTTTATCTTTACTTCCGCCCTTGTTTTTCTGGCTTTCCTTAATGTTATGCCTTAACCTTAACTGCTCTTTTGATACGGATAGTTTTTGATCCAGGCCTTTTATCTGGGACAAAAGGTTTATATCAAATAATTCTTTCATATAGGCCCCACATTTTAAAAAGCAATTTATATACCAAAACCACTACAGTTTAGTTCATATTCAAATCTTCCAGAGATCTATGTTCTTGAATTGTAAACACCTTCTTTAATTCCAGAAGGATAAGTAGTCTATCCTCAAGCTTTCCTACGCCTTCAATAAATTCTGATTCAATACCCTTTATGATAGATGGTGGTGGTTCAATGGTGCTATTGGGTATCCTCAATACCTCTGATACTGAATCGACTATAAATCCAAGGACAATACCTTCAAGCTCAACAACGATGATTCTTGTTGATTTATCGTATTCTTTGCCCGGAAACCCGAGCTTTTTTCTTAAATCAACGATGGGAATAATTTTCCCCCTCAAATTAATTACCCCCTCCACAAAATCAGGTGCATTAGGTATCCTTGTAATATTCATCATCCTGTTTATCTCTTGAACCTTTAGTATATCCACGCCAAACTCATCCTCTTCTATTTTGAATGTAACGAGTTGCCTTATACCACTTTCATTCATAGGACAAACCTCCTTTTTAAAGAGATTTTCGGAAAAATAAGGAAAAACTTAAGTTCAAAAAATTAAATTTTTTTAAACTGCATATTTGTATTCAAGGGTCTCTTCCCTTCTTTTATTTATCTTTTCCATGTATCTATCGCTTATCATGGCAGGGATATCGAGTATCAAGATTACCTTGCCGTCACCGCGAATGGAAGCACCGCCTATACCCTTTATGTTTCCCATAAACTCACCGAGGGATTTAATAACTATTTCTTCTTGACCTACCACGGTATTTACCTTTATACCCAAAGTTTTATCGCCTATCTTACAAATAACTATATATTTTTCTTTCCCGCTGTCAGGAAGAGACATTATCCTTGCCACATCGAGTATGGGCACTATCTCTTTTCTTAGCATCAGGACCTCGTTTTTATCTACCATTTTTATATACTCCCTATTTAACTTTACAAGCTCTATTACATTATTTAAAGGTATTGCATAGAGTTCAGGACCTATCTCAACTATAAGGGCTCCCATAATGGCAAGGGTCAAAGGAAGTCTAATTGATATCTTGGTCCATTGATTTTTCACTGAATCTACATAAACCTCACCGTTCATCTTTTCAATGTTTGTCTTTACCACATCCATCCCCACACCCCTGCCGGAAACACTACTTATCCTTTTAGCCGTACTTAATCCTGGTATAAAAATAAGGTTCATTATCTCTTTTTCCGTCATGTCGTTTATCTCGTGTTCACTCATTAGCCCTTTTTCTATAACCTTTTTCTTTAATCCATCTATGTCTATACCTTTTCCATCGTCAAAAATATCGATGACTACGTTGTTACCTTCGTTATAGGCATTTATGGATAAGGTTCCCTTTTCTGGTTTACCTTTCTTTGCCCTTTCTTCCTTTGTCTCAATCCCGTGGTCAACAGAATTTCTGATTATATGTATGAGGGGGTCGTGCAAGGACTCAATAAGGGTTCTATCCAGTTCTGTCTCTTCTCCTGTAATCTTTAATTCCACCTCTTTATTGAATGAATTGCACAAATCCCTTACGAGTCTTGGCACCTTATTGAAAAGCTTGCTTAAAGGCACAAGACGTGCCTTCATAATGGACAATTGGAGCTCATTTGTAATTACTTCAATATAATTAGTTACCTCATCGAGGTTGTCAACGACACTACTTTTACTTATATCCCTCTTTGCCATGTTTTTTACCATATTCAGTCTGTTCTTACCCAGAACAAGCTCACCGACAAGGTTCATCATCTCATCGAGTTTCTTTACATCGATTCTAATCGTTTGGTCTTCTTTTTTTGTTTTCTGTTTATTCAATAAATTTTCCAGTTGTTTATCTGTAATTAATTTTTCCTCTAATACAATCTCTCCAATCTTTTTATTTTCCTGTTTTTGTTTTTCAAGGACCTCATCAAGCTCTTTCTTTATTATTATCTTCTCTTCTACAAGGATCTCGCCTAAGGGTTTTCTATCTGGATTGGCCAGCATTTCAAGCTTGTGGATCAATTGCTCTGTCTCTTGTTTTTCTGTATAATCCGTTTTTATATCTTCTATTAAAAGCTTCATCGTATCCATGGACTCGAGCAAGGCATCTGCAATCTCTTTACTCATATCCAATTCTTTTTTCCTTACAAGACCCAATAGATCCTCTGCCTTATGGGCAAGATTTGATAAAACAGAAAAGCCTAAAAAGCTCGATGTGCCTTTAATCGTATGGACAGCCCTAAATATGCTGTTTATAATCTCATCATCCTGCTCTGCCTCCATAGATACTATATCCTGTGTTGCATTTTCTATAAGTTCAGAACTCTCTACTATAAACTCATCAATTATCTCCTTCATCTCTTCGTGTTCCAAAGACTGATTACTCATTTTTCTCCCCCTCTAAAAGACTTTCTACTTTGTAAAGCAATAAATTAGGCTGTATGGGTTTATTTAAAAACAGATTTACCCCTGCCTCAAGGGCACTTTTTTTCAAATTCTCGTCCCTTGTGGTTGTCAACATAATAATAGGGGTGTCAATATGATAAAAATTATTCCTCAGGCTCTTTACCAGTTCGATTCCATCCATATTAGGCATGTTCAAATCTGCTATCACCAAATCAACCTTTGTTTCTATGAGCTTTTCCAGAGCATCTAATCCATCCTCTGCCTCTGTAATAAGATAATCTTTTTTTCTCAAGATATAGTTGATGAGCTTTCTTATTGTTGATGAATCGTCAACTATCATTATCCTTTTCATAAACTACCCCTTTTGATAAACAATTGAGCCTGGAAACATAATCGGCTTAAATGCACGGGATATATTGTGCAATGATTCAGCATGACCGATTGTTAAAAACCCCCCAGGCTTTAAACACTCATAAATCGAATCAATCACCCTTTTCTTTGCCTTATCATCGAAATAGATAAGGACATTTCTGCAGAAAATTATATCCATAAACCTATATTTTACATAAGATTGTTTGTCAATAAGGTTCATAAAGTCAAATTTTACATTCTTTTTCACTATATCTTTAACTATATAGGTATCACCGTTTTTTGTAAAATATTTGTTGAGCATTGTCTGGTCCATGCCCCTTATGCTGTATGGACCGTATACACCTTTTTTGGCTGCCTCAAGGACCCTGTAACTTATATCTGTAGCATATATTATAAAAGGTATATTTCTTTTTGTTAATTCCATTAATTCTAAAAGTATGATTGCAAGGGTATAAGGTTCTTCCCCTGTTGAACAGGCAGCGCTCCAGATTTTTAACGGCATGCCCTGGCCGTTAGTATTCTTAAAATAATTCTTCTCCATGATGATTCTAAATGCATCCAGTTGGGGCGGATTTCTGAAAAAACTCGTTTCATTCGTAGTAACTACATCGAGTAAATAAATCATCTCTTTTTTAGCATCTTCATTGCCGTATTTTAAAAAAAAGTAATAATCATTATAAGTTTCAAAACCTAACTCGCTTAGTCTGTTGGAAAGCCTGCTTTCAAGGAGATACATCTTATTCTCGGCAAAAAAAATCCCTGTTTTTTCATATATAAAATCTCTAAGAGGTATGAATTCTTCCCTTGTCATAGCCCACCTTCATCTTCTCCCATTGAATAAAACTTTTCTAAGATTCCCTCTGCTGCCATCTTTATATCTTCGTTTTCGCTCATTAAATAAGGTCTTATATAATCTAAAACCCTTTTATCGTTAAAATTGGAAAGTGCCTTAAGGCTACCCAATTTGATAATATTGCTATCGCTTTCAAGACCCTTTAAAAAGATTTCAAAGAGGTTGTTATCTCCAAATGAGCCGAGTGCAAGAAGTGCGTAATACCTCGTCCACATTTCATTCTCTATATTAAGAAATATCTGAACAAGCCTATCTTTGAATATATCCATCTTTTTATCTTTTATGATCTTTAATACCTCATGGGGAACATTGTCACCATTTAAGAGGTTTTTAAACAATTCAAAGTATCTTTCGTCATCGAGTAAATGACCAATAAGATTAATTGCCGCTTTTCTTATTGCCGCATCACCTTCATTTAATAAAAACCTCACAAGGGGATAATTCATGTCCTTGTTGATAAAAGGGGCTATATAAAAATACAGTTTTTTGTCCTCTAAGTTTCCCTTTAGAGCAAAGTCAGAGACAATTTCATAAAATCTTACAGGATCCAGTTTAAAAAGGGCCTTTAAGGCCTTCTGCCTCACATCCATATATGCATTTTTGGTTAGTTCAATCACTTTATCCTTAAACTCTACTAACCCTAATGCACCAATTGCCAACAATGCATCACCCTTTATGTGACCGTCAGGGTCTTCTAATGCCTCTTTTATTATTCTGGAGCCTCCCTGTTTTATAATAGAAGGTAGACTCTTTACGATTTCTCTTTTCACTTCAACAGATGATGTGAGAAACTTATTCAATAAGATTTCTTCATCAATTTTTATCTGATTTGCTTCACATGCCTTAATAAGAGGAACCATGCAATTTTCGTCTTTTTCAAAAAACTCCTGGGCCTTTGAAGCCCACACAGAAGACATCTCTGAAAAAAGGGCAATTACATCATAATATTCGTCACTGTCAGGGTTTATACCTGAGAAGGAATCGAGTATTACCTCTGCTGCCACAGGTTCTTTAAAATAGGATATGAGTTTTAATATTTTAGTTGATTTTTTATCCTCTGACCTTACCAGCTCCACAAGATGCTCGAATAATTCCTGCCCCATCTTTTCCTGCATTGCAGAGAAAATATCCTCATCTTCTTTTTCAAGGATAACTTTTATATACTCGCTTCTTGTGTTATTATCCCATGTCTTTAATGTCTCTATAACCCTGTCAATTATGTCTTTTTCTTTAAAATCTATAAGAGTTTCGCATGCAATTAATGACACTATTCCGCTTTCCTTTTCAAAAATCTCGAATAAGGGTGCTATTACTTTTTTGCTACCTATTTTTCCGAGTGCCTGAATGGCAGAAAACTCCACCCATTCATCATCTTTCAAGGCAGAAAATAAGGCATCTACCGCAGAGTCATCACCGATATCGCCTAAAGCCACACACGCAAGATTACGAACATTTGGGCTTTCATCCTTTAGTGTTTCTATAAGGTATGGAACAGTTTCTTTTTCTTTCATACCTCCTAAAATCTCACATGTATATATCCTTATGTCTTCATCCGGGTCTTTAAGCAGTTTCAAAACTGCTTCCATATTGTATTTGCCTATCTTTTTTAAAATATCCACAGCAAACATTCGTATAACCGTCTCTTTAAAATACAAAAGCTCTATTATCATCTCTACGATTTCTTTTGAGGGCTCTTCGATGATCTGTTCCATAGCCCTTTCTCTTTCAAGGCTGTTGCCATGAATCAAAGTATTTTTTAGCTTTAAAAATCTCTTTTTAATGCCCATTGCCACCTCATAGTATTTTTATAATTTCCTCGGGTATTTTATCCAGTGGTAATACTGTATCTGCCATATTTGCATTTATAACAGCCCTTGGCATACCGAATACAACACAGGTCTCCTCGTTCTGTGCAATTACATAGCCCTTTTTCGATTTTATATCCTTTGTGCCCATAAGCCCATCATTGCCCATACCTGTTAGTATAACGCATAAAGAACCCTCTCCGTATACATTAGCAGTGGAACTGAAAAGTAAATCCACAGATGGTCTATATACATACCTTGCTTCATTTATAAATTCCACAAAGACATCAGCACCTTTTCTCTTAATTGACATATGTGTATCCCCTGGGGCAATAAATGCCACCCCTGGTTTAAGCCTTTCACCGTTTTCTGCCTCTTTTACCTCGATTTTAGCAGCATTATTAAGTCTTTGGGCAAAGGATTTAGTAAATAGCCTCGGCATATGCTGTGCAATAATAACTGGGACGGGAAAATCCCCAGGAAGACTGGATAAGATGTGTTCAATGGCAGGGGGTCCACCTGTAGAAGCACCCACGGCAAGGATGTTGTGTTGTCTTGCCTTAATGGGTTTGTTTATTGAAAGGTCCTGTTTTGAAGTAAAAAATTTTCTTATTGAATAGAGCCTCTTTTTTTTTGCAACGGTTTTTATCTTTTGAACGAGCTCGTTCTCTTTATTGATTATATTCACAGAAAAATTGGAAAAGTCCTTTGCTATGAAATCTGCTGCACCTATACTTAATGCCTCAAGGGTTATCTCTGCACCCTCCTGGGTAAGGGCGCTGAACATAATTACAGGTAATGGATTTTTTTCCATTATATGTTTTAGTGCCTCTAACCCGTTCATAATGGGCATTTCTATATCAAGGGTCATTACGTCAGGCTTTAATGATTCTACCTTTTCAATGGCCTCAAGGCCGTTTTTTGCAGTCCCTATAACCTCTATCTCTCCATTGCTTTCTAACATCTTTGTAATAACACCCCTCATAAATGCTGAATCGTCTACAACAAGGGCTTTAATCTTATTCGTCGTATTCTCTGTCATCTTCAGGTCCCCTAAATATTCTTTTAAATTCTTTTAAGGCATCGAACACCCTTTTAAATAGCTCCACTTCTTCATTTGAAGAGAGAGGATGTCTAAATCTCTCTATCTCTTTAACAATATTCATATTTGATGTCATAAAATTAGCTAAACCGTCCTGAATCAAATTAAAATTTATTTGTTTAGCCAAAATATTGCCAATATAAACGGCAGCCACATTTTCCACATCTTCCTTTGCCTCTTCTGGATTATGATGAAAACGGATGGGGTTTGAGATAGATTTAGGGATATCCCATAAATCAAGTAACATTGCTGCTATAACACCGTGGTCAACGGACAGCACATCTCTTTCTGCCTCTAACCTCAATTTATTTCTTTCATGGACAAGAAAGTAAATCTCTTTCCACTCTTCATAAAAATATTTGTATATAATAATCGTTCCCACATCATGGATTAAACCAGCTATAAAAGTATCATTGGGATTTCCCAATAGTGTAGTAAGACTTATGTTTTTAGAAAACATACCACACAATGAAGAATGGGTAATAAAACCGCTCACATCCATAAACCTATCTTCTTTTTTTGTAAGGACAAGAAAGGGCATCTGGAGAATAATATGGGCAAGATGTTCATAACCGATTATTGCTATTGCCTGCTCGATGGACGTTATCTTCCTTATGCCACTTCTATTATAAAAGGCGCTATTTGCCAAATGTAATACCTCTCCCACCATAGATGCGTCCATATGTTTTGCAATATCAGAGGCAGAACTCATGGGGTCCTCTATTACCCTTAAAACATCGTGAACAATGTGGGGAAAGGTGGGCAGAAGGTCGATATTTTTTAATCTTTCAACGATTGTTTTCTCGTTCACCATAATTCTCTAATTTTATTTATAATATTATCGTAACTAAAGGCAAAAACTTTAACGAAAATTATATTTTTTTAAGATTGCCTTGAGGTTTAGAATGGCCTGGGAGTGAATCTGACAGACCCTTGCCTCAGTTATATCCAGCGCTAAAGCAATTTCCTTCATATTAAGGTCTTCATAGTAATAAAGGCTCAACACAAGTTTCTGTTTTTCAGGTAGCTTTTCTATGGCCTTTGCAAGAAGGCCTTCCAATTCACGGAACTCTGCTAACTCTGCAGGACTTTCACTTTCTTCAATGACATATCTAATAAGTCTTTCCTTATCCTCGCCTAAGGTCTCGTATAACTCATCTATACTAAAGACAGAAAGGTTTTTATAATCCTTAATAAACTCTAAATATTTTTCAAAATCCATATCCAGCTCATAGGCAATTTCCTCTTCAGATGGAAATCTTCCCAGTCTACTCTCAAGGGTAGCTATCGTTTCTTCTATCTTTTTTGCCTTATTCCTTACACTTCTTGAAAACCAGTCCCTTGCCCTTAATTCATCGATCATTGCCCCCCTTATTCTTAAATATGCGAATGTTTTTAGTTGCGCACCCTTTGTGGGATCGTATTTTTCTATTGCCTCAAGTAACCCCATAACTCCAGCAGAAATGAGGTCTTCTGTTGTCATTTCATCGTCGAACCCCTTTGACATCTTAAATGCAAGATTTTTAATAATAGGAAGGTATTCTTCTACAATCCTTTCTTTTTCAGATTGTTCTTTTTTTAAATATCCTGAACGTTTTGCCATTCTATCTACGAAACAAGTTTGTTGCATATCTTAATAAGGGCCTTTGTTGCATGGGTCTCTGGAAAATGTTCTACCCACAGCTTTTGCTTTTTCGTTGCCTGTCTTATGTTCGCATCAAGGGGAATAAAACCGAGAAAATCGAGATAAACATCTAAAAATTGGTCGGATACACTCAAAATCTTTTTATACACACTCAATGCCTCCTGCTCATCCTTTACCATATTCACAATAATATTAAAATCTTTTCTACCTGTTTTATTACACAATACCTTTATCACAGCATAAGAATCTGCGATACTTGCCGGGTCCGGTGTCACAACTATAAATATATCGTTACTAATAGAATTGAAGTATACCACATTTGAAGATATACCGGCAGGGGTATCAACAAGGAGAAAATCATATCCATCGAGTTCTTGGAGGGAAAACATTAAGATATTCCTCTGCTCCTCTGTAAGATTCGAAAGTTCAACTATCCCTGAAGTAGCAGGGATAATCTTTATATTATTTGGACCTTCCACCATAATCTCGCTTATGCTCTTTTTTCCTTCTATTAAATCCTTTATATTGAATTTAGGTATCATTCCAAAAAAAATGTCAATATTGCCAAGGGATAAATCGGCATCGACGATACAGGTCTTCTTGTTTTTGGCCGCCAATATATAGGCCAGATTTGTAACTATGGAAGATTTACCTACACCGCCTTTACCGCTTGTAATAGCTATTATCTTTTCTCTTCTTGTATCCATCTGTTACCCTCTAAAAGTATTTTGTAAAATAAATCCTTGCCAGGCATCACAATATCCGATAGCCCACGGCCTGTTGTAAAACAACAGACCTTCTGGTTGAAAAAAATTATGTTACTCAATAAATGGCCCAAGGTCTCCTCTTCGTCTAATCTTGTAAATATGAGTCCCATCATATTTTCAGAATCGTAGATATCAAGATATCGTTTTATCTTTTCATCCCTCGAGCCTGCAGAAAACACTGCAATGCTCTTTGCATCCTTTAATCTATCTACTATCTCTTTTTGAATCTCAACCTTTCCAGGGACATCAATAATCTTTTTTGTATCGTCTTTCTCCACAATATGATACAGACTCTCTTTTTTATCCACAGATATAACATTGATTACTTTCTTTTCATTTTCTGATACACTTTCTTCCCTAAATTTATATAAGATAACAGACACAGGCTTACCTAATGCAGAAAGCATAACCCCGAGTTTTTTTGCTGTCTGAGTTTTTCCTGCCCCTGGTGGCCCCAAAATTACAATATGGGAATCAATATCGCTAATATTACTTACCTTTATCTTTTGACACAGTTTTTCTTTAATAAAATAACTTACTTTGGAGGTCTGTTCTGAAAGTTCACCAATCTCTTGAAATATCTCTGATATAATATTCATTGCCATCGAGGCATGAAACCCGTTTTTTAACATTTTTTCATAAAAAGACCTCAACGGCAGAGGAAACATCTTCAATCTATCTTTTATTAGTTCTGATTCGAGCTGGCCAATCTTTTCTATGGTAGTTCCCATAAGATTGGACCAGGCATTTTCTCTTTTCTTAACCGAATTATTTAAATCATTGTTGTTTTTTTCTAAATCCTCGATAGCAATTGATATTTCGCACAGTTTATCATTGCCTATACCTTTTATATTTTCTTTTATATCCAGAATAACTGTATCTGGTCCGTATTCTTTCTTTAAGACTTCAATACCTCTTTTTACATCATCGAATACGTATGTTTTAATTCTCATATACCTTTACAACCCCTATTGTTTGAATTTTTATCTGCGGTGGTATCTCGTTATGGGATATAACAACAATCCCCGGTATATAACGCTCGAGAAATCTCCTTAACCTTGGCCTTATCATGGGATGCACAAGTAGCACAGGCTGGACATTCTGGAGTATTGCCTTTTTCACTTCATTACCTACCTTTTCAATAAGCCTTTGGCTGAACGAAAGGTCAAAGGAGAATAGGCCTCCCTGTTCGGGCTGTATGCTGTTAATGATCGTCTCTTCAACGGATTTTTCCAGAATAATAATGTGCAAGATGCCATCCACAAGATAAGGCTTAATAATGCTTCTTGCCATTCTCTGCCTTATATATTCTGTAATTACATCGGGATCCCTTGTGGAAAATGCAATGTCTGCCGTTGCCTCAAGGACGGAAACGAGATCTCTTATTGAGACCTGTTCCCTCAAGAGGTTCTGTAAAATCTTCTGGATTATCCCTGTATTTATCTGTGCCTGGTTCAACTCTTCAATAACCTTCTGATGGGTTGTGCTTACTACATCTATTAGTTTCTGTGTCTTCTGTCTTGTGAGAAGTTCGTGGGCATTGTTTCTGACGATCTCTGTTATGTGGGTAGCAATAATTGTTGCATGGTCTACCACCGTAAAACCAAGGGCAGTATATTTTTCTCTATCTTTCTCCCTTATCCAGACTGCGTCCAGTCCAAACACAGGTTCTTTAGTAGGGATCCCTTCTGTAATAACATTTTTTTCATCCTGACCCATGGCAAGGACATAATTTAATAGGAGTTCACCCCTTCCTACCTCAATACCTTTTAAAAGTATAAGATATTCGCTTGATTTTAACTGCAGATTATCCCTTAACTTCATAGGGGGCACCACGATACCAAGTTCGTTTGCAATCTGTTTTCTCATTGCCTTTATTTTGTCAAGGAGTTCGCCCCCCTGTTCTGCGTCCACAAGGGGTATAAGCCCGTATCCAATTTCGAGTTCAAGAATTTCCATAAGCTGTATTAAAGATTTTTCTTCAGGCTCAGAAGGGGCTGGGGCAGGGACAGAAGTTATCTCTTTTTCTTTCTGTTTTTTCATAAGAAACCCCATGCCAAAGGTTGCAGAAGAAAGAATAAGAAAGGGAAATAAAGGAATCCCCGGCATCATCCCAAGACTCAATATTATAACAGATGCAAGGGTCATGGCCTTAGGCTGGGTAAACATCTGCTTTATCACATCCTTGCCGAGATTTGACTGACTTGCTGCCCTTGTTACAATTATACCAGCAGCAGTGGATGTAAGTAGCGCTGGTATCTGGCTCACAAGACCATCACCAATTGTAAGTATCGTATAGATGGAAAGGGCATCTGCAAAATTCATGTCCTTTTGAACAACACCGATTACAAGACCGCCTATTATATTAACGAAGATGATAATGATCCCTGCAATGGCATCTCCGCGAACAAATTTACTCGCTCCGTCCATTGCTCCGTAGAAGTCTGCTTCAAGTTCAATCCTTTCTCTTCTTATCCTTGCCTCTGCATCACTTATTAGTCCTGCACTTAAATCAGCATCAATACTCATCTGCTTACCAGGCATTGCATCAAGGGTAAAACGTGCCGCTACCTCTGCAACCCTGCCTGCACCCTTTGTAATTACTACAAAGTTTATAATTACAAGTATTATAAATACAACGGCACCTACAACATAGTTACCTCCAACGATAAAGGTGCCAAATGCCTTTATAATTTTGCCTGCTGCCTCTGCACCCTCGTCTCCCCTTACAAGTATCTGCCTTGTTGTGGCTATGTTTAAAGATAGTCTGAAAAGGGTTGTGATGAGCAAAATAGAAGGAAATACGGAAAAATCGAGGGGCTTTTGGATATACATGCCAATAAAAACTATAAGAAGGGATATGGATATACTTAATGTCAAAAGTATATCTATCATGGTGGCATTTAGGGGGATAATCATTATAAGGATGACAAATACAATGGATATGGCTATAAGGACATCGCTTTTTTCTTTTATTTGTTCAAAAATATTGGCCATTTATAACAAACCCATCCTGTTTTTCTGTCTATAAACATATGCCAGTAACTCTGCTACAACAACATAAAACTTTTCCGGTATAAACTGGCCTACCTTAACTGAATAAAATAGTCCCTGGGCAAGGGGCTTATTCTCGACAATTGTAACTCTGTGCTTTCTTGCTACTTCCTTTATCTTTTCTGCAATAAAGCCTGCGCCTTTTGCCACCACCTGAGGTGCAGGCATCTTACCTGCCTTATATGTAAGGGCAACGGCAAATGTGGTCGGGTTTGTCACTACCACATCAGCAGTCTTTACATCCTCTATCATCCTCTTTCTTGCCATCTCCCTCTGAATGCTTCTTATCCTCGATTTTATTAATGGATTACCTTCTCTTTCCTTGAACTCCTCTTTAATCTCCTGATGGGTCATCATAAGGTCTTTTCTGTGCTGCCACCACTGAAAGAGAAAATCAAGGCCTGCAATGAATAAAAGGACGACACACACTTTTAAACTAAGGATGAAAGAAATCTTACCCATATATTGAACGATAAAAAATGTATCCTTGCTGTTAAGGGACAGTAGTTCGTGCAATTCCTTTAAAATTATCGTATAGGAAACATATACAAGGATTATGATCTTGAGGATTGCCTTTAAGACCTCAACGCCTGATCTCTTTGAAAAGAGTTTTTTTATCCCTGCAAATGGATTTAAAGCCTCTATGTTAAATTTAAGGGCCTCAAAACTCCATAAAAAACCAGTCTGGATAAAACTGCCTATGAGCGTTACTGCCAAAAGTAATCCAAAGATAGGTAGAACAAGTTTCAGACCCTTAAAAAGACCGAACTGCATAATCCCGTGTATGTTACTTGCGTCTACCTCAAGGTGTATGTTTCTCACATAGCTCGTATAGATTCTAAACATCTCCTCAAATCCCTTGGAAAGGGAAAAATAAAGGAAAAGGGTCGCAAAGAGTATAAGAAGACATGTGGTGAGTTCCCTGGATTGGACTACCTGACCTTTTTTCCTCGCATCCTCAAGCCTTTTTTCCGTTGGTTGTTCTGTCTTTTCCTGAAATGTCTCTGCCATATGTTACACCAAAAGCCTTATAACCTTTGTCAACTCATTTTCAATACCACCAAAAATACCTGCTATTGCTGTAACCGTTATACCAAGGGAGAAAGAAAGGACGACCATGGCAATCAATATTTTTACGGGAATACCTTCTATAAATACATTTATCTGGGGGATGAGCCTCGATAAAAGTCCCAAAGATAACTCAACTATGAATAATGTAACAGTAACAGGGGCACTGATTTTTAATCCCACAGAAAATATCTTTCCTGTAGCTGTTATGAGATAATTAAAAAGGTTACTGTTGAGAACAACAGAACCAGGGGGTAATTCTTTAAAGCTCGAAAAAATCCCTTTAATTATTGCATGGTGGCAATCCATTGAAAAAAAAACCATAATTGCCAGTATGTTTTTGAACTGTTCTAAAACGGAAATCTGCGTCATGGTTAAAGGGTCCATAAAACGGGCAAAAGAAAATCCTGTTTGAAATGCTGCCAGCTCACTTGCGGCGTAAATCATCATAAATAGAAGCCTTATTACAAAACTGATGGCCAGCCCTATAAAAATCTCCTTTATAACAAGGACAAAAAGGATATGTGTATCGTAACTTGTATATTGAGGTGCCCAAACAAAGTCAAGGGCCAAATAAGAAAGCACGAGTCCAAGACCTGCCTTAAACGGGATAGAGATTGCCCGTGAGGTAAAAATCGGTAGAAGCCAGAGAATGGAAAATGTTCTGAAAAATATCAATATAAATCTCTGGACCGTTGCATCTAATTCCATAGACACCTACTTCACATACATCGGTATATTTGCGAATAGTGTAGTTGTGTATTTAATGATAATATTTAACATCCACGGTGCAATGACTAAAAGACAGGCGCTTATTGCAAGTATTTTAGGAACAAATACAAGGGTCATTTCGTGTATCTGGGTTGCAGCCTGAAATATGCTTATAAATAGACCTACAGCAAGAGATGTGAGTAGAACAGGTGCCATAATAATCAAGGCGGTTCTTATTAACTCCCTGAAGATTTGAACGATTAAATCGTAACCCATAAATTCTCCTTTCAATAAAAGCCTTTTATTAAAGAATTGACGAGCAGATTCCATCCATCCACAAGGACAAAGAGCATGAGCTTAAAGGGAAGGGATATGTATATAGGCGGTAACATCATCATCCCTGCAGAAAGGAGTACGCTGGCAATCACCATATCTATTACGAGAAAAGGAATATATATGAGAAAGCCTATTTGAAATGCCCTCTTCAATTCGCTTATTGCAAAGGCAGGCACCAGTATCTTCATGGGTATATCTGCCTCTGTTTTAGGTCTTTTGTAACCTGCTACATTCATAAACAAGGCAAGGTCTTTTTCTTTGGCGTATTTAAACATAAAAACATTTAGTTCCTTTGAAGATTTCTCAAAAAACTCATTAAATCCAATCTTCTTTTCCATATAAGGTGAAACAGCATTCGTATACACCTTCTCATAAGTCGGGGCCATGATAAAAAAGGTTAAAAATAAAGAAAGTCCTATTATAACCTGGTTAGGAGGTAACTGTGGTATGCCCAGGGCCTGTCTTAAAAGAGAAAACACTATTACGATTCTTGTAAAGGCACTCATAAGCAAAAGAATAGCCGGAGCGAATGCAAGGATAGTGAGCATTATGGCTATATTTATGAGACTTCTGCCACCCTCTACTGATGTAAAGGTATTTAATATGTTTTCAGGTTCACCGGTAGTTTTTTTTACTGTTTGCTTTGCATGGGCAAAACAGGGCACTATAAAAAATGATATGACTAATGCAATAATTAATACTATTTTCATTAAACCGATTCCTTTGTCTTTTTCCATTTGAGAAGTGTCCTTATCTCTTTGTCTCCAACACCCAATACAAGGACATGATCATCTACCTCTATAATTGAAATAGACTTTCTTGCCCCTAAATAAATCGTGTCCATCTTTTTTAAACTATAGGGGGATTTTGTCTTTTTGATACCGATTTTGAATTTATCACCATATTTATAAAGGAGAACCATAAAGGAAACTATAAATAGAAGGGCAAAAATAACCTTTAGTAAATCTAAAAACATCTCCATCTTTCTATCCTAACTTCTGAACCCTTTCCTTTGGGGTCACGATCTCTGTAATCCTCACCCCAAGCCTTTCATTAACCACAACCATATCCCCTTTTCCTAAAAGTCTGTCGTTTACATAAATATCCACAGGTTCTCCTGCTATTTTATCGAGTTCTATAGTTGAGCCCTTTGAAAGGGATAAAAGCTCACCTATCACCATCTTTGTCCTTCCTATTTCAACAGATATCTCAATAGGTATATCGAGCAGGCTATCGAAATTAAATTCTGCCTTTTTTGAAGCCTCTGTTTGTTGATTTTCTGCATTGAAACCGTCCATGGTTCCTCCTTGAATCTTTAAATTATAGGCCCTTCAATCTGGACCGCCTTGTTTCCTTTTAATATACCCATTTTCCCTTTGAATTTTGGTTTATCACCAATTAAAATCTCTATGGGGTCATTCACATATCTATCCACAAGAATGACATTACCTTCCTTGATATTTACAAATTCTTTTAATGAAATTTTTTTCTTTCCAAGTATTGCTTTTATCTCAATAGGGACATGGGATAGGTTTTCTTTCACCTTTTCAACCCACTTCTGCCTCATTTCTATATCTTCCCTCGAAGGCGTTGATGTGAGAAAGTCTTTTATGGTCTCAAGTATTGAATAGGGAATACACACCTTCATCCATCCCCCCACATTTCCCAATTCAATATTGAATTGTGATACATTTACAGTCTCATCTGGAGATATGAGGGTTACAAAATTGGGATTCATCTCTGACCTTGAATATCTGCATTTTAAAGAAAAAACAGGTGCCCATGCCCTTTCCATCTCTAAAGAAATTATCTCTACAAGCCTTTTTATTACATAGAGCTCTATTTTAGTAAAATCCCTGCCCTCTATTCTTGCTACTGATGGATTTGGGTTACCGAATAATGTCTCAAGGACATAAAATATTACCTTTGTATCAAAGATAATTATAAAAAAACCGTTTAGATTTTCTGTTGTTACAATATTCATATTAGTAGGTAATGGAAGCGATTTTATAAACTCCCTGTATTCAATATTCTGGAGGGGGCTATTTTCTATCTCCACATCCTTTTCCAAAAATAATGAAAGGGAAGATTGTAAGGCCTTGGAAAACCTATCGTATATAAACTGCAGGGTGGGAAGGTTTTCCTTTTTTGTCCTAGTCCATTTTAGGATGTCGAATTCTTTGATGTCCTTTTTCTCTGCCTTTAGCTCAGGCTCCTGTTCCTTTATCTGTTCCGGCTCTATAGTCCCGTCTGAAAGCCCGCTTAAAAGCGCATCTATTTCTTCTTGCGTTAATATCTGTTCCATATCCTTGCCCTACTGTATCATAATGTCAGTAATATAGATTGCAACTATATCCGTTTCTTTGTGAAATAGATTTTTTAGAGAATTATGTATCTCCTGTCTTAAAACATTGCGATTGTCTACATCCATCAGAACATCCATTCCCTTAAAACCGAGAACTGTGAGAATCTTATCCCTTAAGGCAGGGGTTATCTTTTGGGCCTCTTCCATGGCCTTTTTGTCCTTAAACTGTATACTTATAGAAATCTTGGCGTATCTGCCAGGTGCATTTGAAATATTGAATAGAAAAGGCTCTAAAGACATAATAGGCCCTGTGGGCACCTCTGCCTTTTTTACCTCCTTTTTTTGTTCCTCTGAGCTTTCCTTACCCAGAAACCTTTCAATCAAAACATTACCGTATAAAAAATATGTCCCTGCCAGACCAAGACAGATTACACAAAAGATGATAATCAACAGGATTTTGAACTTACCCTTCTTTTTTTTCGGCTCCTCTGTTACTTCTTTTTCCTGAACAACTTCTTCTGGCATACGCTACACCTCCTCGAGATGCATTTAAGCAATAAGTATGCCAAATATGTATCTGACAGAAATTTTTAAATGATTTCAAAATGTTATCGCTGATATTAATAGCTTTTACGAAAAAATCAAGGCTATAGGGATATTAAAATTTTAGAAAATACGGGGGTAACAAAAATAAAAGTGTCATATCTTTGACACTAAAGGTTAGAGGTGGCATATAGCCACCCCTTTTTATTTATCTCCTTTTTATCTCTTCAGGTTCATGAGCTCCTGAAGTATCTCATCAGTTGAGGTTATAACCCTTGCGTTTGCCTGAAAACCCCTTTGTGCAATAATCATCTTCACAAACTCTGTTGCTAAATCCACATTGGACTGCTCAAGGGAGTTGGGGTTTATCTTTCCCAAACCGCCTGAGCCAGGTGCATTTGTATAGGCAGGTCCTGAGTCAATTGTCTCTCTAAATAGATTTCCACCTTCTCTCTGCAGCCCCTGGGGGTTACTGAAATTGGCAAGGGTAATCTGATATAAATCAATAATCTGTCCATTAGAATAGTGACCTGAAATAATACCTTCCTGACTTACAGTCACATTCTGGAGAACTCCTGGGGGATAACCATCTTGGGTTTGAAAATTAGTAGTGGATGCTATAGGGTACTGCGTTGACGCACCACCGCCTGATTGTTTACCGAATATAAGGTCAATGGGCTGATGTGATTCTGCACCTTGAGAGAAATCAAAATATACGGTAACAGGGTCACCGCCTGTAACCAGTGTGCCTTTATTGTTAAAAACCAATTCTCCCCAATCAACTAAGGTATCTGCACCTGAACTAGCATCAGCTGCCTCAAGAACTGCATGCCAGTGCCATGTGCTATTTCCTGTGCTTAAATCTTCATATGCCTTACGAAAATAGATGTTTACCACATGGGATTGACCAAGAGAATCATATACAGATATGGATGATGAATAGTTTGATGTGGTAGTGGGGTTTGATGTGACACTCTCATAGGTATATTTAAAACCTGTAACAGTAAAAGTCTGTGTAGTATTGGTTATTGAAGAACCTGTTACAATATCCAAACCTGTTCCTTTCCAGTCTGTGTATGTCTTTGATGGCTCAATAGTATCAGACCATTGGTCTTCAAATCCCGTGTATTCACCGTCAGGCCCTATCTCTTTAAAAGACACGGTCAATGTTCCACCGCTCACTGTCGCTGTATATTCTCCTGTCCTTATGTATTTGCCTGAACTTGCGCTTACAGCTGAAATAGAACCAGAACCACTTAAACTTCCAATACTTCCCTTCCATTCTGAATTGGACTGGAGATTCACTGCCATTCCAATCTTTTCTGTTGCCTTTGGTTCACTGGGTTCAGGAGAAATTATTATATCTTTACTTACGCCGACAGGTGTCTTTGTAGCCCTGTCAATCTCTCTGCCCTGCAAGATAAAGCCACTGGGGTTTACCATATAACCTTCCTTATCAAATCTAAATTGACCTGCCCTTGTATAATATTTAGTATCATTCTCCGCTGATTTAACGATAAAATAACCACTACCGCCTATTGCTAAATCTGTTGCCTCACTTGTGCTCTCAAAAGACCCCTGGGAAAACAATGTATCAACGGAACTTAAGGTTGTCCCTCTTCCAACCTGGCTTGTGCCTGAGGCACCTGTTATGGATTGATAAAGCACATCCTGAAACGTGGCCCTGCTTGCCTTATAACCTACTGTATTGACATTGGCGATGTTATTACCCACAACGTTTATGGACTGACTATTTGTCAAAAGACCGCTTATGCCTGAAAAAAATGAGCTTAACATGTTTGCCCTCCTTTAACTTATTTTATCTCTTTTACTTTTTCTAACGAGTAAGTATCACCGTTTACGGCAACAAGGATCGGCTTTTCCTGTTCTATGTTCACACCTGATATAACCCTGTACAATAACGATCTACACTCAACCAACTTATTATCCTTTTTAGCAGAAACGGATATCATTACTGGATCATCTCCTTCATGGGTATATACAAGGGGCTCTCCTTTTTTAATTGTAATTGTTTCCGTTTGACCTGTACTTAGGCTCTTTTTTGTAAGTTGGATTTCATCAAAGTCTCCGCCTGGCTTTAAATAAAGTTCATCGCCCTTTGACATAACAGTATCATCTACAAGCATTTTTTTGTTAACAGCAGAAATCCATTGGGAGATATTGGACTGCTCCATGGATTTTTTAATATTTTCTAAAGAACTTGTTATGTTTTGGAGCTGTTCAACCTGTGTCATCTGGGACAGTTGGGTAAGAAACTCTTCAGGTTTCTGCGGGTCTAAGGGATTCTGGTATTTAAGTTGTGTCACAAGAATCTTTAGAAAATCATCTTTATTAACGAGCTTTTTATTACTACCTGTTATTGCCGTATTATATGAAACGGGTGTTGTCTCCATGTCTTCCTCCTATACCTTCTGTGTCATTAAAACTTCATAAAATTCTTTTTCATTGTTTCTTTTTCTATAGTATTTTCTTTCGTCTTTGCCGGACTGCTGTTCTTTTTTATTCTGACTTCCGTCGGGATAGACAAAGATTTCTGTAAAAATATTCTTTTCCTCAAGACTTTTTACAATCGTTTCTTTCTGGGCATAGAACATATTTATTACATCAGCATTTTCAGATTTTATATTTACCAATATATGCAAACCTTCTCTTTTTAAAGAAACAAACAGCATGTCATTTTCGTTGAGCTTAAACTTAATAATCATATTAGATGTCTCTTTCCCCTGGGAAAATCTATCTATGACCTTTTCTATCTTCTCAGCCATTTCACTGGTTTGTATTTTTACCTTTTCATCTACCTTTATATCCGTTATTTTGTTTGTATCCATATCGTATGCATTTATCTTCCCATAAACTAATCCTTCTTCCTTTGATTCTGATCTTTCCCTGTTTTTTTCTGTGCCTTTTACCTCTTCTAAGTTAGGTAAGATATCGTTTTGCCTTTTTTCCCATTCCACTTTAGGTTTAGATGTATGTAATTCTATGTTATTCGTGATTCCTTTTAATTCGATTTCTTTTTCATCTAAAGCATGCGTCTCTACAGTATCTTCTTTTAATGTCTTCTTCTGGATTAAATCAAAATCTATTCTACTGTCCTCAGATGCCTCTAACTTAATCAATTCTTCTTCATTAATATTTTTTTCTACACCTTCAAAAAATAAGATGGGTTTAAAATCTTTCAATTCTACAGGACTTTCTGTATTAACTGATTCTCTTTCTACTTGTTTTTCAATATGTAAAACAGAAGGGGTGCCTGTGAGATTGATTGTAATGGTTTTAGCCTCTTCTTTGTTGTCTGGTTCTTTTTCAAAAGGGTCTTTAGGTAGAGGATTACCTTCTAATGTATCTAAACCACTATCTTTATCTATCCTTTTTCCTTTTGATACATTTTTTAATATTCCATCTATGATAGACGCTAAAAGCTCTACCAGTCTCTTTTTTTCTGAAATTTTTGTATCTGATTGAGAATCAATACTAATTGATATTGAATTATCATCTAAATGTAAAACAATGGGCAGCACATCTTGTGTTTGTTCGCCTAAAGAAAGATTTTGGTTTTTCCATGTCAAAAGCTGCAAAATAATTTCCGAATGCATCCATTTATTTTCAACGGGTGTAACATTTTCCTGAGCAAATGCATCTAAATCTTTTATTCCCAGATCTGCCTCGGCTAAAAAGGCATATTTTAAAAATTCTGAAAAATTTATATTTTTATTTCCAGTGTTAAGGCAAAGATTATTAAACTCCTTTGCCTGCAATGTATCGGGGGTTAAAAAATTTATAAATGCCCATATGTCCATGGACATATTTATAACAAGTTTTATGCCAAAAAAAATAAGTCAATAATTTTA